>Ga0116121_1001122_pt1 | contig 11842 bp, 8 predicted proteins | sample June2015DPH_13_1_FD_89725 | JGI IMG/M metagenome (GOLD analysis project Ga0116121, IMG submission 89725) | Peatland microbial communities from SPRUCE experiment site at the Marcell Experimental Forest, Minnesota, USA - June2015DPH_13_10 | ecosystem: Environmental > Terrestrial > Soil > Wetlands >...
CTGTCTTTCTTTTTGGCTTCGAAAAACATTCCGCCGGTCCGCGAGGCGATCTCCTGCATGATCTTCTTGCCGTCAAGTTGCGGCGCGTTGGTGCCTCCGGGGTGATGGCCACCGCCCCCGCCGCCAGGCCAACCACCTCCGCCACCCGGATAGCCTCCTCCGGGATAGCCGCCGCCACCCATTCCGCCATGGTGGCCGCCGCCGGGAAAGCCGTTCCCGCTGCGCTCCTCTTCGCCTTTGAAGTAGATGGTGAAGACTTGCACGCCGGCGCGATCGGCCGCATCGATGGCGTCGTTCATCGTCTCCTTGCTGCCGCGATCGACGCCGTCAGAGAAGATGACGAGGGCCTTGCGGCCGTCCTTGGGCTTCATCAGCTCGTCGGATGAGAGATAGATGGCGTCGTAGAGCTGTGTCCCGCCGCCGTGGCTCGAGTCGCCATGGTCGCCGTATCCGCGGTTGTCGCTGCTGGTCTCCGGGCCCTGGGAGTTTTGTTCCCGGGAGGTCGGAGTCATGGCGTCGATCTCGTGATCCAGCTTTTCGCGGGAATCGGTGAAGTCCTCAAGCAGCTCCACTTCGTGGTCAAAATGGATGAGAAACGCCTCGTCGCCGCGAACCGCAGCTTTGCGGTCGGCGGGGAGCATAAGCTCGACGAATTTTTCGGCAGCCTTGCGTTCTGCGTCGATGGCCGAATAGACGCTGCGGCTGGTGTCCACGAGCAGGCCGAGGCGGAAAGGCAGGTTGCTCTGCGTGGTGAAGCTCTTGATCACCTGCGGACGCCCGTCCTCGGTGAGGGTGAAGTCTTGGGCGGTGAGCCCGGTGACGAGGGCGCCTTTCTTGTCGACAACCGTGACCGGGAGCAGAACTTCGCGGGCCTGCACCTTCAGGTGGGTCACGGGCTGGGTGCTGGAGGGCTGCTGGGCGGCATCGGAATCGCGGAGGCAAAGAAGCACAGCCAGCGCAAGGGCAAGAATCAGCAGAGTAGGGCGGAGGGCGGGCCGAATCTTCATAGAATCTTTGGGCTAGACACTTTCCACGGGTTTAGACGCGGCAGAGCGCGGTCCGTTGACGGTTTGCGGCGTGGTTACAGCCGAACATTGGCGATGAACGGGTCTTTCTATCGCAAAAGGTCTTCAAGCGCGGTGCTCAAGTCGGTTTTGTCGTCGCGATACTTGACGATGGCGGGGGCGTAAAGGCTGAGGCCCCATTCCTGACCGTTGCCTTTGTTGACGGCGCGCGCTCCGGGCACGACCACGGCATTTTCGGGAACCATGAGAGGCAGATCGGCGGAGGCCCGCAGGATTGTGCCGTTCACGAGATCGAAGAGCGGCGTGCCGCGCGTGAGGATGACGCCGGCGGCCAGCACCGCGCCTTTGCGCACGATCGCGCCTTCATAGACGCCGCAGTTGCCGCCGACAAGGACATCGTCCTCGATGACGACGGGGCTGGCGTTGACGGGCTCGAGCACGCCGCCGATCTGCGCCGCGGCGCTCAGGTGGACGCGCTTGCCGATCTGCGCGCAGGAGCCGACCAGCGCGTGCGAGTCGACCAGCGTGCCTTCATCGACATAAGCTCCAACATTGATGTACATGGGCGGCATGCAGACGACGCCGCGAGCGACGTAAGCTCCAGCACGAACCGAAGAGCCGCCCGGGACCACGCGCACACCGTCGGCGGCCGTGAATCGGCGTGCCGGGTAGGTGTGCTTGTCGACAAATGTGAGCGCGGGCGCCGGGCCGGAAGAGCCGATTTCGGCGGCAGGCATCTCTTCGAGGGTGCCGAGGCGAAATCCGAGCAGGATGCCGCGCTTGACCCAGGCATTCACGCGCCAGCCGGAGGGCGAGGCCGCATCGGGCTCGGCAGCTCGCACCTCGCCGCGCTCAAGAGCGGACCGCAGCGCGAGGAAGGCGGTCATGGCCGTGGGATCATCGGCAGCGGCAGGGCCGGCAGCAAAGTGCCGCTCGATTTCCTGCTCCAGTTGGCTGAGATTCATGGCAAGTCGAGTGTAACAAGTGAAGGGACGTAGGGACTGCGGGACGAAGGGATTAAGGAGACCATTTTGTCAGGCGGGGTTGATGGGATCGAGGGTTGGCTCGGTGCGCAGGCGGCGGTTGGTCGAGATGGGACGCAGGCGGAAACAGTTTTTGCCGGATGGGATCATGGCGAGAGGGATGGGAGCCTCGCCGGGGCGGCCATTGAAGTTTTTCGATTCAAGCCAGGCACAGAGGCGGGGATCGGTAATCTCCGTCTGGCCCTGCCAGAAATCGGGACTGAGGCCGCATTGGATGAGCAGGTGGTCGAGGTGCAACTCGATGACGTCGCTTTCCCTGGAGAAATAGCGGCGGACGTTTCCGGCCCCGACCTCGACACCCGTATAGGCGTGTCCCTTGCAGTGCGTTTTGACGACCATAATCTCCCGTCGAATGATTCCGGTGATTCTGGCTGGATGAAATACCTTGCACACGATGCAAGCCCGCCGGATGAGGTAAGTCTAGGGAGCGGGATTGCATTCCACGCGATGCAAAGGAGGAAAAACAGCCGGCGGTTCCTGAATTGAGACATGCGTAGCGAAGGGGTCAAACTGGGAACCCAGCATTGGTACTTGTTTGGCGGATACAGACGTGATGGCGAAGCCAAACGCCCATGCGTATGCGATACTCGAAACGACATGTTCAAGAGAATCGTGCTGAAACTTTCGGGAGAAGCGCTCTCAGGAGAGCGCGGCTTTGGCCTGGATGCCGACAAAGTGGCGGAGATTACCGGAGAGATCTCGGAGGTCCACGCTCTGGGCGTGGAAGTCGCCGTCGTGGTGGGCGGAGGCAACTTTTTCCGCGGCGTGGAAGAACAGGCCAAGGAGATGGACCGCGTGAGCGCGGACAACATGGGCATGCTCTCTACGGTGATCAACGCCATCGCGCTGCAAGACGCCCTGGAACAACGCGGCGTGCAGTGCCGGGTGATGACGGCGGTGTTCATGAACCAGATTGCGGAGCCGTATATCAGGCGGCGTGCGGTGCGGCACCTTGAAAAAGGCCGCGTCGTTGTCTTCGCTGCGGGCACGGGAAATCCGTTCTTTTCGACCGACACCGCGGCCAGCCTGCGCGCCATGGAGATCAAGGCCGATGTGCTGCTGAAGGGCACCAAGGTAGAGGGAATCTACAACGCCGACCCGGTGCTGGTGAAAGACGCCGTGAAGTACGACCAGATTACGTATATGCAGATCCTGCAACAGGGCCTGAAGGTGATGGACCTGACCGCGGTCAGCATGTGCAAGGACAACAACCTGCCCATGATCGTCTTCAACATGAATCACCCGGGAAACATTCGGCGCGTGGTGCTGGGCGAGAAGGTGGGATCGCTGGTGACAGCGTAAGGCAGCCTTTAGCTCCTGGCCATTAGCTTTTAGCTGGATTGTTCTTCAGTGGGCGGGTTTGCTCATTTCAGAAAGTTCTGTTCCGACGGGTCCGTTCAGAAACCTTCGCGTCAAACAAGTCAGTCGACTCAGCATGACGAGCTGACAGCTAATGGCTAATAGCTGCCCCTCGGTTCGGAGACGTCTAACAGCAAGTGGAAACGAGCAGGCCACCGCAATCGATCAAGCCGGCGCCGCTGAAGGCACTGACGGGGTTGCGCTGCTTCGCGGCTGTCAACATCGTGCTTTTCCACTTCTCCAATCCCCAGTGGTTCGGTTTTCTGGCGCCGGTGATCAACGCCGGGTTTATTTCTGTCAGCTACTTCATTCTGCTTTCGGGATTTGTGCTGGCCTACAACTACTCGGAGCGGGCGCGCAACGGTGAACTGGACCGCAAGCGGTTTTGGGAGGCGCGATTCACGCGCATTTATCCCATCTACTTTCTCAGCCTGCTGCTCAGCCTGGGGCAATTGAGCGGGGAATACCCGACGCATACCAAGGCCATGTTCTGGACGGGCGTCGTGCTGACGCCGCTGCTGCTTCAGGGCTTCGTTCCCGCGGTATCGACGTTTCTGAATACTCCCGCGTGGACCATGTCGGCCGAGGCCGCATACTACGTGCTCTTTCCATTCGTGGCGAAATGGAAGCGCCCGGAGCGCATGGCGCCGCACATCATGAAGATGGCCGGCGTTTGGGCGCTGGGACTGGTTCCGGGCGCGCTCTACATTGCGTTCAATCCCGACGGTATAGCGCACCCCGATCGATGGAGCTACGGTCCGTGGCTGCAGGCGCTGAAGTACACGCCCTACACGCACGTATTCAGCTTTGTTTTCGGCGTGATGCTGGCCGACCTGGACCGGATGATCGCGCGCACGGCGCACTTGCGGCTATGGTTGGGAATCATCGGGTTCGGCGGAATCTACGGGCTGCTGAGTATGGGATCGCTGGTACCGTACGCAATCATCCACGATGGCGTACTGATGCCGCTGTTTGGCTGTATCGTGCTGGGACTGGCAGGCGAGAATCCGCTGGCGCACGCGCTGGGGATTCGTCCGCTGGTTTTTGTAGGCGAGGCCAGCTACTGTCTTTACCTGCTGCACTTCAGCCTTTGGAACCTGATTCACAACTCGCATGTGCTAGATGTGTTGGGGCTGGCCCGCTTCGATCCGTGGATCAGTTACGTTTTGCTGATTGGACTCGCCGTCCTCGCGCTCTACTTCATTGAAAAGCCGGCGCAGCGAAAGCTGCGCGAGTGGATGCACGCGACGACGGTGGTGAAAAATACAGGGACCCGGGAATAGGGAACAGGGCAGCGGATTGACCGCACCGGCAGAAAATAAGAAGCCCGGCCACGAAGGCCGGGCTTTTCTTGATTCAGATGGTGAGCGTCTCTATTCAGGAGTTGACAGGGCGTGGTTCCCGTGGGGAACGGCGATCAGGGCTGTCGGATTCGCGCCAGTCGGGTAGGGCGTGGCCTGAGTTTGCTGGATGGTTCCGTCAGTGGGATTGAGTTTGAAGCCGGAGACGGAGTTGCCCAGATAGTTGGCGGTGTAGATGAAGCGGCCGAGCGCCGGCTCAATAGTGAGCGCTACCGGGTCCGTGTCGGTGGTGATCGCGGCGCTACCGGCGACGCCAATGTCCGACGTCGGCGTGCCGGTGGGCAGCGCAATGGAGTAGGCCCCGACCGTCTCATCCAGCGAATTTGTGAGGTAGATAAAGATTCCGCGGGGATCGATGGCAATCGAAGTTGGCTCGTTACCGGTCTTGAAGGGGCCGTTAACCATGAACTGCAATGCATCGGTCGACAGGACCGAGTATCCGATCAGTTCGTTGGAGGCGTAGTCGGTGACGAAGATAAAGCGGCTGATGGGATCGCTGGTAAGAGCGGTTGGTTTGACGCCGGCCAGATAAGGGCTGCCAGTGACAGGAGTGAGTGCGCCGCCTGAGCTCGAGGCGAACCCAAACAGCCAGCCCGGATTGGCGTCGCTGGTGGTGGTGCCGCCGGGATTGTATGCGGACTTGTCGTACTCCGTGACATAAACCCCGTTGCCGTTGGCCAGCACCGTGACTCCGGTGGGAATGATCGTGTCGCCGGTAAACCCGGGAACGCTGAGTGAGATGGTGGCCGTGGCGGAGCCGATGGCGCCGGCAGTGAGGGCGTACTCAGTGAGCGTGGCGGAACTGGTGCCCGAGACGACGTACAAATAGGTGCCAGCTGGATTCACGGCAAGCGACACGGGCGTCGCAGGAAGCGTGATGTTGTCTTTCGGGATCAGGATGCCGTGGTCGCTGATGGCGAAGTGAACCACAGAGTTGTTGCCCTTATTGGCGACGTAGAGGTTGTAATAGTCGGAAGTGGTGGCCATGGCGACGGGGCCCGAGCCGCCGGAGGGAACAGCCGAAGCAGCGGTGCGCAGCGCACCCGACTTACCGTCGATGGCGTAAGTGTAAATTTGCCCGGTGCTGCCCGAAGAGCTGCCCGCGGAGGAGGCCACGAAAAGATAGTCGATCGTGACCAGATTGCAGGCAGTCAAAAATGTGGCCAGGACCAGGCCAATTGCGGAGACCAGAACGAGCTGGCTCAATTTACTAAACTTCATGCGCTTCCTTCGTCATGGGCCCGCCAGGTGGAGCCCCCAAAAAACTCGTTAGTGTTGCCCCGTGTTCATTGTAAAAGCCGAATACGGAGAATTGCCACCGGCTCCCTTGCCGGAATGGAGCCAACGCAGGCGCTCACGGCTGAATGCCGCCGCCCGTGCCGTTGTGCGGAATCGCCGCCGCCGCGGTTGGTTGGTCGTTGCTCGGAAAAGGAGAATTCTGCGAATCGAGAAGTGTTCCGCTGGTGGTATTCATGTCAAAACCGGAAACCGTATTGTCAAGAAAGTTGATGGTGTACAGGAAATGTTCCGTCGAAGGGTCGATTCCAATGGCCACCGGCTGCAGGCCTGTGGCATATGTGCCAATGGAACTGAGCGCGCCGCTGGATGCGATGGAGTACGCGGTCACGTTGCTGTCCTGCGAATTGGTCACATAGGCGTAAGGATAAGCCGTATCGACGGCAATGGCGGAGGGCTGATTGCCGGCGGGGAAGGGGCTGCCGGCGATCGGCGTCAAGTTGCCCGATGTTGCGGCGGTGTAGCCGAACACGTGAGCGCTTGAGAAGTCGGTGACGTAGACATGTGCGCTGGCGGCATCGCTGGCAATGGCGGAAGGCTTGACGCCAGCCGCAAAGGGCGAGCCGCTGAGGGGCGCGAGAACGCCTCCCGAGCCGACCGAGAATCCGAAGACATATCCGACGTTGGGCGTAACCGAAGAGTCGTAAGCAGTGACGTAGACGTCGGCGCCTGAAGCAAGAACGTTCACCGCGGTCGGCACAATAATGTGAGACGCGTTCGCGCCGGAGAGAACCAAAGGCCAGTACTCGCCGTTGACGGCGGTATTGGTGACCGGCGTTCCGATGGTGACGGGTGTGGTGCCGCTGGCGGTCGAAAGCGGAAAGACGCCGATGGAACCTGAACACGGCTCGGCATCCGAACAAATGGGCAGCGGCTGGTAAAGGTCGACGACGAACAGATTGGACTTGGTGGCGGCGATAGCCAGCGGAAAGATTCCTGGAGTATTGACGGTGTTAAAGGGATAGAGCTTGCCGTCGGTGCCGATACCGAATTGCTCGATGGCGTTGTCGTCCTGATTGACGACGAAGAGACTGCCGTAGTCGAGAGAGACAGCCTCAGCCACGGGATCGCGTCCCTGGGAAGGGAAGGGCGAGCTGGGAATCTGGCGCATGCGGCCGGATTCGGAGTTAATCTCGTACACGTTGATCTCGCCGTAGTTATTGGTGCCTTCCGCTTTGGTGCAAGCCACGTACACGAAGTCCACAGTCAGCGTTTGCGTTAGCTGGGAGCAGGCAGTAACGAGCGAGGCCGCCAGCAGGCTGGCCGCGCCGACCAGCGCGAGCTGGCTCGATTTATTGAACTTCATGCGCATCTTTCTTGAAATGCGGCCTCCTACGCAGGCCACCCAAAAAAACGGTCTAAGATTCGAATTCCGGTGTCGGCTCAAAAGCAGCGGAACCGGTATTCAGCCAAGGCCTGCGGACAGACCTTCAATTCTCTCAGGCAACGGAAAACTCCGAGCCTGACATGAGGGCCGGTCCGCCAGGCCGTGATGGTTCGCAACTGGCGGGCGCGGCGCCGCACTAACTTGTGCGCCCATCAACCAGGCACCACGACGCTGGTCCCAGGAGCTTGTAGTCGCTGACCACGCGGAGCTGGGTCAGATCGCCCGTCTCCGGATTAACCACCCGCCCTGTCACAGTGGAGTCGTACTCGTCGGCTTCGAAGATGAACTGATCGGAAGGATCTTCGACGATGCACTGCGGGCCCGATCCGGAGCCGAAGGGCTCATCGGAGTTGAAGCTGAGCTGATAGGCAGGCGCAGTGGTGATGTGGTAGCCCGCGATCCCGCTTTCAGGGTTCGGCCCTTGAATATTGTTGCCCTGATTGGCCAGATAGAGAAACTGGCCCTTGCTCTCAATCATGATGTAGATCGGGTTTGACAGCGTGGGATCATCGGGAATCGCGCCGCCCGGCTCCGCCTGGAGCGCGCCGCCAGTTCCAAGGGTGAAGGGAAGAATCATGCTGGACGAAGTGGTGGGGACGCCGTTAAACGAAACGGTGATGGGTTCATTATCGAGCACGTAAATCACGCCCCCGGCGCTGACCATTGCCGTAGCGTTGATGCCCGAGTCGCCGAGCGGTTGCACGCTGTTCTGGCTCAGCGTCAACTGGCCTGTGGAACTGGAATAGTTATACGGAAAAGCAAGAGTCCCACCGACGTATGGGTAAGAAGTCGGGTTGGGAGCGCCAGCGAGGGTGAGGACGGTGCCGCTGGATATTAGGAAATCGACCGGATTCGCCGGCACCGGGAAGTAGGTGATGGGCTGGGCGCTCGAAACCGCCGTCACCTGGGCATTCACTACCAGGGAGAGGCGGCCGGTGTTTTGGTCGATCTTGAAGACGGTGATGTCGCCGCAAGTGGTCACCGAAGTTCCCAGGGCGAGCGCGCAGTTGTCTGCGGTCGATGGGTTGGCATTGTCCGGCGCATCGTGATCCAGGACAAACAGGAAGTTACCCGACGGGTCCGCAATCAATCGGAAGGGATTGATGCCCGAAGTGTAGAAGGTCTCCTGCGGCGTCAGGGTGCCGTTGCCGCCCACGATAAATTGGGTGATGTTGGAATTCACGCAGGCGTTGGCGCCCGTTCCATAGCAATCGGCGCTGCCCGAGGCGGTGACCCCGCGGTTCAGGACATAAAGGAACCGGCTGCCGAGGGTGAGGACGGCGCGGACCGGGTTGGCTCCTCCGGAGGCAACGGGCAGCGTGTTGATGGGCGTCAAACGGCCCGTGTTGTGATCGATTTTGAATCCGGAGATGATGCCGTTACTGCCACTGGAGACGGTGACGGTTCCCGTCACAAACAAATAGCCAACCGTATAACTCTCAACGCAAGACGTCACGCCAAAAACGACGGCCACCGAAAGTGCGCCCATCGCAAGCGCCTTGCCGAATTTCATGAACTTCATGCTATTCCTTCATCCTGGCCAGGGTTGCCCCGCCAAGTTTCATCGTTCCCGAGCAAAGCTGGGTTGGGATGGAGTCCCTGATGAATTGTAAAAGGCGAGGGCCAGTTATGCCTAGTTTACCCATCTGACTGGTAAATACTTTGCCCATCGGATTGGTAAATCCCCTCGATCTGGATTGATGTGGCGAATCGCGCGCGGCTTTGCTCCGGGTGTCACGGTGTGGATTTTGGGTTTTCGGGCAACGATCGGCATTTGGACGCTCGGAGAGGCGAAAAGTCAACGGCGGGGGCGGAGCTCATTCGCGCAGATCATGCGAAAGAATGGCGCAGGAGTGCGAGAGAGGCCGGGGGCCTGCAAATGCCAGATTCCGCCGAGCCAGTTGCCGCCGTGACGATGGAGGGCCGTCCACCGGCTGGCCGCAGCGGACGGCTTGAACTGGCGAGGATGTCAGCGCCGCTCGCGCTCACCAAACGCGGCAGGCATTCTCCGGATACATGGGCTGACCCTTCCTGCAACCAAAAGCCTTACCGAACTCGTCGAAGTTCTGGACGCTGCCATTGACGCGCCAACGCCCCGGCGAATGCGGATCGACGAGCACCGACTGCCGAGCCGTCGCTTCGGTTTCGTTCTCGCACCACAACTGGGCGAAACCCAGGAAGTATCGCTGCGCCTCAGTGTAGCCGTCGATTTTCTCTTCCATGGATTTGCCTTCGGCAGCGAGTGTGTCCTCGAGCGCGATGTACGCGATGCGCAGGCCGCCGTTGTCGGCCGTGTTTTCGCCGAGGGTCAGGCGCCCATTCAGATGGGCCGCTGGGGTTTCGCCTTGCGCCGGCGCCGCCACAAATCCGCTGTACTCATCCGCGATGCAACTGGTGCGCGCGTCGAAGGCTTTATGGTCCGCGTCCGTCCACCAGTTGCGCAGGTTGCCATTGCCGTCGTACTTCGAGCCCTGATCGTCGAAGCCATGCGTCATCTCGTGGCCGATCACCACACCGACGCCGCCGAAGTTCAGCCCCGGATCCTCCTTGAAATCGAAGAACGGGGGCTGCAGAATCCCTGCTGGAAAGTTGATGTCATTGAACGCTGACCGATAGTAAGCATTGACCGTCGGCGGAGTCATGCCCCACTCCTTCTCGTCGACCGGCTCGCCCAACTTGTCGTAGTTGTAATTGCGTTCGTAGACATCGCTCGAATGCAGATTGCCGATCAAGTCAGTGCGGCTTACGTGCACGCTTGAGTAGTCGCGCCACTTTTCGGGATAACCGATGTTGCGGCGGATCATGGCCAGCTTGTCCTCGGCGGCTTTCCTGGTTTCATCGCTCATCCAGGGTAGGGTCTTGATATCGTCGCCCAGCGCTTTCTCCAGCGCCGTTACCAGCTTCTCCGTGCTGCCCTTGGCCGCGGGCGGAAAGTTCTGCTTCACCCAGTCCTGGCCTACCGCCTCGCCCAACTCGCGATCGGTCATCTGGGTGCACATCTTCCAGCGCGGCATAGGCTCTTCCTGCCCGGCCAGCGTGTGCCGGAAGAATGCAAAGTTCTCGTCGAAGAAGGCCTTGGACAGATCCTCCGCCTGGCCGTGCAGAACGTGCCAGCGCAGATAGCTCTTCCACGAGGCCAGCGGCTCGCTCTCAATAAGCGAGTTCAGCGCCTTGAAGAAATCCGGCGTGGCCACATTCAAGGTGTCAAAGTGGCGGATTCCGGTGCTCCAGAAGTAGGCGGTCCAGTCGAAGTTGGGGCTCGCTTCGTCGAGCTCCGCCAAGGTGTAAATGTGATAGCGGTTCGCAGGATCGCGCAGGTCGGTGCGGCTCATCGAGGCTTTGGCCATGGCCGTCTCGATCTCCATAACCGCGGCGGCTTCCTTGGCTGCCTCTTCGGGCGCGTCCCCGGCCAGCGTGAACATTTTGGTTACATGCGCCACATATTCCTTTCGGATGGTCGCGAAATGCTCCGCGGGATTCAGGTAGTACTCCCGGTCGGGCATCGACAAACCGCCCTGACGGAGCTCGGCAATCTGCTTTGTCGAATCCTTTTCGTCCACTCCCACCCCGAAATTGAAGAACCCATCGGGCGTGCCGTGGTTCGCAAGATCGCTGAGCAGGCCGGCAAGCTGCTTCGGGTCGCTAAGCTTCGCAATGGCCGCCCATGACGGCTCGATGGGCGTCAGTCCCTTCTTTTCCGCCGTGGCTGTGTCCATGCACGCTGCGAAAAAGTCTCCATACTGCTTCTGCAGCGGCGTCTTTGGATCGCCGGCTGCGGCGTTCAGATCCTTCCATAGCAGGAACTGATCACGCTCACGCAGCTGAGAAAACGAGCGCGCCCAGCGCGTCTGGTCGGCAGGGATGGGGTTGTTCTTCATCCAGCTGCCACAGGCGTATTGGTAGAAATCCACGCAGGGATCGGCGCTTGCGTCCATGGCCGCGGGATCGAAACTGCGAATGGCAGGAGGCTCGGAGGGCTTGGCATCGTCGGCTTGCGGGGCGCCGGGCGCTTGTGCCGGCAAAACTCCCGCTGATAACGTCAGGATCAAGATCAGATAGAGGTGTTTCATGAGGCTTCCTTTCTCAGATCGAGTGGAGCGCACCGAACAAGCTCCGCACGGGGAGCGAGTCCTGCGGTTGGCTTTAGCACGCACATCGAGTATCGCACTGGCGGCGGAATGGGCGGCAGGAGAGAATCGTGGAATGCGAAGCCGAAGAGCATTTGCCGCATGCGTTCTGGCTGGATTAAGCTTGCCCGGTTGTTCTCAAGTGAAGATTCAACTTCGCGCGCAGGACGTTCACGTTCGCGTTTCTCCAGACGTGAAAACGGGGATCGAGGGCACCACGGAGTTCCCGACGATCCAGATGGCC
>Ga0116121_1001124_pt1 | contig 11828 bp, 9 predicted proteins | sample June2015DPH_13_1_FD_89725 | JGI IMG/M metagenome (GOLD analysis project Ga0116121, IMG submission 89725) | Peatland microbial communities from SPRUCE experiment site at the Marcell Experimental Forest, Minnesota, USA - June2015DPH_13_10 | ecosystem: Environmental > Terrestrial > Soil > Wetlands >...
CCCGAAGCCGACGTCAGCGTCGGCTACCAAGGCAAGCGCGGCAATCTTGCCGCCAGTTACTCCCGCACAATTACGTCCGGGCAGGGCTTGCTTGGCGCCTTCAATACGAACGCTGCAAGCCTCGCTGGTGGCTGGAATCTCTTTCGCACCTGGGTTGCCAGCCTATCGTTGTCTTATGCGAGTACAAGCAACGCTACGCCTCAGATCTCTACGTTCGCCGGCGGGAATACGGTTTCGGGACAGGCATCGATAACCCATACGTTCCGTGAGTCGCTGATTGTCAGGGCTGGTTATGAGCGCCTGCATCAGGACTATCCCGTTACTACGATTGTTTCCGCGATTCCTGACACTAGCCAAGTGTATGGTACGATCACTTACCAATTCAGCAAGCCACTGGGGAAATGAACATGGCAGTCGAGTTAGAAGAGAAAAAAACCGAAGGCCTCGACATCCAGCGTATCCAGGGAATCCTCCGGCGCCGGTACTTACAGTTCCTCGTGCCGCTGTTTTTCGGCTGGCTCCTGGTGTGGGGATCGAGCTGGGTGTTCTCTCCGCGCTTCAAATCCAGCACCTTGATCCTGGTCCAGCAGCCAACAATGCCCCAGAATTATGTCGCGCCGAATATCACCGATGATCTTCAGGCAAGGCTGCAGAGCATGACCGAGCAGATCCTCAGCCGAACTCGCTTGCTTGTGATCATCCAGCGGCTTCACCTGTATGACGGCAACAAGGGAAAGGCGACCGACGATCAAAAAGTCGACAAGATGCGAAAGGATATTGGAATTGATCTGGTGAGGGACCCGCAAAAGGGCGACGTCACGGCATTTCGAATTTCCTATTTGGCGGGCAACCCGCACCTGGCGCAGCAGGTTACCACTGAACTCACCAGTCTGTTTATCAGCGAGAATTTGAAGGTACGCGAAGAGGAGTCGCAAGGCACCACGACCTTCCTCGAGCAGCAACTTGAGGACGCTCGCGAAAACCTGACTGAGCAGGAATCCAAAGTCCAGCAATTTGAATCACAACACATCGGTGCGCTGCCGACACAGGAACAGAGCAATCTTCAGATTTTGGCAGAATTGAATTCCCAGCTCCAGGGCGAGCAGGACGCCCTGAATACGGCAAAGCAGCAGCGTGTCTACCTGGAAACTTTGCTGGCTCAGGAGCAAAGTTCACAGCCGAAGTCTCGGTTGGGCGCGGATGGAACAGAATCATCGACGCAGACAGATTTGGCCACGATCGACAAGCAGCTCGACACATTGCGAGGGCAACTTGCGGAGCTGAGTTCAAAGTACACCGACCGCTATCCTGACGTTCAAAGGCTGAAAGACGAAATAGCGAAGACCGAGGCTATGAAACAACAACTCATCACAGCCTCCAAGTCCCCAGGGCCGGGCTCCAGACAGCCGGTCGACGGCGCTTCAGATCCATCGTTGAATACGGGGCGACAATTGCAGGGACAGTTGCAGGCGAATCAGTTGGAAATCGCGAACCGGGAAAGTTCGATCCAGAGCCTGAAAGGCAGGATCAACGACTACCAGGGGCGCCTCAACCTTGAGCCCTCGACTGAGCAGCAGTTGGAAGAGCTGACCCGCGGTTATGAGCAGTCCAAGGCCAATTATGACGACCTTCTGAAAAAGAAAGACGATTCCGAGATGGCCACAAGCATGGAACACATGCAGCAGGGCGAGCGGTTCACGATGCTCGATCCCCCGAGTTTGCCTTCAAAGCCGGATTTTCCCGATCGCCTCAAGTTCTGCGCGTTCGGTCTGGCAGCGGGGCTGGCGTTGGGGTTGTTCGTGGTGGCCGGGCTTGAGTTCATGGACGATCGCCTGTACAGTGAACGGGAAATCAAGTCGCTTTTGCCGATCGCGGTCTTTTCCGAGATTCCAGAAGTTGTAAGTCCGTTCGATGAACAAAGTACAAAAAGGAAGTTGGTCTTGAGCTGGGCCACAACGGCATTCGTCGTGGTCACAATTCTCGCCGGTTCTGCCTTTAGCTTTCTCCGACGCTAGTTCCCATTGACGATGTACAAAGCCCATTTTCATCTCAAACGTAACCCGTTCGATCTTACCCCCGATCCGCATTGCTTCGTGCCGACTCCCCGGCACAACGAGGCGCTCGCGGCGCTGTACTACGGCGTTCGGCGACACAAGGGCTTCGTCGTCGTTACCGGAGAAGTCGGCACGGGAAAGACATTGCTCCTGCGCTGCCTCCTTCGCCTCCTCGAGAACAGCAAGGATATTGCCTACGCGTACCTGTTCAATAGCCGTCTCGAGCCGACGGACTTTCTGCAATACGTTCTCTCTGATTTCGGGCTGCCCGCCTCGGGAAAAAACAAGTGCGAGCTCTTGCTCGACCTCAGCAAGTTCCTTGTAAACCGCGGCTCAAATGGCTTGACAAGTGTCGTGATTGTTGATGAGGCGCACGATTTGTCTGCGGACACTTTGGAAGAGCTTCGTCTCCTTTCTAACCTGGAGACGGCGGAAGACAAACTGGTCCAGATTATTCTGGCGGGACAGCCGGAGCTTGACAAGAAACTCGATTCTGTCGAACTTCGGCAGCTCAAACAGCGCATTGCTCTCAGGACGCAACTTGGAGCCCTCAATGCCAAGCAGACTCAGGAGTACATCGAGCAGCGCCTGCGGATCGCCGGCGTGGACTCAAGTCAACCGCCGATCTTTTCCGCGCAAGCCGTTGATCAGGTGTACTCTTATTCGCGTGGTTTTCCACGCCTCATCAACACAATCTGCGAAAACGCGTTGATTAGTGCCTATGCCCGGCAGTCGTCGACAGTAACAGGCCGAATCATCGAAGACGTTGCCACCGAATTCCGTCTCGAAGCTTTTGCGCCTGTGCCGCAAAATCCATAGGCGACTCAATTCACAGTATTGCCGTGAAGGGGAACAATAGTGAGCCGAATCTTTGATGCCTTGCAGCGGATGGAAACCGAGCGGTCCGGAGGTGACTCCTCTGCGCTGCCTCAGGGGCCTGAACTGTTGCGGCGCGCGGAACGCCGGGTTTCGGATAAGTGGGGAAGCTCCGATCCACCCTCGAAACCCGATGTGATAGAAGACAGTCGAGAGGATAAACTCGGCGGAATTGCTGTGTCTTCGCCGGTTCACGCCAAGCCAGCGGCCAGTGTTGCGCAAGGCCCGTCGACCTCGAGCCGCTCAGAAGTTCTCGAACGACTCCCATCGCTGGAGATTTCGCTCACCCCGCAGAGCCGGTTAGTGTGCCTTACTGATAAGGAAAGCCCGACTGCCGAGGCGATTCGACTGCTGGGGGTCCGTTTAAGAGATCTCCGGCGAACGCGCCCATTGAAGAAAGTGCTCATTACGAGCACAATCCCGCAAGAAGGCAAGAGCACGATTTCTGCCAATCTTGCATGTGCCCTTGCGCAGGCGCCCGACGAAAAGACTTTGCTCATCGAAGGAGACTTGCGGCGCCCATCGCTGATGCCGATGTTTGGCATTCAAAGGGTCCGGGGTATCTCTGAATGCGTAAGGGAGGATGGGCGCCTGCTTGATGGTATTTACCATCTCGAAAGCGCGGGCTGCTGGGTCCTTCCCGCTGGACGATCACCAAGTAACCCTCTCGAACTCCTGCAATCACAAAGAATGCGTGCGCTGATGGATCAGCTTGCTGCGTATTTCGATTGGATCATCATTGACTCGCCACCCGTTTTGCCACTGGCAGATACAAGCATCTGGATGCGCATGGCCGACGGGGTTCTTCTCGTTACACGCCAGGGGACGACGCAGAAACACCAATTGCAAAAGGGGCTCGAAGCGCTGGATCAGAAAAAGTTGCTCGGCACAATCCTGAACGGCGCCATAGCCTCTGCCTACAGTAGTTACTATGGCACCCCGTCGATTTCCGATTAGCAAATACTCTTTGAGCGCGAAGTGATTATCCAATCTGGCGGGTTCCATTTGTCCACGTTTCTGTGATAGAACCCCCGTGGCAAGCGCAGAACGCGTTTGCAGCCGGTTGGCTCCCGCCTCGTTCGCAAACCTTCCTTAACCGGGATCCGGGATCGGCAAGACGCGCAGTGGTTTTTCGTCCTGCCCATTGGCTACAACGAACATATACGTTAATGACACCAGAGGAGTCTATCGTGACACGATTGCATCAACCTAAACCTTCGAATTCCCCTGATCCACTGCTGGAGGGTGCGCCTGCAATGAATCGCACGCCTCTCGACGAGACGACCTTCCAGCGCATGATTGCGATCGAGCGTAAGCGCACGGAGCGCTCCAAGGCTCCATTTATCCTCATGTTGCTCGAAGCGGTCAGCGATCGCGGCCAGAAGAGCAGCAGTGTTACACTCCGGCGCATTGCCACCGCTTTGCTTGCCTCCAGCAGAGACACAGACTTGGTCGGCTGGTACAAGGACAACGCCATCGTCGGCACAATGTTCACGGGTCTCATCGTGAATGACAAACGGGCCCTCCTCGACACATTTCTCGCCAAAGTCAGCGCCACGCTCCAGGAGGAGCTGACCGCCGACGAGTTCAATCAGGTGCGCATATCCTTTCACCTGTTCCCGGATGATTGGGATCATGAAAAGCCGGGCCGGCCGACCAACGCAGCTCTGTATCCCGACCTGGTGAGCGATGACAAAGGGCGCCGCACGGTGCTCATCGTCAAGCGCGGATTTGACATTGCTGGAAGCGCAACGATGCTTATCCTGTTGGCGCCCCTATTTCTTTTCATCGCTCTGGCTATCAAACTTACTTCCAGGGGCCCGGTTTTCTATCGCCAGCAAAGAGTCGGGCGTTACGGTCAGACCTTCACGTTCCTGAAATTCCGCTCCATGTTTGCAAACAACGACAGCAACGTGCATAAGGAGTATGTCACGCGGCTCATCGCCAGCAATCCTCGTGAAGCAAAGCAAAGCGAATGTGGCGGCAGCGTCTACAAACTTACCAACGACAAGAGAATCACGCGCGTGGGCGGGGTTCTGCGCAGAACGAGTCTCGACGAGCTTCCTCAGTTTCTCAATGTGCTCAAGGGAGAAATGTCGCTTGTCGGCCCGCGCCCCCCGATTCCCTACGAGTTGGCTGCCTATCAGACATGGCACCGGCAGCGACTCCTGGCGGTGAAGCCGGGGATCACTGGCCTGTGGCAAGTGATGGGCAGAAGCAGCATCCGGTTTGACGAGATGGTGCGCCTTGATCTGCGCTACGCATCAACCTGGACACCATGGCTGGACCTTAAGATCCTGCTGCGCACTCCGGGGGCGGTTATTAAAGGTACCGGAGCGTATTGAACTCAGAATCCCGCAATCTTCCCCGGCCGCGCGCTTGGGGAGTCAATGCGCCGCTCTTTTGTAGCTGTTGCATCGGCGGGACCCCATCGACGAGATGCTTTCGAGCACTCGTTCACTCACAAACAAGACTTTCACGACGTGACTCTGGTTGCACTCGGAGCGGGAACAATTCCTGCGCCCGTCGGATGAGTCTGGCAGCGCGGATCGCTGGGTAGGAGAGAAGAACTTATGGACTTCGGCGTAATCGGATACGGCTACTGGGGTCCGAACATTGTCAGAAATCTTGCCGGCCTTGAAGGCGCCGTGGTGCGCGCCATCTCGGACCTGAGCCCCGCGGCGCAGGCGCGCGCCCGCAAGGCTTATCCCGGTGTGACCGTGACAGCCAACGCGATGGAAGTAATCACCTCGCCTCACATCGATGCTGTGGCCATCGTTTCGCCTGTCTGGACTCATTACGAATTGACCAAAGCTGCGCTGAACAATGGAAAACACGTCTTTGTCGAGAAGCCGTTTACCAGCACGGTCGCTCAAGGAGAGGAACTCGTCAACCTCGCGGAGCAGAAGAATCTGAAATTGATGGTTGACCATACCTTTCTTTTCACGGGCGCGGTCAAGAGGATTGGACAGCTAATCAGCGAAGGCGCATTGGGGAATCTCTATTACTACGACTCGACTCGCGTTAATCTTGGTCTCTTTCAGCACGACGTCAACGTGCTCTGGGACCTGGCGCCGCATGATCTTTCGATCATGGATCATCTCATCAAGGCCAGCCCTGAAGCGGTCGTGGCCACCGGTCAAGGCCATTTGAACGGACATGAGGACGTAGCCTTCATGACGCTCTACTTTCCCGACAACGTCATCGCCCACATCAATGTGAACTGGTTGTCCCCGGTCAAGGTCAGGACCACGCTGATTGGCGGCGAAAAGCGAATGATCGTCTGGAACGATCTTGAGGCCGACGAAAAAGTGAAGGTCTATGACAAGGGAGTCAAGATTACCAGCCGGGAGGGCGTTTACGATCTCCTGGTCAGTTACCGATCGGGAGATATGTGGTCTCCGCAACTGGAGCAAGTCGAAGCCCTGCGCCAGGAGCTCGGCTACTTCGTGGAGTGCATTACCACCGGGAAGGAGCCATTCAATAACGGGCACGCGGGCCTGCGCGTCGTCAGGATGCTTGAAGCTGGCAGTCAGTCCTTGAACAAGAAGGGAGCGTTTGTCCGCTTATGAGCGAATTCAACTCTGTCGCGGCAGACGTGAAGCTCGGGGTCAACGTGAAGCTGTCGAAGTTTGTCAATCTCTACGGATGCGAGATCGGAGATGAGACCAAGATCGGGGCATTTGTCGAGGTCCAGAAGAATGCCCGGATTGGAAAGCGTTGCAAGGTCTCGAGCCACTCGTTCATCTGTGAAGGCGTGGCCATCGAGGACAACGTCTTTATCGGGCATGGAGTGACGTTTACCAATGACACCTACCCGCGCTCCACGAACAGCGATGGAACCCTGCAAAACGGCGCGGACTGGGAAGTCAGGCCCACAATCGTGCGCAAGGGCGCGTCGATCGGCTCCGGTGCCACTCTTCTCTGTAATCTAAGCGTCGGTGAAAACGCGATTGTAGGCGCCGGGAGCGTCGTAACCAAAGATGTCCCACCCAACACCATCGTGGCTGGAAATCCGGCCCGGGTGCTGCGGTCGATTGAAGCACAAACTGAGGAGTCCAATGTCAGAAACTAACAAAATACCATTCCTTGATCTCATTACTCCGCATGCGGAACTCGAAGCGGAGCTCACGGAAGTCTTTCGCCGTGCCTTGCGCACCGCCGGATTCATCGGCGGCCCGATGGTGGAGGAATTCGAGGCCTCTTTCGCGGAATTCTGTGCCGCAGAGCATGCCGTGGCCGTCAGCAGCGGAACCGACGCGCTTCGTTTCGCTTTGATGGCCTGCGGCGTCGGATCGGGCGATGTCGTCGTGACCGTGCCCAATACATTCATCGCTACCACAGAGGCAATATCGCAGGCCCGCGCGATACCGGAGTTTGTGGATGTCGATGAACAAACCTACAACCTCTCCGTCGAAATGCTCGAGCGCTTCCTGGAAAAGCGGTGCGTCAGAAACAATGCCGGCAAGCTCATCAGCCTGCGCACTGGAATGCCGGTCAAGGCAATCGTCCCCGTGCATCTCTATGGCCAGATGGCCGACATGGATCCGATCCTTGCATTGGCCGACCGCTTCGGGCTTGTCGTAGTTGAAGATGCCTGTCAGGCGCACGGTGCGGAATATTTTTCCAAGCGGCACAACCGCTGGATGAAAGCCGGCACCATGGGCCGCGCAGCTGCATTCAGCTTTTACCCGGGCAAGAACCTCGGGGCATGTGGCGAGGGCGGAGCGGTCACTACAGATGACAGGGAAGTGGCTGAAAAGGTCAGGATGCTTCGCGATCACGGTCAGGCGCATAAGTACTATCACGACATCGAAGGTTATAACGGGCGGCTGGATTCCATTCAGGCTGGCTTGCTGCAGGTGAAGATGGCGCATCTGGCCGGCTGGAACCAACTGCGGCGAGATCGCGCCGTGCACTACAACAGTCTACTCGCCGAGAACGAGACGGTGGTCTGTCCGCACGAGCCGTCGTGGTCGCGAGCCGTGTATCACCTTTATGTCATCCGCACGCAGGATCGCGATGGATTGATGAAGCAACTGAAGGAGGCCGGCATTGCCACAGGAATTCATTACCCGATTCCGCTTCACCAGCAGAGGGCCTACGCCTCACTGGGCTACGAGGCAGACGAACTGCCAATAAGCACACGGGTGGCGGCCAGGATTCTCTCACTGCCCATGTTCCCGCAACTCACCGCAGCGCAACAGGCGCGCGTGGCCGAGGAGATCGAGAACTTTACGAGACGGGGACGTGCCGCGGCTGGGCCGGAGGTTCTGGCCGTGCGGAACTGAGGCATGCACAGCAGCGCTCGGACAGACGGCCCGCGCCGGGGGACACAGCCGTGAGTCTGCGGTTCGATCGTGCCGGCACGCTGTACTTCGCCGCGCCGCTGCTCGGGGTGCTCGCCGGGCGGCGCGACGGCAGAATTCCAATCCTCATGTACCACAGCGTGGCCGACGAGGATGAATCGGCCCTGCAACCTTACTATTGGATCGCAACGAGGCCGGCTCAGTTTATGCAGCAGATGAGGTGGCTGCACGAGCACGGCTACCGAACAGCGAGCCTGGCTTCGGCAGTGGGCCTGCTGCAGGCGGGCGCGGGCACGGCCGAAAAGACCGTGGTCATCACCTTCGACGACGGCTATCGGAACTTCTGCCAGCACGCCTTTCCGGCGCTTGAGCAGTTCGGGTTTACCGCCTCCATGTTTCTGCCCACGGCGTCAATCGGCGATCAGTCGCAGGTCTTCAACCGGCGGGAGTGTATGACCTGGGGCGAGGTGCGGGAACTGCAGCAGCGGGGTATCTCTTTCGGATCGCACACGGTGAACCATCCCCAGCTCTATGGACTGGAGCCGGATCGCATCCGCGAGGAGATCGTGCGGTCCCGGCAGACGATTGAGGACAAAGCGGGCTGCGCGGTCAATTCCTTCGCCTATCCTTATGCCTTTCCGCAGATTGATCGACCGTTCAAAACGATGCTGCGGGCGACTCTGGAAGAGAGCGGCTACCGCTATGGGGTTTGCACGCAGATCGGGCGGGCTGGGGCGGCGAGCGATCCTTTGTTTCTGGAACGACTTCCGGTCAACAGTGCGGACGATCCGGCGCTGTTACAAGCCAAATTGGCTGGGGCTTACGACTGGGTAGGTGGCCTGCAGTCGCTGGCCAAGAGGATCAGAAAACCTCGCACGAGAGCTTGAACCCAAAAGTACACAGCGGACGCACCTTTTTACATGGTTCAGAGGGAAGCCCCGGTAAATTCGGCTGGTATAGAACATTGTAAGACTCTTATTACCGATGCAAAGACGACGAGCAGATCGTCCCTGAACGATAGTGGGAGGCCTTAGAATCAATTGGATAGGGTGTACGTGACTATAGTGCACATCCTAGGTTGCTTTCCCCTTGCCGACTGGTCTTCGGATTGCAGAGAATTAAGCACACACTAGCGCCGCATAGGTGGCTTATAGTTCGGTGCAATCCTCTGAGGAGGCCTGTCGATGTTCAGCCAGTCCCGTTTTATCGGTGTCGCGTCCTTCAACGTATTCTTACTTAGTGTTTTCTCACTTTTCTTGGTGGCGCACCCGGCATTCGCGACGACCAGGTACATCGCCCAGACGGCGGGCACTTTCACTGGAGGCATCGCGTGCAAAGGCCAGGCCGCGATCACGCCTGCCTCGTTCAACTCGACCACACTGTCTCCGGGTGACACGATCTACATCTGCGGCACGATCACCGGCGCACAGAACCAGACGCTTCTCAATGTCAGCCAAAGTGGAACCAGCGGAAATCCCATCACCATTTTCTTCGACAGCGGTGCGGTGCTGGCGGCTACGCAGTGGCCGGCCGGCGGTTCGGGCGGAGCCATCAACATCAGCGGCGCGAACTATATCACCATCAACGGCAACGGCGGTACGGGCGGCTACACACAGGGGATCATCGAATCGACCCTGACCGGAGATTCAGGAGCAACCTGTCCTGGTGGGCCATGCACAATTCACACCGACAGCAACGGCATCGAGGCCGATAGCAGTAATAACGTCACGATCGAGGGGCTGGCCATCATCGATATGTACGTTACTGCCCCTGGGGTGCCTTCAGGCGGTGGAAGTCAGTGTATCTATGCCAATGAGGGGTCGAACAGCAATTGGATCATTACAAATAACCTATTTCACGATGTGAGCTGGTGTATCAACTTTCAATTCACCAGCGGAACGTCCACAAATAACGTGATCTCAAACAACACCATCTATAACATCGATCACGGCATTGCTATTGGCGGAGCGGCTGGAGGGGCGACCTTCGAGAACCTGAATGTCTTCGGCAACAATATTCACGACTACTCGAACTGGGACACCTCCGGCGACGTCTGGCACCACGACGGCATTCATATCTGGGGTGAAGCCGACAACGGCTCCGACCCGATTCTGAACGTGAACATCTACAACAACAAGTTTGGCGGCTGCGTCGGGCAAAACGTGACGGCGCATATCTTCATCGAAGCCAACGCCGGCAGTACGAAGAATGTCGCCATTTACAACAACACGCTCATCGACACCTGCAACGGGGCCGACACCGACGGGCTGCTTACCACTGGCGAAGACGGCGGCTACCAGATTTACAACAATACGTTTATGGGCACTTCCGCAGACACCTGCGTCGGCACTTCCAGTTCACCCAACGTCACATTCGTCAATAATGTCGTGAGCGGATGTGGCATGTTGCAGTACATCGCGTCCGGCGGCGGCTTCGCGTCCGGCGGCCTGCACAACAACATCTACGCCAACTGCACAACCAGCAACTGTTTCGCCTTCCCTGGGGGCTACACTGCATCGTTGGCCTCGTGGCAGAGCTATACCAACCAGGACGCGAGTCCTTCGGCATATGTCGCAAGCGCGGACCTCAATTCAGCCGGTGTACCTCAGTCCGGTTCTCCCGTCATCGGTGTCGGGGCGAACTTGACATCCCTCACTCTCGGTTCGCTTCTTAACGGTATCCTCGGTACGCTTGATACCGACATCAACGGCAATCCGCGCCCCGCCACTGGCGCGTGGACCGTGGGCGCGTATTCGACTTCCGGCACCGGCCCGCAGCCGCCGACAGCCCTGACGGGTACAGCCGTCGTGAATTAGAACCTCGACTTTTCCTCAGCAACCGGTAGCTCTTCAATGGTATTCAATGACCGAGAGAGTTTTCTGCGCCTTCCGCAATTTCGTTAGGGACGGCGGCTCCGGTATCCCACGGAAAAGAAATAGCTGAGTACTCCATGAAGAAGCTGATCCCGCTTCTTGCGTTCGCAGGGGCATTGGTTATCGTTCTTGTTTTCGTAGCCACACGTCCGGCATTCGGAGGCACTCGTTACATTGCGCAGTCTGCGGGAACCTTCAGCGGCGGAAAAGCCTGCGACGGGCATACAACGATCACCCCGGCCATGTTCAACCGCCTGACTAACTCTCCGGGGGATGTAAATTATATTTGTGGAACCATAACACTCCCCATTAATACTCCAGGTTTAACCGTCCGCGGCAGCGGAACGAGCGACAAACCTATCACCATCAATTTTGACAGCGGTGCGGTACTCGCATCTCCGGAGTGGCCTGCTGAAGGCACGGGCGGCGCCATCGATATCGGCGGCAACAGCTATATCACCATTAATGGAAATGGCGGCTCCGGCGGTGCGGTTCAGGGTGTAATCGAAGCGACTTCAAACGGAGACGCCGGCGCTCGATGTCTCAGCGGGACCTGCCAAAATCATGGGCCCAGCAATGGGATTGAGGCCGGCGACGGAGCATCGAACATAACCATCGATGGGCTTGCCATCATTGATATGTATGTCGCTACCAATCCGAGCCCGGGCGGCGGCACCTGCATTTACGATCATGGCGCCATCACCAACTGGACGATC
>Ga0116121_1001134_pt1 | contig 11729 bp, 11 predicted proteins | sample June2015DPH_13_1_FD_89725 | JGI IMG/M metagenome (GOLD analysis project Ga0116121, IMG submission 89725) | Peatland microbial communities from SPRUCE experiment site at the Marcell Experimental Forest, Minnesota, USA - June2015DPH_13_10 | ecosystem: Environmental > Terrestrial > Soil > Wetlands...
CGACGATATCCGCAAGATACTGGAAATCATGCTCCCGGCGCTCAGCAGCGAAGCCGTCCAGCCGCTCAAAGCCGTCAACCGGTAGAAGACGGCTGCAACGTGGCCGTTGGCCAGCCGCTGGGTGATAAACTACTGTTGACCTCGAAACCTCGCCGGTCCGCATGGATCGGGTTGCTCACTCAGTCGGGACGTGGCTCAGCCTGGTAGAGCACTCGCTTGGGGTGCGAGGGGTCGGCAGTTCAAATCTGCCCGTCCCGACCAATCGAACCTTCCTGTCAGGCGCAACCATTGCTGTGATCGGCGATCGCGCAAGCACTTCTGCGCTGAGAGAAGTTAGCGGTTGATCGAGTCCTGCACCTCACCAGTCGAACATATAGGGCACCGCTGACGCGACGATCATGGCGACGACGATGAGTCCTCCGCCGACGACCTGTTGCCTCGTCATTGTTTCCTTTAGCCAGAAGACGCTGAGCACCGCGGCCGTCACTGGCTCAATGCAGAAGAGTATGGCAGCCTCGGCCGGGCCAAGCCGCGTCTGGGCCAGCGCCTGTCCCCAGAAGGCAAAGACGGTGGAGAACAGCGCCAGGTAGATCGCCGGTCCGAACACCGTCGCCTGCCTGAGTGTCTGCGCCAGATTTTGGAAGCCGTAGGGCGCAGGCAGGCACGCGCACAGTGCCACCGACACCACGCCGCAGACGGCGACTTGCGAGCCCGCCAGAAGCCAGGCGTCGGAGCGCCGGGTAAACACTCCCATCATGACAATGTGGACCGCGCACAGAATGGCGCACAGCAAAGTCTCCAGGTCTCCGCGATTCATCTGCGCAAAGAAGCTCCAAGGGCCGTGGCCGCCGCCCCATCCGCCCGCAGGATGCACCAGCAAATACAGGCCGCAGCTGGCGATAATCGCTCCCAGCGCGGAAGCGAGCTTCACCCGCTGGCCTACGAGGATGGCGATGAATGGCGTGAACAGCACGTAAAGCCCGGTGATGAATCCGGACTTTGCCGTGGTGGTGAAGCGCATGCCATCGGTTTGCGACCAGAAGATGGCGGCCAGCACCAGTCCCAGCCATACGCCGTCCAGCACGCCGCGCCGGACGATCGGAATGCGCCTGGCACGAATGATGACAAGCATCAGCAGGCCGGCCAGCACAAAGCGCACGCTCATCAATCCGCCGACGGAGATGCCGCCGTCGAGGGCGAAGCGCGTCATGGGAAATCCGATTCCCCAGATGACAGCTGTGGACGCGATCAGGAGGACCGCAGTGGGGTGGGAGATGACGCCGGGATGAGACGGGTCGCGGTGCATGCGCTACAGGCTCGACAGAAGATTCATCCTATCGTGAGATGAGCATCGCTTTCACTTACCACTCTTCCGTCAAGGCGTGCGAGGCTGGCGCCGCCCGCAAGATAATGTTTTGAAGATAATGTGGTTTCGTGCTCTCATGGTGACCTTGTGAGTGATCGACAAGGACAAGCGAGAATTCGAGTCGCGGAGGGAACGATGAGCGAAAGAAACTACGCGAGGCTGTTTGCCGCACCTACTCGGCGGGAAATGATTATCGGCGCCGCCGTCGCGTTCGGTGGAGTTGCCCTGGGTTCAGTCACTGTATGGGCCGGCGACGATTTAGGCATTTCTCACACCTGTGCGGCAATACATCAGGAGGTCGTGTTCAAGGCGAGCCCAAAACGCGTCTATGAAGCCTTGATCGATGCCAAACAATTCAGTAACGTGATCGCGCTTAGTGCGGCCGTGAAGTCCGGCGCGAAGCTGGGAGACAAACCCACGGAGATCAGCCGGGAAGCGGGCGGCGCCTTCATGCTCTATGGCGGCTACATCAACGGGCGTCAGATTGAACTCATGCCCAGCCAGCGGATCGTCCAGGCATGGCGCACTGGTGGCTGGGACCCAGGCGTCTATTCGATCTGCAGGTTCGAACTCACGGAGCAGGGCTCGGACACCAAACTCGTCTTCGACCACACCGGCTTTCCGGAAAGCCTGGCGGAACACTTGGCAACGGGATGGAAGATTAACTACTGGGAGCCGCTGGCGAAATACCTCGCATGAGCTCGAGCTGGACCGTCTTCGAAGCTATTTCGATTTCGCGTTCGTATCGCTGTCCTTCGGCAGCCGAACGTAGATGAGCGCAAAGTGGGTGGAATTTGGCAGAGACTTATCGATGCCGACGACCCGAAAATTGTGCGGACTGCCGGCACGCAAATCGTGATCGGTGGAATCGGCGTGGGCGTTACCCTGTGAGTTCCCGGCTTGCTCGTCAGGCCGACACGGGATCGAAAATCAAGGAAATTTTTCCGGCTAGAGCGTGGCACTCTTGCCCTCGATCAGCCCCTTCACCCGCTCGACAAACGCCTCCACCTTCACTGATCCCTCCGCTTTTTCCTGGCCGCGGACGCGCACGTTCACCTCGCCGGCTTCCATTTCGCGATCACCCAGGACGAGTTGGAACGGCACCTTCTGCATTGCGTGCTCGCGGATTTTGGCGTTCATCTTCTCGTTGCGGACGTCGACGTGCACGCGCACTCCGGCAGCTTTCAGTTTCTCGCCGACTTCATTCGCGTACGCGTGGTGCTTCTCACCGATGGGGATAACGACCACCTGCACCGGCGACAACCATACCGGAAACGCTCCGGCGTAGTGCTCGAGGAGCACGCCAAAGAATCGCTCCTCCGAGCCATAGAGCGCGCGATGCACCATCAGCGGCTGATGGCGCTTGCCATCCTCGCCGACGTACTCCAGGCCGAAGCGCTCGGGCAGGGTGAAGTCGAACTGCACGGTGGAAAGCTGCCACAGCCGGCCGATGGCGTCCACCAGCTTGATGTCGATCTTCGGCCCGTAGAACGCTGCTTCGCCGGGAATGGTTTTGTACTCGATGTTGCGCCGCTTCAGGGCCTGCTCCAGCGAGCGTTGCGCCAGCTCCCACTGATCGTCCCCTCCGGCGTAGGTCTTGCGATCGTTCGGGTCCCACGTCGAAAGCTCCACCTGAAACTGCTCGAAGCCATAGGTGTGCAGCGTCGCCAGCGCGAAGTCGATGCAGCCGACCACCTCGTCCTCGATCTGCTCCGGCGTGCAGAAGATGTGCGCGTCGTCCTGGGTGAAGCCGCGCACGCGCAGCAGCCCGTGCATCACGCCCGAGCGCTCATAGCGATAGACGGTGCCAAGTTCGCCCAGTCGCACCGGCAAGTCGCGATACGACTTGAGGCTGTCGCGATAAATCAAAATGTGGAACGGACAATTCATCGGCTTCATGCGATAGACGGCGTCGTCCAGTTCCATCGGAGTGAACATGTTCTGCGCGTAGTAGCCTTCGTGGCCGGAGGTCTTCCAAAGATCGACGCGCGCCACGTGCGGCGTGTAGACCAGCGAGTAGCCGCGCTTCAGGTACTCGTTGCGCATCCAGTCTTCCATCTCCTTGCGGATGAGGCCGCCCTTGGGATGCCAGAAAATCAATCCCGGCCCGGCCAGCTCCTGAATAGAGAACAGGTCGAGCTGCTTGCCCAGCACGCGATGGTCGCGCTTCTTCGCCTCCTCGATTTTGCGCAGGTAGTCGTCGAGATCCTTCTTCGAAAAGAACGACGTGCCGTAAATGCGCTGCAGCTGCGGGTTTTTCTCGTCACCCAGCCAATACGCGCCGGCGATGCTAAGCACCTTGAAGGCCTTGATGCGCCCGGTGGACGGGATGTGCGGCCCGCGGCAGAAGTCGGTAAACTTGCCGGTCTTGTAGATGGAAATCTTCTCGTCGGGCGCAGTAAACTGCTCGATGAAGTGGCACTTCATGAAGTCGCCTTCCGACTTGAAGCGCTCTAGTCCCTCCTGCCGCGGCAAGAACTCGCGCGCGTAGGGCAAGTCTTGCTTTACCAGTTCCTGCATCTTCTTCTCGATGGCTTCGAGGTCTTCCGGCGTGAACGGCTTCTCGCGATAGAAATCGTAGAAGAAGCCAGACTCGGTTGCCGGACCGTGGCCGAGCTTGGTCTCTGGGAAAAGTTCGAGCACTGCCGCGGCCATAAGGTGCGCGGAAGAGTGACGATAAACTTCCAGCGCCTCAGGATCGCGATCGGTGAGAATGCGCAGCTCGGCGTCGTGCTCCAGCGGACGCGCGAGATCGACCAGTTGCGCGTTGTTCTTCGCCGGAGCTGCGGGCGCCGACGGTTCATCGGTCGCGGAAGAAGCCGGATGGTGACCGTTGCCACCATTGGGCGAAAATGGTTTGATCTGCGCGGCCAGCGCGGCATCGGCCAAACGCGGGCTGATGCTCCTGGCAATGTCGAGTGCGGAGGTCCCGCGCGGCACGTCTCGGACGCTGCCGTCGGGCAATTTCACATGAATATTTTCAGCCATAATTTCGGACCTGTGTGCAGCTTTCGCCGCGTACCATGAAGTTTGAGTCTATCGGAGTAAAAACGACGGGGCAATCACCGCGGACGCGATGGGACTAGACGGATGTTCGTTGACGACGGGCGCGGACTTCCATCACCAACGATCCGATGAGAGCGACCGAGCCGATGAGGATGGCGACTGGAATGGCGACGTGTTTGTAAGCGTTGGTCATGTCGATCCTGCTACCACTCATCATGCCATAAAGCACCGTTCCAACGATACCCAGAAACAGCCCCGCGCCCATGCCTCCGGCGGTAAAGAGCAGCGTGGTGAACAGCACCCGCACCGCCGAGGTGAAAGCGATGGAGAACTTGGAACGGCCTCGGGCAGGCATGGCATCGCTGTACGACATACTTAAATTCGATTCTAACGGGAGTAAGCGCCCCTGTCAGCTGGTCAAGCAGCGGTGAGCTATCGGCTGTCGTCTGACGCCGCTGTTAACCTGTGAGTTACAATCAACTATTCATGTCTTCGACATCCCAATCTATAACCCGAACTCCCGCCGAGGTGGTGCGGATGGCGCCGGTCTCTCAGGCCGCAAACGGCATCTGCTATTCGGTTATGGGCGAGATCACCGCCGGTGTCGTGGATCTGGATCGCATGGTGAATGCCGTGCCGCGCACCATCGCGGCGGCGCTCGATCGCAAGGCCTACTACTTCGTTCCGCTCACGCTGAACCTGGGCGACGAGACCATGATTGCCGACCGCTATGACGTGCAGCTCTCCGACAGCGCCGTCTGCCATCGCAACCAGACACTGGGCGACTCGCAGTGTGTCTTCATCTCCACCCGGCTGATGGAAGACAGCTTCGCCATCGCCTTCGAGTTCTTCATCAATGTGGGCCACAACTTCGTGGACCGCGTCGGCGTCTCGCAGGAGTTTACCGACTTGGTGTGGAAGCAGGTGGAGGGCCGGGTCCGCGGCGAGACCTCGCTTGACGCCTATGAATTGCGAAAGGTGGCTACCACCAGCGGCCCCGAAGCGGAGAAGGCGCGGCACGAGTACCTGCTGGCGACATTTTCTGACTCCATCGCGGTGTACATGTTGTCGGTGTATCTGGATGTGGATTACCAGGACCTGCGCGAGCGCGACTATCCCTTGCTGGCCCCCGACGCGTTGGCCGAACGCCTGCGCAAGATCAACGAACTGTTCCCGGTTAATCCGGGTTTCGAGTTTGCGATATACCACCGGAGAAGGCAGTAAGAACCAGTTGTCAGTGGCCAGTGGTAGTCAGTGGTCAGTTACTGGTACAAGCTGTGTCATGCCGAACGAAGCCTGCCGCGGCGGGCGGAGTCGAGGCACTTCTATAATCCTTCAATTCTCTGTGTCCTCTGTGGTGAATCGTTTTTGCGTCGCCATTTACAATGAGCGCGTGATCGCACATTTACGCGGACGGCTCATCTCGAAGCATCCTAACCAGGCCATCGTTGAAGCTGGTGGCGTCGGCTACGACGTCACCATCACTATCCCGACATTCTCCGAGTTGCCGGCCGCCGGCGCCGAGGTCGCGCTGCACATTCACACTCACGTGCGCGAGGACGCGCTGGCGCTCTACGGATTCTTGCGCCCGGAAGAGAAGCAGCTGTTCGAGAAGCTCATCACCGTCAGCGGCATCGGACCGAAGCTGGCGATCACCATCCTCAGCGGCATGGCGACGGCCGACATGGTGGGGGCGATCCGCGGCAATGATTTTGCCCGGTTGACGAAGATCCCCGGCATCGGCCGCAAGACCGCCGAGCGAATGTGCGTCGAGCTGCGCGACAAGCTGGAGGGCTTCGGCGCGCCGCAGCCGGTGGTCTCGCATTCCGCTGTCGAGGAAGATGTGATCTCCGCGCTGACCAACCTGGGTTATCAGCGCACGATTGCCGAGAAAGCCGTCGAGCGGGCGGTTCAGTCAGAGGAGCGAGAGAACTTCGACGCAATCTTCCGCGCAGCGCTGGGAGCGTTGTCCAAGTAGTCTGGCGTGATTCGGTCGAACCGCAGAACCCCCTTCGGCAAGCTCAGGGCAGGGCTCTCGACTCCGCCCGAAGCGGGCTCCGCTCGGGATGACAGTTGAGGTTTTTCCTCATGCGTCGGCCGCACTGCAATCATCTGCTCGTCAAGGTTGATCTCTTTTCTTGACCTGATAATTGCTCACTTTGGCCAAACACCCTACCTGCATCACCCCCGATTTCTGCGGAGTGAACGGACAGAACTCGAAGTCTCCTACAATCTCGTGGTCGAAGTCGCTGAGGCTTTTCTGAAGCGCGGCGGGCAATTCGGTTCCATCGCGCAGTCCAAGCATTCTCTTGGTTCCGATGATCCAAATCCGCCTGGTGGGATTGCCGTTCCAGTTCGATAGTCGGCCGTGAAGCTGGAAGCAAGCTGCAATTACGCGAGGATCGTTGCGACAGGACGAGGTTTCCGTGTTCGAGGCGTCGAGCACAACAGGGAGCAGAACGAGAAAGAGAGCGAGGGCCACACTCACGAAGAACTTCACCGACATAAGCCTGTTCTGCACTGTCTTGGTTGTCGTCCTTTGCCGTACTATAACCCCGTGCGCGAGAAGGTGCTGCGATATATCCGCGAGCAGGCTCTGATGCGGGCAGGCGACCGCGTAGCTGTGGCCGTCTCCGGCGGTGCGGACTCGGTTGCGCTATTGCGCGTCCTGCTCGATCTACGCTCAGAGATGGGGATCGTCCTCGCGGTGACCCACTTCAATCATGGCCTGCGCGGCGAGCAATCGGATGCAGACGAGGCGTTTGTCGCCGAGTTGGCCAGAGAGAACGGCCTGGACTTTCTTGCCGGACATGGCAATGTTCCCGACTACGCCTTCACCACCAAGCTGGGCATCGAGGCGGCGGGGCGCGAGCTGCGTTACCGCTGGTTCGCGCAACTTGCTGAGCAGCAGCGCTTGGATTCGGTCGCCACCGCGCATACCTTGGACGATCAGGCCGAAACCGTCCTGTTGAAATTCTTACGAGGTGCGGGAACAAAGGGCTTGGCGGGGATTTATCCGGTTTTGGATTTAGCGACTCCCGGTGGCAGTTCAGGGGCTGAAGCCCCTCTTCAGGAAATGGCGGTTGACGGTGCAGCTGAAGGTACACCCCTTCAAAGTCGGGTTTCTCCGGGGGTAAACCTGCGCATCGTCCGTCCCTTGCTGGGCGTTTCGCGTGAGGAGGTCGAGAGCTACCTTGCGTCTCTCTCTCAGAGCTGGCGGGAGGACGAAAGCAATCTCGACCATCGCTTCCTGCGCAATCGTCTGCGCCACGAATTGTTGCCCCAGTTGGAGCGCGAGTACAACCCGAAGATCCGTCGCTTGCTAAACGATGTTGCCGATACTTCGCGTGCCGAGGAGGACTACTGGCGAGAGCTTGCCGAGCGCGAGGCGACGGCCCGCACGAGCCCGAACCAGTTTAGCGTGGAGGGTTTTGCGCAATTGCCTCTGGCCCTGCAGCGGCGTGTTCTCAAACGTTTCGCTGAGAGTGCAGGCGTGACGTTGGACTTCGCGCACATCGAAAAACTGCGGCGCTGCGCGTTGGGCGAGGGAACCAGGACAGAACTCCCTGGCGGCCGCGTCGTGGTGCGCCGAAGAGCTTCGTTGCAGTGGCGTGCGGTTGGTGAAGAAGCTGGCTCGGCGTACTGTTACACGCTGCCGGTTCCCGGTGAAATTCAAATCGCGGAGGTGAGACTGACGTTGCGGGCGGAGGTTTTGCCTGAGAGCTTGGCACGTGAACTCCCGCCAGAAGAACTCCTCAACCCCGACTTGGTCGGCGTGGAATTGGTTGTTCGCAACTGGCGCCCAGGAGACCGCTTCTGGCCCGCACACTGCCGCTCCGAGCAGAAACTGAAACGCCTGTTCACGGAGAAGCACATTGCTCCAGTGCAGCGTCCGGAATGGCCGGTGGCCGTCCACGAGGACGAAATCATCTGGGTGCGAGGCTTCCCGGTTGCACAATCACGGCAGTGGAAAGGCAACGGCGACGCGATAAGGATTGGGATAATTTCTCACGGATCTTGATGGGGCATCCCATACTCAACCAAAATCCTGGTCGCGCGCCCTCAAGTATCGGCCTAATGGTGCCAGAACTTCCACCACAGCCCAAACAATGCAACAAGAATGATGACGGTGACACCCGCGGCCACTTGAATCGTGTAACTGCCCCACCACTTCTCTGGCCACGTCTTTTGTGCGTTGGCGGATTGCGGTCTCGGCTGCGCTGTCGGTTGCAATGTGCACTCGTCCAATACAATCGCACGATTGTGGATGTTGAAAATCCGTCCGAGGACCTCAACGTAATCCCCTTTTTGAAGGAGCTCCACCTCGGGTGGAAGAGGCTTTAAGAAGTTTGCACGAATCCAAAAAGCGTCTTCTCCATTATAAAAATGCACCGTTGCATAAGGACAGTGCAGTATGTCCTCAAATGACATGATGATCCCCGCCGCCCGGATTTGAAGTCCTTGAAAATGCTCTTGGATGTAACTGTTTCTAGACAGCTCGGGAATGCCAGCAACAGCGTCAACCACTCGCGCCGGAGAGACGCCAGTCAGTTTAGGGGTCGGAGAATCGTCCATACCGTCATTCTCAATCGAGAATTCCAGCATTCGCAAGCAGAAAAGAAGGCAGCCGAACATCGACCGCGACTCTTCCTCCTCGCTCATTTGGGAGATGAACGCACTTCCTGTCACGCCTACCCATCCCTACCGCTCCTGTTGACGTTCGACAAGGACATGATCACCGACCTTGCCTGAACCGCCCGCTCCGATTTACCTTCGCGGTTCGGAGTTCATATGATTTCCCGTTGGATTCTCGTTGGTGCTGTTTTCTGCAGCATGGTCGGTAATGCTCTGGCTGCTTCGCCCAAAGTGGAGCGCACTGGCCCGTTAACAGCTGCTGGCGCACCCGACGTCCTTCGCCAGGCGGTCGAAGACAAAGGCTATCGGGTTACGCTCGATGATGGATGGGTTGCTGAGTTCTGGTTCGCCAAAGAATTGAAGACCGCCAAGAAGGAAGTTCCTGGCGCGCTGTATCCCGATCTTTCCGACGGCGAGTTTGTCGGCGTGGTCAACTTTCCGCAGGGCATGTCGGACTACCGCGGACAGCGTTTGGCTGCCGGCCTGTACACATTGCGCTATCAAACCCTGCCGCAGGATGGAAATCATATGGGCGTGGCTCCCAATCCTGACTTCCTGCTCGCCAGTCCGGCAGCGAACGAATCGCGCCCTGACGAGAGCTACGTCTATAAGAAGCTGGTTGCGTTGAGCACCAAGAGCACCGGCACCAACCACCCAGCCGTGATCGCATTGGAGATCGCGAGCGAGTCCGGAACCATCGCCAAGGACGAGCGCGGGGATCTCGTATTCACAGTCTCCATTCCCTCTGTGGGAGCAACACGTGAGAAGCTTGGCATCGTGCTGAAAGGCACGGCGGCGCAGTAGCCCCCGGTCGCTACTGGCCCAACCGTCGGTTCGGAGACCGTTCGCCGCGAAATCAGCCTCAGTCGACCTCTTAAGCCCTCAACTTCCGGAAAAAATGTTGTTCAGGCACCTGTGGTTTCCTTTGCTGTTGTAGCAAAGCGCATCACTGCAGATGCGAATTGCAACAGAGCCTCTCGGCGGCCAAGCAAACGATGTAACTCACTGATTCAGCAAGCCGCAACTGAACAATCACTGGGATGAAATCGTCTCTTGTGCGGATCTCCGATGCAGAACGCAACAAAAATCGCTGTTGCAGAATGCAGCCTCCGTCCTGATGAGTTTCGCAACATGGGCGCACAACTCCCATAAGTTCTGTAAGTTGCAGACGCTAATCACAACGAGTTTCAGCTCTGACAGCTTTGGTACGACGAATGCCTTATGGAAAGTGTCAGCGCAGGAAAGAGAAAGCGCGACAAGGTTAATCAACAGGAGGCACGCCATGACAGTCCTACTCGTTCTTATGATGTTCGCCATCTTTCTGACCATTGATTTCTTCTACGCGAAAGCCAAGCATCCGGCTCTGCAAGTCGCACCTGCGATGAGCAAAGACATGGCAACTGCGCCACGGTTGAAACCCAGCCTGGTCGGCGGTTTCTCCGTACCCGACAACCTTCGGTATCACCCCGGACACACCTGGGCGCTGAGCGAGAGCCCAAATCTGGTGCGAATCGGCATCGACGACTTTGCCTCGAAGCTGGTTGGCAAAGTGGAGCATGTCACTCTGCCGCAACGCGGCCAGTGGATTCGCCAGGGGCAAAAGGTGTGGAGCGTTATCCGCAATGGCGTGAAGGTCGACATGGTTTCTCCGATCGAAGGCAGCGTGTCCGACATCAACGAAGCGGTAGTCAACGATCCGTCACTGGCTACCAAGGACCCATACGGGGACGGCTGGATGATAACCGTTCAGTCTCCCGATTCGAAGACCAACTTCCGCAACCTGCTGGGCGGCGCACTGGCCCGCTGGTGGACCGAGGAATCTTCGATGCGGTTGCAACGAGTGATGCCGAGCGCTCTCGGAGCCCTGGCGCAGGACGGCGGCGTAGCCATCGACGATCTGGCCAGCACCATGCCCGATGAGCAGTGGACCAAGGTCACTCGCGAGTTCTTCCTGACATAGATCGAAACATGGATCGAACGCCCCGGAGATACCTCCTGCTCCGGGGCGTTTTCTTTTGCCATGCAACTTCTCCCGGTCGCGCAGCTTCGCCGATTCAGTAACGACGCGCGCGGCCGAAGTTTGTCGCCAAGCTTCGGCGGCTGGACGCCACTCCGCTAACATCAAGGAGATTCTCGGTTTGCGACTGCGTCGCTTCCCAACGACATCCAAATCATGTTGCAATCGCGGTGCTATCGTCTATCGTGTCAAATGACTAAGCTGGAGCAACTTACCGCCAATCCACGTGTCACCATCCGCCGCCCTGGCGCACCTGCATCCGGCGGCAGTTGCGTTGTTTACTGGATGCAGCGCGCGCAACGCGCCCTCGACAATCCCGCGCTGGACATAGCCGTCGAGGCGGCCAATATTCTTCAGCAGCCGGTCGTGATCTTCTTCGCGCCGGTGCCGTTCTATCCGCACGCCAACCTGCGGCACTATGCATTTCTGGCGCAGGCGATTCCCGATACAGCGCAGCGTGCCCGCAAGCGCGGCATCGGCTATGTGCTGCGACGCTATCCCGAACATTCGCTACTGACGTTTTGTGAAGAGGTGCAAGCCTCGCTTGTGGTCGGCGACGAGAACCCGATGCGCGAGCCAAGTCACTGGCGCCAACTCGCGGCGAAGAAGCTCCGAGTGCCGCTATGGACGGTAGATGCTGATGTTATTGTTCCCACCAAGCTACTGGAGAAGGAACAATATGCGGCGAGGACCATTCGCCCGCGC
>Ga0116121_1001139_pt1 | contig 11712 bp, 10 predicted proteins | sample June2015DPH_13_1_FD_89725 | JGI IMG/M metagenome (GOLD analysis project Ga0116121, IMG submission 89725) | Peatland microbial communities from SPRUCE experiment site at the Marcell Experimental Forest, Minnesota, USA - June2015DPH_13_10 | ecosystem: Environmental > Terrestrial > Soil > Wetlands...
CTGTTGCGAATGGAGCGCAGTTCGACACAAGCCAGACGGGTCCACACACGTTCGTGGCGACGGTAGTGGATTCCGCGCTGAACACCATTTCTTCGACCGTGACTTACAACGTGCTGGGGCCTCAGTACATCACGTTCCCAGGGATCTCAACCCAGACCTACGGGACCTCGTTCACCGTAAGCGCGACCGCCAGTTCCGGCCTGCCGGTAAGCTTTAGCTCGCTAACACCGGCGGTTTGCTCGGTTTCAGGAACAACCGTGACGCTGATTGCTGTCGGCACCTGTACCATACAGGCGACGCAGCCAGCCACCGGCAGTACTTCCTACGACCCGGCCACGCCCGTTAACCAGAGCTTCTTGGTGGTTGCGGCGAACACAAACACAGTAGTCAGTTCCAGCTTGAACCCGTCCACCTATGGCCAAGCCGTAAGCTTCACCGCGAGCGTGGCAGAGGTGTTGCCGGCATCGGGAATTCCGACCGGGACGGTGCAATTCGTGATTGACGGAACCGGCGCCGGCACAGTGCCTTTGTCCGGGACGTCAGCTACTCTCACCATCTCCACGCTGGCCGCGGGAACCCACAGCGTCGTCGCGAATTACTCAGGCGATGGCAACAACAATGTGAGCACGGGAACCCTGTCCGGCGGACAGTCGGTCTACCAGTCTCCTGCAATTACCAGCGCCAATAGCACGACCTTCGCCGCGGGCGTAGCGGGGTCATTCACGGTCACCGCGAGCGGCTTCCCGAGTCCAGCCATCACCGAGTCGGGCACCCTGCCCGCTGGCATCACCTTCACGGGTGGAACCGGAAGCGCTACGCTGAGCGGGACGACCAATGCTGGGGGCTCCTACCCGATCAGTTTCACTGCCAAGAGCGCCGCGGGAAGCGTAACCCAGAACTTCACGCTTGTGGTCACAGGACCTATTGTCACTGTGTCCCCGACCAGCGTTAACCTCGGAACCGTTTACCTCTACCTCGATCTGAACATTTCGACCATCACCGTAACGAACACCGGTACTACCACGCTCAATATCAGCAAAGTGACGTTGACACCTGGTCCCGGGACCAACTCCGACGATTTCAACATCATTGACAATGACTGTTCGGCGACGCTGGCGGCGGGGAAGAGCTGCAACATTTACATCCTCTTCTTCTCCGGCAATGTGGGACAGGTTTCTGCCACACTCAACATCGCCGACAACGCTCCCGGAAGCCCGCAGCAGGTTACCTTCTCGGCGAACGTGATCAATCCTCAGGCGAGTTTGAGTCCGCGGAGTCTGAATTTCGGTACGGTAAAAGTGAAGACTCACAGCAACGCCCAAACCGTAACTCTAACCAACTCGGGAACAACGCCTCTGACAATTTCCAGCATTAGCGTCACGGGTTCGAACGCGGGAGACTTTGCTCAAAGCAATGCTTGCCCGAGTTCGCTTGCGGCGGGTGCCAAGTGCACGATCTCGGTCGTGTTTACACCCACTGCTACCGGCAACCGCTCTGCCAACTTGACGTTCATTGATAACGCCGTAGTCGGCACCCAGTACGTTCCGCTTTCAGGAAAGGGAGACTAGGGAACAGGTATCGATAAACTGGGAAACATTGGACGTTGCGCCGGACATGCCGGCAGAGTGTCAACCTACGTCGTTCCAATACGAATCCGACCGTGATTGGCGTAGGCCCTGAGCAAACTGATAAACGAGTGCCAGCAAATATGGCACTCTTTTTTTTGGATATAGCTTTTTCCCAAATCGGGATCAGTGGTCGGACTTTTCATACACGAGTTCAGGTCGGATCGCTGCAAGAACTTCTTGGCAATGGCCTCTTTTTTGATTGCATCCAGGTAGCAGTAATTTTCCGGCTTTTCCGTACTTTTGCCGGAATCCCGCGCGATCGTCGCTCTCGCAATTCACTGCTCAGTGTTAGATTGGAAACGGTTTTAGAACTTTTCGGTAAATGCAGTCTCTGAATGTGGATCTGCCAAGTATTAGAAACCCAGAACCTAACGGACCCATGACGACGCGATTCCAAGCTCTGATTTTTGCCACTCTATTTATTCTCTCGATCGTGTTTTGGTGGCGCTCGCTCGTCGCTACGATTAAGTTGGCGCTGGCGGTCGATGCTTACACTCACATCCTTCTGATTTTGCCCCTGAGTGCCGCGCTTATTTACATGGAGTGGGCGCATGTTCACATCGCCCCGCGGCCGAGCCCGCGCATTGGTGCGGCGCTATTGCTTTTGGCGGCGCTGATTGCGTGTTGTGCAAAATGGATAATTGTCACCGCGCCGGATGATGTCCGCTTGTCGTTTGCTATGCTGGCCCTGGTGATCTGGTGGATTGCGAGCGTCCTGCTATGCTTCGGAGTAAAGGCTTTTCAGTCGCTCCTGTTCCCACTCTGCTTTTTGGCCTTGCTTGTCCCCATTCCCAGCTTCGCATTGAGCCGGATTATCGAGTTCTTGCAACAAGAGTCCGCACTGGCCGCTCGAATCCTGTTCCAATTGGCGCGGGTCCCGGTCACGCAGGACGGTGTCGTGTTGTCGATTCCAAAGCTTGACATCGAAGTTGCCCAGGAGTGCAGCAGCATCCGTTCGAGCGCCCTGCTCGTCGTCACCACCCTCGTCCTGGCTCATTTGTTCCTGAGGTCATGGTGGAGAAAGCTGATTCTGGTCGCGGCGGCAATTCCTTTGTCGGTCGCCAAGAACGGGCTTCGCATCTTTACGATTGCCGAGTTGGGAACGCGTGTTGATCCCGGGTTTCTTCACGGAAGGCTACATAGGCAGGGTGGAATCATTTTCTTTGGTTTGTCCGTAGCAGGGATCATTGTACTTTTGTGGATTTTTCGACGAAATGACTTCCGCACCTCGCCGGAACGATCTGCGGCCGATTAGTCGAGGCCGTTAAACTGTGGGTTTTTGATGAGTAGCGAGGAGGGATGTCAGCCAACGATCCAGCGCTCTTTCAGAGAGATCGGACCCATCAAACCAAAAGCCTAACGCACGAGATTGGGAACTCATGCCAGGTCTGTTCTTGGGGAGCTATGAAACCGTGCGTTTGGATAGCCGAGAGCGAACAAACATCGCGACCAGGCACGTCGCGCCAGCTCCGATGAGATAGATTGCCGTCGAACCGCCTTCCGGCACCTGCTGACAATTTGAAACTGCGCTACCGCACTTCCCGCCACTAGCCATTAGCGCGGCAGGCATGAAACACACGAAAGCTCCAAGCCACCAACTCCGAACTACTTTACCCATGATTACTCCGTCGGGGAAGGTTTCGACTGAGTCCAAAGTACTTCTAATTATGGCTCCATAATCATTTAAGTAGTCTTCCTAACCTATTGTCAAGATGATACTTTTTGCAATGGTTGCACGAAGTTGCAACCATCGGTCCAATGCCTCTCGAATTCCGGGTTGCATGGGAAGAATGCGTCTCTTTACTTAGTGTCAGTCAACTGTCGTCGCAATGAAACAGCTGGTGCTGTCGGGGCAGGGGAGCTTTATGCAGGTCGTCGGTCTGAATGAAAAAACCCGCGTCACGGGTCAAAACCTCGTGCGCGGGCTGATTTCGTGCCGGACTATGAAACGCTAGGCTTAGAGGCTCGAGAGCGAGCGCGAACCACCATCGCCCCCAATGAGATCAGGCCAGCTCCAATAAGGTAAATTGCAGTCGAACCGCCTTCTGGAACCTGCTGGCACCGCTTATCAGGATGTCTTGGGTCACATCCTCCTCTATCCCGATCTGCCAACGCAATTGGTGCAATGGATATCAGAGCAACTACGAGCCACCACTTGGCAACTTTGGTCATTACAACTCCCATTTAGACAATCGATTACACACCAACCCGATGGGGAAGGATGATGGGGGAGTAATCAAACCTTATCGATTGGAACCTGTCCGTAACTTATTGTCAAGATGATACTTCTTGCACTAGACTGCACGGATTTGCAACCGTTTGCAATGTCCTCAATTCCATATGTTTATTGGAGATCCGAGTTCCGCCAAAGGAGGTTTGGAGACAGTTCGGATTCCAAGAACCGCACCCGCCTCCGCGGAGGCCAATGAAGTGGTTACCAACGTCAGGGACGGAAGGTCTTTCTCATTGTGGGGCTTCGGCTCGGTTTTTTATGCTTTTGACGGGTCGCAGTAATCACAGAAGGAGGGCCCTTGCCCACAACTGCTTCGAAACCGACAGTCAAAGTCCTCTACGGTGAAAGTGACGAGAAGGCTCTTGCCTCCCACGCCGCTGAAATGCAGAAAGCCGGCCATCACGTCACGACCGCCCTCCACCGCCAAGGCGTGCAAGAGGCTCTGCGCCGCGATGCCTTTGACCTGGTGATCCTCGGCTCGACCCTCTCAAAAGAGGACCGCCATCATCTGCCCTACATGGTGAAGAAATCTCATGAGGGAACGAAGGTCCTGGTCATGCACGCGGGCACGCATCATCACGAAGTCGACGCCGCAGTCGACTCCGGCATGAGCATGTTTCTGATCCTGGAGAAGATTGCCGCTTTGCTTCAACCGGCCGCTCGCTAAGTTGCCCTCCAAGTTGGAGCAGTTCCTCAATAAAAAAGGCCTGGCGCCGGGGGAGAGACCAGCCCCGCGCCAGACCGCTTCCAGGAATAACGTTCTCAGGCACTTTCCGCGAAGAAGAGCAATCTGGAACGCCCTCATTCTCGTCTCGTGAGCCCCCCCAGTTGTCACACCCATGTCAACTTGTAGTAATGATTCGTTTCCCGGTGGGCAGCAAGTGTATCGTCGAATGCTTCGAAGAACTTGAATTAGCTGACGGCTGATATCTGACGGCCGCAATTAAAATGGGCCGCCAGCCAAGAAGCGGTGACGTTTCCTTGGCTATCGGCCCATTCGATCCGGAAAGGGATCGGAGGTGATACCTACATGGTAACCCTCGCAGAACGTTTGTCAAGGACAAGTTCTATCGGTTCTCCGGCGCCAATTCGAGCTTCACCCGGGCCCCCCCGTAAATCGGCGCAAACCACAAATCCCATGCATCTGAAAACCGCTGGGCCCATCGCGCGGACAATCCAGATCAGCCGACATCCAAATTTAAAGCTCAACTTGTGCGCGCCCTCATTGACACTGTCATCGCGACGGTGTTACTTTGACTAGTTTTATAAACCCGCTATTCTTCAAGCTAGATCAGCCGGCATCCGATCAGCAGACGAGCTTTTACCAGAGGGATATGGAGCAGACACTCCGACAATTAGGCGAATTACTGCTCGGAAGTGTTCCGACCATCATTCTGCTCACGCTGCTTTATATTCTCTATACATTTCTGGTCTACAAGCCCCTCGCCGCAGTGCTAGCGGAACGTCGTAGCCGCACTCAGGGTGCGATGGAAAAAGCGCGCGCTGACATCGCCGCCGCTGAGGCCCGCACGGCCGAGTATGAGCAGCGCCTGCGCGAGGCGCGTCAGAAGGTTTTCAAGAGCCTCGAAGCCCGCCGCCAGCAAGCCACCCAGGTCCGTGCCGAAGCCGTGAATCAGGCTCGTGCCCGTGCTCAGGAACAGGTGAAAGCCAGCCGCGAACTTCTCGAGCAGGACAAGCAGGAAGCGATGGCCAAACTACAAGGGGAAGCAGGACGGTTGGCGAACGACATCGTGCGCACAGTACTTCGCCCTGTGGCAGCTCCCAGCCAGGTCGGCGGATGATGACGATGATGAAGAAAATGATCCGTTCACTTCCGATGCTGGCTCTGCTGTCTTGCCTGTGGCTGGCACCAAACGCCCTTCGCGCTTTTGCGCAGGAAAAACCGGCATCTGCATCGAGCCCGGCATCCACGGACAACGCCGCGAAGCCGAGCCAGCCTGAGGGCCAGATCGGTGAAGCGGAACATCAGCCCAGAGGCATCGGTGGCGAACTCGCCAAAGAAACTCGCGAGGCCGAAGGCGAGGATCAGGAAGAAAACGCGAACCTCAAGCATTCAACGATGGTCCAGAAACTCGCCAAGGTCACCGGCCTGAGCGTTCATGGAGCCCACTTGCTGGCTCTGGGTGTGAACTTCGCCATCATCGTGATCCTGATTTTCTGGGCCATCCGCAAGAACGTACCCGGTGTATTGCGCAGCCGGAACGAATCGATTCAGAAAGCGTTAGAGGAAGCCCGCACCGCCAGCAAGGATGCAGGCCAGCGACTCGCTGACATCGAAAATCGCCTGCGCCGGATGGATGTCGAAATCGGTAAGATGCAGGCTTCCGCAGAAAAAGACGCTGAAGCCGAGGAAGCCCGGATCAAGGCCGCCGCAGAAGAAGAGCTTCGCAAGGTTGTCGAGGCCGCCGGGCAGGAAATTGCTGCTGCCGCCAAACAGGTCCGGCGCGAACTTTCGACCCACACCGCCGACTTGGCCCTCGCCCTGGCCCGCAAGCAGATCAACGTCGACTCGAATACCGATCAGGTCCTGGTTCGCAACTTTGCCAGCAAGCTCTCGAGTGGGCCCTCGCCGAAGAATGGCGGAAAGGACGGCGACTAACCATGGCTTCCGTCGTCGGCACCTACGCGCGCGCCTTCGCTGATGTTGTCGTGAGCACCAAGGCTGACCCCACGCGCATGCTGGCCGAGTTGCAAGGGATGGAGTCGCTGTTAACCGAGAGCGATCAGTTGCGCCGTGTTCTGGAAAATCCTTCGATCCCCGGCGAACAGAAACGTGGCGTACTCGACGCGGTGATCCAAAAAATCGGCGGATCGCGTCCTGTACGGAATTTCATCGCCGTAATTACCGATCATCGTCGCCTGCCACTGTTCGGCGAAATTGTGAAGCAGGTGGAACAGGAATTGAATGAGCGCTTCGGATTTGCGGAAGCAGACGTAAGCAGTGCGCGTAATCTGAGTGATCCCGAAAAGCAGATACTGGAAGCCGAGATCGCCAAGCTGACCGGAAAACAAGTACGTGCCCGCTACCATCAGGACCCAACGCTTCTGGGCGGTGCGGTGGTACAGGTCGGCAGCACGATCTATGACGGTTCGGTGAACGGTCAGTTGGAGAGAATTCGAGAGCAGTTGGTAAGTTAGCCATCAGCCGTCAGCCATCAGGAAAAGCGGCTGACGGTGCACGATGAGGTGATTTACCTGAGGGCTGACGGCTGATAGCTGAGAGCTGATTTTCTTATGGCACAAATTAAAGCAGACGAAATCACGCAATTAATCCGCGAGCAGATTCAGAACTACGAGACCAAAATCGCGGTCGACGAAGTGGGCACGATTATCACGCTCGGCGACGGTATCGCGCGCGTCTACGGCCTCGACAAAGTTATGGCCGGAGAGCTGCTCAGCTTCCCGCACGGCGTCGCCGGCATCGCTATGAACCTGGAAGAAGACCAGGTTGGCGTCGTGATCCTCGGCGAATACACCGAAATCAAAGAGGGCGACGAGGTCAAGCGCACCGGCCGCATCATCAGCGTTCCCGTCGGCGACGCTTTAATCGGCCGCGTCGTGAACTCGCTCGGCCAGCCCATCGACGACAAGGGCCCCATCCAGACCGACAAATTCATTCCGCTGGAACGGATCGCTCCCGGCGTCATTGACCGCCAGCCCGTCCGCGAACCGATGGCCACCGGCCTCAAGGCCATCGACTCGATGATTCCCATCGGCCGCGGCCAGCGCGAACTCATCATTGGCGACCGCCAGACCGGAAAAACCGCCGTCGCGCTCGATACCATCATCAACAGCAAGGGCAACAATCTTATTTGTATCTACAACGCGATCGGACAAAAACGCTCCTCGATTGCACAGGTCGTGAAGATCCTCGAAGACGCCGGCGCGATGGAGTACACAATCGTGGTCGCGGCCTCGGCCTCCGAACCTGCTCCCATGCAGTACATTTCGCCCTACGCCGCGTGCGCCATGGGAGAGTATTTCCGCGACACCAAGCGGCACGCGCTCTGCATCTATGACGATCTTTCCAAGCACGCCGCGTCGTACCGCGAGATTTCCCTCTTGCTGCGTCGTCCGCCCGGCCGCGAAGCCTATCCCGGCGACGTCTTCTATCTCCACTCACGGCTGCTGGAACGCGCGGCAAAGCTGAGCGACAAAAACGGTGGCGGATCGTTGACCGCATTGCCTGTCATCGAAACGCAAGCTGGTGACGTATCGGCGTACATTCCGACCAACGTCATCTCCATTACCGATGGCCAGATTTACCTCGAAACCGATCTGTTCAATCAGGGCGTGCGTCCTGCCGTGAACGTCGGACTCTCCGTAAGTCGCGTGGGCGGCAGCGCTCAGATCAAGGCCATGCGGCAGGTGGCCGGAACGCTGAAGCTCGAACTCGCGCAGTACCGTGAACTCGCCGCCTTCGCGCAGTTCGGCAGCGATCTCGATAAGGCCACCCAGAACCAGTTGAATCGTGGCCAGCGCCTGGTCGAACTGCTGAAGCAAGGCCAGTTTTCGCCCTTGCCCTTCTCGAAGCAGATTCTCATCATCTACGCCGGAACCAGCGGCGTGCTCGACGATATGCCGGTCGATCAAGTGCGTCCCTTCGAAAAAGCCCTCTATCAATATGTGGACACGACTGCGCCGGCTTTGTTGAACACCATCATGGAAAAGAAGATTCTCGACGACAACCTCAAAGCCGAGATGTCGCGAGTGATCAAGGAAGCAAAACAGCAGTTCGTGGATTCTAAGCAAGCGGTAGCGAAATAGTACCCAGTACTCAGTATCCAGTGCCCAGAAAAGTGAGGGCTAAGACTGGCAACTGGGTGCTGGCAACTGGCAACTGATTATGGCCAACGTTCTCGACATCAAGCGCCGGATCCGCAGCGTGGTCAACACGCGCCAGATCACCAAGGCGATGAAGACCGTCTCGGCGGCAAAGCTCCGCCGTGCACAGGAAGCTGCCTTGGCGGCACGGCCGTATTCACAGATGCTGACCAACGTCTTGAAATCGCTGATCTCTCGCGCGGACATCTATGATGAGGTCACGGGCGAACCGCTTCATCCGCTGCTCGCCGAGCGTCCCGAAAAAAATATTCTGCTGATCGTTGTCACCGGTGACAAGGGCCTCGCTGGCGCGTTCAACACCAATATCCTGAAGATTGTAACGAGGTTCATCGAGTCGAAGCCTGACCAGAATATTGATGTCGAGTGCATTGGCCGCAAGGGCCGCGACTTCATGCGCCGCCGCTTTCCGGTGGCTCCCACGAAACGAAGCGCAGAGGATGTTGCAGCCGGTGCTGCTCCCATACAAAGTGAGGCTCCGCGCGCTGGACGCGTTCAAATTACGGGCGAGTACGTGGGAGTTCTCGGCAAAGTCGACTACAACTTTGTTGCAAGCCTCGGCCAGGACGTTGTTGCCCGCTTCGCGGATGAGTTGATCGACGGAGTTTACATTGTTTATAACGAATTCAAGTCCGTCATCGCGCAACGCCTGGTGGTTGAGCATCTCTTGCCAATCAAGGAAATTGGCGAAGTGGACATCGGCATGGCGGAAGAAGCGACTGAAGAAGAGCGCAAGCGCAGAGTCGAAGCTGCCAAGTCCACCGGCGTCGGTGTTCGGCCACTCGATACGCACGAGGTCGACGAAGCGGCCGGCAAGTTCGCCACCGCGGACGTCGACTATATCTATGAGCAGCCGCCCGCACAGCTCTTTAGCGAACTTTTGCCGAAGTACATCAGCATTCAGATTTTTCACGCGCTCATGGAATCCGTGGCAGCCGAGCACGCTGCCCGTATGACCGCCATGGATGCGGCGACCAACAATGCGTCAGACATGATTGATTCGCTGACGCTGATCATGAACCGTGCGCGCCAGGCCAAAATCACGAAAGAAATTATCGAGATCGTCAGCGGCGCAGCCGCACAAGGATGAAGAAGCCACTAGCTGCTGGCTACTAGCTTCTAGCAAGCTGAGCCAGAAATGGTTCCACAAGTCGGTTTTGCAGAGGACACGGATTCGGGTAGGCCACGCATTCGGGTAGGCCACGCATTCGGATAGGGCACGCATTCGGATAGGGCACGGCTTTAGCAGCGCCGAAGGTGGGATAGGTTTTGAAGGGGTGCGGCTTTAGCCGCACCGAACGTGGCCACAAAGTTTCGGGGCTTTAGCCCCTGAGGTTTTGATTTTGCTCGCTAGCAGCTAGCGGCTAGAAGCTGAGGTTTTATGCCAGAAAATATCGGACATGTAATTCAAGTCGCGGGCCCCGCCGTTGACGTTCAATTTGTCGAGGCGTCCATGCCTCCCATCTATCAGGCGCTCCGCGTCGTCAGCGAGGGCTTCAACACCCCGATGCCCATCGATGTCATCCTCGAAGTGCAGCAGCACTTGGGAGAAGGCCGTGTGCGTTGCGTCGCCATGCAGCCCACCGACGGCATGGTGCGCGGCATGAAAGCCATCGATCAGGGCGGCCCGATTTCCGTTCCAGTCGGCCGCGGAACGCTGGGTCGCGTGATGAACGTCATCGGCGAACCGGTCGACAACCTCGGCCCCGTCGCCTACGACAAGCGGATGCCCATTCACCGCTTGGCCCCGGCATTCGATGAGCAATCCACGACCGCTGAAATGTTCGAGACCGGCGTGAAGGTCGTTGACCTCATCCAGCCCTTCCTGAAGGGCGGAAAAATCGGCTTGTTCGGTGGCGCGGGCGTCGGCAAAACTGTCGTCATCATGGAACTCATCAACAACGTCGCCAAGCAGCACGGCGGTTTCTCCGTTTTCGCCGGCGTCGGCGAGCGCACCCGTGAAGGCAACGACCTGTGGCTTGAAATGTCCGAGTCAGGCGTTATCAAGCCTGGCAAGCCCGATGAGTCAAAAGCCGCTCTCATCTATGGCCAGATGACCGAGCCTCCCGGCGCCCGCCTCCGCGTCGCTCTCACGGCTCTGACCGTTGCCGAATTTTTCCGCGACGAAGAAGGCAGTGACACGCTCCTCTTCATCGACAACATTTTCCGTTTCACGCAAGCTGGATCGGAAGTATCCGCGCTCCTGGGTCGTATGCCCTCCGCCGTCGGATACCAGCCGAACCTCGCCACCGAAATGGGCGAATTGCAGGAGCGCATTACATCCACGAAGAAAGGTTCTGTCACCTCCGTGCAGGCGATCTACGTGCCTGCCGACGATTTGACCGATCCCGCCCCGGCGACGACGTTCGCTCACCTCGACGCCACGACGGTTCTTTCGCGTGCCTTGACCGAGATCGGTATTTATCCTGCCGTCGATCCTCTGGCTTCGACGTCGCGCATTCTCGACCCGCGCATTGTCGGCCAGGATCACTACGATGTCGCGCAGATGGTGAAGAAGACGCTGCAAACTTACAAAGATCTGCAGGACATCATCGCCATTCTCGGTATCGACGAATTGAGCGAAGATCAGAAGCTGACCGTTGCCCGCGCCCGCAAGATTCAGAAGTTCCTCTCGCAGCCGTTCTTCGTGGCCGAACAATTTACGGGCACGCCGGGACGCTACGTAAAGATTGCCGACACCGTAAAAGGCTTCCGCGGAATCGTCGAAGGCAAGTACGACGACATCCCGGAGCAGGCCTTCTACATGAAGGGAACGATCGAAGAAGTGCAGGAAACGGCCGAGAAAATGAAGGCCGTAGCAGCATAGGAAATTTAGCCGTCAGCCCTCAGGTAAATCGGGGTTAGCTGATGGCTGAAGGCTGATCGCTGACAGCTAAAATGGCAGACACTTTCCAACTCGAGATCGTCACCCCCGCCAAACTGGTCGTAAAAGACGCGGCTGAAGAAGCCCAAATTCCCGGCCTTGAC
>Ga0116121_1001144_pt1 | contig 11689 bp, 7 predicted proteins | sample June2015DPH_13_1_FD_89725 | JGI IMG/M metagenome (GOLD analysis project Ga0116121, IMG submission 89725) | Peatland microbial communities from SPRUCE experiment site at the Marcell Experimental Forest, Minnesota, USA - June2015DPH_13_10 | ecosystem: Environmental > Terrestrial > Soil > Wetlands >...
GACGGCGAGTCACTCTACTCGCTCTCGATAACCGGATTCACTAGCTACGCGCTCGGCGACCATTCCTGGCGCAGAGACAATTCCTACAGTTTCATTGACAACTTCACCTACACCAGGGGACGCCACACCATCAAAACGGGCGTGGAAATTCGACGAATGCAGGAGAATAAACTTCACCCCATTGTTGAGCAAAGCCTGACCTATCTCAGCGAGACCGCCTTCGTCGACAACGCGCTGGACGCCTATACTTACACACCTCCCGGAGTCGTGACTCAAGCGCGCAAGAACCCCTATTATGGATATATCCTCGACGAGTTCAAGATCCGTCCCAACCTCACGCTGAATGCCGGGCTGCGCTATGAATACTACGGCGTGGACTATGACCAGCACAACATCGGGTTGGTTTTCGATCCTTTCTCCTGCGGGCTGCAATACTGCCCCCCCGGGACTTCTTTCTACCTACCGAACACGCATGATTTCGAGCCGCGGCTTAGTATCGCGTGGGCTCCCGAGATGTTCCACGGCAAAACCGCCATCCGCGCTGGTTCCGGCATCTTCTACAGCGATGGACAATTCGGCGGGCTATACTCGGCGCAGACCAACATCGGTAAGTCCTTCAGCCTGGCGCAAGCGACGATTCCAGACTTGACCTTCCCGGTTATTCCTTTTCTGGATGATGCCAAGGCTAGTCTCAGTTACTCGGGGAAGGACAGGCATCGCAAGGATGTCGCCGTGGACCAGTGGACGTTGTCGATTCAGCAAGAGGTTTCCAAGGACACCATGTTCCAGGTGACCTATCTCGGCACGAAGGGAACTCACGAGTACAGCAGCCAAACGCTAAACGGCATCGATCCGCTTACCGGGTTACGCCCTTTCGCAAGCCTGACCACCTCCACCATCGGTTACACGAACTATGAGGGGAATAGCGATCTCGAAGCGTTACAGGTGGGCCTGAAGCGCAGTCTTAAGACCGGGCTGTTGGTTTCCGCCAACTATCAGTACTCGCACGGGATTAGCGATGGTTCCAATGGTGACGGCGAGCCTGACGCGCTCGAGAACAATAATTGCCGAAGCTGCGGCCGCGGTAACGCCGACTTTGATGTCCGCCACAACTTCACTGCAAGCCTCATCTGGATTGTGCCGGTGGGGAAGGGACATCGTTTGTTAGGCAGTTCGTCTCGACTCGTGGATACTGTGCTGGGCGGGTGGCAATTAAGCGGCATCGGCATGGCGCGCACCGGGTTACCGCTGAACGTGACGCTCAGCCGCAGCGCCTCGGCTCTGCCCGATGGAATCAACAGCAGCCAGCGTCCCGACGTCGTACTCGGGCAGCCACTTTATCCCGCCGACCAAGGCCCAACACTTTGGCTCAATCCCCTTGCTTTTACCACTCCGGCCAAGGGCACGTGGGGAGATGCCGGCAGGGACATCTTGCGTGCCCCTGGGATTTGGCAGGCCGACACGGCACTCGAGAAGCGCTTCCCTATTCGCGAACGCATTTCGATGAGCCTTCGCGCGGACGTGTTCAACATCTTCAACCGCGCGCAGCTCGGCAATCCGAGCGTCACGTGGACTAACCCCGTTCAGGGCACGACGTTTGGCCAGATCACGAGTCCCTACACCACCTCGGCGGTCGGTACCGGTACTCCACGCCAGATGCAATTCATGCTGCGCTTTTCGTTCTGAACACGCGGGGATGTGAAAGAGATCGATTGTTGGAGGATTTTCAAATATGAAAAAGGCGTTGGTTTCGCTCCTGCTCTTAGCCTGTGTCACGCCGCTCCTGGCTGCGGACAAAGTGATTGGCGGCCCGTTGGCGGTGAATGTCACTGCGCGAACGGCAACCGTGGTTTGGATCGTGCAATCGGACGAAGCCGTGATGAAAACGGCCGACGGTTCCGAAGTTCACAATGCGCCCCTGCTGCATTCGGAATCGGTGCGGTTCACCGGTCTCAAAGCGGGGAATAGTTACCAGTATGAAGTGCCGGGCAGGCCGGACCTGAAAGGCTCGTTCAAGACGCCCCCCGCCGGAGAGGGGCAATTCGAGTTCGTGGTTTATGGCGATACGCGGACGCGGCACGACGTACACCGCAAGGTGATCGCGGCGTTGCTGGAGCACTGCCACCCCGACTTCGCAGTGCAGACGGGCGACCTGGTGAACGATGGCGGCGACCCCGCGCTGTGGCCGATCTTCTTCGATATTGAACGCGACCTGCTGCGCCAGGTAGCCTATTACCCCGCGCTCGGCAACCACGAACGGCACTCGCACAACTACACCGATTTCATGCAAGCCGCGCCCTATTACTCCTTCAACTGGGGCAACGCGCACTTTGCGATTCTGGACACCGACCTGGGCAATGCCGCACCGAGCGAACTGGCGCGGCAGACCTATTGGAAGGAACAGACCGATTGGCTGGCCGACGACCTTGAGAAGAATCAGAAGGCTGCATTCCGCTTCGTGGCCGGACATCACCCGCCGATGACGGCCGTATCGAACCGGCAGGGCGACAACCCGCACATGATCGCGCTGACACCGCTGCTTGAGCAATATCACGTCACGGCGGCGTTTTTCGGGCACGATCACAACTATCAGCACTATCTGAAGAACGGTATCCACTATGTGATCACCGGCGGCGGCGGCGCCCCTCTCTACGACGTGGACAAGCCGCCTCAGGGCATCACGCAGAAAGTGTCCAAAACCGAAAACTTTGTGCGCGTGCGCGTGGATGGAAAGAAGGCACACGTGGAAGCCATCACTCCGGATGGCGCGACGATAGATGACTTCAGTGTGGAAGGCGCAGCCATGGAATCGTCCGCGACCGCTCATTGAGGCGGATGCGTACATTTCGTGGATGGTGGTCTCAGGAAACGCTCCAGTCTCGTTTTGGGCAGTTGAATTCTGTTGTGTTAGCGGCTGGTAGCGTTTTCGGGTTCCAGGCGGCGCGCAGACAAACCATCCGCGGCGCCGAGCAAAGCCGGTGACATTCCGCCTGATGATTTATGGGCGGGGATGATGAGTCCCATGCCGGAATCGCGAATCCGCTGCAGGTAATCGCGAATGCCGTCGGACTGGCCCGCGGTGCCGGCGCTTCGCCCGATCCCGAGCGGGCTTGAATCACGAGCGCCGCTGTTTCCCTTCAACGATGCTCGCGCGCCGGGTCCGGCGCTCAACCGGCTCTTCAGCGGAATCAGCGGAGCCTAGCCGACTTCCTGGGGAGTAATCCGGCCTGGCGTCTCCGAATGCCGATCGGGAGGCGAGCCGTAGCGGCAGATCGGTGAATCGGCGGCAAACCGTCGACTCGATTGATAAACACACCGCGCCCCTTGCTCGCCGAGTTGGTGTTCAGGATCGGACACGCGGATGCCGGAGTCGAACAGTACCTAATCTTCCCTCAGAGAGTAAACCCCTGCCGCCCGCGTCAACAGCTTCTTTTTCTGCTGGCAGATTAATTGCCGGTAGCATGTGGTATTCGCCAAGCCAGGATTTTTGTGCTCGATGCGTTCCCCTGGGTGCCGTCAGCCGCCTAGTGGGGCGGTTTCCGATAATCCAGTTATCGGGAGACGGCCCATCCCGACTGATACACTGCATGACGATTTGCGAGTGATGAGCCGATCGGCAAGAGAGGTTTGATACATGTTCGCTTTCCGGATATCGATTCTTGTGGCCTTGTTAATATCGGCCGGTCTGTCCGCCGAACAGGACAAACGGGCTCTTGTGGAAGAAATGCAGGCCGCGCTGCCGGTGCTGGATGGAGATGTGCAAGTGGCCGGGCTCTCCGCGCCGGTGATGGTGCGCCGCGACGCGCACGGCGTGCCCCACATCGACGCGGCCACCGAAGACGATCTTCTCGTGGCGCAGGGCTATGTGACCGCCCAGGATCGGCTCTGGCAGATGGACGTAACGCGGCGCTACATCAACGGCGAGCTTGCGGAGATCTTCGGCCCCATGCTGGTGAAGGACGACAAGGCGCAGCGCGTGCTGCAGTTTCGCCTAGTGGCCCAGCGCATCTACGCCAAATTGCCTGCGGCCGGCCGCGCGCGCCTCGACGCCTATGCCCGCGGCGTCAATCTCTTCATCGCCCAGCATCCCGGCTCGCTTCCGGCGGAGTTCAAGCTGCTCCTCTATCGCCCAAAGCCCTGGAGCGGTGTCGACTCGCTGAGCATCGTCCTGATTCTGGAGAGGCTCGATACCCACTGGGACGTGAAGCTGGCGCGAGAACAGATCGCAGCCAAACTGCACAACCCACGACTCGAGGCCGATCTCTACCCAGTTGGCTCCCGGCGCGATCGTCTGCCCACCGGTATTGTGGCGAACCTGAGCGAGCCGCACGACAATTCCCACGCTAGCGGTGCTTCAGCCTCCGAGGGAAATGCGCCGGCCGCCCATGAAAACGCACGCGACTTCCTGGCCCTGCGATCCCTGCTTGGTCTGCCCGCCTGCGCCAACTGCACGCCCGGCTCGAATAATTGGGTGATCGCCGGAGCCCACACCGCAAGCGGCAAGCCCCTGCTCTCCAATGATATGCACGTGCCCCTCGCCGAACCCGACCTCTGGTTCTCGGCCGATCTACGCGCGCCCGGATACCACGCCGCCGGAGTCACGCTGCCCGGTGTGCCCTTTGTCATCGCTGGCCACAATGAGCATGTGGCCTGGGGCTTTACCGCCCTCCGCTCCGACGTACAGGACCTCTACGTGGAGCAGCTCGATGGCAAAGGCAACTATCGCGCCCCCGACGGCTCCTGGAAGCCTCTGGCCGTGGACCATGAAGTCATTCACGTGCGCGGCGGCCAGGATGCCGAGCTCGATGTTCAGGCCACAGCTCATGGACCGCTGCTGAATCCCATCTTCACGCGGGAAACCCGCCCGATTAGCCTCAAGTGGAACCTCTACGACCCCACATTCAGCACGCAGCCGCTTTATGAACTGAATGTGGCCTCCAACTGGGCCGAGTTCTCAGCCGCACTCAGCGCTTGGTGCTGGCCCACGCTGAATGTCGGCTACTCCGACGACCAGGGCCACATCGCCTACCATGCCACAGGACGGGTTCCGTTACGGCCTGGAGGCCTCGCAGGTGTCCCCATTCAGGATGCCGCGCACGAGTGGCGAGGCTATATTCCCTTTGACGACATGCCCAGCGCGCTCGATCCGCCCTCGGGCTTTCTGGCCACCGCCAACTCCCGCGTCACCCCTGCCGGCTCTCCTTACCCGCTCTCGCTCGATTGGCTCGCTCCCTACCGCGCCGAGCGCATCGGGAAGGCTCTGCAGGGTCGCGATCGGCTCACCCCCGCCGATATGCTCGCCGTCCAGACCGACGTTTACAGCGAGGTGGACCAGAAGCTGGGGCGCCGCTTTGCCGACGCTATCGACCACACCCCCGGCACGGACGACCGGCTGCGCAAGGCCGCCGATCTGATGCGTTCCTGGGACGGCCGGCTAATCACTGGCTCCGCCGCCGCCTCGCTGGTTACCCAAGCTCGCGTCGCGCTCTGGCCGCTGATTCTCGAACCGAAGCTGGCCAAGGAGGCCGCGGAGTATCACTGGGGCGAGTCCAACTTCGCCGAGGAAGAGATTATCATGCACGCCAGCGCGGACTGGCTTCCGGCGGCTTTCAAGAACTGGGACGCTCTCCTCGCCGAGGCCGTCCGCAAAGGCATGGAAGACGGCAAAGCCCCCGCAGACGTTGCCCTGTGGAGTTATGGGAGCTGGCACGTCGTCGATGTCGAGCACCCGCTGGCCGCGTACCTGCCGCTGTTGGGCCGCATGGCCGGAACCGGTCCGCAGCCGCTGAGTGGAGATGATACTACCGTTAAGCAAGTGGAGCGCGCCTACGGCCCTTCGCAGCGATTCACCATGGACTGGAGCGACGTCGACGGCTCGACGGAGAACATCGTCCTCGGCGAAAGCGGCAACCCGCTCAGCCCGTACTTCCGCGACCAATGGGACGACTACTACCAAGGGACGACCTTCGCGCTCCCCTTCAGCGCAACAGCCGTAGCCGCCCAAACCCGGCACACGCTGCGGCTGATACCATGAGCCGGCCGCGCCGTCTTCGGTTCGACAATGCAGCCGGCCGGCCCCGCCTGAACGGTGCATTTGCCAGCGCGGTCCTGCGTTGTGACGTTGGTCAGTGAACGAAGAAACGCGGTCGGAAGCCGCCGCTCCTGGAGCGCTTCAGCGGATTACTCCCGCCAAACGGGCCAGGGTTCGATGATCGACATTGCCAATTCCAATTGAGCACGGCTTCGTTCCGCCAAGAGCGGCGCCCCGTTGACGCGGACGTTATCACCTCATAACGGGCCGATTCGCACAATTGCCGCCGGCGTGCACTTCCCCGAATGCCGTTTCGGGACCCCAAGCGCCACAAATCAGGATGGGCCACACGCCCAATGAATACTTCCGGAGAACCGAACCGCCCGCGGGATACACTGGCAGAATGAGCCTGCGTCGACCCGACCCGGAGTACCTGAGATTAATCCTGCCTTACGGCGTAGGAATTCAAGAGCTCGCACTGGCCGCGCGTAAACTGATCCTCGAAGAGGCTCCGGGGGCCAGCGAGTTCGTCTACGAGGTGTACACCATCGCCGACCACTTCACGTTCACGGGGCGACCCAGCGACGCGTTCGTCTTCACCACCACACATGCCAATTGGGTGAACCTTGGCTTTAACTTTGGCTCGCTGCTGCCCGATCCGGACGGCCTGCTGCGTGGCGAGGGCAAATTGATTCGGCACGTTCGGATCGCGCAGGTGACGGATCTGGACGCTCCCGGTGTTCGGGAGTTGGTAAAAGGCGCCGTTGCGCAAGCGGAGCGGCCGGAAGGCAAAGCCGGGCAGCCTAGAACCGTCGTACGCACGGCTCAATCTGCCAGGAAGCGCTCAGCCCCAAGCCGGCGAAGGACCTGATATCTTGGCGCCTAAACGAATCCGTCTGTTGGCAGAATAGTCCTGAGGTCGTCTTGAGTGACTAACCGCGCCACCGCATCAGATCGGGCACAAATTGGCCGGTTAAGTCGGCTTGGGGGAAAGAGCCGGAGTCACGGCCGCGCAGGCGTCGCAACGAGTCCGACGCGTGCGGAATCGAGCGCGATTGCGCTCCCGGCAATGGCCGCACAGCCAAATTCAAGAATGCGAAGTCGATCAGCGATAGGCACGCAGCCGGCTCAATCCTAGGCCTAGGCAAGCGCAGCAGTACGGTGATGGTGGTTGCATCGTGACGTACAAAGGTATATATCTGATCTGTCCGGAAACCTCAGAATGGACAAGCTGAAAATGCGCCCGGACCATCCTGGAGGTGCAGCATGAGTTTCCTTTCTATCGCGTTCCTCGTCTTTTCAGCTGCAGTCCTGGGAATTGTTTTGACGATCGGATTGGTCGCCCTATTCCGCGTCCGCAGTGGTCAATGGGAGGATCTGCAGATGAAGCGGCACGTGCAGAGATTGGCGGTGGCCAACAGCGATGCTGCGAAAGATCGTCCGTTCCGGGCCTCACGCGGAACCCGCCTCACGGGCTAGCGGTGGAGACACACGCTGAAGCGCGCTATCCGCCAAATCCAAAGTGCACGGGCTCGAGTGCGGGATTGCGCCGCCCGTGCGCCCCGGCGCGCCGAGGGCGGCGAGGAGCGCGGCTCGTCGTGCGCGGGCCCCGCGAGTCTGCGAGGCGCCAAGGCTTCGGCGAAAGCACTACGTCGAACGAATCGCGCCGCCCGAGCCGAGCGAGAAGCTAGTCCGCGCGAGCACCACGGCTGTTGAGTCGACGAATCCGACGTGCGCGGAATCGAGCGCGGGATGGCAGCTCGTCAACCCTCGGTGGCGCAACGTGAGCGGGTCCGCCGTCTATGCAGCGCGGTGTCGAGAGGCGCTGGTCGCTCGCGCCGGAGGCGGCCGGACGGGCCTCCCGCGCGTCCTCCGCCCCAGCGTGCCTTTTCGGGTTCCACAAACAATGGCTGCTCCTTATCCCCAGCGCCGGCGGCCCTTGCCGCGTCGGTTGCGATAAGTATCTGGATGCCGGCCACCTTCTCAAGTCCGCCTGCAAACGAGAGGGACTCGCCGTCGCGCATGAATCTTCCAGGGCTCAGCGACAATTCCATCTGTTGCTCGATCGGGTCTACCTTGCTGCGCCGGCTTTGCCTCATCGACGGGCCCTCAGCGCTCCACCAATCGGTAGTGATTTCCCGGCCCGGACTCTCAGGTCGACACATACTGGCGTTTCGGGTCGTGCGGTCCCGTCCCGATTTCCACAAGAAGGCCGCGCGTGGCAATCGACTTCAACCGTGTCAGAGTGGCCCGCTGGGAAAGCCCAACGTGCTTCGCCACGGCCGCGGTCGAACGCGCAACCCCATCGCTGAATAAAGCGAGAATGCGCCGGTCCGTCTCGTCCGTCTGGGGCTGCCTGACTCGCGCGCTGGAAATGGTCACGCGAAAATGCATCCCGAGTTCTTCCAGTTTGGGAGCCTCTAGGCCAGCCTCTCTGCAAGCGGCGGTCATCCGCTGAATCCCGCTGCCCCATTGCTCAATCAGGTGGAGTTCGTGGAAAACCCGCCCGATCACGCGGTTCCGCAACTTGGAGACGCCTTGCATAATATCCTCAATGGTCAGCCCGAATGGCAGAAGGCCGGGATTCTCGATCTCGATCCGGTCATCAAATATAGCAATGCGGATGGGCGCTCCTTGCTGAGCGTAGTCCGCATGCACGATGGCGTTCATGAGCGCCTCCCGAATCGCAACCAGAGGAACCGACCAGCGGTCCTCCCTGCGGATGCCCTCTATGGTCGATTCGTGCGTCAGATGCCTGTGTGCGAATGCAATCGCTTCTTCCGCGGCGCGAGGCAGGAACGAGCGGATCTCCGCTGAATCCAGTAGACGGGTTCGATTCGTTCCGGCAAAGCGACCCGCCTGGATCCAGGCATCCGGGAACCGGGCGAACCTGTCCTTGCCAAAAAGAAGCAGCCCTCCAATAGTTGGCACCTGACGGCCTTGGTGCTCCGTGACGATGCGCAGAGTGCTCCATGCCTGGGAGGTCAGTTGCCTGTAAGGTGCAAAGAACTCGGAAGCAGCTCGGAAGTCGATGGCTTCCGACTTCAGGTCCGGTATGGCCTGCTCGTCGAACGCGGTTCTCCAGTTCTGGCGTTTCAACTTTTCGATCTGAAGCGCCTCCGCCTTTCGATTGGTCGAGCCCACCCGGATGAAGACGCCGACTTCGGGTCCCAGCCGTTCCAGGTAGTGTGGGCGGGCGTTGCTAGGGTAGACCTGCACAGCCAGCACGTTCAGATTCCGCCAGGGAACGACCTCGATATCCGGAATGAGGCGTGGGCGGATCGAATCGGAGACAAGGTTTGCGAGTTTCTCTTCCGATGCAAGCACGTCGGGCACGCCGAGGACGTTCTTTGACCCGTCCTCGACGCCGATGACGACGATGCCGCCGGCAGTGTTCGCGAACGCAACCAGGCACCTGAGAACGCCCTCTGGGGATGACAAGTCCCGCTTGAACTCGAGGGTCTTCCCCTCGTGGCGCTTCAACAGTTCGACGAGTCTCACAACTCCGCATTCTACTCGGAAGCTGCTCCTCACCGCAAGGCTTCCGAGCGCGTCGACAGCGCCAACGGCAGACTCACGATCACAGGTTACGCGGCCGCATTGGCGATCAGCAGAAAATGGTGGGCCTTCCTCTACGCAACACGGGAAACTGGCTCCGATCAAAAACTGCCCACCCACAGGCGTACTTTTGGTGCTTGAATTGAAGTTTTACACGAAAATACTTCCTCTGTAATCATGGTGTTAGCCGTGGCGGTCTGCTTCACACGCAGGAGGTCACAGGTTCGAGTCCTGTCGCGCCCACCATTAGAATGGCTCTACGCCAATTGCGGGGGCAACCCCGATCCCAACCACACAGTTTACGCGCCGAACGCGTGACTGGTGGGCCGGTTTCCTGGAGGGTGCGCGTGGGTTACCCGAGGCAGGCTTTCACCTTTTCCGCCAGGCCCGCCCCGGTGTAGGGTTTCTGGATGAAGCCGGAAACCCGCTGGCCTTTGAACATCGTCATCGTCTCAGACTCGCTGTAGCCGCTGGATACCAGGACCTTGACCTCGGGACGGATCTTGCGGAGTTCGGGGAGCGCCTCCTCACCGCTCATGCGGGGCATGCTCAAATCCAGCACTACGAGCGCGATGTCGGCGGGGTGTCGCTTAAGCAGGTCGATAGCCGCCAATCCGCCGTCCGCCAGCAGGACCGTGTACCCGTAGCGTTCGAGGGCCTTTTTGACCATCTCGCGCACGAGTTTTTCGTCATCCACCACGAGGACCACGCCGGAACCCCGGACCGCCGCCATACCGGCCGCGGCCGGCCGCTCCTCGGCCGCTCGCGCCGCCGCTGGAAACAGCACCGTGAAGCAGCTTCCTTGGCCAGGAGCGCTGCTGACCAGAATCGCGCCTTTGTGACCGCGCAGGATGCCGGCAACGGCCGCCAGCCCCAACCCTCGCCCCGTGAACTTGGTGGAAAAGAAAGGATCGAAGATCCTGGCCCTGGTGGCATCGTCCATGCCAGAGCCGGTATCGCGCACTTCCAGGCAAACGTATTTTCCCGTCGCCAGTGCCGCTGCCTCCGGGCGGAGTCGCGTATACCGGTCGTCCACGTCCTGGACGCCGGTCCGGACCGTGATCAGGCCCTCGTGGCTGCCGATCGCTTCCGCCGCATTGAGCGCCAGGTTCATGAACACCTGCTGTAACTGACCCCGGTCGGCTTCGACAGACGGCAGATCCTCTTCCAGATCGAGGTGCAGCGCGATCTTCTTGGAAATGGATGGGCGGACGAGGCCGGCCATTTCGGGGATGAGGGCGGAAAGATTCAAGGCCTCCACCAGGAACTTGCCCTTGCCCGAGTAAGCCAGCATCTGCCTGGTGAGGTGAGCGGCCTGCTGGCCGGTTTTAATGACGCCGTCCAGCAGTTCGGCGGCGGGGTGATCGGGCGGAAGCATCTCCTGTGCCAGGCTGGCGTTGCCGATCACGCCGACCAGCAGATTGTTGAAGTCGTGGGCGACGCCGCCCGCCAACAATCCCAGGCTCTCCAGCTTTTGGGCTTCCCGAAGGCGCGCCTCGGCGCGCTTGCGCCCGGTGATGTCGACGAAGACCCCCACCGCGCCTCGCGAGTGTCCCTGGTCGTCCAGCATCGGCACGGCATCGCCCAGCATATTCACCGTGGCGCCGTCCTCGAACACCAGTTCCACTTCGGAGTCCCGGAGCGGTTGCCCGGTGGATGCCGCCATCCGCACCGGCAGCTCCGACGGCGGAATCTCGATTCCGTCCTTCATCAACCGGAACTTCGCCGGCTGCTCACCATCTGGCGGGGACTTCGAAAGATTGCAGCCGGGCGGCATTCGCAGCAGATCGTAAGCGGCGCGGTTGCCGGTCATGGAACTGCACGCGCGGTCGTGAGCCACGAAAATAGCGGCCGGGGCCGCATCCATGAGCGCTTCGAGCTCCACCGCCCGCGCCCGCTCCCGGCTTTCGCTTTCGCGCAGGGAATCCTCGATCTGCTTCAACCCGCTGATGTCGAGGTTGATGCCTGCCCAGCAAGTAATCCGCCCCCGCTCGTCGCGGACGGGCACGCCGCGAGCCAGAACCGGATGCCACTTTCCATCCACGCCGCGGAAGCGATGCTCGATATCCCACCGTCCTTCCGTCCGCACGCACTCCTTCC
>Ga0116121_1001150_pt1 | contig 11637 bp, 9 predicted proteins | sample June2015DPH_13_1_FD_89725 | JGI IMG/M metagenome (GOLD analysis project Ga0116121, IMG submission 89725) | Peatland microbial communities from SPRUCE experiment site at the Marcell Experimental Forest, Minnesota, USA - June2015DPH_13_10 | ecosystem: Environmental > Terrestrial > Soil > Wetlands >...
CGCTATCTCGGAGCCTGCGGAATCTCCGAACGGTCAAATCGATCTTGGGGTGCGCGAACGCGCATGGCCTGCCGGAACCTCCGACATGCCGGTTAGATTCACCTCTCTGACGATTGGTCGCTCCTGCGAAAGATTCGATTTTCCGGGAGCAGCGACCGGAAATCCGCCAGTAACGCACACCATGCACTGTACATCCGGAGGCTCAATGCGCTAACGTTGCCGCGTTATGAAATCTCTTCGTTTGCACCCTCATTTCTCGTCTTTCTCTATCGCTTCCACAATTTTCCTAGCAACCAGCCTCGCCGTTTCAGCCCAGGCTCCCGTGCCCGATTCACCCGCCATCGAAGCGCAGGCTCACGCCATGATCGAGAAGCTCACGCTGGAGCAGAAGGTCGAGCTCCTTGGCGGCGTCGACAACATGTTTACGCGACCCATGCCCGTCATCGAGCTGCCGCGCTTCAAAATGTCCGATGCCTCTGTCGGCGTGCGCACCTTTGGACCGACGACGGCCTATGCAGGTGGCGCTGCGCTGGCCGCCACATGGGACACCGATTTCGCCCGCAAGCTTGGCGAAAGCCTGGGCCGCGACGCACGCGCCCGAAGCGTCAACTTCCTGCTCGGACCCGGCGTCAACATCGCGCGCTCACCAGTCAGCGGGCGCAACTTCGAATACCTTTCAGAGGATCCCTTCCTGAACGCTTCTCTCGTGGTCCCCTACATTGAAGGCTTGCAGTCCCAGGGCGTTGCCGCTACCGTAAAGCACTTCGTCCTCAACGATCAGGAGTTCAACCGCCACAACGCCGACGTAGATATCGACCAACGCAGCATGCGCGAGATTTATCTGCCCGCGTTTGAGGCGGCTGTCACCAAGGCTCACGTTGATGCGGTGATGGACTCCTACAACCTGGTCAACGGCATCCACTCCACGCAGAACGATTTCCTCAATCTCAAATTGCTCAAGGGTGAATGGGATTTCCAGGGCGTTCTCATGTCCGATTGGGACGCAACCTACGATGGCGTCGCCGCGGTCAACAACGGCCTCGATCTCGAAATCCCCAGCCCGAAATTCATGAACGCGAAGAACCTCATCCCCGCCGTGCAGAATGGCCAGGTAAAAGAATCCACTATCGACGAGCATCTTTTGCGCATCTTCCGCACCGAGCTGCGCTACGGCTGGACAGATCGTCCGCAGTTTGATCCCGCAAACTCCACGTACTCGGTCGCCGATCGCGCCGTCGCCCTTCAAGGAGCGCTGGAAAGCATCACGCTGCTCAAGAACGAGGGGAATCTGCTGCCGCTCGATCCCGCCAAAATCAAGAACATTGCCATCATCGGCCCCGATGCTTATCCGGCAGTCCCCGGCGGCGGAGGCTCGTCGGAGTCTCGTGCGTTTGAGCCAGTCAGCATCCTCACCGGGATCGCGAACCTGCTCGGCCCCAACACGCATGTCTTCTACAGCGCAGGCATGCCCGATTCGCCCGACCAGATGAAGGCCATTGCGAATGCTGATGTGGTTGTTGTCTCCGTCGGCTTCGACCCGAAGACGGAACATGAGGGCGCCGACCGTACCTTCACACTGCCGCCGGGCCAGGACGCTCTTGTCGAGCAAATCGCCGCAGCCAATCCCCGCACCATCGTCACGCTCACAGGCGGAGGCGGCATGGACTTGAGCCGCTGGCTCGATAAAGTTCCGGTCCTGCTCCATACCTGGTATCCCGGCCAGGAAGGCGGCACGGCCGTCGCGCAGATTCTCTTCGGACAGCACGATCCTGAGGGCAAACTGCCCGTCAGTTTCGACCGCAGTTGGGACGACAATCCATCATCGAAGTGGTACTACGGCGATCCCAAGGACAACACCACGCTCCACACCATCGGCACCGACGGCAAGCCGCTCGACTACACCATCGAACACATCAAATACGGCGACAAACTGATGGTCGGCTATCGCTATTGGACCACCACCGGCAAGCATCCGCTATTTCCGTTCGGATTTGGCCTGAGCTACACCACGTTCAAATTCGCGAATCTCAAAGTTCCCGCCTCAGCCAAGTCGGGGTCCACGGTCGACGTCAGTTTCGACGTCACCAATACAGGCAGCGCGGCCGGCGCTGAAGTGGCCCAACTCTATGTGTCTGACCCCTCCGCGCAAGTGGACCGCCCAGAGCGCGAATTGAAGGGCTTCGCCAAAGTCCGTCTCGATTCCGGTGAGACGCACAACGTGACCATCAGCCTCGATGCGCGCGCCTTCAGCTACTGGGATGAGCCCGCCCAAAAATGGATTATCGATCCCGGTAAATTCGTGATTCGCGTCGGCGATTCCAGCGAGAACACTCCGCTCACCGCCGACATTGATCTGCACTAATTGATCGTTCGCTCAAATTCATCCAGCCTTTGAGGAGAACCAACTCATGTTGAATCGCTGCTGCCGCCTTGCTGTTCTCTTTCTTGCCGTTCCCGCTTTGTCTCTAGCGCAGAGTGCGCCGCACCCGCAGTGGGTGGGTACGTGGGCCACTGCTCCCATGGTGGCCGACGGCGGATTCAACGTCCGCCCGTTCAGCGGCACCACCCTGCGCGAGATCGTCCACATCTCGGCCGGCGGCGAACAGATTCGCGTGCGCTTTACCAACGCATATGGAACCGATCCGCTGATCGTCAACGATGCACATGTGGCCTCGAGCGCCGGCGGCGCGGCAATTCAACCCGGATCCGATCACGCCATCACCTTCGGCGGAGCGACCTCCGTCAACATTCCGCCCGGCGCCGAGCTTTTCTCCGATCCCATTGCTTTTGCAGTGCAGCCGCTCTCCGATCTCGTCGTCAGCTTCTATATTCCCTCGCAGGTGATGCGCACCAAGACCTACCACTCCTTCGGGGACCAGGATAACTTCATTGCCAACGGCGATATGTCCACCGCGCCGGATCTGCCTGAAGCAACGAAGATCTTTTCCTGGTACTTCCTTGATGGCATTGATGTGCAGGCCGTCGACGGCTCGCAAGCTATCGTTACACTCGGCGACTCCATCACCGACGGCGCTCTCTCCACGCACAACGCCAATCTTCGCTGGCCCGACCTTCTGGCGGCGCGGCTCAACGCCGATCCCAACCTGAAGAATGTATCCGTCCTCAACGTCGGCATCGGCGGCAACCGCGTGCTGAACGAAGTGGCCGGCCCCAGCGCGCTCTCGCGCGTCGACCGCGACGTTCTTTCGCAAAGCGGCGTACGCTACGTCATCGTGCTTGAAAGCATCAACGACATTGGACGGCTGGCGCATCTCGCGAATCCGTATGACGACATTACCGCGGCGCAGTTAGAGATGGCGCTCAAGCAAATCGCCGACGACGCGCACGAGCACGGCATCAAGGCCATCGGGGCGACGCTCACGCCGTATGGTGGCGCGGGCTACTACTCCGACAAAGGCGAGCAGATTCGCGAGGCGGTCAACGATTGGATTCGCTCAAGCGGTACGTTCGACGGTGTGGCCGATTTCGACAAGGCGACACAGGATCCGGCGAATCCAACTCACTTCAACCCGGCATACGATTCAGGCGATCATCTTCATCCGAAAGACGCGGGCTACAAGGCGATGGCCGACAGCATCGATCTGACGCTCTTCGCGAAGTAAGCAAGTTGGGTAGCGCGGACGGCTATCATTACTCAATGAAGCGCGTTCTTCTCTCCTGGAGCAGCGGCAAAGACAGCGCGTGGACCCTGCATGTCCTGCGCCGCGATCCGTCCATCGAAATCTGCGGCCTTCTGACCACGCTGAACTCAGCATTCGACCGCGTTGCCATGCACGGCGTACGCCGCACAGTCCTTGAAGCCCAGGCCGCTGCCGCCGGGCTTCAGCTCTGGATCGTCCCGTTTCCGTGGCCGTGCCCGAATGAAGTCTACGAGCAGCGCATGGCCGAGGCTTGTGCGCGAGCCGTCGCCGAGAAAATTGACGCTGTGGCCTTCGGCGATCTCTTCCTTGAAGATGTGCGGTCGTATCGCATCAAGCAGATCGCTCCCACCGGCCTCGAGCCGCTTTTCCCGCTTTGGAAAATCCCGACAAGCGCTCTGGCCCTCGAGATGATCGCAGGCGGCCTGCGCGCGCGCCTCTCCTGCGTAGACACAAAGCAACTTCCCGCCACCTTTGCCGGCCGCGAATTCGATTTGGATTTGTTACGCGATTTGCCGCCTGAAGCCGATCCCTGCGGCGAGCGTGGCGAGTTCCACACCTGCGTCTACGCCGGGCCCATGTTCTCGGCGCCGCTGCCTGTCGCAACAGGAGAAGTCGTCACCCGCGACGGATTCGCTTTCGCCGACTTCCAGCTCCCGGCTGCTGAAGCCGTAAGCGTCTAGTTTCTCAAGCCTCGCAACGCCGGATAGAGCTTTCTCCACCGCGCGTAGCCGGCCTTGTAGGCAGTCATATACACGGCGTCGGGCTCAATCCGCTCTGCAACTCTAATCGCCTGGCCGCACGCTTCGTCAAGATTCTTCCAGTGCCCCACACCCACGCCGGCCATCAATGCGCAGCCAAACGCACCGCCCTCTTCGGCCACCAGAATCTCTACCGCCTGGCCGTAGATGCCGGCCTGAATCTTCCGCCACAGCGCTCCGCGCGCACCGCCACCGCCCAGACGAATGCCGGTAACCGGAATGCCCAGCTCGTGAAAGAGGGTGAACGTGTCTTGAAGCGAGTAGGCGACGCCCTCCTGCACCGCGCGCACAAAATGCGCCCCTGTGTGCTGCACACCGATGCCCGCAAACGCTGCGCGGACATCGGGATCGAGATGCGGTGTGCGTTCGCCAAGCAGATACGGCGCCCACTCCAATCCGTCGGAACACGGTGGAACCTTCTCCGCGCCATCGCTCAGCACGTCGTAGCTCTGCCCGGCGAAAAACGCTCCGCGCAGCCAGTTCAAGCTCAAACCCGCGCTCTGCGTTACGCCCATCACGTGCCACAGGCCGGGTACCGCGTGGCAAAACGTGTGCAAGCGGCCCTTCGGATCCTTTGTTGGAGCCGCCGTCGCGGCGAAAACAACTCCCGAAGTTCCAATCGTCGCCGACACGCTGCCCGGCTGCAGAATGCCCATGCCCACTGCGCCCGCGCCCTGATCGCCCGCACCCGCCGCCACCGGCGTGCCGGCCGCGAGTCCCGTCAGCCCTGCCGCCTTTTCGCTGATCCGCGCGCAAATCTCTGGCGACTCGTACAGCTTGGGCAGCCAGCTCATGTCGATTCCTGACACTTCGGCCATTTCGCGCGACCAGCGCCGGTGCGTCACATCCAGCAGCAGCGTTCCGCTGGCTTCCTGCACGTCAATGGCAAACTCGCCCGTCAGCCGATAGCGCACGTAGTCCTTGGGGCACATCACGTGGCGGATCTTTGCGAAGATCTCCGGCTGGTTCACCTTGACCCACAGCAGCTTGGTCAGCGTAAAGTTGGGCAGCGCCGGATTGCAGGTGAGCTCGATGAGACGCTCGTAGCCAATCTTTTCTGTCAGCCAGTCGCACTCGGGTTGCGTGCGTGTGTCGCACCAGATGAGCGCCGGCCGCAGCACCACGCCTGCCTCATCGAGCATCACGGCGCCGTGCATCTGGCCGGTGAGCGCGATGGCCTCAATCGGCTCTCGCGGCTCCGCCGTTGCTGCCAGTGCTCCGCGAATCGCATCCCGCGCCGCGCGCCACCAGTCCTCTGGATCCTGCTCCGCCCACCCCGGATGCTCGGCGCGAAACGGCGCGTGCTCGCTGGACGCCGATCCCATTAGCTTGCCGGCTGCGTCCGTGACGACCACGCGTGTTCCGCCCGTTCCCACATCCATGCCCAAAAACCACATCGCCGTTCTCCTCGCCGTAATTCGATTTTCTATAGACCACGCAGCATACCAGCTTTCGCGGGGCAGAGAAAAGCCGAGCGGCGTCTGAGCGCCGTCGCCGAGCTTGTTCGATTGCAGTAGGGCCTCGAATCCCGCTAGTTTGTGGTCAGAGTCGAGGCCGCCGCTGCAACCTGTGCCGAGTCGAGAGTTATCGGGCTGTCGAGAACCATCTGGAACTGCCAGCCGGCATCGTAGAGCACGAAATCCGTGTTGTTCGCGCTGTGATGGGCCCCGATTACACCCAGAATCACCAGAGCTGCAGTGCCTCCCAGCGAGAGTCCGATGATAAGGCCCTTCGGAGGGCCGACCTGCGGAAGCGGCGGCAGCGTCGGCTCCTGGCCTTCACCCATGGCAAAATGCATCCCCGGCAAGCGCAGCGGCGTCAACTCCGCCACTTCATTCGCAGGCAAACTGGCGTCCGCCGGCAACAGCAACGCCTGTGTGTTTTCGCCATTCAACGTCACTGAGTAGCCATTGGAAAAGACCAGGCGCGTGAAATGTACGAGGAACGACGGCTTCTGGCCGCTCGCAGGGTGCGCGGTCACGCGGATGACACTGCCGTCCACGAAGGTTCCCGCGGGAATTGCGAGTTGCGTCCCGATCGTCACAGGGAAAGCCACAACCGCGCGCACGGTGTCTCCGGCCGTCGTCGATTTGCTCTTCACGGCGCTCATCAGCGTGAGCTGAATTGCGGTGCCGATTGGAACGACGATGGCCGGTGACGAAGGCGCAGGCAATGTTTGGCTGGCCGGAGCTGGAGCCGGAACATTTTGCGCTGGAGCACTCTGCGTTACAGGCGGTGCAATTTCCATTGCGGGAACCGGAGTCTGTCCCATCGTGAGTGAGGCAATCATGAGTGCGGTAATGGATTCTACAAACATAAGACCGAGTTCCTTCCAAGGCGCAGTTCAATCAAAAAAGCGGCGCTTCAACATGCCGCCACAGGCTGACCATTTTGCGTTGACTGGTTGGTGAGGACAGGAGCACACGAGATGACGAGCGGCCTGGCCGGGCAAGTATACCCAGGATCACCCGGTGTTCCCGGGCTTCCGGGTATGACTGTATCGGGTGTGGCCGGAGTTCCCGGAATTGTCGTGTCGGGCATTCCAGGCCCACCGGGGATTGTGATGTCGGGCGTGCCCGGCGATCCGGGAATCACCGTATCGGGCGTTCCGGGAGAGCCGGGACTGCTGGGCGTGTCGCGGCAGAGAGTGGCCGATTGGAGCTGTCCCGGTGCCGGCACGCGCGAAAGCGGAATCGATTGGGCAATCTGCTTTGCGTCCAACTCGAGCGGCGCGCCCAGTGTCATCTCCACTTCGGAGCCGTTATCGAGCAGCAGATCGTTCGCCGTCGTCACCTGGATCGTGATCGCAATCAGAGTTTCGCCAGGCATCGGCGACGCAGGCATCCCGGTTGCTCCGCCGGGCAGCACCACCGTGTAGCCGCTTGCAAAAATAATCTTGGTAAATAGCACCTGAATCTCCGCGTGCTCGAGCTTGCGTGTCGGCTTCGTCACGTCTTCAATCGTTCCTTCAACATAGGTACCCGCGGGAATGGCCATGCTGCCGCCGGCGACGACTGGAAACGAGGTCTGGGCGTAGACTGTGTCGCCGTTCTTGGCGGACTGCGCCCACTCCGGGCGCGTCACAACCAATTCAATTTTGGTTCCTGGGGGGAGGGTGACAGACGCGTGGAGATTTGCGGGGGAGGGCTGCGTCGGCGTCGGCGGATTCTGGATTGCCGAAGCACTTGCCGTCAAACCAAGAACAAAAACTGCAAGCAAAACCGCTGCAAAGCGTTTCAAGATACCACCTCCACGTACTGCGGTATCACTTTTGTTAGACGCGATCGCGGAATGGATAGTTGTCCGTTAATGAGCGGTCGAATTAGCCTCGATGTACCTGCGCAGCCGTAGAATTTCACTGAACACGTGTAATTGTGACCTGCGTTACGAGGTGAGCCGGGTCCGTGCCAAATGAATTCCAATCCGGGGACCAGTCCACTTCCACCAGGTGGAATCAGACACCCTTCGATCCGGTCGATGCCAAGTCCGCGCTCGCCCAACTGCCACAGTTACCGGCGGTCTTTGCCCTCTATGGCGCAGACGCACACGCCGAGCCTTACATTGGCCGCACACCCAATCTTCGTTCCCGTCTGGAACGTCTTTTGCAGCCCTCCGCAAAGCATCCGCGCCGGCTGCACCTCGCCGGCCTCGTTCGCCGCATCGAATGGCAGCTCACGGGCTCAGAGTTTGAGTCTCTGCTCGCGCAGTTTTCCCTTTTGGAGGAGATCTTTGGCTCAAGAGCGTTAGAAAGAATGCACATGCGCCACCCGGCCTTCGTCCGTTTTCTCGGCAGCAACCCCTACCCGCGCGTCACTGTGACGCACCGGCCCAGCCTGCGCGAGGCCGATTGGGCTTATGGGCCATTCCCGTCGAGAGCCGCCGCCGAACGCTTCTCCGAAGAGATGCTCAAGCTCTTCTTGCTCCGCCGCTGTACCTTCGAACTCGCGCCCGACCCGAGCTATCCCGGCTGCGTCTACTCCGAAATGAAGATGTGCCTCGCGCCTTGCTTCAAAGGCTGCACCGATGATCGCTACGCCGAGGAGTCCGCGGCGGTGGAAAGATTTCTCGCCACGCGCGGCGAAAGCCGCCTCATCACCCTCCGTGCTGAGCGCGACAAGGCCTCGGCAGATCTCGCCTTTGAATCCGCCGCTTCGCTTCACGCGCAAGTGCAGCACGTTGAGAGCGTGCGCGCTCTCGCGGCCGAATTGGTCCGCCCTCTCAGCCAACTCCGCGCTCTCATCGTTCAGGCCTCGGCGGACCTCGACGAAGTGGCCGTCTTTCTGTTTGACAACGGCCGTTTGCGTGGCCCTGCCGTATTTTCGACTTTGGGGATGCGCATTCAGAACGAGCAGTCCGGGTCAACGTCGCTCTTCGCGCAGCCGCTGGCAATTGAGGCGATTCCGGAAGCGACGGAAAAGCTGCGAATAGAAAAGCAGGGAGCAAGGGAGCAAGGGAGCGAGGAAGCAGAAAAACTCGGAGAAGGCCGCAGCGACGGCAGCGCCGCGGACCCGCAAGCCGCAATGCAAGCGCCCGGATCGCCCAAGCTCGCTCGCGGCGTTCTCGAATCGCGCCTCGAAGACGTGCTCGGAGAGCTATCTGCTTCGGCTGGCCCGCCCTCATCCGCCACTCGTCAGGGTCATCTTGCGCTGCTTAAGCGCTGGTATTTCCGGCCCGAAGCAAAGCGCGCCGGCGAAATCTTTTTCCCTGACGCTGAAAACCATTGGCCCACTAAATCCATCCTTCGTGGCATCGGTCGTGTGGCCGCAAAAGCGATTGCTCCGCTGCCTAAGGCCTGACCGGTGCACCAATAAATCCTTCGCCGCGCGCGTCCCCCACGGACTATCATTCGTTCGAGTCCCTTTTCAAAGATGATTCGGCAATCTCCTTGCGGAGTTCTGAAATGCGAAATTGGTTGGTCGTCCTGCTCATAGCGTTGCCCAGCGCTCTCGACGGTCAGAACGGACCATTTGTCAGAGTCCCTGATAGCCAGTGCATCTATTGGCTCGGCGACAAGCCCGCCTGGACTGCCGCTGTCGCCGACCCCAGTGACGCACGGCCCTACAGCGAATACCACATGACAGGCGACGCCACCGTGGTTTGGGTGCGCTGCCGCGGGGCCCTCGACATGACCGGAATCCAGCATCCGGCGCTCGTGATCGGCTCCAATACCGCTGGGAGCAAGCAAGTCTATTTTGACCGCCGGCCGGTCGAAAAAGTGGACAATTACCCGCTCTTCCCCATCGCCGCCTTTGCCGGCGGTTCTATACACACAATCGATGTGCGCGTAGCCCAGTACCCGCTTCCGCCCGGCGACACGCCTGGCCGTCCGGTGTATGTCTATGTCACAGATGTCCCGTTCACCGAGCAGCTTATCGAGGCTCAACGCGGCGAAAACCTCAGGGAGCTGGTGCCCGCGTATTCCGGCTATCTTGTCATTGGCACCGCAGGCCTTTTTCTGCTCGGGCTCTTCTTCTTCGATCGCTCGCAAAAAGCTGCGTTCTGGCTGGGACTCTACTGCGCGGCCGTGGGCATCACGCGCCTCAGCATGATGGGTTCCTTTTTTTTTGATAACTACCCCAGCTACCTGCAGTCCACTCTCTTCGGGCTTTCGATGTTTGAGTCATGGGCACTGGTTCGCGTGAACTTTGCCCTGGGCCAGCGGCGGGTTCCCGCCGTTTACTGGGTAGTTTTTGCCGCATGGGTATTCATCTTTGTCGGATCGGTTTTACCGGTCCTGCTCCCAGTGCGAGAAGCGCTTCCGCTCTCGCTCTTCGTTCAGGTCACGTGCTTCAAGCCCATCTGGTGCATCTGGACCTTCGCGTGCACCGCGCCATTTTTAGCATTCTGGCCGTGGACCCAGCTCTCGAGGCGCATGCGCACGGTCGCTGCGCTCTGCGCCGTCTGGGCGGTCATTGAGGGGTGGTTCCAACTCCAGCAGGTGATCTTTAACCGCGAAACCTGGCGAGGCCCGGTGCAAAACTTGATGTCACTCGCCATCGTTTGTCTGATTGTCGCCCTATTCGGCCACATCTTCCATCAGCAGCGGATCGCTGCCGACGAGCGTGCCGAGATGCGCGGCGAACTCACTGCCGCACGCCAGGTGCAGCATCTGCTCATTCCCGACAAAATGCAGGTCACGCCCGGAGTTACCGTCAGTTCGGCTTTTCTGCCGGCACACGAAGTCGGCGGAGATTTCTATCTGTGCCGCGCTTTGCCGAACGGCGCCCAGCGCGTACTGCTCGGCGATGTCAGCGGCAAAGGCGTGGCCGCCGCGCTCACCTCCGCGTTGCTGCTCGGCGCAGCCGATCGCTGCGATGATCTTCGTCCTGCTGCTGTGCTCCAAGAACTGAACGCAGCCCTCCGCAACAGTGGCATCGAAGGCTTTACCACCTGCCTCTGCGCCGACCTCGCGTCCACCGGAGTCCTGCTCATCGCCAACGCCGGCCAGTTGCCGCCGTATCGCAACGGCCAGGAGATCGAAATTCCCGCTGGTCTTCCTCTTGGCGTGGACGCAGCTGCCGACTACGCCGAATCGTCTCTCCAGCTCGCGCCGGGAGATAAGCTCACGTTCTTGTCCGATGGCGTGGTGGAAGCGCGCAACGCAGTGGGCGAGCTCTTCGGCTTTGAGCGCACGCGTCAGGTCAGCTCGCGCGCGCCTCAGCAGATCGCCGATGCGGCGGTCAACTTCGGCCAGCAGGACGACATCACCGTGCTGACCCTTTCTCTTGCAGCGCTTCCCGCATCTGCGTAGACATTCCCGCTTCCCACAGCGGCTGATAAACTGTCTCCGCAAGGAGTTGCGCTTCATTCCATGGTCGAGCTGCTGCCATCTATTCTCTCCGCTGACTTTGCCCACCTGGCCGACCAGGTGGCCGCGGCCGAGCGCGGCGGGGGCACCGCCATCCACGTCGACGTCATGGACGGCCACTTCGTCCCCAATATCACCATCGGTCCGCCCGTCGTGGCCAGCCTGCGCAAGTTCACCCGGCTGCCGCTCGATTGCCACCTGATGATCGATAACCCCAACGAGTTCATCGCCGCCTTCGCCGACGCGGGCGCCAATTGGCTCAGCGTTCACTACGAGGCCTGCATCCACCTGCACCGCTCGCTGTAGATGATTCTTCACCACGGCATGAAGCCCGGCGTGGTTCTCAATCCGGCCACGCGCGTCGATCTCCTCATCGACATTTTGCCCATGGTCCACCATGTACTCATCA
>Ga0116121_1001159_pt1 | contig 11591 bp, 10 predicted proteins | sample June2015DPH_13_1_FD_89725 | JGI IMG/M metagenome (GOLD analysis project Ga0116121, IMG submission 89725) | Peatland microbial communities from SPRUCE experiment site at the Marcell Experimental Forest, Minnesota, USA - June2015DPH_13_10 | ecosystem: Environmental > Terrestrial > Soil > Wetlands...
ATCGAGAACGGGGCGACGCTCCTTGTGCTGGGTCGCGCGGTAACCGAGGCCGAGGATCCCGGGAAGGCGGCGGAAGATATCGTCAGGGAGATCGCGGGAGTGATTCAAACCGGATAAAAGGAGATTCCGGGCGTACAATCAACGTTCCCCGTCCTTGTATCCCCCCTTATCAAGGGGGGCGCCGAAGGCGGGGGGATCCCCAACCTTGATTTTCCGCACCTTGATCCCTGATCTCTCGCACTCCTCAAGCAGGCCGCCGTCCCGCTCCGATAGATTGTGTCTGCCGATTCGCCCGCCTCTCAGGCGATAGATATCACCCTTGAATAGCGACCATGCGTTCCCGGATTTTACGACCGCCCCGACCCGCCGTGCCCGGAAATGATCTTCAAGAAAGGTCCGAGGGGGCGGCTGGTCGCCCTCCATGAAGCAAAGGTAACCGCTGCGCGCGCGGTCAACGGCCATGGCCAGGCTCTCCCTGTCCCGCGCCCCGCTCCCGCCCGGCCGCACGCGGGCGATCGGATACCGGAAGCGTCCACTCCAGCGTTCGATGCACCGGGCAATCGCCCGGTCGTATTCGCTATCGACAACCACAATTTCGAAATCGGTCATGGTCTGGCCGGACAGGGCGTCGAACAGCCGTTCAGGGGTATTCCCCTCCCGTCCGGGAAAGGCGATGACCAGCGAAATGGCCGGTTTGTCAAGGTATACGAGATCCCTGTCCGGATAGGCCTCCTTGATACCGCGCAGGCGATGGCTGCACCATGATTTTGTATGCACCGTTCGCACCGTGGCGCGGATGAAATGGTGCACGAAAACGTCTCCCGCGACCATCGATGGCCTGATGTCCCCTTTTTCCGCCTGCCGCTTCACCAGGCGCAACTGAAAGTCCCAATCCGATGCGCCGACGTCGGCGCTCCAGAGCCCGATCCGGTCGAACGCGCTTCTCCGGACGAGCACCGCGTTGCCCGATATGCCGGGGTAGAGAAAATCCTTGAATTGGCGATGCCGTTTTTCCGTAAACTCTTCCCAATTGCCATACATCAACCTTACCAGCGTCCGCAGGTCGCTCATGCGGTAGGGCACCCCCATCGCCATGCGCAACCGCTGCAGGCAGTTTATCCAGCGCCATTTCCGCATGGAGGCCCTGGTCGCTCTTTCCGATTCCATGGTTTCGATGCCGCAAGGGGAGATCGCGTCGAGGCCGTACGCTTCCATATGTTCGATGAGGCGCGCATCCCATGCCGGAGAAAGGCAGAGGTCGTTGTTCAGGCAGGCGATATATCCGGTTGACGCGCGCGCAATACCCTGATTCTGCGAGCATCCGTAGCAGTGATTTTCCTCATTACGCAGGACAATGGCGCCGTGTTCGCGGAACAGCCCGGTCGACCCGTCGTCCGACCCGTTATCGACGACGATGAGTTCGTAGGGCCCTTCGCTGTATTTTTCAAGCGTGTCAAGAAAGAGACGGTTGTACTCGATCTGGTTGCGTACCGCCGCGACCACGGTAAGTTTATTCATGGCGACCGGTTGTCACAGAAACGCCCTCAACGCCGCCCTTCCGGTGGCCTTCTTGTAAAACGGCAGGTCCGTGATTCTCCCGGAAAGGACTCCCCGTTCGGTCTGCACCGCCGCTTCCGCGCCCGGCGCGGAGGCCTCCCTGACGACATAGCCGAGCGCGATGGCGCGGGAGAGCGACGGCGAGAAGGATCCGCTCGTGACCTTTCCGATCGGCCGGCCGCCCGCGTCGAGCACCGTATCGCCGTGTCGCGCCGCCCGCCGTCCGTCGAGGGAAATGCCGACGAGACGGCGTTTATTATTTCCCGGATCGCGAATGATATCCGATCCCGTGAACCGTTTTCCTTCGGCGATGGCCCGGGTGAAGCCCGATTCCGCGGGGTTGCTCCTTTCGTCAAGCTCGTGGCCATAGAGCGGAAAACCCATTTCCAGGCGCAGCGTGTCGCGCGCGCCCAGGCCGGCCGGGACCACGCCATGCGCCAGGCAGTCGTCCCAGAGCGCTTTCGTGAGGTCGTTGGTCGCGTAAATCTCAAAGCCCAGCTCGCCGGTGTAACCCGTGCGGCTTACCAGCACCTCGCTGCCGCGATAACGGTTCTTCGCCCAGCGGTAATATTTCATATCGTCAATGGGAAATTCCAGGAGAGCTTTCAGCGCCTTCGCCGAGGCGGGTCCCTGCAGATCCAGCTTGCCGGTCCGCGCCGAAAGGTTTTCGATGCTCGTGCCGGAAGAAATGGCGTTGCGCAGCCGCCTGAAATCGTTCTCTTCGGTCGAGGCGTTCACCACCATGAAAAAATCTTTTTCACCCATGCGATACAGGATCTGGTCGTCGTCGACGCCGCCCGCTTCGTTGGTGATGAATCCGTACCGGCACTGGCCCACCGTGATCGATGCGACTTCGCAGGAGAGGGCCTTTTCGAGGTCGTCCACCGAGGCCGGCCCATGGATGCGGAATTCTCCCATGTGGCAGGTATCGAAAACCGCCGCGGCCCGGCGCGCTGCGGCGTGCTCCCTGATGATGCCGCTGTACTGGATCGGCATCTCATAGCCGCCGAACGGCGCCATTTTCGCGCCGAGCGCGAGGTGCCGTTCATGGAGAATCGTTCGTTTCAAACCCGCTCCTTATCTCTCGCGGCGACCGGCTACCGCGCTCCGGAACAATCCTGCTTCGATTCCCACCCCGGATCGAAGCGATCGGCCCACGCTTTAAGGGCCCCCTTGAGCGCGCAGAGACGATTATACGATAGATCAAGCGTGGCATAACGGGCGGCGCCCGTCTCGGGGTGAAACCCGGTCAGGTTCACCATGCGGTCGGGCAGGGAATCGAGCCGGTTATGCCGGAGAAACAGCGCGCCGAGGGAGGGCAGGACGGCGATGCTCGCGGGTAAACTCCGGAGCATATTGACGGAGGCGTCCAGCATGACGAGTTTTCCGCTGTTCCCGAGATCGGCGGGCAGCGCCGAGAGGCGGTTATTTGCAAGCGACAACTCCTGCAGCGCCGGAAGCTGCGTTATTTCGGCGGGCAGGCTCTGGATATCGTTGCTGTCACCGACAAAAAACCGGAGATTTTTCAGATTCTTTACGGCCGGCGGAAGTTCCGCCAGGCCGTTGCCGCTGATCGCCAGGTCGGTAAGCGTCGCGCAGGAGAACAGCTCCTGAGGGAACGTTGATAATTGATTAAAAGAAAAATCGGCCATGCGCAGGTTCGGCAGCGATCCGATGGCGGCCGGCAATGTTTCAAGCGCATTGCGTTGCAGGGCAAGAACTTCGAGAGCGGCCATGTCGCCGATCTCCGGCGGCAGGTCTTCGATGCGGTTGGAATCGAGTCGCAGGATGCGCAGCCCGCGCATGTCGCCGATGCCGGAAGGAACCGCTTCCATGTCGTTCCCCGAAAGGGTCAGTTCCTGCAGGTTTTTTATCCCGATGACGCTCGGGGGAAAAATGGAGAATCGGTTGCGGGCGAGATTCAGCAGTTCGAGCGACGAAAGCCCGTCGAGCCGGGCGGGCAACTCGGTAAGCCGATTGTCCGACAGCGAAAGATCATAGAGCATCGGCAGGGAATCGATTTCGTCGGGAAGCGACGAAAGTTCGTTGGAATCCAGGTCGAGGAGCCGGAGCGCCGTAAGCTTAACGATATCGCCCGGTAGGGTCTGGATTTTCCGCGAAGAGAGGTACAGGGCGATTGCGCGGCCGTTTTCCGTATCGATGACGCTCGAAACCGGCGCCCCGGAGATTCCGTTCCCGTCGAGAATGGCCCTTACCGCAAGGCTGTCGCCTGGGGCAAGTGCGGCAAGGAGTCCGGAAAAAAGGAGAGCGATGAATAAAATCTGACGATGCACGGGACCTCGATTGGAATACTGCTACCGCCGTATAACCGCCATTTAAACGCCGTTTAAATGGCGGTTAAAAGAGTAATAAAATTAGATCGTGGGAGGGAGCGGGAGAAGAATCCCATTGCCCGCTTCAGAAACGACGACGAGGCCCCCGGGGACTTCCGCCGGAGCAATTCGTCCGGCCGGCGCCCGTCCCGCATCGATGGTTCATTGCCGTCATTGCGGGACGGCGACAGGCCGCCGCCTTTACGTACGGTTTTTCCATTCGTTAAAATCGTCGACGGTATCAACGTCGGACAGCGTTGGAAGAAGCGTGAAGCGGTATTTTTCACGGCTGATTATTTCAAGAGTCTCTCTCAGCAAATCCGGCATTCCCCACCCGTGCGCGTCAAAAATCGCCATTGCCGATTGTCTGCAACCGATCAGATAGTAGCCGCCATCGGACGCGGGCCCTATGACGACCTCGGTGTTGCGCTCCAGGGCGTCCCTCGCATGAGCGATGATGGCGCCCGTCAACCAGGGACAATCGCAACCGATTACTATCACTCCCGCCGCATTCCGGGCATACCAGTACTCGCACGCATTTCGCATGCGGTCGCCCAGCGTATCGCCGGTCTGCGGAATGAACGTGCGGGCCTTGTGAAAAATATTCGACAACGCCAACGGACGCTCATGACCGGTAAACGCTACATGATAGGCCGTTTCGCCGACAAGCCGGGCGGTTTCATTCAACAGGTCGCGGTAAATGCGGTCGGCCATTTCGGACCCCATGGTCGCGGCAAGGCGGGTTTTCACGGTCCCCGGCATCGGCACCCTGGCAAAAATAACAAGGGGTATCATATCAGCCGCTATTTCCATAGTAGCGCCGGTAGAACCATTCGCCGTTGTCCCGGATTACATTGAATCCGCGAAGGAACAGGAATATGCCGGTAAGCAGGGACACCGTTAAAAAATTTCTTGCATAGCCGATTCTATCCCATCTGCGGGGAGAGCTTGAAACGCCGGCCGGGATGAACAGCAGTGCGCCCTGCGCCTTAAGACGCAGGGATAGTTCGACATCCTCCATCAGCCGGAATTCAGGGAACCCCTGCGGCAAGGCGCTTTTCCGATAGAACTGCGCCTGGTCGCCGAATGAAATGCCGGTCAGTCGCGCCCGGAGATTATTGAGCAGTCCGGTCATTTTAAACCGTGAAGATGGCGGATCATAGCATGCTCCCATTGCCCCTCCCGCGGCATCGGGACATCCGCGCAAAGCTTCAACTACTTTACGCAAAGCGCCCTGCGTCAGCCGCGAATCGGCATGAAGGACCATGATCAGGTCGCCCCCGGCGTACGCCGCGCCGGAGGCGATCTGAACGCCCCTGCCGGGCGTGGAATGACGGATTTTCACCATGGGATATTCACGGACTTTTGGAAGCGTGTTGTCGCTCGATCCGCCGTCAACAACGATGATTTCAGCCTCGATATCCTGCCGCAGGATGGATTCGATACAGGCGGAAATATGTTGCTCCTCGTTACGCACCGGCACGACGACGCTCATGCTTGCGGGAGCGGAATATCGCACGGGCCAGTGCTTGTTTCCGATCAACAGTTCCCGGATCCCCAATAATAAAAAGGGGAGATATTCGACCGCCATCAGCATCGGGCAGTTATGAAAAAATGGCGAATGAACCGATTGGTCAAAAACGAAGATCGGGAAGATGGCCGTGAAATGGAGCGAAGCCCATGACCATCGGCGGAAAAAAACGAGAAAGGGGGTCATGAGCGCAAAGTACCATGGGTGCACCGTAGGGAGAGAGAGCAGCAGCAGCCCGAGCGCTTGTCCGGCAGCCGGTAGAAGCGAGGGGGTGAGGAAAAAAATACCTCCCATGCCCACGAACAGAACGACGGAAAGGGCGTACCGCGTCGTAACGGAATCAAAACCCGGAACCTGCAAAAAAATCGTATTAAACAGTCCATTGTATGAAAACTGGCGCAAAAACAGCAGGGGCGTTCCAAAAAAATTTTCCATGCCTCTCCCATAAAAGGCAAACAATACCAGAGGGAAAAACAAAAATGCCAGGCGGCGAAATCCAATGGCGCGAATAAAAAATGGCAGGAGTATCAGCACCGGCAGTTTTGTCAGAACCGCGCATGCAAACGCGGCGTACGCGAAGCTCCGGTATCTCGTTTCGGAAAGAACCAGGGCGCACAGCGCCATGCAGGTTACCATGGACTCCAAGTGCCCCTGCCCGCTTATGAAAATGATGACCAGCGGATTCATGGCATAGAGCAGCGAATGGCGCAATGGAAGCTTCCTTTTGCGCACGACGAACAACAGCAGGAATAGTGTCGCGACGTCGAATATCGATACGAGCAGTTTGAAGCCCGTAATACCCGGAGCGATGGCGGCGGTAACGCGAAAGAGAATTTGCGCAAAAGGCCCGTAGATGGCGGGCAGATCCTTGTGATTGACTCCCTGCCACAGCGTGTCCCGCAACATCGCCGTTTCCGGAGCATTCGGGGGAGTGACAAAGGGATTGAAGCCGTGGTTCTGGATCCTGCCTTCCCAGACATATCTGTTGACATCATCGCCGGCCGGGAAAAAAGCAATAAACAGCGCGCGGACAAGAAGCGCGACGACGAGGGGAGGCACGAGAGAGTTCTCTTCCGGCCAGAGACGGGATAGAACGATCATGGAGGCGAACATGCCGCCCGCCCCGAGAATGAATAACCACGGATGCACCGGCGGACGCGCCATCAGAAGGGAGGCGATCGACGAGAGAAAAAACAGCAGTAAAAAACCGACTCGCAACGCGACGGGGAATCTCACGGGGCATCACCCGCCATGCGTATGCGCGGTAGAGGGCGGTTCGACCGACGTTTCGCCGGGCTGGAGAGGCAGGCCGCTTTCCCAGCCCCAAGGTACGACGCGGATGGTTTTTTTATACGCGACGTTGTCAACATCCGGACCGGGAAGATTACCGAAAGATAAAACCTGCAGGGGACAGCTCACGACGCATGCGCTGCAACGGACGCACTCCACGTCATTCATGGGGATGCCCTTATTGGCATACCCCATGACGTCGATTCCCATGTGACATACCCTCGTGCAGATGGCGCACGAAATGCACCGTTTTTTATCCGCGAAAATGCGGTACGCCGAAAACCGCGCATAGATATGCATGAGCGCCGCCAGCGGGCATAAAAAACGGCACCAGACCCGGCCTGACATGAAGAAATAAACGCCCAGCCCCAGCACCCCGGCAAAAACGATATCCACGAGAAGGGCGTACATATCCGAGGCAAAACCCGACCATGGAGTTCCCTTTGTCCCGGCCAGCAGGGCGAGAACGGTTACCAGGACGGCGAACAACAGCACCGCCTGACCGGCGTTCTCCAGTTTTTTTGCCATCGGACCATGCGGCGCTCTTGTCCGGTATTCATCGCCCAGCGACTCGGCCAGGGCCCCGCAGGAGCAGATCCACCCGCAGTAGGCGCCCTTGCCCCATTTGTACACGATCAACGGCACGACCACGAATGTTTGAAAAACGCCCGCGATGAGCCAGAAAAGCGTCGGCTGCCCGGTCGCGAGGTTATGAATGAAGAGCGGCCAGGCCAGCACAAAGCCATACGAACGCCAATAAGAACCGTCCGGAAAGACATTCGCCTTCACCCACCCGCTCAAAAGGCCATGCTGCGCTAAAAAGGGAAACACGAACATCGGCAGGATAAAAAGCGGAACGACCTGAATCGCCATGAGTAGCGCGGTCTGGCGCTTGATGTAGCCGGTCGGCTTCACGGCAATGCGTCGCAGGCCGAAAATGACGATGGTCATTGAATAGAGAGCGGTATACCAGCCGCCCATGTCGCCAAAAAGCGGATGCGCCCCGAGATAGGTATATGCAATAAACATGCACATGAAAAAGATAGCTATCGAGAGGTAATAGGCGTATTTGAAGCAATGCCAGATTGACGTACAATATCGTCTTCTCTCTTTTATAAAATGGCCCGCCAGATACGCAAGGCAGACGGTCAAAGCCATCAGGCTGCACCAGCCGGACAAGCCGCACGCCGCGTGCACCCAGGATTGATGCATGAGAAGAGCGGGAATGCCGAAGAAGTCCTTCACGGTCGCGACCGGGGTCGCGGGCGCACTCTTGCCAAAATAGAGAACCGCGGCGAAGAGCAGAAGCGCGGCGATTTTCACCCGATCGGCAAAGCGGCGCTCGCCCTCCATTCTGATGGACGATCTTTTGAAGAACGCAAGGGGGAACTCGGCGCCGATCAGGACGAAGAGCGCCTGGTTGGCGATGACCCTCTCGCCGGTTGGATCGTGAATGATAACGTCATGCTCGCGAATTTCCTTTACCGTGGATTTGAACAGGGGAGTGATGGCGCCCCTTGCCGCGAGAGCCTCGAAAACCGCCCGGTTGCGCTCTTTGGGGCGGCTCAGCGATTCCCCGCGATACGACAGCGTGACCCGGTTGCCGGCCTTTGCAAGAGCAATCGCCGCCTCGATGGCGCTGTCGCCGCCGCCGACCACGACGATGTCCGTATCGTGATATTCGCCCGGATCAATAAGCCGGGTGAACACCTTGGGGAGGTTCTCCCCCGGAACGCCGAGGGTGCGCGCATTGCCGGTTTTCCCGATTGCCACGATGACACGCAACGCCTTGTACGACGCCCTGGCGGATTCAACCGTGAAAAAAAACGGCGCCCTGATGATCCGTTTGACCGTCTCGCCTTCATGAAGAGGAATCGTCCTGCCCTGAATATCCCCGAAAAGCTCGGCGAGCAGGCTTTCCTTGGTCCCGTCGTTGAACTTCAGGGCCGATTTCATGGGCGGATCGACCGGCGTGACGTAGATAGGTTTACCGGTAGGAAAGTTATTGATGGTGGTGAATTTCCGCGACGACTCGATGACCAGGAGCCTGATCCCGCGTTCCTGCGCACGAAGGCAGGCCGCCATTCCCGAAGGACCGGCGCCCACGATGATGAGGTCGTAGATGTCGGCGCTGCCGAATTTCCGCCGGTCGCTCTGGAACGACGCGTCGTCCGCCAGCCGCTCTATTATCTCATGCCCGGATTCGGCGGCGAGCTTGATAAGCGGAACCCCGGTCAGGTCGCCGATGCAATATAAGCCCGGCGTCGACGTCTCGAATTTGTTTTTCAACTCGGGGAAGCGGTCCGGTACGCCGGTCGGATTGTCCTTCTGCAGCCAGTTGCAATAACGGTTGATGAATTTCATCGCCTGTTCCCGGTCGCCGCTGAAAGGATCACTTCGCTTTCGCCATCGTCACCAGCGCGATTATATAGCCGTCCGGGTCCTGGACAAACGCTTCCTTGCCCCAATCATAGGCAATTGGCTCTTGAATGATAGCGTAGCCCGCCGCTTTACATCGATCGATCACGGCGGCCACGTCGGTAAAATCAAAATGGGGATACATGCCGCAACCGTTGCGTTCGCCTTTCGTGCGCGCTTTTTCCCATCCCCAGTGTTTCCGCCACAGATATATGCCGGCATTGGCCGATTCCAGCGTGACGAAATCGTCGCTTCGGGAGGTTATTTCCAATCCCAGGCAGTCATGATAAAACCGGAGCGATCTGTTTACGTCGCTTACTTCAATGAGAATATGATGCAATCCGGGATTTTCCATCGAAACGTTATCGGTATCGGATCCCGGCGCATCGGCCGGGAAACCCTGCGTCGCCACGCACAGCAGCGCTGCCGCGAACGCTTTCATCGATGTAACGACATTTGACCGGGCCATATTCGCCTCTTTTCATGGTACGCCGGCGTTTATCATTTCACGCCGGCGACGGTTTCCTCAATCCGCCAGCGCTCCCCGGCACGAAGAGCCGGCGCCCGCGGTGCAGGCGTAACAGTGGTTGCCCACCGTTATTTCGCGCTGCCGCAACTTCCCGAAGTCAAAACGGTCGATATGATCGGGGGCCCCGTGGTCCACCGTCAATCCGAGGGCCTGGTTAAAATCACAATCGTACAGCGACCCGTCCCAGGCGACCGACAGCAGGGAGCGGCACATGACGTTTCCGGCGGTCCCGGGGTTGTAGGCGTCAACGAGGTCGCGCAGGTACCCTTCGTAGTTGTCGCTTTTCAGCAGGAAATCAAGGAACCGGCCGACGGGATTGTTGGTCAGGCAGAAAAGCGTATTGAAGGTGACGCCGTAATCGGCCAGGAGCCGGCGTCGGTACTCCTCTTCGAGTACCTTCTGCGGTCCCGGAAGATACGCTCCCACGGGGTTATGCGCCAAGTCGAGCGATAACCCGGTTCCCTCTCTGCCATACCCGCGGGAATTCAGCTCCCGGAGCGCCGGGATCACCCTTTCAAAAACGCCGGGCCCGCGCTGCCGGTCGGTTTTCGCGGCGTGCAGGTCGGGCAGGGAGCCCACCACCTCGACGCCGCATCGCGCATAGAGGTCAATGAACCGGCGATATGGCTCTTTGTCAAGAATGACGAGATTCGAACGGACGACGATCCTCTTTTCAAGCCGCACGGCCCGCTCGATAAACGCGGCAAGGTGCGGGTTCAATTCCGGCGCGCCGCCGGTAATATCGATGGCCGTTATGGAAGGGTCGCTCGCGATGTCGAGACATTTTTCCAGAACGGGCCATGGCATGCTCTCGGTCCGCCGGGGTCCCGCCTCCAGGTGGCAGTGCTTGCATGAGAGGTTGCACCGTCTCCCCACGTTGATCTGGAGTATTTCAACCGACCGGGCGCGCAGCGGCAGCAATCCCGATTCACGAAGCCGCTCGGAGAATTGCGCGCCGGTCCACCCGGCAACAGGGGAATTTTTCATCTACATCTCTTTTTTCTTGATGATTTTCCGCATCTGCGTCGCATGCGCCAGTACATCGCCGGCAACCATTGCCGCGCCGACATGTATGGCCTCCATCATTTCATCGCTCGATACGCCGAGCGACAGGCACTTGTTGGTGTAGACATCGATGCAATAGGGACAGTGCCGCGTCGTCGCAACGGTCAGGGCGATGAGCGCTTTTTCCCGTTCCGTGAGCGCGCCGGGACCGGTTGCGCCCGCATAATAATTGAAAAATGCCGCGCCCTGTTTCGGGGCATACTCCCCGATGTTCGGAAAATCCGCGAGGTCCGCGGTATCGTAATAATGTGTCGCCATCAAGCCTCCCTGTGGGAAAAGTACCATCCGGAACCCGACCTCAATCTCGGGGTTAATTGTCGATATTCAAATCCGATCCCCCGCCTCGCGCCCCCCTTTGCACGGGGGGATCAAAAGGAGGGATTGGCATCGTATTTCCGGATCGACGCATAGCCGCCGGCATTCACGACGTGGGGGAATCCGTTCCGCTTCAATATCCTGAGAGCCGCCGCGCTCCGGACGCCTCCCTGACAATAAAGAACGATGGTCCTCTGCCGGTACGGTTCGAGTTGTTTGAGTTGATTTTCAACCATATCGACGGGGATGTTCAGGGCGGTGCTGAAATGACCGCGGTCGAACTCCTCCTTCGTGCGGACGTCGATGACCAGCATTTTGCCGGGCGGCAACTGGAATATTTTGCCCAGAGCCCACTTCTTGTAACTCTTGTAAAGTACAAACGCAAGAATGACGGCCCCGACGATGACGATAAAAAATTTCATGATCACTCCTCTTGAAAATGACCTCGCCGCGCGGCGGCTATTCTATGAAACTCGCACACACTCGCAAATAACATGCCTTCTTTTCCGCTCTTCCTTGAGTTGGTTCAGATTTTGCTACTCATTTCATGTGA
>Ga0116121_1001164_pt1 | contig 11570 bp, 8 predicted proteins | sample June2015DPH_13_1_FD_89725 | JGI IMG/M metagenome (GOLD analysis project Ga0116121, IMG submission 89725) | Peatland microbial communities from SPRUCE experiment site at the Marcell Experimental Forest, Minnesota, USA - June2015DPH_13_10 | ecosystem: Environmental > Terrestrial > Soil > Wetlands >...
AATCTACCGGCATTATCCGCGTAAACACGACCTCTATGTAGCAGTGCTTGAATCGGAATTGCAACAGGTATATTTCCGTGGGGATTTGCTGGCCCGGATTGCTGAAGCTTCCGATGGGAGAACGGTGCTGGAACGCACATTTGAGCTGCTGGCGAAGACCCTGACGCACAAGCCGGAAATATTGAGGCTGTTGCAATATAGTGCTCTCGATTTGAATGAGAACTTCGACCCTCTGGTGCGCAGGCATCTTGGCGAACTGGTTGAAGTGCTTGCCCGCTACCTTGAGCCCTGGATCAAGAGGGGCGAATTGCGGTGCCCGAGTGCAAAGACCGTCATTCTAACGCTGATCGGGATCTTGATCAGCCATAATTCCCTGCAGCGCGTCTTTGTGGGCGAGGGGCTAAGCCCTGACGGTATGTTCGAGGCATACGCGGGATTTACAATACAAAAACAAGCTGAGGCAGAAAAACCGATCATTCGCGAGCAACCGCTCGATGCAAGCGCACACGAAATAAATGCGGATTGAGTGCGCCGATGAAGCTGTCTGGTGCCTTATACCGAACATAAACGCACCAATTGGCTAAGCAGAAGCATCTCACCAGTACAAGACGGATCGCAAGCCTGGAGAAATATATGCTGCTCAGATTTTCAAGCCGACGCTATAATTTAAAACTCATCCGGCACCGCCTGGTGGCATATTTATTGGACTGGTGCGCATTTGCCATTTCCGGTCTGCTCGCATTTGAATTGAGGTTTGACGGCGCGTTACCTGCGAAGTATCTCCATCCGATGGAGGTTGCTCTGTGCGTGTGGATAGTGGCCAAATCGGCTGCCTTCGTGGTGGCCAAGCTGGACCGGGGGAACTGGCGGTATACCTCAGCTTACGACGCGGTACGAATTGTTCTGGCGAGTTTGGCCGGATCAGCTCTGGGCGCAGTAGTGATGTTACTACTGCCCGCGACAAAGGGAGTTCCGCGTTCCGTTTACATTCTAGATTGGCTAATCTCCTGCTTGCTGACCCTGGGAGGGAGGCTGGCCGTCCGGGTTGTGAATAACGCCCGGAATGCGCAACCATCGGAGGGCGAGCGGACGAGAACTCTCATCTATGGCGCGGGCAGAGCAGGGCTCGCACTTTTGTGGGAGCTTCACCAAAATCCGCACCTGATGTGCGAAGTCATCGGCTTGATTGATGACGATCCATCCAAAGCGCACCTGATTCTGCAGGGGAAGCCGGTGCTGGGTACCGGTGAATCGTTGGGAGCAGTGGTGCGAGCGAATGCCATCAAGAGATTATTGATTGCCATTCCCACCGCGACTGGGCCGCAAATGGTACGCATCCTGAAGTTCGCACTCGACGCCGAGGTGGAATACAAGATGGTGCCTGGTTTGGGAGATCTGATCCAGGGTACGGAATTGGGCCAGCAGATAAGAGATGTGGCGGTGGAAGATCTGCTTGGAAGAAGGCCGGTCCGGCTGGACCAGGACAGCATACGGGAGCGCATTCGGGGAAAAGTTGTGATGGTGACAGGCGCGGCGGGCTCGATTGGATCGGAGCTCTGCCGGCAGATTGCACAATTCCGTCCACTTGCCCTGGTAGGTTTTGATGAGGCTGAAACTCCACTCTTCCAACTGGACAGAGAGTTGACCAAGAGCTTCCCGGAGCTGGTATTCCATCCGGAAATCGGGAACATAACCCGGTCCGATATTTTGCGCCGGGTGATGGAGTATTATGAGCCGTCGATTCTCTATCACGCGGCGGCCTATAAGCATGTTCCCATGATGGAAAGGCACGTTTTTGCCGCGGTTGAGAACAATATCTTTGGCACCTGGCAGGTGGCCCTGGCGGCGGCCAGGCATGGGGTGGAAGATTTTGTGATGATCTCGACGGATAAAGCGGTTCGGCCGACCAGCATTATGGGGGCTACGAAGCGCACAGCGGAACTGGCAATCCGCGCGCTGCAGAAGGAGCGCGGCACGAAGTTTGTAGCGGTGCGCTTCGGCAATGTGCTGGGAAGCAACGGAAGCGTTGTGCCGATCTTTAAGGACCAGATTGCCGGCGGTGGTCCGGTTACCGTTACCCACCCGGAGATGCGCCGCTACTTTATGACCATTCCCGAGGCTGCCCAGCTTGTGTTGCAGGCGTTTGCAATCGGCAAAGGCGGAGAAGTCTTTGTCCTGGATATGGGTGATCCAGTGAAGATCGTGGACCTGGCCAGAAATCTGATCCTTCTATCCGGGCTGCAGCCCGATAAAGACATCAAGATTCAATTTATGGGAGTGCGTCCGGGGGAGAAGCTGTTTGAAGAATTGAATCTGCAGGATGAGGATCTGGTTCCGACTTCGCACGCCAAGATCAGGAGCTATGTTTCCCCTTACAATGTGGATGCAATGCGGATTAAAGCGTGTATGCAGGACCTGCAGCAGGCGGTGAGCGAACGGGATACTCTGCGCATCGTTCGGGTGCTCAAGGAACTGATTCCCGACTACACTCCCGGATCAAAGCTGATGAAGTCTGCAGTGGCGATTGATTCCACGCTTACCGAGGCCAGTGTTCAGGTTCTTACCGGGCAGTCAGAGAGCGTTTTGACGGCGAATATCGCGGCGTCGCCGCGAATGAATTAAATAGTTACGGGCACAGCGTGGAGCAGGAACGTATATATACATTCCTCACCAGTAGTAAAATAGAGGTTGCCCTGATACGAACGGGAGCCGGTTTTCTTAAGGATGCCAATTGAGTAACTACGAAGTTCCCCAAGCACGAAGTGAGGCGCCGATTGACACTCCAGGGCTCCCGGTCCATCAGCGCTCCGAAACCACTTATGGGCTCCGCAATTTCATGCGGGTTTTAAGCCGGCGCCGTAAGTGGATTATAGGCTCGATTGTTCTCTGCTTGGTTACCGCCATGATCGTCACAACACTCATGACGCCAACCTATGATTCAGCCGCAATGATCGAGTTAATCAAGAGTGGTGGCGGCTCACTGGATTTTGGTCTTGGAGACGCGCTGGGCCAGCAGACTCCGGGAGGCGATCTGGCGACGGATTTGAATACGGAGATAGCGATTCTGAAAGGCGACTCGCTTGCTCTGGCAGTGATTCAGAAACTGAATCTGGCCTCGAAGCCACCATTTGCCCCAGTACACACGAAGTCCACTGAGCCGGTATTGTCTCCCGATGAATCACCTGCGGTACGGACCAGGTTGCTGGGAATTTTCGGGGCAGGATTAAAGGTGAATTCGATACGCGGAACAAGACTGATTCGTGTCACATATGAAAGTCACGATCCGAACCAGGCCGCGGAGATAGCAAACGCCTTAATCGACAGTTACAAGAATCAGTACCTCCAATCCCATTACGACGCAACCAGTGAGACTTCATCCTGGTTGACGAAGCAGTTATCGGAGCTCAAAGCAAACGTAGAGGATTCAGAGAAGAAGCTGACGGACTTCGAAAAGGAATCCGGGATTCTCAGCTTTCAGGCGGGATCGGCCGGTAGTGGGCCAGGAGGGGAGATTCATAGTACTGTCATCCAGAAACTGGATGCACTGAACTCCGAACTAACGCAGGCTGAAGCCAATCATATCGAGAAGGAGGCGATCTACCGTCTGGCGCGGAGCGGAAACGCCGATTCGATCGTCGCACTGGGAAACAATCCTTTGGCAGTGCAAGGCAACTCAATGGTGATTACCCAGGGCGGTGGTACCGGAACGCTGCAGATGCTGCAACAAAAGCAGAATGATCTGAAGGTATCGCTTGCCGACGCTTCGACAACGTACGGGACAAACAATCGCCATCTCAAGGAAATTGAAACCCAGATAAACGAGCTGGATGCGCAAATCCATAAGGAGATGCAGGAGATCGTCAAGCGCGCGCAAGCAGATCTGGAGTTGGCGCAACAGACCGAAGATGAAATTCGGCGGCGTTTTGTCGAGCAGCAGGAAGAAGCAAGCAAGCTCAATGAAAAGACAGTTGAATTCGCGGTGTTGAGCCAGGAGGCTTATTCGCGCAAGAAACTGTACGAAGATCTCTACACGAGGTTGCAGGAAGCGAATGTATCGGCGGGCATCAAGGCGACGAATATTACGGTCGTAGATCCGGCGCGCACGCCATCCTATCCCGTCCGCCCAAACCGCAACTTCAATCTGGAATTGGGATTGCTTGGTGGGTTATTTATCGGGCTTGCCATGGCGTTTACGGTGGACAGCGTTGATGCGACGGTGGTCAATCCTCTGGAAGTGGAGGAGATTACAGGAATGTCCGTGATCGGGATCATCCCAACGTTCGGGGAATCCGGAAGCGGTTATGGGTCTTACGGGTCTTACGGAGTTTACGGTGCGGTTCGGAGAAAGAAGAAGCGCAACGCGGGCACGGAGGATGCACCCGCGGAGACGGATATCTGGATGCTGGATCACCCCGAATCTGTAGCCGCTGAAGCTTTCCGCTCGCTGCGCACATCCGTTCTTCTTTCCCGCCCTAGATCAGGGCCGAGAGTGATATTGATTACCAGTTGCCTTCCCGGGGAAGGGAAGAGCACAGTGACGGTCAACCTGGCTATCTCTTTTGCGCAGCACGGCAAGAAGGTGCTCATCATGGAGGCCGATATGCGCCGGCCGAGCATGAAGCATGTTCTCGATGTTCCGAATGACTCGGGACTTAGCAATGTTCTGGCAGGCACGCTTACGCTGGATCAAGCAACTCTTCACGGCGTCCATGTTCCCACGCTCGACGTTCTTCCGGCGGGACCTCGTCCGCCCATGCCATCTGAGATGCTGGGATCAACCGCCTTCGACAGTTTGCTGGAACAACTCCGAGCGCTTTACGACATCATAATGATCGATAGTCCTCCGGCGCTTTTGCTGACGGATGCGGTTTCGATCGCAACCAAGACGGATGCGGTGATTTGGGTGGCCCGCGCAGGAGTTATCACCAGACCGTACCTTGCGCGCGCGACTCAAATGATCAATCGGAATGGTGTGCCGGTTATCGGCTTTGTGTTGAACCGAATGGATAAGAGCGTAGACCCCTACACTTATGGGTATGGGTATGGTTACAAGTACAAGTACTACGGATCTTATTATGGAGAGAAGAAATCAAATGACGAGTAAGAATCTGCTTGCACTGCTCGTTACCGCCGCCACTCTGGTCTTGTTTGGTTTAACCGGCGTAGCCCAGGTAGGCGCTTCCACCCGCGGGACGGTTTCAAGCCAGACCTCGGCGAGTGGAGCGGGGCGCGCCTCGGGGTTGGGAGGGGTGCCGGAAGATTTCGTCAAGATGAAGCTTGCTCCGGGATTCATGTTGGGGTTGAACGTTCTTGATGATCCGGACTTCTCAAGCAATTTTCGAATCGATGAACAAGGCAATATCGCCGTGCCCATTCTGGGGACAATGCACATTGCGGGCGAAACTGTTTCCGAGGCAAGAGCTCAAATCCGGAAGAAACTACTCGAAGGCAGTATTCTAAAAGATCCCCAGGTCGAACTGACGGTGCTGGAGTATACGGAGTCGGACGTAACGATCATTGGAGAAGTGGCAAGCCCCGGCAAGCATCCGCTGCTTTCCCCGAACAAACTAGTCAATGTGTTGGCGCTAGCTGGAGGACTTACGGTAGCGGCGGGCAATCAAGTACTGATTACGCGTGGAACTGAAGACAAAGATAACCAGCCGCTTCTGGTTCACTATTCGAAAGCCACAGATCCCAAGGCGGTCGATGACGTCATCGTGTATCCCGGAGATACGGTTCAGGTAAAGCGGGCCGGCATTGTTTACGTGCTGGGCGCGGTAAATCGACCGGGCGGGTTTGTGATGCAGGAGGAAGGTACAATCAACGTTTTGCAGGCAATTTCATTGGCTTATGGGACAAGTGTGGTGGCTTCCAATAAGACAATTTATTTGTTGCGCCGGAATCCCGATGGCACGGTAGCATACGTTGCGCTGCCTTATAAGAAGATGATTCATGGGCAAAGTGCTAACGTGCAACTGCATGCCACGGATATCGTATATGTGCCGACTAGCATGTTTAAACTAATATATGGCAGTTTTCAGGGTGTTATTGACTCTGCAGTCACTACCAGCATCTATTATGCGGAGTTTCGTTAAAGTTGCTCTAAATTGCTCAAGATTGGACCGATCGTTGCCGGTTTGTTTTGCCTCCCTCCTGGTCTAGTGGGGATAAAAAGGCGCGGTGCCTGCTCCATGGTCGCACCCCCGCCGTTTGGTTAGTTGCGCATAATGATACACTCATCTTCAAAAGTGAATATCGCTGACGTGGAAGAGAACAGACCTCGACAGGGCGCGGCAGAAACTACCTCTTCGATGTGGTATCGGTTTTCGCAATGCCTGTTACTGCTTTTGGCAATCTGCTATATCCTTCAGATTGCAAGTCCCCTACGGATTAACTCAGATGCTCTTATTCTGTTATCCATGGGAGACTCTGCCGCTCACGGCGGCAATATTTTGTTCGGCGGACAGAAGACTTTATTTCCTCCAGGCTACCCGCTATTGCTGGCTATTCTGATGAGAATAGGCCTAGCTCATTCCTGGGCCATCATCGTCCTGAATTTGTTTTTTTTATCAGTTGGACTGTATGCTGCATACTCTCTGTTGATCCGTGAGTTCTTCGAGGACAAGGCTGTTGTTTTGTTAATCTGTTCGTTTTTTTTATTGTCGTACGTGGTCGTAAAACACTCCACCATCCCTCTGACCGATGTGCCGTTCTTCGGCTGTTCCATGTGTTGTCTTGCGGTAATGAGCCAGACAGCGAAGGCGAAACTGAGCAATCGGTTTGTAGTCCTCTCAATCTTAGCCTGTATCCTGGTGGTTGGAGCCTTATTGATCCGCAGAGTCGGTGTTGCGCTTCTCCCGCCGTTGGTCTTTATGATGGTATCAAGCCCACATTTCAAATCAATGCTGAAGCGTATCTCTAGCCAGGCCAAAATCGTCACAGTTGTGATTCTCGCGATCGCGTGCATCGGAATTGCATTAGTGGTTGCAAAGACATCAACGCTAGTTGATTTTGCAGGCGTTGAGAAGAATCTTGGGATATCAACTTTATTTATTAGGATTCTACACTACAGGCTTGTGGAGTTTGGAATGTTGCTGGGTAATTGTCCTATTTTGAAGATGCCTGTATACCTTCAAAACCTTACGCTGTGGGCAGGTTTTGTTTTATCTGTTCTGGTGTTCTTTGGCTTAGTCACAAGGCGAAGGAGGATCGGTCCATCAGAAGTGTATCTCGTTAGTTACATGGGGATATTGTTTATATGGCCATACGCTGATGGAAGATTCTGGTTGCCTGTCATTCCTCTCCTTATTGCATATTTCGTATTGGCGATCGAGCGCCTTAGGCTTCCCAAGATCGTTACAGCGACATATTGCATCATTTTCGCGACACTTGGTTTTGCGGCAATTGTCTATTCAACGCGCATTAGCTTCGCTGGTTCCGCATTTCCTGATCGGTATGGCGACGGAAGCCTGAGGTCAACTTATTGTGCTGCATTCAAAACATGCCAGGATAGCGGCGATCCCAGCGCGATCAATGCCGAGGCTTTGCGTTTGATTCGAGATTATCAATGATCGACACGGAAAGAAAACACATGAAGACTTTGCCCGGTGATGCAGATTGCGGTATCTCACGCCTTCGTTGTTACGCAATGCTTGGGTTTATCGTCCTGAATCTCGCTGTGTTCCTCGTCCGCTTTATAACCCTTTGGCGTTATGGAACACTGTTCTGCACCAGCGGCGGAGAGTCGCTTACGATCTACTCCGTCTGGAAAGGCATGCACCACTTGACGGTGTACGAGTGGCCGCTCAAATTCCCGTTTTCTATCTCGCTGTACAACTACCTCTTTTACTATACATACGCTGAGTTTCTAAGATTGGCCGGGATATGGGATGCCGGGATCATGACGTGGGGACGCCTGCTTACATCTGTATTTGCGATCGCGGGCGCTTTTGCACAGTGGAAACTCGTGAGTCAGTATCTCAAACTGCGCGGCGCCAGCAGTCTTCTGTCACTTTTGTTCGCGTTGGGACTGTGGCTCAGCACCTCGATGGTCCGCTGGTGGGCACTGACGATACGGCCTGATTTGGCTGCTGTCGCGCTGGTTATGATTGCCCTCATGGTGATTGTGAGCCGGCTGCGCTTCGGCTTTGCGATAGCGGGAGTATTGTTTTATCTCGCATGGTCGTTCAAGCAGTCTGTGGTATTAGCGTTTGCCGGGATCTGCCTGTTCCTTCTGTTTCACAGGCGGTGGCGCGATCTGTCTATCCTCGTTGTGATTTTCGCCTTGTTAACCGCGGCCACGCTTCTCGTTGGGACGCCCGAGTACCGATTCAGTATTCTGATTGCACCACGACTGGTGAGCGAGTTTTCGTTTATGAACGCGTGGCATGCGGTGGAGATTTCATTCATTGCCAACGCGTACTGGATTGTTGCGCCCATTGCGTTGCTGCTGGCAACGGGCGCACGAAAGGTCGATAGTGCCGTCCGCCTGCTTATGACGGTTTTTGTTGTTTCGTTGATCGCAGGCCTGGCTGCAATGGGAAAGATAGGGGCCTCAGACAATTACTTGCTGGAGGCGTTCGTCGCGGGTTCTACGCTGCTGCAAATGGTCGTTTTTAAAGCGCCGGCACGGCTAGTCAGCATTCTGGTTTTATTTGGGTGTGTGCAACCGGCTATGCAACTCGCGATGGCGCCAAGCGATTCGCACATTCTCGGGACAGTGCGACTTGCAACTGCAGCAGAATATGCAGATGCAGGTGCACTGCGCGATCGTTTGGATTCAATGGCAGAGCCCATTTTTACCACGGACGAGACCTTTGGGCTCCCATGGTTATCGACCGGCAACCGAGCCCCGGCATTTATCGTCGACACCAAATTTCATGATGCCACCAGGGGTCGCTGCCTAAGCGGATGCGTCGAAGGCATGTTACAAACGGGCGAGATTCCGACTGTAATGATTGGCCCCGACGATAACTTGTACCAGGAGAGCCTCAATTCGAGTTACGAGAAAGTTGGGGAAGCCTATCACCAGGGTAAACAATATGATATTTATGCCTTTCAAAACAAAGAGTCAGGTGTTGACTCGCTGGTAAGATGATCTTTCCGGATCAGCTTCCTTGATGACGATGTTGAATGTTATCCCAACTGCGTGCGGAAAGATTGCGCAACGGGTACCGGAAGATAGAATGAACGAGAGGGTTCAGACTCTGACCAGCGTTTGGTTCCAGGCATTCGCGGACGAAGAATATCGGTGCTGGAAGGGCTTCGAATGACTAAGATTAAACGCGAGCGGTCTGAAGTGGCAAACGGCAGGAGAGTTACCAATCCTCTTCAGACGCAGTTGCCCCTGTCGAGTGCTATTAGTCACAGGCGACACCGGCAGCGACGAATGAACCTGGCCTGGAGCACTTCCCTTCTTTCCAAGATTGTTACCATCGGCGTTCAGATATTGGCGTTGCCGCTCGTATATCGAGCCTTGGGCGAGGGCGGCTATGCAGCATACGCCGCAGTTACAGCTTCAGCATCTATGTTATCGGTCTTCAATCTCGGGATTGGCGGCTCCCTGGTAACGCCGCTCACTGACGCAATCGCCAGGCAAGATAAGCGTGAACAGGCTGTGCTGGTTCAAGCTGGCTTGGGGCCGCTGATCATAGCCTGTGTTGTGGGAGCAGTCATAGCTATCCCAACAGTTGCCCTTTTGCCGTTGAGCACGCTTTTTGGAAGGGTTGGTGCAACAGGATCATGGGACCTTCGGGTTGCCGCTGTGATTGCAGTATCGATGACCCTAGCCGGCATACCCTTGAACGCCGTCGGCTACCTCAGGCAGGCGTATCAAGAGATGCATCTTTCTAACTTGATTGGTACGGGGTTTAATACTCTTCTTCTTATTGCGCTACTGATTGCGGCAAGACGAACAACCGCTCTACCGGCATTCGTGGCGATTGTTCTTTTTATCCCGCTTTGCTATTCCGCTGTGAATTTTGTGTTGCTGATGGTGCAACGGCCATTCCTGCTGCGAAGACAGAAGCGAATCGGCTGGGAAGAAAAGCGGCGTTTGCTGGCTGACGGAATCCGGTTTCTCAGCGCCGCTTTCGCACCTGCGTTTTTCTTCCAATGGCCAGTGTATTGGATAGCCAGAACCCAGGCTGTTTCTATCAGCGCCCTATTTGCAATCTGCATTCAAGCCACGGTCCTTCCGCTGGGTTTTGTCTATGGATTTATGCAACCACTATGGTCCTCGACCGCCGATGCGCTCGCCAAAGCAGATCACCATTGGATCGATGTTCAAATCAGGAAAGGGCGCGCGTTGATTGTCTCAGTCGGCGGCTGCGCATTCATCATGTACCTCTTTTTTGGCGAGCGAGTACTCCACCTCTGGCTGAGGAAGCCAGTAGCGCTCGATTGGCCGGTGCGAGGACTGATGGGTGCATATGTATTGCTGGCGATTTGGGAACAATATCACTTCTACATAGCTTTGGGATTCGGACGGTTGCGCGAAGCGACAGTCGCACAGTTTCAGCGCGCAGTTGTCTTCGGGCTCGCGGTACCGTTGTTGACTGTGGTTGGCGGTGTCAAGGCGCTCTGGGTTGGAATGTGCTGTTCGATTTTGTTCTGGACGGCGTGGCGATTGCCAGGATTGTTGCAGAAAGATCCCGACGCTGTATGAGCAGTTATGCGAGAATGCCATTCCTCATTTATTGGCATGTCTGTTCTGAGTACTCTCAGCGACTATTCAAGTCGATCTCGCCTCCGCTATAATGAAAGTCCCCACAACTTTTGGAGACCATCGGCAATGACAAAACGATGCAAGCCGCCGCTTCTTTGGCTAACTCAATTGATCATTGGAATTCTTCCGCCAACACGGTTCTTTCGGTTGAAGACCAGATTGCTGTCTCTAAGCGGAGTGGATATTGATCCGACCGCGCAGCTGTTTTCCTCCGTCCGGATCACTACCACCGGACAACTGACGATTGGCGCTTACACGTTTATCGGGCACCAAGTGCTTATCGGAGGCGGTGATGCGGCGATCAGCATCGGCAGTAATTGCGATATCGGACCTCGCGTGAGTATCATCACCGGAGATCACGAGTTTGCGCCTACAGGGCCGAGAGCCGCCGGCCCCGGATTTTCAAGGCCGATTGTCATAGAAGACGGTGTTTGGATCGGCGCCGGATCAATGATTTTGCGCGGAGTTCGGATTGGGCAGCGTTCCGTTATTTGCGCAGGCAGCGTGGTCGCACGGAATATACCCGCTGAGAGTTATGCTATTGGCGCGGGCACAAGTCTGCTTGTTTACAACTAGCCGCCTGGCGCAATGACTCCGGTAGGATCATGAAAGAAATGGTGCTGAGCTAGAGCAAAAAAGAGAAGAAACTAATCTCTTTGTAGAACTACATGTGTTGATTTATTTCCTTGAGGTGAAATGCAGCCAACAAGTCCAACCGTCCACTCGATGGCAAAGGAAACCGGGGCCTTAGTGCTTTTGTTTGCAGTTGCATGTATCCCTTCTGTTGGGCGAGCGATCGCATTGGTCATACTTGTGGTGATGGCGTTTGGCCCTCCGACCAGAA
>Ga0116121_1001165_pt1 | contig 11565 bp, 12 predicted proteins | sample June2015DPH_13_1_FD_89725 | JGI IMG/M metagenome (GOLD analysis project Ga0116121, IMG submission 89725) | Peatland microbial communities from SPRUCE experiment site at the Marcell Experimental Forest, Minnesota, USA - June2015DPH_13_10 | ecosystem: Environmental > Terrestrial > Soil > Wetlands...
TGCGGAATCCGACGCCGAAGCTCTGGGCGAGAAGATTGGTGTGACGAAGAAGGAAATGGCGGAGCGCGCCGAAGAGTTGCAGCGCCAACAGCAAGCCGCCGCCGTGCGGAGCGCGGCCCAGACGGCAGAACTGAAAAAAGACGTAGGCGCAGTCGCGGGCGAAGTCGGATCGGTCAGGTCCGACGTCGGTGGTGTGAAATCCGATGTCGCCGCCACCAAGGCCTCGCTCGATGCGACGATCGCCAAACTCGAGAGCACCCGTGGCGATCTCGGCGTTCAGAGTGGCCTCATTGCCAACACGCGCGGCGATCTCGAAGCTCTCAAGCACAGAGGCGACCGCCAATATTACGAATTCACGCTGGTCAAAGGCGCGAAGCCCCAGGCCTTTTCGACCGTTGCCTTGCAGCTCAAAAAAACTGATCCAAAGAAGGGCAAATACACCTTAACCGTCAACGCCGACGATAAAGCCATCGAGAAGAAAGATAAGAACCAAAGCGAGCCCGTCCAGTTCTATACCGGACGCGATCACATGCTCTACGAACTCGTCGTCTGGACGGTGGATAAGAACAAGATCACCGGCTATCTAAGCACTCCGAAAAATGCCCCGGTGCCAATCACGCCGACGCCGCAATAGGTGAGAAGTGGCATTCGAAGAGGCACGCCCTTGCAGTTTGCAGCAAAACTCAGGAATGCCTGCGCTCCGAATGCCTGCGCCCCCGTGGAAGAGCGGCCCTTTAGAGCTAGCCCTGAGCCTGCCGAAGGGCTGCGTCAGCCGCCTCTCATCAACAATGGCTTTAGTCCCTGAGGGCCCATAAAATGCTTCCCCCTAGCGCCCACACGCTCCTTGAAATCGCCCTCCGCACGGGAGTGATCTATCTTCTCGTTCTCGTGGGGATCCGCCTCAGCGGCAAAAGGGAAGTCGGCCAGATGACGCCCTTTGATCTCGTTCTGCTCTTACTGATTTCGAACTCCGTACAAAACGCGATGACCGGCCCCGACACCTCGCTGGCCGGAGGCGCCGTCGCCGCCACCACGTTGTTAGTTCTGAATTATCTGGTCGCCGAAATTTCCGGCGGCAATCGCCGCTTCCGAAAATATATTCAGGGACAGCCCAGCCTGCTGGTGCACGATGGCGAGGTCATCGAATCGCACATGGCGAAAGAGCATGTCAGCATGGATGAACTGCAACGCGCGCTCCGCGAGCACGGTGTCGGCACTTACAAAGATGCGGCCCTGGCGGTTCTCGAAGTCGATGGCTCCATCAGCGTGCTGAAGTACGACGATATCCAGCCGACGGCTTCCACCCACCTCAACCGGCGTCGGTTTCTGAAGAAGAACTAAGCAATATTGGAAAGTACGTTATATGGCCAGCATGTGCGCCTAGAATTGTGCAGCGTGTGCATTCTTCTCCTCTTTTTTATAGCTATCCCTGCCCCATGTTCAGCCGAATCGTGGTACGAACGGGGACCGTCAACCCAAACTCAATCCTATGTTGTTCGGGAAAAAGGAAGCGATCGACTACGAAAACACCAAAGGAAGCGCAGACAACAAAGGATGCTAAGGGGATAACGAAGATCAGAACCGACCGTTTGATCCCAACTTTGTACCTGATCAGCGACAAAAGAACCAGTGCCAGGACGAGTATCTCGGCACCAAGAAAGATGTGCTTGAAGGCGGTCGTAGGCCAGGCGATCGCTTGGGCGAGATCTCTTTCGTCACTTGGAGTGCTTCCTGAAAGATAAACCAGCAACCGATCAAGTGTGCCCATGACTGCAAGCGGATACGATACGGAAAGGCGAATGCCCAGATAGATTAAAACGACAGAAACAGCTGACAAGATGAGGGGGAACAGGGGCCCACCCAAAAGCCCCAGAAACGGCGTCTTTTCACCGGAAAGCAGATAATCGCGCGCGTAGGACATCGCCGCAGGATGACCGGTGATCCAATCGCAAACCACATGGCCCAATTCATGAAGCGGAATCAGGAAAAAGCCAGCGATGAGCGATGTGATCGTTAACGGCTTATAACTGATTTTCCGGTGATCTGCTTCTGTCATAGCGTCACCGACCTGCCGAGGGGCCTGTTCCCCGTCGTACTTTGCCTTCAGCTTATCGCCGTGGACTGTCCCTTACGGGTGTGTCATCGTCTCTGGCTTCACCAGCGCATCAAACTCCTCACCTGTCAGATGTCCCAGCTTCACTGCTGCCTCGCGCAGGCTCGAGTGATCCACATGCGCCGTGTGTGCGATCTTCGCTGCGTTGTCGTATCCCACCTTCGGAGCCAGCGCCGTGACCAGCATCAGCGAATTCTTCACGTACCAATCCACCTTCGCGCGCTCCACTTCAATTCCATTGATCATGTACTCGACATACCCGTGGCAGGCGTCCGTGATCAGCGTGACCGAGTGCAGGAAGTTATAAATAATCACCGGCTTGTACACGTTCAGCTCAAAGTTCCCCTGTGATCCCGCGAATCCTACCGCGGCCGTCGCGCCGTGCACCTGCACGCACACCATCGTCATCGCTTCGCACTGTGTGGGATTGACCTTGCCCGGCATGATCGACGACCCCGGTTCGTTCTCCGGTATCGACAGCTCGCCCAGCCCGCAGCGCGGCCCGGAGGCCAGCCAGCGAATATCATTCGAGATCTTCATCAGCGACGCGGCCAGCGTCTCCATCGCGCCCTGCGCGAACACAATCTCATCGTGCGCCGAGAGCGCCGCAAACTTGTTCGGATGCGAGCGGAAGGGAAGTCCGGTCAGTTCGGCAATCTTCTTCGCCGCCCGCTCCGCAAACTCCGGATGCGTATTCAGCCCCGTTCCCACCGCCGTCCCGCCAATCGCCAGATCGTACAGCCCGTCCAGCGCCTGCTCCAGCCGCTTAATGTCGCGATCCAACAAACTGGCCCACCCGCCAAATTCCTGCCCAAACGTCAACGGCACGGCATCCTGCAGGTGAGTGCGCCCAATCTTCACCACGCCATCAAATTCCTTCGCCTTCTTCGCGATCGCATCGCGCACCGTCCTGATCGCCGGAATCAGTGCGTTCTTTACCCGGTCCGCCGCCGCAATATGCATCGCCGTCGGGAACGTGTCATTCGACGACTGCGACATATTCACGTGATCGTTCGGATGCACCGGCTTCTTCGATCCCATCTCGCCGCCCGCAATCTCAATCGCGCGGTTCGAAATGACTTCATTCACGTTCATGTTCGTCTGCGTGCCCGACCCCGTCTGCCAAATTCGAAGAGGGAACTGGTCATTCAGCTTCCCCGCAATCACTTCGTCCGCTGCCACGACGATCAGCTTCGCCTTGTCCGCCGGAAGCTTCCCCAAATCCTGATTCACCAGCGCGCACGCCTTCTTCAACGTCCCAAACGCCCGAATCAGCTCCGGAGGCATCACGTCCCGCCCAATATCAAAATGCAAAAGCGACCGCTGCGTCTGCGCCCCCCAGTAAACATTCGCGGGGACTTCAATCTTCCCCATCGAGTCGGATTCGGTGCGCATCTTGGTTGAAGTCGAGGTGTGAGCCGGAACGGTGGGTTCAGCAGCTTTAGGATCGGCAGCCTTAGGATCGATAAGAGTGGACATGATGAAATCTCCTGTGCGCCGGGCATTGGACGAGAAGGGAACAGCCAAGCCCGTCGGCGGGTATAAGGAACCAGCTATTATACGGCGATACGGCGGCGGGTTTCGACGAAGTTCAGTTCGCAATCCGGGTCGGGGCACATATTGACACCCATACGCTAATAGCGTATGGTAACCACAGGTACGCTATTGGCGTACAAACAAAAATCTATGGAGTTCGTGGAAGCGCCTCCCTTCACGCGTCATATTGCCGAATATTTGAGTGAGGATGGCTACCGGGAATTGCAGAACCGTCTTGCGGCAGACCCTGAGGCTGGCGATCTGATACCGGGAACAGGCGGCTTTCGTAAGATGCGCTGGGCGGATGCGCGGCGTGGCAAGGGAGCGAGGGCTGGACTGCGCATTATTTATTACTATTTCGCGTCCGCTCATCAAATCTGGCTGATGACCCTATATGACAAGAACGAAGCTTCGGACTTGTCGGCGAAGCAAAAGAAGCTGCTGAAGGATTCTCTCGAAATCGAATGGGCGGCGCGTGCCGCGAAGCGCGGGATTCGAACCCGCCATTAACGACGGAGGACCAGCATGGCAAAATCGAAGCGAGATATTTTCGGAGAGTTGATCGAGGGTGTGGCGGCCATGAAGGCCTACCGCGAAGGCAAGATCACCTTGCGGACTCACAAGGTCGAGGCCGCGCCGCTTCCCACCGTCGATTCGAAACTCATCCTCGACACGCGAAAGAAACTCCGCTGCTCGCGCGCCGTTTTCGCGCGCCGCCTGCGCATCAACGAAAGAACGCTGGAAAAATGGGAACAGGGCCGCGCGAAACCGAATCCACAAGCGGCAGCTCTCGTGCTCCTGGTGCGCCGCTATCCCGACACACTCGCCCGGCTAGATGAACTCGCGGCGCGGTAGATTCACGCAGGCGAGCAATCCCTGGTCTCGTGAGGCGCGAGACCAGGGGCACCCGCCCAGTCGCCCACAACATCCCCTCGTCGACTCGCCATATCACGGTGGATGTTAGCGAACCTGCCTAGTAGAATAGCTGGTCCATGAAAACGATTGTCAATCAGGCGAGGAAGTCTGAGGGCGGACGCTTCCTTAAGTACTTCGGGCCGCTGTTAGATGCTCTGCGGACCCTCGGCGGGTCTGGCACGCCTGATGACGCGGTTGAACGAATCGTTCTGGACCTCGGTTTATCAGACGAGACACGCGGCGAACTGCTAGCCTCCGGCGAATCACGACTAAGGAATCAAGTCGCGTGGGCGAGATTCTACTTGGTGCAAGAAGGCCTAATCGATGCATCGCTGCGCGGTACATGGAGTTTGACCGAGCGGGGTCGCTCAGCCAATATCTCGCTGGAAGAGGCAAAGGAAATCCGACGCAGATGGGTACGCTTTTTCCAGGATCAAAGGCACACCAACACAGCGGGCACTGATGGGGAGGAAGAGACGACTATGGCGGACGGCAGCGAAGTGACTTGGTTTGAGGACTACGCCGATGAAGGCGATGACGTCCAAATAGAGGAGTATGACATTACAGCTGCGCCAAACGACTTTAATGTCCTAACGATCTATAGCTTCCTAGAATCCGGTGCGGTGCGCATCCCGGGATTCCAGCGCAACTACGTCTGGGATCTCGGTCGCGCCTCGAAACTTATCGAATCCTTGATTCTAGGCCTACCCGTCCCGCAAGTGTTTCTATACGAGATTGAGCGAAACAAGTTCCTGGTGATCGATGGCCAACAGCGCCTTATGTCAATCTACTACTTCATTAAGCAACGCTTTCCTAGGAAGGACAAACGCGCCGAACTGCGGAACATATTCGATGAGCATGGGAAAATACCCGAAAACGTGATTCATGACGATTCGTACTTCGAGAATTTTCGATTAAAGCTCTCCGAAACATTGCCAAACCATCCCAATCGTTTTAAGGGCCTAAGTTACGCGACTCTTGGCTCGTACAAGACCCAACTGGAGCTCCGAACGATCAGGAACGTCATCATTAAGCAAAACTCACCCCAAGGCGACGATTCATCGATGTTCGAGGTTTTCAACCGCCTGAACACTGGCGGCATAAACCTAAAGCCTCAGGAAATTCGTACCAGCATGTACCACTCCACTTTCTACGAAATGTTGTATCGTGCAAACTCATTGCCCGCTTGGCGTCGTCTCCTCGCAGGGCGAGAACCGGACCTCCATATGAAGGACGTTGAGATCCTCCTCCGAGGGTTCGCAGTTCTGATCGACGTGGAGAACTACGCACCCTCGATGGTCAAGTTCCTAAACCAATTTTCGCGAAAATGCCGCGCCCACAATGCAGAGCAAAACCGCTACCTCTCGGATATGCTCCAGTCTTTCCTGCAAGCCTGCTCCGATCTTCCCGAAAATGCGTTCCTCAATAAGAGGAATGGTCGGTTCAACGTCGCCCTCTACGAATCTGCATTCGCAGCCTCGTGCGAGGCGGCTTTTCGAGAAAAGCGGATGCCTAACGGCAGGGTTTCGGACCAGCAACTAGCTCAGTTAGAGACCGACAAGGAGTTTCTCGACGCGATGCTTGAGGGAACTACACAAACCAAAAACGTCAAAGCTCGCTTAGATCGAGCGAAAGCCATTCTCGCGCCTCTTTGAGATATGCCCGAAACGACTGCCATTGACCGTCTCTACGAGGAGTCGACCGCGATCTCCAAGGCTCTTCTAGCCACCTCTGAGTACTCGCTTCAGGTGGCAGCGGCCGACCATTTCCGAAAAGCCTTGCTGCTGGCAGCGGCCAGTTACTTTGAACATCGAGTGTCCGGGTGTGTCCTCGACTTTGTGCGGGAGCGCGCCGGCGGGTCTGTGTTGGTTGAGAGCTTCGTCCGCAACAAGGCGGTGGCGCGGCAGTATCACTCGTGGTTCGAATGGGAGGGTAATAACGCCAACAAATTCTTTAGCTTGTTTGGGTCCGAATTCAAGCTAGCGATGAACAAAAACATCAAAGAGTCCACTACGTTGGGCTCCGCAGTTCGCGCCTTTCTGGAAGTCGGGAACGAACGAAATAAACTCGTTCACCAAGATTATGCGACGTTCGCGATGGAAAAAACGCTCGACGAAATATATCAGCTCTACCGGGATGCGCTTCTGTTCGTCGAGCGTTTGCCGCTTGCCTTGCGCGAGTCTGACCCTCAGCCCGCTGTGCCGGCAGATAGGCCCCAGGGGTAACCGTTGAGGCCGGCTGCCCCATCCTTCCGCCTTTCGCGAAGCGTGGGATTCCAACCCTCATTCTCTTAGGGGTTTTACCGCGCAGTTACACGACCGCATCCACTCGGATACGCTGTCTTACCTCGAATACCTTGCGACGCGACTTACTCGATCTCGAGCACGCGCATTACTGGCAGGTCACCGACAGCCGCCGCAGTTCGCCGTTTTTCCAGCCGCTGCCATCGGTCGGCAGGTGCGTGAAGTACACGTAGTAATTCGATCCCAGGATATGCGGATCGTTCCCCAGCCCAACCGCTGTCGGATACGCCGCAATGGGACCGAACGTGCCGATATCCGCGGGAACTGTCCAATGGAGAGCATCCACCGACTCGGCATACGCGAAATCGGTGTCGTCCGAGATGAACAGCACATACCGCTGCAGCGCGCTGTTGTAGTGGATATCGAGATAACCCGCAAACGGCGCCTGCGGGATCAGGTCCGTCGAGGCTCCGCCGACCGCTGGCTGTAAATCCCAGCTCCCGCTGTAGAACTTTTCGAACGTGACCGTCCGCGCCGGCGACGACGCAAACGCCGCCTGTAGCACCGCAGCAACCGGTGCCCGCGCCACCGCCACGTTGATGGTCGAACTTCCGATGTGGAGCGTGCCGTTCGCGATCCAGTCTGGAAAATACAGATAGAAATACTTCCCGTCAGGAGACAGTACGAGCGGCCCATCGCCAATCTCAAAGCCGTCGAGACCGGGTGCATACGACTGGTTCAAGCGGATGATCTCGCCCAGATCGGTCCAGTGCAGCCCGTTATCCGTTGAGGTCACCAGGCCCAACGCCGCGTACAGGGCGTCATTGGGAAGTTCGGCATGGTAAGTAGCGAGCAGACTGCCCGCGCCCGGCATGCCCGCCGGAACCTGAAATACCGGCCCTCCACCCATGTACCCGTAGCTGGGATAGTTCGGGTTCATCGCGGCCTCGGGATTCGGCGAAACACTCACATCCTCCGGATCGCCCGAGCCGAGCGGATTGTCGAGCGTGCCCACCGTGGTCACGAACGAGCCCGACTTGTTGTTGCCGACCCAATGCCCATCCCACATCTGGCGATAGTGTGCTCCGCCATCGCTGCCAAAAAACTCGTACCCGGTGGTCGTCTTGATGATCCCCAGCGGAGTATCGGGCCAGGCAAAGCCGCTGACCGGATCGTCAATGGGCGGCTGCGCCTTCTGACCTGCAGCGTAGCGCTGATTGGGAGAAGCCACAACTACGTTGGCAGTCACCTTCGGTGAGCAAAGCGGGCTGACGGCTTGCGCCGAGGCTGAAATGGACCCGGCTAGGACGATGAGAGAGGCGGAAAGAGCGCTGTGGATTTTGCGGCGCATGACGGTCAGTCTCCAGCAAGATTGGAACCCACTCGGGGAGGGAAAGTCGCGAGCAGACAACCAAGCCCATTCTACTTGAGGAAGGCGGCCGCGCGCCCCACCTCCCGCGCTTTTCGACAAGCGGGAATCCCACCACGGAATTCGCCGCTCCACAAAAATTTTCTTGACTTAGCAGCCACAATCTTCAAGATAGATACAGGACACACACAGTGCCTCCGGCGGTTTCCTTCTTTGATAAGACACAGTCAGATCGTAGCCAACAAGGTCGACGAAACGGCCACAAAGCCATTTGGAAGGCAGTTTAAGGGAGCTAAGTCCTTATTCCGGAATATTTTCCATATAAGTCCTTTAAACTCAAAGATCTGGCGGGAAATTCCCGCTAAACCCATGATTCTTAAAGATAGGGGGTGGGGGGGAGGGGGTACCCGGTACCAACCAGTTAGTAACATCCCTTACAATACCCCTCGCGACCTTGTTTCGACACTGAGGGCCCGCACTCCTGGCGCTTTTCGAGAAGCGGGCCACCCGGCCTCCCGCCATCCCCCCAAGTGCCATTCGGCCTCAACCCGTCGTAGAATGGCAGTGTGGCCTCAAACTCAACCATCGATATCGCGCCATCCGATAAAGTAGTGGAATCCTCAGCTTCCCCCATCATTCAAGTCCGCGACCTGATTCACCGTTACGCCAACCGCAGCGCGCTCAATGGTGTTTCGTTTGATGTCCTGCCCGCCGAGCTTTTCGGTTTGCTTGGTCCGAACGGCAGCGGCAAGACCACGCTTTTCCGGATTCTGTCCACACTGATGGTCCCCACTTCGGGCAGCGCAACCATCGCCGGCCTCGACGCCGTTCACCAACCCGGAGCCCTCCGCCGCCACATCGGCGTCGTCTTTCAGGCCCAGAGCATCGATCCCAAACTCACCGCCCGCGAAAACCTGTGGCATCAGGGACATCTCTACGGCCTCCGTGGCTCCGACCTCAAAGATCGTATCGACGAGATTCTCACCCGCGTAGGATTGCTCGACCGTGCCAACGATTACGTTGAAACCTTCTCCGGCGGAATGCAACGCCGCATCGAACTCGCGAAAGGTCTGCTCCACCATCCCCAGGTCCTGCTCCTCGATGAACCGACCACCGGTCTCGATCCCGGCGCCCGCCGCGACCTCTGGCAATACCTCGGAATCCTCCGCGACCAGGAGCGCGTCTCCGTCATCGTCACCACCCATCTTATGGAAGAAGCGGAACGCTGCGATCGCCTTGCCATCTTGAACGAGGGCAACCTTGTCGCTCTCGGCACACCCGAATCGCTCACCCGAGAAATCGGCGGCGATGTAATCCTCCTGGAAGCCCGCGATCCAGAGTCTCTGGCAACTCAGATTCGCAGCAAATTCCATGTCGATGCCACCGTCATGGACAAGCAGGTCCGCCTCGAAATCGAGAACGGCCATCGCTTTGTCCCCGACGTCGTCGAAGCCTTTCCCGGCGAAATTCAATCCCTCAGCGTCAGCAAGCCCACGCTGGAAGACGTCTTCATCCACCGCACCGGACATAGGTTCTGGAACGAAGACGTCGAAACCGCGAGCAAAGCGGACAAGAAACAAAAGACAAAGAAGAAACACTGAAGACTTCTGATTTGTATTAGAAAGTCGCAGATAACAAATTTATGGCATCCCGAACCGCAACTTTCCCCGCGCATCCGTCCACTCCCGCTTCTGCCGGAGTCTTACTCCCCGCCTTCACCCTCTGGTGGCGCGAAGTCGTCCGCTTTTACCGCCAGAAAGCGCGCGTGGTCGGCGTCATCCTTTCCCCACTGTTGTTCTGGGCTGTGCTGGGATCCGGCTTCGGCACTTCGTTCCGGTCCGGCCAGGCTTCCGGACAGCAGAATTATCTCGATTATTTCTATCCCGGCACGCTCGTTATGATCGTCCTGTTCACCGCCATCTTCACCATGATGTCGGTCATCGAAGATCGCAACGAAGGCTTTTTGCTATCGGTTCTCGTCGCGCCCGTCCCGCGCGCCGCCATCGTTCTCGGCAAGGTCCTCGGCGGCACCACCCTCGCCGCCATTCAAGGATTGGTGTTCCTGGTCTTCTCGCCCCTCGTCGGTATCCACATGACGCTGGTCTCCTTCGCCCTGATCGCCCTGACCATTTTTCTGGTCTCCTTCGCTTTGACCGCGCTCGGCTTTGCCATTGCCTGGCCCATGGATTCCACCCAGGCCTTTCACGCCATCATTAACCTGTTCCTGATTCCGCTCTGGCTGCTTTCCGGCGCCTTGTTCCCGGTTTCCAAGGCCTCCCTGTGGATTCGCTGGCTCATGTATGCCAATCCGCTGACCTACGGCGTCGAGGCCTTGCGCACCCTGATGTATCCAGATGCGCCCAGTTCGTTCTCGTTCGACTTCTCGCTCACCGCCTCCATTCTTACGCTGGTCCTGTTTGCCCTCTTTATGTTCGGACTGGCATTCGTCCTTGCCAACCGCCGTACGACGAAGCCCGCAGCGTAACTGCAGCATCATTGAAATCGTCATCGCGGAGAGACGTTGATCGCGCGGCTCCTGTACTCTGGTATCCACATGGCGACCGATCAACGACCAGCAACCAACGACGCTTTCCCCGCACTCGACATTCTCGCCCTCGCCGCCCACCGCGACGACGTGGAGCAAACCTGCGGCGGCGCTCTTCTCAAAATGGCCGAGCGCGGGCATCGCACCGGCATTCTCGATCTCACTCAAGGCGAGATGGGCACGCGTGGAACTGCCGAAGACCGCGCCAGCGAAGCCGCTGAAGCCGCTCGCATCCTCAAGGTCACCTGGCGTCAAGCCCTCGATATCCCCGACGGCCGCGTCGAAAACACGTGGGAGAATCGCCTCAAGGTCGCGCGCGTCATCCGTGAACTACGTCCGCGCGTCTTGATTCTTCCTTATTGGGAAGGTCGTCATCCCGACCACTACACCGCGTCCATCCTCGGATACGAAGCCAGCTTTCTCGCCGGACTCTCCAAGCTTCCCATTACCGATCATGCACCGCCCCCGAGCGGCATCAAGTCCTTTTATGACTACGGATCGGTCGGCGTCGCGCCCCATCGGCCGTTTAAGATCATCTACGCCAGCCTTTACCGCGACGTGCGTCCCACTTTCGTTGTCGACATCACCGACCAGTTCGAAACCCGCTTTGCCTCTTTAATGGCCTACAAATCGCAATTCACCGATCAGGAAGCCGGGAGCGGCATCTTTCCCGCCCGGGCCGAGATTCGCGCCCGCATTGAATCCATGGCCCGTTTCTATGGCATGCTCGGAGGTGTCACCTATGCCGAGCCCTTCGTCCACAAAGAAGTTGGACTGGTCGATGATCTGTTGACGATTCCAGTCAAGTCGATCTGATCCACCATAAGAAAAAGGCGGGACCAAA
>Ga0116121_1001170_pt1 | contig 11547 bp, 10 predicted proteins | sample June2015DPH_13_1_FD_89725 | JGI IMG/M metagenome (GOLD analysis project Ga0116121, IMG submission 89725) | Peatland microbial communities from SPRUCE experiment site at the Marcell Experimental Forest, Minnesota, USA - June2015DPH_13_10 | ecosystem: Environmental > Terrestrial > Soil > Wetlands...
GACCGCATGAAGCGCAAGGTGGCGCATTCGGAGGCGTTGGGGCAGGCCAAGGCGGAAATCGCCGGAGACAATATGGAAGACCGGCTGGCGGCGCTGGAGAAAGAGGATCGGATCGAGCAGTTGTTGGCGGAGCTGAAGGGGAAGCGGGGAGCATGAAACGGTGAGATGCGACTTCGGCTCTGAGGGCGAGCCTTCAACTTCGCAGCCTCGCGCGCGGAAGTGGCTTCTTGCGCGCGATGACAGCGCGGGGTTTGAGAAAGTCTCTTAGGCTTGCATCCATTGACCGCTCAGGCCGCATCTCTGTAGTCTTACAGGGATAAATCTCGGGTTAGAATCTTGGATTTGATTCCAGGCTCAAGGGAAATTCATGAAAGAAGTTGCAATTCTGTTGTTGCTCACGGTCATGCTTAGCGGTTGCGGGACTACTCCTTCTGTGCAAGCCGGGGTCGGCGGAATCTGGGCGGCGGTGTTGGTCGGCGGAGAGGGGCAGGCGTCCGGGTTCAGCTTCAACACGCAGTTCACAGTGAGCGGCAGCGCGCTGAGCTTTTCGAGCCTTGAGTTTCTTAACAACGACCCAGGAGGCTGTTTCCCGCTTAGTCCAGCATTATCGGGGGATTCCGGGACCGCGGACCTGAGCTACAATTCGGCCGATCAGCTGACCAACAGCAGCGTCACGATTACGGTGACATCGGGAGGCAACACGCTGACGCTGACCAGTATTTCGGTGACAGGAACGATTAACACCAATACCAACGTCCTCAGCGACGGCTTGATCACGGGCACATGGGCCCTGACCGGCGGGGCGGGCTGCACCGGGACGGGGGGCTCGTTCACCATGACGCAGTCGGCGTCCAACACCTAAATTCAGAACCAATCGCTGCGGTAGGCGACCCACCATGAGACGTAGAGAATAGGGAAGGTAGCCCCCAGAGCCCACCAAAGGGGCAAAAGGAAGTCCGCCAGCAGTCCGAGGACCGTGAAGGTCATCCAGAAGATTTTCCTTTCCATAGAGTGATTGTAGGTTCTGATGGGTGCTGGGAGGAAATGCCGAAGGGTGTGGGGCTTGTAGTATGCTCGGGTTGTCGATATTCTGATGCACGCCACGCCACCGACGCTACAATCCATGAACCTCAAACTTGTCGTCTCTTCTTTTGGGCTTTGTTCGCTGCTGTGGAGTGCGACAGCCTTCGGTCAGTCGGTTGCACCGGCGGCTCATGCGAGCCCGCAGTATTCGGCACAAGGGACGCCGGTTGGATCGCCGCAAGGCGGGCCGGTTTCTTATGCCTCGGTGACGCAGTTGAACGGGTTGCTGGGGCAGCTGGAGGCGACCTCCAAGACGACGCAGGCGGACCTGACGAAGCTGCGCATTGAGCGCTGGAAGACGGACGCGTCCTCGAAAAAACAAGCGCTGGGCAACGTGGACTCCATCCAGCGCAATCTGCAGAATGCGTTGCCGGAGATGCTATCGCAGCTGCGCAATGCGCCGGAAGATTTGCCCGCGACCTTCAAACTGTACCGGAATCTGGATGCGCTCTACGACGTGGTGGGAAGCGTGGTGGAATCGACGGGAGCGTTCGGGTCGAAAGACGATTTCCAAGCGCTGTCGAACGATCTGACCAGCTTCGAGGGGACGCGGAAGCAGTTGGCCGAGCGTATTGAGACCCTGGCTGCGGCGAAGGAGCAGGAGATTGTGCGTCTGCGAACGGATCTGAAGACGGCGCAGGCGGCGATTCCGGCCGCGCCTCCAAAGAAAATTGTGGTGGACGATAATGAGCCGGTGAAGAAGCCAGTGGTGAAGAAGAAGCCGGTGGTGAAGAAGCCAGCGACGCCAGCGGGCGCAACGCCGGCGACCACTGCTCCGGCACAGACTCCGCCGGCACAGCCCAAGCCGCAGTAGACCCGGCTTCAGGCTTCGGCTATCGGGCTTCGGCCAGGCCAAAGCTTCCCGACGATCCAAGATTTGGCAAGTTCAGTGGAGGGTTCTGCCGAGGCCCGATGGCCCCTTCGACTTCGCTCAGGGCAGGCTCCGCCCGAAGCCTGGCCGAATCTGGTACCCTTCCTTCCGCATCAAGATTGAACCTGAGAATCGGGCTTGAGCTTTCACATCAACATTCCCGCGATCATTTTCGGCTGCGTCATTATCGGCGTGGTGCTGTTGGATGCCTTTGAGACCGTGGTGTTGCCGCGTCGGGTAACGCGGCAGTTCAAGCTGACGGCATGGTTCTACCGGCAGACTTGGATTCCGTGGAGGAACATTGCGGGGCGCATCCGGACGCCATCAAGGCAGCAAAATTTCCTGGGATATTTCGGGCCGCTGTCGCTGATTCTTCTACTGGAGTTTTGGGCCGCGAGCCTGATTGTGGGCTTTGCGCTGGTGCAATATGGCATTGGGGGGCACGAACAGCTTAGCCACGAGCCGCTCACCTTTGGCAGAATCGTTTACCACAGCGGCCAGACCTTCTTCACGCTGGGTTACGGCGATATTCTGCCGACGTCAACGCTGGCGCGCGCTCTCTCCGTGCTCGAAGCGGGGATGGGCTTCGCGTTTCTCGGAGTGGTGATCGGCTACCTCCCGGTGGTGTACGGTTCGTTTTCGCGGCGGGAGATTCAGATCTCGATGCTCGATGCCCGCGCGGGATCGCCCCCGACGGCAGTCGAGCTGCTGGTGCGGCTGGCGGGGAGATCGGAAAATCCGGCCATCGACCAGATTGTGCTCGATGAAGTGTTGCGCGATTGGGAGCGCTGGGCGGGAGAGTTGCTGGAGAGCGGCATTTCGTATCCAGTGTTGAGCTTTTTTCGTTCGCAGCACAGCAACCAGTCTTGGCTGGGGGCGCTGATGACGATGCTGGATGTGACTTCGCTGGTGATCACCGGCATCGAAGGGATCCATCCTGGACAAGCGCGGCTAACTTTCGCGATGGCGCGGCACGCGGCCGTGGATCTGGCGCAGGTGGTGAATGCGCGTTACGATCCGCAGGCGGCGGAACGGCTGCCGGATGCCGATTTCGATACTCTGCGGCAGACGCTGGCGGCCGCGGGATTGAAATTGCGCACCAGCGAGGAAGCGCGGCAGAAGCTCAACAGGTTACGGTCGATGTATGAACCTTATTTACACTCGACGGCGCGAAATCTGATGGTGGCGTTGCCTCCGTGGCAGCAGCCGGTGAAGACGCGGGACAACTGGCAGGCGGGGCCGTGGGACCGGATGATCCAGGCCAAGGGGCTGGCGGTGCTGGGACAAAAGCCAGTAGGGCCGCGAGCGGATGAGGACCACTTCTAGGAATTTAGTAATTTTGTAATTTAGTAATTTTGTAACTTGAAAACCGGTAGTGCGGAGTATTGGCTTTCAAATTACCCAATTACTAAATTACCCAATTACTCAATCGATCATGAAGAACATTGGCGAGAACGTGGTGCGCATTGAAGCGGAGGCGTTGCGCGCGCTGGCGGACCGCATTGGCGGCCCGATGGCGGCGGCATTTCAGCGGGCGGTGGACTTGCTGTTTGCTTGCGCGGGACGCGTGGTGGTGACCGGGATGGGGAAGAGCGGTCTGATTGCGCGCAAGATTGCGGCCACGCTGAGTTCGACGGGGACTCCGGCTCTGTATCTGCATCCGGTGGAGGCGCTGCACGGTGATTTGGGGATGGTGGTGCGTGGGGACGTGGTGCTGGCGCTTTCGGCTTCGGGAGAGACGGAGGAGATATTGGCATTGCTGGCGACGATCAAGCGGCTGCAAGTGCCGCTGATTGCGATGACAGGGGATGCGATCTGCGGGAGATCGGCGGCGAGCGCGGCCCGCGCCCCAGGAACAGGCTCCGCACAATCATCCACCCTCGCTACGGCGGCTGATGTTGCTTTGGATTGTTCGATTGCGGAGGAGGCTTGTTCGCTGGGACTGGCACCTACGGCTTCGACGACTACGATGCTGGCTTTGGGCGATGCGCTGGCGGTTACGCTCAGCGAGAAGCGTGGGTTCAAGGAAGAAGATTTTGCCAATTTGCATCCCGGAGGGAAGTTGGGGAAGCGGCTGGCGCGGGTGGAATCGCTGATGCACTCAGGCGAGGCGTTCCCACGCGTGAGTTCGCAGACCAAGATGCCTGACGTGATCTATGAAATGTCGCGCAAGAAGCTCGGCGTTACGGCCGTGGTGGATGGCGAGAAGCTGCTGGGCGTCATCAGCGATGGGGACTTGAGGCGGTTGTTGGAGAAGCGCGGCAAAGATGTTCTCGACCTTACGGCCGGGGAATGCATGACCAAGAATCCGCGCACGATTGCGGCGGGAGAGTTTGCGGCGACTGCGCTGGCCTTGATGGAAGAGAAGAAGATTACTTCTTTAATGGTGGTCGGCGCGGGTGGGAAGTTGGAAGGGATTGTGCATCTGCACGATCTGTGGAGCACGGAGTTGGTGTAGGAATTGCGTAATTGAGTAATCGGGTAATTTGGTAATTGAGAGCCGTACGGTTTCGGTGCGCTGGCGGTTTTCAATTACACAATTACCCGATTACCAAATTACTCAATCGAGGGTTCCCCATGTATCACTACGATCCCAATACCGCGCTGGAAGAATTAACCGAAGACGCAACCCTGCCGAATCCGGTACATGTACGAGACATGATGCTGCGCAAGCATCTCTCGACGGACAAGGCACTGGAGCTGAACCGGCTGTTTGTGGAGTATCAAAAGTTCTTCGGCGAGACGCAGAAACTGGGGAAAGAAATTCTGCGGCAGCTGACTGCTTAGTACCCAGTTGCTAGTACCGAGCTCGCCCGGAGTACTTCTGCTCAGGCGCGGCATGGTCTCTGCGCGCAATCATTTACAATAATAAATTCCATCAACGGATCAGCGGGTGTCCTTCACTCGGTACTCGCAACTCGGTACTCAAACACTATGCATCGATGGTCAGAACTGTTCATTCCTACCCTGCGCGAGGCTCCGGCCGACGCGGAAGTGGCCAGCCACAAGTTTCTGGTGCGGGCGGGCTACATTCGGCAGCTCATGGCTGGCGTGTACTCCTATCTTTTTCTCGGAACCAGGTCTTTTAATAAGATCACGGCCATCGTGCGCCAGGAGATGGATCGGATCGGGCAGGAGTTTCTTCTGCCGGCCCTGCATCCGCGGGAACTTTGGGAAGCGAGTGGGCGTGCGGCTCTCATGGGCGAGAACCTATTTCGCCTGAAAGACCGCAAGGGCGCCGAGCTCGTGCTGGGCATGACCGAAGAAGAAGTCATGACGTCCATCGCAGTGAAAGAGTTGCGCAGCTACAAGCAGTTGCCTCAGATCTGGTACCAGATTGCTCCGAAGTTTCGCGACGAGCCGCGGCCGAAGTCGGGGCTGCTGCGGGTGCGGCAGTTCATGATGAAAGACGCGTACTCGTTCGACATCGACGCGGCCGGCCTCGATGTTTCTTACAAGAAGCATTACGAAACGTATTGCCGCATCTTCGACCGGTGCGGATTGAAATACATGGTGGTGGAGGCGGATTCGGGGGCGATGGGCGGGAAGGAATCGCACGAGTTCATGGTGCGTACTCCGGCGGGCGAAGATCAGATTGTGAGCTGCGACGGCTGCAGTTACGCGGCGAACATCGAGAAAGCTACGTCGAAGCTGTGGCCGGTGGACGACCTTGCCGCCGAGGGAGATGGCCGGCCGCTGGAAGTGCATACGCCGGGGCAGAAGACGATTGAAGATGTGGCGCGCTTCCTGGGAGTTTCGCCGAAGAACAAGATCAAGACGCTGGCGCTGATGGCGGAAGAAAAGGACCAAAAGACCGGCAAAGTGAAGTCCCGCGCGATTGTGGTGCTGATGCGCGGCGATCATCAGCTGAACGAAGCCAAGCTTAACGCCACGGTGGCGGTTGCAACGCGGCCGATGGACGAAGCGGAGATCAAGGCGCTGTTCCAATCTCCGGCGGGATATTTGGGGCCGGTGGGGATTGAGTGGGCAAAGGACCTGAAGAAAGATGTGGGGCTACCGGTGTTGCTGGTCGACCGGGCGCTCGAGGGCCGCGTCAACCTGATCGGCGGAGCTAACAAGCAGGACTATCACCTGAAGAATCTCACGCCGGGGAAGGACTTTCATCCCACGGCGTATGCGGACCTGCGTGCGGTGACGGCAGGCGAAGGTTGTCCGAACTGTGGCAAGCCGCTACGCATCGATACAGCGGTGGAGATTGGCCACATCTTCAAGCTCGGCTACCGCTATTCGGAGTCGATGGGCGCACGTGTGCTCGATAAGAACGGCAAGGAAGTTACGCCGATCATGGGCTGTTACGGGATCGGCATCGAGCGCATTCTGACGGCTGCAGTGGAGCAGAGTAATGACGAGAATGGATTCTGGCTGCCGCCGGCGATCGCGCCGTTCGAAATTGTGGTGACTCCGGTCAATGTGAAGGACGCCAGCTTGTTGAGCGCCGCGGTTGACCTTGCGACGCGCCTGGAAGCGGCCGGATTTGACGTGATTCTCGATGACCGCAACGAGCGGCCGGGGGTGAAGTTCAAGGATGCCGACTTAGTCGGTATCCCCTTTAGAATCACTGTCGGGAACAAGGTTACCGAAGGTACTGTGGAAGTGGTTCTACGCTCGACTCGCGAGGTACGCGATGTTACGATCGCGGCGGTAGTGGAATATTTTCAAGGAGTGCTGCGAGCCAAGGCCTGAAAGTTGCGCCCGGCTTTTGCGGCGTAGTTTTCAGACTATGGGGATAATCAAGGCAATTCTCGGGTTTCTCGCAATCGCGGCGGTTTTTGTCGGTGTTTTCCAGGTGGCGCCGCCGATGTTCGCCAATTACAATTTTCAGGACGACCTCAGAACCGTTGCGATGATGGATGGGGCCGCCTACCAGAAGACCGACGAGGACGTTCGCAACGATGTGATGCGGAAGGTCAAGGAGCACGACCTTCCGATCGAGCCGAAGCAGATAACGGTGCAGCGCATGAACACACCGGGGCTGGCCGCGGTTTACGTTGCGGCGGATTATTCGGTCACCATCAATCTGCCCGGCTATTCCTTCGATATGCACTTCACTCCGTCCAGCGGAAATAAAGGGTTCTAAGATCAGTGGCCAGTGGTCGGTGATCAGTGGTCAGTGGCCAGTAAGAACGTTCTGGCCAGCTAGAACCTCTGCGCGGCCTGAATTCTCCCCGTTGAGTTACCTCTAATTCCCCGTCAGGAAATCGAACGTCCGCAAGCCCGAAGTGACATTTGCGGACGTGCATCTTTCAACTGGCGCTCGGCCAACCGGCGGAGTCTGCTAGTGACATTCGTAACGTTGCCATCGCATTACCTTTCCCCCTAATATCGCGATGGAGTGAGATTTTTCTCATGAGGCCGCGCAGCCAGCGGGCCTTGCCAAGGTGGCCGGTCCAGAAAGTTCAGCCACAATCCAGGTTTTTGGAGTTTCTCGGGAACGTGCGGGACAAGTAAAGCTCAGGCGGAGGCAGTTCATGACGAAGCAAGTTCGAGGGTTTCTAGTGCTGGTGGCGGGGTTGGCGGTGGTCGGGCTGGCCAGTTGCGGTCATTACACATGTAGCGCCACGTTTGGTGCGTCCTCTTGCACGCCTTCGGGCAGCGGCCTGGGCGGTGGCGGCACCACGGGCAGCCCCGCCGCATTTGTTTACTTCGCGGATGACAATAATGGAGACATCAACGCAGCTCTCCTCGATACCGCAGCCAACTTCAACGAGATTACGGGCTTCACCGAGCCAACGTTCCCCGCGGCGATCGATGGCGGCATGGTGGTTGTCCAAAAGCAATGGCTGTATATGCCGCTCACTAGCGACGAGATCCTCGGGTACTCGATCAATACGACCACCGGGGCTCTGACCGCCCTGCCTCTCAGCCCTTACCCGACGTCCGTCAGTTTTTCGATTTCGTCGGATCCCCTGGGACACTTTCTGTTCGTCGCAGCGGAAGGTGGGGGAGTTTCGGTTTACCAGATCAGCCAAACCGACGGATCATTAACCCTGGTCCCGGGCTCGCCATTCGCGACCCCAGGCTTCGCCTGGTCGACCACGACGGATGGTCTAGGCAAATTTCTCTATGTGTCGCAAGGTCCTCTGGCCGACGAGGTGGCAGCCTTCTCCATCAACAGTTCAACCGGAGCTCTTACCCCTGTACCGGGAAGCCCATTCGCGGGCGTGGGTTTCAATATGTCTTCGGTCAAAGGGGAGGCTAGCGGCAAATTCTTATTGGGGACTACCGGACTCGTGGGAGTCAACGGCGAGGCAATCGATAACCACATCTACGTCTTTAACATTAACCAGTCCACGGGGGCGATTTCTCCGGTAAGTGGCTCGCCCTTTACTACGCTGTATTCTCCGATCAACATTGCAGTACACCCGAGCGGAACCTTCGTGTACTCCTTCAGCGAAAACTCCTCGGGTGAAAACGGACCCATGGAGGGTTTTCAGATCAGCTCCACCGGCACGCTGACTGAGCTGTCGACTTCTCCTTTCACCAGCTTGAGCTTTGAGGTGGGAATAGGGACGTTCGACCAGAGCGGAGCGTACCTTTTCACCCATCCAGTTGGGAGTGTGGGTGCTCTGGCGGTTGATGCCAGCACCGGCGCACTCTCGAGCGTCTCCAGCGTAGGGATCGGGTCGAATTTCGGCTGGGCTCCAGTGGATGCCCAGTAGGGTTGCAGGCTGGAAGCTTAAACGGGGCGGAGAATCGCATTCTCCGCCCTCGTTCTTTTTAACAGGGCTTCAGCGTCGGCCTTTTCCACGCAACCTGTTTATTCCATAGGTCCTCCCCGCTGCAATCCCTGGAAAACATTCCCAAGGACCAGGCAGTACAATGGAATCGGCGGAAGGCGGAACGGCGAGTCTTGGAATGAAGTTCAGGAAAGAAGTAACCTGCGGCTCAAATTGTCGCATCCTAGCCGTCTGAGAACGTGAGGGACGTTCTTCGCCCGATCAAACGTGGCCATTAAGATCAAGATCCCGAAAAGCGGAGCCCAGGGCGCCAAGAAATGGCGCGGGTTGCCGCGCGACCCGGTGATTCGGGCGGCGCTGGTCATTTTCCTGGTGGCTGCGCTGGGCGTAGGCGGAGTCCTTTGCTATTTCTACATCAAGTACGACCGCATTATTCAGCAGCGCTTCCGGTCGCCGGTGTTCAGCAATTCGGCCAAGATCTATGCCCTGCCGCGCACCGTGCATGACGGCGACAAGCTGGACGCCAAGGAAATCGCCGGGTTTCTGCGCCGCGCGGGGTATTCCGATAAGGAAGGCCAGTCGCTGCTGGGCAGCTTTCGTCTGGTGAGCGACGGGATCGAGATTACTCCCGGGCCTGAAAGCTACCACTCGCCGGAAGAGGCGCACATCTCCATCCAGGGCGGACAGGTTGACCATATCACCAGCAAGGGCAACGAGCTTTCCGCATACGAGTTGGAGCCGCAACTGGTGACGGCGCTGTTCGACGCTGAACAGCGTTCCAAGCGCCAGGTGGTGAAGTACGGCGACATCCCGAAAGTGATGGTAGATGCGGTGCTCGCGATCGAAGACCGGCGATTCTTCGAGCACAGTGGCGTGAACTTTACCCGCATGTTCGAGGCAGTATGGATCGACGTGATGCGGCAACGCCATGAGCAAGGCGGCTCGACCATCACCATGCAGCTTTCGCGCGGCTTTTTCCTGACGCCGGAAAAAACTGTCAGACGCAAGCTGACAGAGATGCTGATCGCCGAGGAACTGGAACAGAAGTTCAGCAAGCAACAGATTTTCGAGTTCTACGGCAATTGGGTGAACCTGGGGCAGCGCGGATCGTTCGCCATTAGCGGCTTCGGCGAAGCATCGCGCACCTATTTCAATAAGGACTTGAAAGACATTACGCTGCCCGAGGCGGCGTTGCTGGCGGGAATCATCCAGGGGCCGAGCCGGTTGTCGCCCTACCGGCATCCCGAGCGCGCCCTGGAGCGGCGCAACCTGGTGCTCGATGCGATGGTGGAGACCCACGCCATCACCAAGGAACAAGCGGAAAAGGCCAAGGCCGCGCCCCTCAAGTTGGCGCCTCCGAACGTGGAAGCCAGCGACGCGCCCTATTTCGTCGACATGGTGCGCGACACGCTGATCAACAAGTTCAGCGAACATGAGCTGAACGACCAGTCGTACCGCATCTACACCACGCTTGATCCCGATCTGCAGAAGGCGGCGGCGCAAGCGGTCGAGATGGGCATCAAGCTGGTGGACGATCAAGTCACGAAGCTGCGCACCAAGCGGGTGAAGGTGGGCAAGAAAGTGGAAACGACCGTGGCGCCCGGTCCGCAGGCGCAGGTGGCGATGGTGGTGCTCGACCCGCATACCGGCGCGGTGCTGGCTTTGGTGGGCGGACGGGACTACGGTTTCAGCCAGCTGAATCACGCTTTGTCGAAGCGGCCTACCGGTTCCATTTTCAAGCCGTTCGTTTATGCCGCGGCCATGAATACCGCGCTCGATGGCTCGGCTACCGTGATCACTCCCGCGTCCACGGTGACGGATGCGCCTTCCAGCTTCGCCTATGGGGATCAGATCTACGAGCCGCGCAATTACAAAGAGGAGTATCACGGCGATGTGACGCTGCGCTATGCGCTGGCCATGTCGCTGAACAACGCCACCGTGAAAGTGGCGGAAGAAGTCGGCTACGACAAAGTAGCGGATCTGGCGAAATCCGCCGGGATCGCTTCCGTGAAGGCGACGCCGGCCATGGCTCTGGGTTCCTACGAGGCTTCGCCGCTCGACATGGCGGGGGCTTACACGTCCTTTGCCAACAATGGCGTGCGGCTTTCGCCGATTCTGGTGAACTCGGTGCGCAACGACAAGGGCGATGTGGTGTCGAACTTCAAAACCGATGAGCGCCAGGTGCTCGACCCGCGCATCGCTTACGTCATGACCAACATGATGGAAGGCGTAATCAACAACGGCCTGGGCTATACGGCGGTTCGCTTGCGCGGCTTTGCCCTGCCGGCCGCGGGCAAGACGGGCAGCTCGCACGACGGCTGGTTCGCCGGATACACCTCGAATCTGTTGTGCATTGTCTGGGTCGGCTACGACGACTACAGCGATCTGCGGCTGAGCGGCGCGATGACGGCCGCGCCCATCTGGACCGAGTTCATGAAGAAGGCATCCGCGCTGCCGCAGTACGCCGGCATGAAGGAATTCGCGCAGCCCACGGGCGTGGTGAACGTGCAACTGGATAAAGCCACCAACCGCCTGGCGACCTCCACCTGTCCGGACGACTACGTCTCCGCCTTCGTGGCCGGCACCGAGCCGCACGAAACCTGCGATCAGCAAGCCGGCGTGGCCGGAATGTTCTCCCGCTTCTTCGGCGGCGGGGAAAAAGCGTTGCCGCCTCCGAACCCGGCAAACGGTCAAGACCCGCAGAACCCCGACCCACAAAAGAAGAAAAGCTTCTTCGGAAAAATCGCTGGCATCTTCAAGGACGATAAATCGTCCGCTCCGCCGCCCAAGCCGCCAGACCCGACGCAGACCGCGCCCCACTGACGCAGGAACTGTCATCCAGAGCGGAACTTGTCGCGCGCGAAGCGCGTGACAAATGGAGTCGAAGGATCCCTA
>Ga0116121_1001172_pt1 | contig 11538 bp, 14 predicted proteins | sample June2015DPH_13_1_FD_89725 | JGI IMG/M metagenome (GOLD analysis project Ga0116121, IMG submission 89725) | Peatland microbial communities from SPRUCE experiment site at the Marcell Experimental Forest, Minnesota, USA - June2015DPH_13_10 | ecosystem: Environmental > Terrestrial > Soil > Wetlands...
CAAGGCTAAGTATGGGGTCGATGGTTTTTGCGTAAGCAATGTATTTTTTAAGCATCGGTCGGTTGATTGCTGGTTCAATGGGGCTGGCGTGTGTACGGTGGATCTGCAGTATATGCTCAGCTTTCAAGTCATCAACTGCTTTATCCGGTACGTCTTTAATTATGAAGATTAAGTCAAAACGTGAAAGCAACGTAACTGGTAATGAAACGTTTTCAAGCACTGTTTTATACGGGTCATAACGACCGAGCACTGGGTTTGCAGCAGCTAAAATAGATGTTCTAGCGTTTAGTGTAGCTACAATACCGCCTTTTGCAACGCTGACCGTATGTTGTTCCATGGCTTCGTGGATGGCTACGCGGTCTTCAGGCTTCATCTTCTCAAATTCATCAATCATCAAAATACCTTTATCGGCCAGCACCATTGCGCCTGCTTCCAAGCTGAGGCTGGAATCTTTATTTTTAACTACCGCTGCAGTTAAGCCAACGCCCGACGAACCTTTGCCCGAAGTGTATATGCCCCGTGGTGTTATCTTGGGAATATATTGGAGCAATTGCGATTTTGCGGTCCCAGGATCACCGATTAAAAGTACATTGGCTTCACCTCTTACTGTTATGTCTACTAGGTGTTTTGTTACTCCGCCGAAGAGTAGGTACATTATGGCTTCTTTGATGTATTCGTAACCGTAGATTGACGGTGCTATGGAGTTGACTATTTTTCTGTGTATCCATGGGTCATGTGAAAGCTCTTCTATTTTTTGTTGTTCTTCAGGTGTAACTGAGTTTTCTGGGTCTTTTCCTAAAACTTCTATGGAGTTTGCTTCTAACTGAAGATTCAAGCGGCAGGGTTTTCCTGTGCCGGGATTAAATGACGAAGTCGTTTTTGGTATGCCTACGACTGAGAGATGATCACCGGGCCGTGCGGTTTCAACAAGTTCCTTTCCCACAAGCCTGACGGCTAAGGTGCGTGGCAGCTGGCCAGGCGGCAGATCTTCAGGGCGCTCTTGAACATGCAGGTCCTGCGAATCAACAAAGCTGCAGTCTTCCTGGCTGAACGCCAGTATGTATTGGCCTTTTTTTCCGCAGTCCGGAGCACGGCACTGTTCAGGAGGTTTAACAAAAGCTGTGGTTTGTGGTACCATTGTGATTGTGCCGCAGGCTTTACATTTGAACGCGGCTTCACGGATTAATGGTTGCGTAGGCGTTGCCCGTACCACTATGCCTTCAACCATTACGAGTTTGCCAAGTTGATCAGCACTGAGATCCCTTAGGGATTCAGCTTTCAGCAGCTGGCAAATGCTGATCAGGACCTCTTCGCTATCTGTGGTTTCAGCGTATGCTGGATCCTCAATTCGCAGTTGCTCATATGCTCCTTTAGCTGCATGTCTTAAGTATTCTTCAGGCTTCTCCAGAAGCATCCTGGCTAAGTCTTGGTTGAACGCGTAAATATCCTGGAAGTCTACAGTTAACGTTTTTTTTCCAAAGACCGAGAACTGACTGATTTTCTCGCGGTACTTCTCCGTCTTAAAGAGATCCTGGAACATCTGCTGCGGATCCACAGACTGTTCCGGCTCATCTGTTTTGGCGGTCATTTGCGGATCCTCTCAAACTCGATTATGAGCGTGTTATTTGTCCGCTGGTCAATGGGGTATTCTGGGTAATGTTTCTGCCAGGCTGCTATGATTTCTTCAGCTGTCAACTCTGGCAGTTTTACTTCTCTTCTGAAATCGCAAAGTATGATTCTGCCTTTACCGTTAAACACGTCAGCGGAAGCGAAAAGATACACTGTTCTAGCTAAAGCAGCTGAATCTTCACGCATCGTCATGGTTACGTCTCCATCTGGGTTAATTTGTTCTCCAGAGTGCTCCAGACGTCTGCTGGCGCGTTACCTTCAGGAGCCTGTGGTGCTTCTATGTCGCAGAGTTTACATTCTGTAGGTGTAATTTTTGTTTCCATTTCCTTTTTTTCTCTAATGCATTGATCCTTCCCAAACAGATCGTTCTGCGTCATTATTCTCCCTCGCTGTAACCGTATTCTATTTGTCGATGTGTCTTCTTCCACTTCTCCAGGTGCTGCTGTGGATCTTCCCCGAAGGCCTCAGTGTGCAGGAACAGGTCCATTTCATTAACAAATATGCAGGGACAATGCGGACAACTACAGATTTTTTGTTGAGTCTGCACTGGTTCAGTCAATTGACTTCCGCTCCTAAATGGAAGACGAAACAGGCTGGCGTATTAACATCCTTTTTGCCCTGTTCACTGAAATAATCCGGAGTTACTATTTTGTCAATATGTGTAATTTGACGTCGGTGGCTTCTTTTTCCGCAAAGAAAGACCGCGGTAACTTCAACACTGGGAACGAAATTGGTGAAGAGTCCAGAGGCATCATTTTGTAAAGAAACCTTCTGGAAGGGAATATTGAATACTCGTGTTCTCCAAAATGGGATATCTCGTCTGTACTCAACCGTTTTTGTTCCAGCAACAATTTGGTCGAAATAGCGTTTACGTATTCTGAAAACAAGCTTCATAATTTTACCCTCCCATTTTACCTCGCATGTTAGTTCGGTAACTTGATGCTCTGCCCTGGCGTTGAGTTTCAATCCAGCCGCGCTCAACCATCTTGGTAAAATCTATAGAGTGTCTCATGGTGTCGTCGCTGGCGTATCCAAGGAGCAGGGGCAGTTTTTCTCTGCTGAACCAGCTTCCATCGTGGTCCAAAAGTAAAGTGAAAAGCTGTTTTTCCTTAGTGTTCATCAGGTTTAGAATTCGTTGAACACCGGGTAAACTGGTGAAAGTAGCACTTTGACCTGACATTGGAGCTGAAACAGTTTCCTGTAAGTTCTCTGTTTTTTTGGTTGCTCGTGGTTTTTGGGGGACGTAACCGTTTTGTTCATGTTGCTCTATAACTTTCTCGGATACGCCTTCTCGGTGAAGCACTATTTTGAAGCCCTTATCCATGATGGCGAATAAGCGTTTCCGGTCCCGCAGATATTCTTCAAGAGTCATGAGAACATGGTTTTCCTGCTCGTCAGTTTGGCTGTGAAGCAGCCGAGTAGTGCGTTGAAGCTCTTGTCGACGTGAGCCGCCAAGCCAGGATACTTCTATTACCCGTTCAATATCCGGTAAAGACATGCCTTCGTCGCCGACTCTGCTGACAACTACGGTGCGGTTTGCGTTGATCGTTTCCATGTTGTCCTTGGTTGTTCCATTTACAAATGGTATTTTGAATTTGGCTTTGATGGTTTCGCCCATTTGGATGGAGTCAGAGAAAATTATAGTTCGCCTATCTGTCTCCAGTAGACCTTCTAGGCGTTTCATTTTTGCGTCAAAATTCTTGACAATCCACACGTGGCAAGTTGGCGACTTGATGATGTTAAGTTCCTTGAAGTACTCCCAGCTTAAACCCACAGGCTTACCAGACAGTGCGAAAACGTATTCTTCGCGGCCATCCTCCCTGAAGGGAGAAGCTGACAAGCCAACAGTATATTTTGCCTTAATCAATGCTAATTTCACAAATGTATTCGCTGGCAGATGGTGCACTTCATCAATAATCTTTGTAGTCCACTGTTCTTTTGCAGCTTTAGTTATTGCAGCCTGATAAGTCATAACAGCGTATTCTTCAGGCTTCAAATCAGTGTGCGTCTCTATGCGTTCCAACCATTGTTCCTGCAGCAACCGGGTTGGAACAACAACCAGGTGCTTAGGCTTAAGATGAGTCATAACCCAAAGCCCAATTACGGTTTTACCTGTACTTGGAGGATAAAAGACGCCTATGGCACTGTATTTTTTCAGTTCATCCCACGCTTGCTGCTGGTACTCTCGTAGCTGAAAATCAATTTTGCGTTCCATAAAATCCGCAGGATCAACGGGTTTTATGCTGAAGGGTAAAATTCCATCTTTGACAAGGGACGCGATCAAGTCAAACGCACGTTTACCGTTAATTTTGATTCTGTTTTCATCGCGGTCATGAAGCAGTGGTCTGTACTTTTCCCATGCATAATTCAAAGCTTCTTTGGAGCCGTGGAGCTCTTCGCCTTCAAGAACAAGCTCCGGAGGCGTTTTCCAATCAAGCTGCTTCTTAATTGCCTGCGGAATCTCCCCCAGCCAATCCATGTATCTGTTTAGCAGGAACTTGTTGTAGGCTTCGTTTGCGCTCGAGGGTTCAAGCCAACCGAAGCGGACGTCAACAAACTTTGGAATAATCAAATACCAGGAGTCAGAACGTCTGGGCACTGGCTCAAGAAAATAGGGTTTCTTAAAGAAAACTTCCAGCTGCTCCTTATCCAACTTTGACGTTTTAATGCTAAGGGCAAAGTCAGTTACTTCCCGCTCAACCGCTTCTCTTGCCTCATTCGTTATGCCTGTCAGTTCCTTTAAGGCTGGAACCACGTTAATGAGCTGCTCAATTAGGTATTTGGCGCGTTCTTGAGCAACAATATCTAAACCAACCAGCTGCTGCTTATCTGGCTGAGATAACTGAGCCATTTATTGTGCACCCCATTTTCCATGAAGTTTTAGGAGGTCTCTGATTGCGTCTCTCACGGCTGCAGAGCGGTTAGCATATTCTTTCTCCTGGAATAGTTGATCGAGGGCGTCAAGCCATGACGCTGGAATCGCCACGTTAACAAGTTTGCCTCTTCTATTTGGCGCCGTTTTATTCATTGAGAAGGTACCTCTTTCTCGTAGGCTTTTTTGAATGCCCAATTAGCACCGGTTTGCAGGTCCTTGATTGTTTTGTCCGTAAGCTTACCTGTGATGAGAATATACAGCAGTTCTTTTTTCTGGTTCTCAACAACTGTATAGGCTACATCTGGATGTTTCGCTTTTAATGGCTCAAGAATACGGGGAATTAGGAAGCCTTTGATTGTTGAAACTTCGCTTTTCACGGGGTTTTCGGGAACGATGCTGGCTTCATCTTCGATTACGTTTATCATGCCAACTGCATTCAAACCGTTTGTCAGAGGAAACTGGCGTAGACCTTCCTTAACTAAAGTGTCCTTGGTAACTGGCACCTTAGGCTGATATACGGGGGTCATGGCGGCGGCTTCAGTTTTAGGTGTAACATTCAATGGTTGCTGTTTAGGCTCAATCTCTGAGTTGTCTGTGTCTGGAGACATCTCTTCTGCAGATACAACTCCGCCTGCTACCAAGTCGCTGATGGCTCTACTTTTTGCGCGAGTGTGAGCTGTGGATAAAACGTCGTGTTCTGTGTGAGCGAATTTTCGTTCGCGTGAGTCGCATGCTCCTACGCCTACGCAGCTGCGGCCGTTAGGCGCGATTGCTTCAGCAGTGATGTGCCAAGTGAAACTGCCATCGGCCCGGTCAGCTCGTTCCTCTTTGAGGATCCGGTCTGATATGCCGAAGTAAACTGCGATTTTTCTAAAGCCACTTCTTTTGATGTAACATTTTCCCGCGATAGATTGGTAATCTTCGCTGCTAAGCAGCTTTGACTTTAAGGCTTCGAAGAGGGCCCATTGCTCCGCAGCCTTCTCAGCCGTTACCAGAGGCATAACTGGCGCAAGAACGATTGGTTTTTGTTCTTTTTCTTCAGTCATTTTTGTTTTTCTCCTACTTTATTTTTTTCTCTTTCTTTTTTTCTCGGTTTAGGGGTGTGTAGGTACCGGCGGAGGCGTAATGTTAGAAGCGCCTCCGACGTCACCTGAGTTTTTTGAGCATGATGAGTGGCTCTTTTTTTGTCGCCCACAACGTACAGGATAAAGCCGGCAAGGAACATTGCACCAAGGAAAGGTAGCAACAGCAAAACAAACAAACGCGAACGTTTTTTGGCCATTTAGAGGGCCTCCTGAATTTTATCGTAAAACTCTTTCAGCTGGCCAGTTTTCTTTGCTTCCTCATACCGGGTAAGTAGGTCTTCGCTGGTGAAGTGCAGAGTTAATTGAGCAAGCTGGAACGCTATGCTTGCCAGTTTAGCCGGCGTCATGGTACCGAAGTGGACGCGGTCAAAATGCTCCGTTATGTCCTGCAATATTTGCTCGGGAAAAACGTCTTTTAAGCTGTTGATTACCGTGCGTTTTTTGGACTCTTCCAGCTTCTCTTCTTTTTTGTATTTTTCCTGCGCGTTCTTTACTGCTTTTTCCATGTTAAACTCGGGTAATTGAGCTCTCTTCTTCAGGGCCTCCAGCTGTCTTACTGAAGCGCCTGCAGCAGCCGCCCTTCTTAGAAGAGGCTTAACCTTGGCCGGCGCATTACGGATAATATTAGCATGACCTGGCGAAGGAATAGGCAGCTTTTCTGTCTCATCATGTACTTCTGGCTCCGGTGCAACGGTCGGGAGTATAGGTGCAGTTACAGCATTGCCTACGCCCCTGTTTCCATCATCCACTCCTTTATTGCCGTCGTCCACTCCGTTAGGTCCTTGAGCTCTGTTACTGTCTTGAACGCCTGGTGCCGGCGTGACTGGCTGAGGTTCGTTTAGTGTAATTGTTTCACGTGAAACATTTTCTGGTTGCTCTAACGCCTGCGCCGCTGTTGTTTGTTTTTGCCGTTCAGTTTTCTGATCAGCCTCAGCCGATTCGTTTATTGGCGTTTGAGCAGTGTTTTCTGCTGCTTTAATCTCCTCTTTTGGTTTGGGTTTTAAAGCGTCTAGTCGGGCTTGTTCTTCTTCATAATAATTAATAGCGCTAGAGATTGGTGCGTGTGTGTGGTATCCGAATCTTTTAGCTAGTGATAGCTGAGTGGGGTATTCTTCTGGCCACTTGTCCATTAATATTTTGAACCAGCGGCCTTTCTCGAAGGCTGAAAGTTCTTGGCGGTCATTGTTTATTATGAAGGCGTTTTCGTATGCTTCCTGGTCTGTCATGTCTCTGATGACTGCTTTAATGATTGGCCAGCCTAGCATTTCAGCGACTCTTTTGCGTCTGTTTCCATCTATTATCTCGTATTTGCCGGGGAAAAGCGGTGACGGCCTAACCTCTAATCTTTGCTTCTGCCCATTCTTCAACATGTCAGCGTACAGTTCTTGAAGGCCTACAGTGTCAATGTTTAAGCGCGGATTAGGACCCGGCACCAGGTCAGTTAACAAAAGATCCGCTAACCTTTCAGGATCCCTTTGCTCTTTCTTCGGAATCTGCGACAGCAAAAACGTGTTAGTCGTTGGCGAGTAGGTAGCGCCAAGCTTCTCCAGTTTCTTACCCATCGCTATAAGAAGAGCCGGCGCCAAATCCTTCTTTGGCTTAATAAAAAGGCCCACAGCGTTTTTGCTTATAGTTTCACAGTTAGGCTTTAGTTGCTCAATTAGGCTTTCTATGTTTGGAACGTAATCTCGAGAGCTCATTGCTTCAAAACCTCCAATCGATCAAGGTTCAACAAATAATGCGGTCCTGGGCCTCTGGATGCTAAGAACGCGATTGCGCTGGTTTTTTCAGCTGTCGCAAGCAGATCCTGTTTCTCTTGCGGGCTCCATCTGCCATGTATCCTGCAGGAAACCAAGCAAACCTCCGGGTATCCCCACTCGGTTTTTCTGGCACCCATCAAATCCGCTAAGCCCCTACTCTGAGCGGCACGAACAACAAACCAGCCGGCACCCTCCAGGTACTTCTTACAGACCCTTTCAAAATGGGCGCCCCTAGAGTAGTTCGTCATTTGGCAGTTGCCTCCAAGATTGGGGTTACCTTTTGGACTCCGATTATGTTTCCAATGGCAGAAACTAAGCTGTTAGCTGTGAGGTCATGGGGATCATAGTCTATTGTCAACATAAGCTTCTTCTTCATTAGAACCACCGCTCCATGCCTGCTGCAGTTTCATTTCCGGAACGAACCACCATTTCAGTATCGTCTGGAAACATTGGCGAGTTTTTGAATTCTGCATCCAAAATTTTCCAGATACTGTTTTCGTATGCTTGGTCTGAGAAGTCGCCGTCGACTACTTTTCTGAACAAATCAGTTTTCTCGCTCAAAACTTCAAGAACATGTTCCTCAATTGTTGCCTTAGTTACCATGTTGATGCAGGTCACAGTGTTCTTCTGTCCGATCCTGTGAAGGCGGCCGATGCGCTGCTGCACTTTGCTCGGGTTCCACGGCAAATCGTAATTGATTATTACGCTGGCTGCCTGCAGGTTAACGCCGATGCCTCCTGCCTCTGTGCTTAAGAAAACTTTGCACTTTGGATTCGACATAAAATTGCTTATAGCCAGAACTCTTGCTTGCTGATCCATTGCGCCGTAGAGGCACGCGTGCTCTGCATCTAAACTGTCAGATATGATCTCTAGCATCCGGCTGAACTCGGTGAAAACCACTATTTTTTGGTCATACAGTTCACTTATGATCCGGTGCAGCTCGTCTAGTTTGCTGCTTTTCTTGAGGATGTTGCTGACTAAGCTGGTGTGGTCGCAGATTTCCCGCAGATACACAAGTGCAGCTAGTAATTCGCCGCTTTCACGTGTTCCCGGCCCATCTGGACCTTTACGCTTCAAAGCTTCATAGTGTCCCTGAAGCTTCTTTTTGAACACGCCGTAGAGGTCGCGTTCATCCTGGTCCAGGTCTATGGCGTAGTTGTTCACGGTGACATCCGGCAGATCCTTAAGCACATCGGTTTTTCTGTAGCGGATCATCCAATCCTTAACTTTATCATGAAGTAGCGGGAGGTTTTTGCTGCCGACAACCTCTTTGCCTTTGTAGCCGCCGTAAACTACGTGGTCGTATTTGAAAATCCACCAGGGGCCCAGTATGTCGGGATCTATCCAATCCATTATGCTGTGCAGTTCAGCTAACCTGTTCATCAATGGCGTGCCAGTGTTGGCGAAGCGGTAAGTTGATTTGAAAGTAGATTTAATCAATCGCGTGGTCTTGTTTTGCCAGCCTCCGATCCTTTGTGCTTCATCCAAAACTACTAACTCGGGCTTCAAAGCCGCCAAAGCCGCGGCGTCTTTCAGAATTGTCTCGTAGTTGGTGATAACGAAAAACGTTGAGGGTTGTTCGGCTCTTGCATAAGCACGTTTTCTCTGAACGGAATCGCCTGTTACCGCAACTGCAACGTCGCCGGTGAAGCGGTTGTACTCAGTTACCCACTGAGAAATAATGGTTTTAGGCGCAAAAACAAGCGCCTTCTTAATTTTGCCTTGATTGCGAAGAATCAAAGCCGCCGCAATAGTAACTACGCTTTTTCCCAAACCCATATCTAAAGCCAATAAGCCTCTTTGTTTTGACAACAAGAAACCAACTGACTCTGCTTGAAACGGGTATAGTTCTCCGATGAAGTTGTCTGCAGGATGCAAACCTACAGGTACAGGCTTGCAGCCTAAGAGCAGTTCATCTAGAATCGTTTTGTCCACGGGTGTTTCTGCTTCGATTGTGATTTGGGGGTTGGCTAAAGCAAATTTGCGGTAATGAATCCGCGGCACAGTCCACGTCTTAGTTGTCGCATCATATTCTCTTCCTGAAACTTCCTTCACTTTCTGAAGGACCGCATAGTTGTACTGGAAACTTAAGCGAATTCTTTCCCCTGCAAGAGCCGCTTTCACTGCGAACGGTTCCTGTTGCTCTGCCAACCCCAGCCCTCCGCTCTCTCCTTTAGCAACCAAGTTACTCGGCGAAGAGCCCTGGGTACTTGCTGAATTTCTCTTTAAGTCGCTGGTACTTTTCTTGGGAGATAGTGCAGCCGCAGCAAGGACAACTTACGCCCTGGGCGTTCCAATCAATCTCTTTAACAGCTTTCGGTTTCTTCTGTTCTGGTTCTGGTTCGGGCTCAGGGTCTGTTGGGTGCAGTTGCTGGATTGTGATTTTTTCCAGTTCATCAATGTTGCAGGTTGGTTCGCCTTCAAGAATGCTGATTAACTCATCGCGGAAAATGCTGCTGTGCTTAACTCCTAAGGGTGCGCCATCTTCAATGTTTGAGTTGTTCCATTGCTGTAGGTCAAAGGTCACAGTTAACCCCGCCGGGGTTTGTGCTACTTGTCTTTTTGTCAGGCCTGTCTCGTCGTAGTCTCGGCTAGTGAAAAACTCTTCCAGTTTCTCTTTAGACAAAGAGATTGTTGACGGAAGGTTAATGAGAAAAATGATTTCTTCATTCGGCAACTGTGGAACTGGTTTCTTGCGTTCACATACGTAAGCCGTTCCTTCCTTGTTTACGCAGAAATACTGGCGATCACAGGTCGCATTGTTTGCACAGGTTCCGCAAGGCACTTCCAACTCTGGATACTGCGCTGGTCTTGGCGCTTCAGGTTGACCTAAAGCTTTTCTTATTTCCGCGACGTCGACAGGTGGCGCTGCGTCTACAGATGTTTTCTGTTTTGTTTCGCCTTCTCTGCAGAGCTCGCATTTGCCGTTGATTAGGTGAGCTTTGTATAACATTAAGTGGCAGCCGGAGCATTCACTATACAGGTCAAGGTAAGACCCTGTGAGTTGTTCTTCAGAACCTTTACGTTTGTCTTGTTCCGCTAGCGGAACAAAATTTTGACGAGCTTCTCCACTGGCTTTGCCTGCTTCAACCCTCTTAGGGTTTTTAGCGTCTTGTGGCATGTACTTGTAAATTGTTGTTTTGCTGATGCCGGTCAATTTTGAGATTTCTTCAGATCGCATTCCCTTGCCAATCAGGAACGTGACCCTTTCTTTGATTTCTTCTGGTGCCATTTGACGTCGATCGAAGTTTACAGCAAGTCTGGCGGCTTCTAGCTTCTCAGGGGTATCAATCCAAGGTAACACTTCTTCTCGCCAGTTTGCATTCTCACCTTTTCGATGAAAGCCATCAATTATGTTGCCAAACTTGTCAACTAAAACAGGAACTAATTCGCCAAGGCCTTCCTTAGATGATGCAAGACTGTAAGACGCCTTCTCCTCTGTTTTCGCCTCTTTGTGTGAAGACACTGTGCCTATCGCGAAGACAGGTGATTCTTCATTATGTACGGCGCCGAGCTTTTGCATCAAAGCTAAAAACGCATTCCATGTTTTAGGTTCCAGCCAAGAAAGGTTGCGCATCCGCACAACAACTGCTTGATCTATCTCAGTGATGATGAAATACCGATCCGCTTCAGCCTTGGAAAAGCCCAGTTCAGTTTTCAGCAGTTCATATAACGTTTCCGCTTTGTTCTGCATTGTTAGACGCCTCTTCTCTCTTCTCCTGATTTCTTAGCTCAAACCCGTGTGCTTCAACTGTCTGAATAATTGCTGCAGTTTGCGGACGCTGGTCAGATGGAGAATTTGTTGGTTCTGCAGATTTTTCCTCGCTGGGTTTGAATTGCCTTATTTCTTCGAGAACGAGGTTCATGCCTCGTCTGATGGCTTCGCTGCGGGATGGGAACGTGCTTTGGACTGCTTCGTCAAAGTGCTTTAGGAAAGTTTTAGGGATGAGGAGCCATATTCTTGAAAGGCTGGGGTTGCTTCCTTTTTTCATGTCAACTCGCTATCCTACATGTAGTTTAAAGAGTGTATGCAACGGGAAACATATAAATAAGTATCCTACATACAGGATAGCATTGAATATACCATCCTACGCACAAACAGGAGCCAAAAAGTTTGCCAGCCCCATTCAAGAGAATACACATGCCCAAACCCCTCTACGAGGAAATCGAAAAGTTCGTGTCAAAACCA
>Ga0116121_1001177_pt1 | contig 11512 bp, 16 predicted proteins | sample June2015DPH_13_1_FD_89725 | JGI IMG/M metagenome (GOLD analysis project Ga0116121, IMG submission 89725) | Peatland microbial communities from SPRUCE experiment site at the Marcell Experimental Forest, Minnesota, USA - June2015DPH_13_10 | ecosystem: Environmental > Terrestrial > Soil > Wetlands...
CACACGCTCGGGTGTTTCTCAGTCGGCTTTCATCCCACACCAGTGACGACTTGATGTCACCGTCTTCGAGGTATCTGAATGCATCTTTGACGTGGCAGATGTGGTAGACGGTGTCGAACGGGGCGCAATCTGCATTTGTCCAGTTTGACCGAGTGGACGGTTCGCCCACGGAATACGGAGCCCACTCTTGGTGCTTTGCCATATCGACGGGAGCCGCGACTGTCTGCGCGACATGACATTTTATAATGAGGCGTGGCCCACGCGAACGTCAAAGGTAAGTGCGCTCTATGTCTCAAACGCCGGAAGCTCTGCAAGAGCCACTATCTAGGTCGCACGCTTCATAAGTTGAGTACCGACGCACGAGGTTATCCGGTGGTCATGACGCCGAAGCTCATCAAGGCAACGCCGAGACAATTGTGGGCACATCTACTCTGCGAATCGTGTGAACGACTGCTCAACGAGAGCGGAGAGAAGCCTGTTCAGGCTTTGTTCAACGGTGCGACTTCGTTTCCGTTGCTCAACCGCATGAATGTTGCGATGGCTGTCGCGACGACACCGACAGTTGTCATCTACTCCGGCTCTGCGATGGGAATCGACACGGAGCGCCTCGCGTACTATGCTCTCAGCATTTTGTGGAAGGGTTCGGTTCACAAGTGGACAACGCTGAAAGGCCAGAAAAGTTCAGTTGACCTCGGAGCGCATCAAGAACCGATTCGTCGATACCTCATCGGAGACGCGGGTTTTCCGAACTGCATCTATGTTGTCGTCACTGCCTGCACGGACATTGGTTCGCAGGGAATGGTCTTCGCGCCCTCATTGATGGCACAGACTATGTACCCAATGCACTCGCTCTTAGTGCGCGGAATCTGGTTCCACATCGCGATGACGGACAAACCGACGCCGGGCTTGGATGGAGTCTGCTGCGTGCGCTCTGCGAAGAAGGTGATACACAAGGCCGATTGTACCGAGCCGTTTCTGCAATCCGCCAGACACGTTCATCAGACAGCGGTCGTTTCTCCTGAACTCAGGCGCTAGTCTTTCTTTGGCACCGGATAGGGAACTGTAACCTCGACCGCTGGAATCTCACGTTCACCCTGCAAGTCGCGCACAGGGTAGCAGACCGGATTGTCCCGAAGAAGTGTCTCCCCGCCGATGATAGTCCTTGGAATGATGCAGAGGATGTCGTTCTCTGGCACGATGAATTTCTTTTTCATCCACTGAGCTTCGAGTGCTGGAGTCGGGTCGTCCATGTCCAGAATCCACACCTGTCGTGCGCCTTTGCCTGCACATACTGCTGTGTTGAGAACCAGTCCGCGACACGTCTTCGGCCCACCGCCCAGATGCAGCCTGAACTCCACAAGAGTGCCGCGCGGATACCAAATTCTGAGGATGCCATAGTTCTCCTTTTGCGGGGCGGTCTTTTTTACCCCTTCACCAATTAGGGTCCCGCAAAAGTGGTCCTTTTCGGACATCTCCAATTCACCTGTGGAAAACTCCACAACTCTCTCGCTTATCTACTCACCTGCGGTCGCACAAGCTCCGCAGGGTGACGCCGATCTATTTCCTCCATGATCTGCTCAGCCCAGTGAAGAGCATCGCTGATTGCGGCGATCGTGGCAGGAACTCGCCTCCCGCCTTCATATTGTGCCAGCTTTCGCGCAGCAAGGATGCTCGCGGCGATCAGCAGCACTCGTTTGCGGCCTTCATCCACGCAGCCAGTCTAGCATCTTTCGCCATTTGTTCGCTATAATAGTATTAGCGAGGATTTCCACATCCGCCAGCAGGAGATGACCAATGAAAACACTAGCCGCTCGGCACAGCAAGACGCTACCATCCAGCACAGGGAGAACTATGATGGCAACGATCGGCAGACGGGAGATGCTACTGCTGCTCATCGGGCTAAACGATTCGGAGCACGGTCTTGGCGGGATCACACGCATCCAGAAGTTGCTCTATCTGCTCGACACTGAGGAGCACATCCATCCGACCGGAGAAGGGTTTAACTTCGAGGCATACAAGGCAGGTCCTTACTCCTCACGCATCTACGATGATTTGGAATTCCTAGAAAATCTCAATCTCATCAAACGCTCGAAGCCGTCCGATGACTTGGAGACCGGAACATTGTTAACATCCGCTGTCACCAGCGACTCTGAACAAGCTGAAGTTGATTTGACGTTTGAAGACTTGATGGGGCCGGAAGATGTCATGGCTCCTGAGCCTGATGAAATCGCTCCCACTGCCGACAGCTACGAAGAGACGAGATACACGCTGACTGATGATGGCAAGAAGAAGATAGAGGGGCTACTTAGTAATCGAGAGTACACGCCGTTCGTGGAAGGGATTAGAAAAGTCAAATCTCGCTTTGCAAAATACTCCCTCAACGACCTCCTCTATTACGTATATACTCGGCATCCAGACATGACGACCGAGTCTGAAATAAAGGAGAAAGTGCTACGCAGGCGCCCAGCGTAGACTACAGCGGACTGCTGCTCACCGTCCACGTGCCTCTGCTCGTGGGTGCGGTTGCTGCATTTTACAAATACGGTGACCGCACTGACTTGGCCGAGAAATCTCTTCGAGGAGCCAAGGAAGCGGAGAACGAACTCTGTGCCTACTTAGGGCGGGCACTCGCTGACGCCGTTAAGCCTACCGTTGAGCGCATCATTCCCCTCGGCGGCGTCTTGAACACCACTCGTGACGCACTCCTTGAGGAGTTTCGTGGGGAAAATTTTCAGGACGATATGTCCGCGTTCGTCACCAGAGACCTTGACGAGATGGTTTCGTACAGGATTCTCGTTCACGCAAGAGAGCGTTGGTCATGGTGGGCAAAACGAATTAGCTGGGGTGTGTACACTTTCTTTGGCGTGGAAGCTGTTTTCACGGTCTGCTTCGGTTTCTGCAATCGGATTCTCAATCGTCCGGTATCATGGACAGTTGCGGTCGCTTCGTTCACGATCTCAGCTATTGTTTTTGCCTTTTGTTTTCTCTGTGCAGGAGTGATGCTTCGCTGTCATGACAAAATATCGACATACCGGGACAAGATTCTCTAAAGAAAAGCAGCTTTTGAAACCTGTTGCTAAGTTCGCACAGGAGCAAGGTTTTTGTCTGCAAGAACACGAGTTACCGTTCTATGAATATCGGATCGACCTCTACGGCTTCTCGGCCCACCACAATTCCACCGTTGCGTTTGAACTGAAACTCAACGACTGGCGTCGTGCTCTTGAACAGGCGTTGCTGTATCAACTGTGTTCTGACTACGTGTATATTGCTATGCCAGAGCGTTCCGCTGGCAGAGTGGACATGGCTGAATTGAAGAGTCAGGGAATCGGGCTAATTTCTGTACTGGAGTCGGGCGATTGTTCTTGTTTGCTGCCTGCTGCCGCTCATGCTGAGGTCAGGCAATTCTATCGCTCAACCCAGATAGAGTTCATGAAGAGTTCTTGAAGGACTTGCTAGTGCCTGAAACCGCAGCGACAGTTATATTACGTCTCGGTAGTCACTCCGAGAAAGACTATGTTGAAAAAACCATCAAGCAATTCGATGGCGTGATGGTTGGCGCAAACCTCTTACAAGCCACGCCCGGGGCTACGGCAACTCTTCTTTTCAAATTGAACAAGCAGGCGGACCGACCGTATTACGTTGACCCGATGACTTACGCCTTCGGCTCATACCTTGACCCTGACACCGGAAGAGTTCGCTCAGACCTCGACTGGATAAAATCTGACAAGAAAGTGAAGGGCAAGCCGGGAAAGCTCGTCAGGGATTTCAAGAGTTCATACGCACGACTCGCGGGCAGTTTCGGCCCACCCTATTCAACCGCTGTCAATCGGAGTCGAGCAGTCGATCCTGTGGATTTCGATTCCAATCAGCTTGTGGAGGATTCCTGCCGCCGCGTGTTGGCTTTTCAGGCCGAACTACTTCGCAATGTGTTCACGCAAGACCCCGTGACCGCTGGGTTCGCCAACGAGTTTCCTACTCCAGCAGCCCTTCTCGCACCTTACTTTTACATCGAACAATCGAAGATGCCTGACTGGATTGCTCTGAATCATCGGCTTGCTCTGACATCCACAAGGGTTCGCAACGACATTCCGATTCATGTCGTGATCTGCGGTCACCGCGACCTTCTGGCTAATGCCGCTCACACTCGCACCATCATTGACGGCCTGAAGGAATGCAGGCCCGCAGGTGTTTGGTTGTGGTTCAGTCGCTTCGATGAACACCTTGCTTCACTACAAGAGTTACGAGCGTTACGCACTTGGGTCGAGGAACTCTCACCGCAGATGCCTGTGTACAACATGCACGGCAGCTACTTCAGTCTGGCTCTGAGCAAGGTCGGCATGGCGGGCATTGCACACGGCGTAGGCTACGGAGAGCAGAAGGATGTCGTCCCTGTAATCGGCCAATCCACTCCGACCGTGCAGTATTACGTCCGGTCGCTCCACAACAAGTTCTCAGTCCCCCAAATCACACGCTGCTTTACCGCTCTGGGCGTCACGACTCCAGACCAGTTCTTCAGAATCATTTGCGACTGCGTCATCTGCAAGAACATAATCGGCCAAGACCTCAACAACTTCGCACAGTTCGGCGAGATTCACTATTCCAGACCATCGGCCAAGCGTGCTTCTCAGACTCCTGCTGCGGCAAAAAGGTGCAGGTTCCATTTTCTGCTGAATCGCTCCAAAGAACGTGACTACGTCCGTGCCACTCAACTCCGCACTATCGCTGACAACTGCAACGCCGCCGCCGACGAATGGCAGAAGACCATCCTCGCCAATTCGATAGGTCACCTTCGGGATTGGGCCGACGTTCTGAGGTGACCGCACATACTGAAATCTTTTGGTCAATCAGCTTGCATCATCTATCTAGCCGGGGTTAGCGTGGGTCATGCCTAAGACGGAAAGATGCCCCGGTAGTGGAGATTTTGTGCTCGGCCCGGATGAGCCGGACGGAACGGTTCAGTGTTTCAAGTGTGGCAGGAGCTTCCTTCGTATGGAACGCCGAATCGTGGATGGAAAGGTTCAATTGTTTGTCGCTGAACATCGTCGGCCTGTTCAAAAGATCACGAAGCGTCGGGCGAAAAAGACGAAGGTACGCCGGAGCACTCGACGTGCGTCATCCCGTGGCAGTTCTCGACGTTGAATTAGCAGTCGCACACCCGTGGGCGACCGAGGGAGATAGCGGAGGATTAGAATGCCGTTCGACAAAGGATATTTTGAAGCACTCAATCAAACGTTGGTGGAATATGAACGGGCTGCGAAACCAAAAAGCGGGACTACCGTGACGGTCCATCTCGCTACAAACGTCCAGTACCGCACAGCACGACTATTTCAGATCACTGACTCCATTGTCTCGTTTCTGTTTTATGAAAAGGGTGTGCAAGCGGGAGACGTGCTTCCGATGGTTTCAGTGCCGCAGCAATGGCAGTGCGACAGTGAGCCAGCGGGATAGCTTTTGTAATTGCATGTTCCGGCTCCAATGAGAAACGGCGGCACGCACCATAGCAGCAGTCGGTTGGCGTTGGGCAAGAATTGTCGGGCGTTTCGGATTTTGAAACGACAAGCAGTTTCTCGTTGCATTCCAACCAGAGTGTCGTATGATCCAAAATCCCCCACAACGGAAGATGCATCAGGGGAGGGCGAATGAGCAGAGTTCTGATGACCTGCGGCCTGTTGCCGCTCTTATTGATTTCATCCGCATGCCCAAGCCATTCTCCATCTAAGCCGCCCGCCACCGAGGAAAAGGATGTTGGGCTATCCCGCTACATTCGGCGGACAAACGCAGATACTGTCATTGTGTTTGTCCATGGCATTTTCGGTGGGAGTATAGGTACGTGGACGAATTCTGAGACCCACGCCTATTGGCCCAACCTGCTGCTCGATGACCCAGCGTTCAAAAGCGCAGATGTTTACGTGTATTCGTACTCGACGCCATACTTCGGCCCAAGCTACACAATTGATGAACTCATTGAGAACATGCGGTTGGTGCTCGAAAACGATGAGGTCTTCCAGAGTCATAAGCGAGTGGTGTTCCTTTGCCATAGCATGGGCGGGCTCGTTGTCCGTGGCTATTTGAAGCGGTACCAAGTTCAAGCCATGAAGGTGCCGCTCATTTACTTTTATTCGACTCCAACCGCTGGGTCTCAGATAACCCAGCTTGCCTATTTTCTAAGCAAGAATCCCCAACTCAAGGGAATGCTTCCTGCCCATGCCGGGGATTTCGTCACCGACCTTCAGCACGATTGGCGGGCGCTGCCGACGCATCCCAATAGTCGTTGCGCTTACGAGATACTCGACACTTACGGCATCCGGATCGTGGACGAACAGAGCGCGACCGCCTTGTGCGACGGCCCTGTAGACCCAATCAGAGCCAATCACATCGATATCGTGAAGCCCAGCGACAGGAGTGACATTTCTTACGTTGCGTTTAAGGAAGCTTTTCAGGCCAGCCAGCAATCTGTGATTGGAAATGCTCCACCGGAAGCCATAGGGACGGTACAAACGGCGCGTTCCGTGGATGTAGATTGCGGGCAGGTGCGCGACGATACTGCCCTAATTCCGCCGCCTATTGACATCAAGCCGGAACAGAAAATTGTCGATGCTGTCGCTTCACTCCAACAAGCGTCTAACTTGAAGGAGCAGCAGGTCGAGGCGAAAGGGCTCGATCCGCAGCAGTCAGCCAGAGTGCATTATCGTCTCGTCGGACTGGACAAGCCTGCTGACGGGGTTTGTCCTGCAAAGGGATTCGGTGTCATCCTCGTGAGTTTCATCGTGTCCCAGCCGCGAGGGACGGTAACTGCAGGATTCACTCCGCTCGAAAATGACAAGTTATTTCTGGCGCTCGCTTCGAAGTCGGGAACCTTCGAGTTCAAAACCGTTGAAGGCATTCGGCCGATCAGCGCCCAACCAACGGCGGCACAGAACACGTTGGTTTATCGAAACCAGTTATACCTCAAGCAGATGGATATGCACTTCGCGATGGAAAAGAATCACGATAGAAACGAATCTCAATGACAAAGGTGCTGCGGCGGGGCGACCGTGAACTGAACGCCTGCTTGGAGATGCACGGAACTCGCTCACGCTACCACAAGTGACTTCTGTCATCTAGTTAAACCAGAGCACTGTGGTATGAGGGAGACATGAGAGAAAAAGCTGGATTGATGCTATTCACGGCGCTGCTGCTTGTCGGCATTGCCAGTGCGAAGGACAAGTGCGACGGCGTCCCTATCAAAATTTTGAACACGGGATTCACGACCGCCGTGATCATCGTTGACGGGCAGAGCGTGTCCCGAACACAGAACTGGTGGAGGGTGCAAGTCGAGGGCGGAGCGGACACCTTCCTGTACTCCGCATCTTCCAAGGGGGTCGGCGTCAATGGCTATAGTTATTTGTTCACCGACAACGCCGTCGAATCCTATCACTACACGGCTCGCCTGACACACGCTGTCAAAGATCGCGGCGGATCGGCGGCTCCTGAGTGGAAGGTCTGTGAAGACGGTCGGAACGAGCAGACTTTCTCCCACGCTCCATTTTCGACCCGCAACGCAGTCAAGACAGAAAGCTTCATCTGTCCAGCGAATCCGAAGGAAGGTTCTTGCACGAAGCTAGGTGACTGAAAGGGCGATCTGACCGAGACTCGTTCTGTGCCAGACGCATGCCGATACCGCGCCCACGATGACTCCCACGTTGGTCACAAAGGCTGCCAGCACCTGTGAAACGCCCCAGCCGACCCGACCCCCTTCGGTAGGCAAATTTCCGCAGAATGGGTGCCCTGAGAGGTCCGGCTTGATCGAATTGCGTCACGGAGTTCGGCAACAGACAGGTCTACAGTAGGAATAGCCAAAGAAGCCGAGAATCTTGGCTGAAAGCATTCGGAAGGAACTCTCTGATGAAACACAAAGCACCGTTCGTACTTGCGCTGGCGACCATCTGTCTCTCTGCTATTTCAGCAGCGCAGGCGCTCAAGCCTGTCCAGCTTCCGCCGCCGCAGACGACAGGGGGACGCCCTTTCATGGAGGTTCTCAAGGATCGTAAATCGACTCGCGAGTTCGGTTCAGGGATGCTCTCGCCGCAGACGCTTTCGACCCTGCTCTGGGCGGCTTTCGGAATCAACCGACCCGATGGGCGTCGTACTGCGCCTTCCGCCATGAACTGGCAGGAAGTAAGCATCTACGTGGCTACTCCGGAAGGCGTGTACGTCTACGATGCCAAGGCGACCGTATTAGAGCCCGTGGTGGCGGGCGATTTCCGAGCGGCTACTGGCACGCAGTCCTTCGTCAAGGATGCGGCTGCGAACTTAGTTTATGTTTCCGATCTTTCGAAGACTGACGGTGCGGCTTCCTCGGACGCTGAGATGTATACCGCCGCTGATGTGGGATTCATCGCACAGAACGTTTACCTGTATTGCGCATCGGAGGGGCTAGCCACTGTGGTGCGGGCGAGCGTCGATAAGCCCGCGCTTGCCAAGACCCTGAAGTTGCAGCCCCAGCAGAGGATCATCTTGGCGCAATCGGTCGGGTATCCGAAGAAATAGCAGGAGCCGCCACGTAGCACTGCGATCCGCGCTGATCTAGCGCGTCACCTTCCACAACGAAGAGAATGGCTCCGGGAAGCACACTTTTGGCGGGGCCGTTTGGCGGTTAACTGATGGATGGTTCAGGGACGACCAAGAAAATGAGGAGAAAACTTCTTTGTAGAATTCGGAGGATGAGTCATGCAATCCTGCAAATCGTCGAGCAGTGAGTCCGAGGTCGAAAGAAGTTGGTTGTCATTGTTTGACAGAATCTTCGCCAACGCGCCTGCAAGAAGGCGTCTCGCGGCTCCTTTTCTCAGTGTTCCGCCAGCGGGCTACGACCCAACCAGAGTACCGTCCATCCTCTACGTTGGCAAGGCGACGGCCGGGAATTGGTGGCTGTCAACATATCTGGGATCAAGAACTGTGAAAGAGAGGCGTCAGTGTACTACCGATTTCCTTGAAAAGTACGTGAAGACTGGTGAATACAGCTCTGCATTTTGGCGTTTTGCTCAAGTTCTCAGCGAACGCGTTGCCGCCACAACGAAGTCCAACATTGAACCACTTCAGAACTTTGTATGGACAAACACCAGCAAGATCGGCGTAAGACGAGGCAATCCGACCGGGTACGTTTTTCGGGCTCAGAGTGAACTTGCTGTCGAGAGCCTACGGTTCGAGATCAAGAAATACCGTCCACGGCTAGTGGTATTCGTGACAGGCGACTATGCGGCAGAGGTCGTTGATGCGGTCGTTCGCGATGGTGGCCACAAGACGTGGCATGAGGAGCGCGGGCGCGACATGTTCTGGTGGCGCGAACCGATTGGCCACATGCCCGCCATTTTGTGGGCATATCATCCCGAACGAAAACCACTCGGCGTGCTGGATGCTTGGCTAGAACAAGCCGCGCGACTGGTTAGAATGACCGCATGAAACGAATCTGCGTTTTCTGCGGGTCCAGTCCGGGCCGCCGCCCAGAATATGCGAGAGCCGCCGAGGAATTGGGTGCTGAACTCGTGCGCCGGAAGATTGGGCTGGTTTATGGTGGCGGCAACGTGGGTTTGATGGGTGTGCTTGCGGACGCCGTGCTGAAGGCGGGCGGTGAGGCGGTAACTTGGACGCAACTCGGTCTGCATGCGAAGCCCTGCGGCGTCCTGAATGTATTGGTGTATTACACTCCGTTTGTTGCGTGCACTGGAGCAGTGGCGTCCGGCGCGGGTAGAGAAATGGCTGGATCGGGAGACGATATAGCGACCGCGTGGAAATATACGCACGAAAACAAAAGAACCTAATTTTTCGCCGACAATGAGCCCTGCACCGGGGCTGCAACCTTCTTAGCGTTCAGATTTCGACTACGGAAAAGAAGTCTTGTCTGGTCGGCACATTCGTTCTTTCTGGTATTAACGGATATGCCCAAGAGCAGCCAGAACGATGCCATGCTTCCACGCCTTGTGAAAACCAAACAAGCCGCCGAATATCTGGCGATCAGCCAATGGAAGCTGCGCAATCTCGTCCAGCAAGATTTGATTCCAGACATCGAGGACGGCGGCGGGACGAGCCCGTGGCGCTTTGATCTTCGAGACCTCGATACGTATATCGAACGCAGTCGGCGAGTGCTCTTACCCAATGCCCCGGTGCTATCGTGGGAGCATGGCCGTGCCATCGACGCCGTTTCCGAACCCCAAACCCCTGACCGACGCCGAACTCGACCGCCTCGGTGACTTCCTCAAAAGCTGCAAGGGCCGCAAGGCGATGAATCTGGAAGAACTCGACGGATTTTTCGCTGCCCTGATCGCAGGCCCGGAGATTGTCATGCCGAGTGAGTACTACCCGGAGGTCTTCGGCGGCGAGATGTCGGACACCCGCGAGTTCGCCAGCCTCGACGAAGCCAACGAAATCTTGGGGCTGATGATGCGTCACTGGAACACCATCGCCGGGACGCTGAACAAGGATGAGGTCTACGGGCCGATCCTGTTGCAAAACGAGAATGGCGTGGCTCACGGCAACGACTGGGCTCACGGCTTTATGCGGGGCACGCTCATGCGGCACGACGGCTGGCTTGAGCTTGTCAACGACGAGGAGCAGGGCGGATGCATGGTTCCCATATTCATGCTCCACTACGAGCACGACACAGACCCGAAAATGCGGCCCAAGCCCATCAGCCCTGAGCAGCGGGAAGATGTGATCGTGCACATGGCGGCTGGGTTGTTGCAGGCATATCGGTATTTCAGGAAGCATCGGCAGGCCAGTCCCAGTGCTCACCGGAGTGAACCACGGCACAATGTTTCCAAGGTCGGACGGAACGACCCGTGTCCCTGTGGTTCCGGGAAGAAATACAAGCGGTGCTGCGGCGGGTCGGCGGTGAATTGAGCGCCTGTGATTTCTCTAAAAGAAGCGTCCCAACCCGAAGTGCAATAATTGAAGCTGAAGAGGTCGCAGTCGTGAAGAGCAGGCTGGGGTACAAGGGCTACGTCATCGTGGCACGGTCACACGAGCTAAAGGATGGAGGATTCTCTGCGGAATTTTCCGTCGAAGAACACGATGAAAGTGGAGTGACAGAAACGCAGTTCTACCTGCCGGGCACCTTCCCGACGCGGGAGTCCGCTTTTGAGGCAGCGATTGAGGCGGGGCGACGGAAGATCGATACGGGTTTCGAGCGGGGACGTGCGGCCGTAAACGGGTGAGCCCAGCTGGGCAAATTTGGAACGAGTGTTGTCCTAGGATTTCCTAGTAAAACCTGTGCCGAAATCGCCCCAGATCGCCCGAAATTGTCCCGACGCCGTTTTCGAGGAGTTTGGAGGAACGAGCCTGAACCCCGCATCAGCATTGAAGTTTCCCAACATTGATGGTATTTTCAAGTCGCCCTTGGAACGGGAGGATTCGATTCCCCCTCCCGGCACCAGCACTCTCTGTTTTGTGAAAATTCTCATTTAGACTTGCTCGACGTTTAGCCGGGTCGTCCGGCGAAGGCAACCCATGCCTGCATTCCGCAAGCGAACCATAATGA
>Ga0116121_1001183_pt1 | contig 11482 bp, 10 predicted proteins | sample June2015DPH_13_1_FD_89725 | JGI IMG/M metagenome (GOLD analysis project Ga0116121, IMG submission 89725) | Peatland microbial communities from SPRUCE experiment site at the Marcell Experimental Forest, Minnesota, USA - June2015DPH_13_10 | ecosystem: Environmental > Terrestrial > Soil > Wetlands...
CGTCCCTCTCCTGCTGGGAGGCAAAGAGTACATCCTCCCCCCCCTCAACCTGGCGGCCCTGGAAAAATACTGGCCGGTGATCGAGTCCTGGGGCGAGCCGCCGGCTTCACTGGTAAGCCGCCTCTCCGAGGGGGCGGAGTTGCTGCACGCCGCGCTGGTGCGCAATTATGCAGAGCTCACCCTGGCAGAGGTCAAGGAGGGTCTGGACCTGGCCAATTTTCCTGCCGCCCTGGCCCAGCTATTGGAGGTGAGCGGCCTGGTGAGGCGCCTCCCGGGGGAACCGCAGGCGGGGAGCGTCCCGATTGGGGATACCTCTATTCCCGGGTAATCAGCCTCACCGGCTGGACTTGGGAATACATAGGGCAGCACCTGACACTGCCCCGCCTTTACGAGATGCAGCGCTACTGGGAGCAGCACCCGCCGCTGGGCGACCTGGTGGCCGCCTACATGGGATATAAGGCGCCTGCAGGGGCGACCGGCCCGGTCGCCCAGGGCGACCCAGCGGGTCGCTCCTACGGATCCCTCGAGGAACTGATGGCCGCCTTCAGCGCCTCGGGCGGCAAGGTGAAATAGCAAGCAGTGTGCAGTATGCAGTGAGCAGTAACGGCCCGCTGGTTCATTGTCTCCTTCGCCTGGGCCAGGATTGACTTTTACCGAAAACCTAAAACCGAAAACCGGGTCTTTAAATGGCTGACGACTCCCAAATCCAAGTTCTCATAAGCGCCCAAGCCGACGCCTTGAAAGACGGCATGGACCAGGCCACGACTGCGGTGAGTAACGCCACCGCCGAAATGAAGGCCTCCCTGGAGCAAGTATCGGCGGCCAGCGCCGTCAGCGCCTCTGCCATCATAGACTCCATGAAGCGAAGCGGGGGGGGCGGCGGCAGCCGGATGGAGGCCTGGCGCCAGGAATTGGAGGAGATTAAGGAAGAGGGCAACCTCCTGGAGGCCTCCAAATCCCAGGAGCGCGCCTTCTGGCAGGAGAAATTAGCGCTCTGCCAGCAGGGCTCCGCCGAATACCTCCAGGTGAAGCACCAGCTCTACGAACTGGACGTGGCCGGGGCCAAACAGGCGGTTGCCTTGCAAATCGCCGCCATCAAGCAGCAGATGGCCTCCGAAAAGGAGTCCACGGCCGCACGCCTGGCCGATCAGAACCGCATCGTCGCCATCAACGCCGCCTCCTACGGTAAAGACAGCATGAATTATCAAAATGCGGTCCTGAAGAAGAAGAAGATGGAGGAGGACGCCGACAAGGCGGACCGGGAGCTGGCCGACCAGCACCTGCAAAACTCCCTCAAGCTGGCCCAGATGGATATTGAGGCCCAGAAAGAGAAGATTAATCAGGAGAAAAGCCTGGGGATGATCTCCGCCGGCGAGGAACTGGCCCAGGTTAAGGCCCTGAAAGAGCAGGAGATCGCCCTGGAGAAGCAAAACTTCGAGCAGCGGCAGCAGATTTGGGCCCAATATCCTAAGAAGATGGCGGAGATCCTGCAAGAGGATCAGGTCGCCGAGAAGAAGAACGCCCTGGAAATCCAGAAGGTAGAGGCCCAGGCGGCCCAAGACGTCCAGAATAAGTGGAAGGCGGCCCTGGCCCCCATCGATTCGGCCATGACCACCGCCATCAACGGCATGATCCAGGGCACCCAGAGCATGCAAAAGATGGTTGGCAAGCTCCTCCAGGACATCCTCGCCTCGTATATCAACCTGGCCGCCAAGAGCCTGCAGAACTGGATCGCCGCCGAGGCGGCCAAGCTGCTGTCCACCCAGACCACCTCCACCCAGGTGGTCGCCGCGGAAACCGCGGCCGCCCCGGAGGCGGCCACGACCCAGGCCCTCGCCGACGTTCAGGCGATCAGCGGCTCCGCGGCCCAGGGCGCCGCGGCCGCCTATGCGGCGATGGCCGGCATCCCGGTGGTGGGGCCGGAAATGGGGGCGGAGGCCGCGGCCCAAACCTATGCCGCCATCATGGCCTTCGCGGGGATGGTCCCCGCCGCGGCCGGTGGCTGGGACGTCCCCGCCGACTCCCTGGCCTATCTCCACAAACAGGAGATGGTCCTCCCCGCCTCCCTGGCCGCGGGGGTGCGGGGCCTGGTGGCCGGCAGCGGACGGGACGCCCGCCCCTCGAGCGGCGACGTTCATTTTCACGTCAGCGCCATGGACGGCAACTCCGTCAAAAGTTTCTTCAAGAACAACCGCAACCACGTGGCCGAGGCGGTCAAATCCGCCATGCGCGACGGCAGAAGGCTTAAATGATAGTTCAAAGTTCAAGGTTGAAAACCGGGCTTGCCCTTGACTTTGACTTTGAACCTTGAACCTTGAACCTTGAACTCAGCAAATAGCGGACTTTCTATGAGTAATGCCATCTTCCCAGCGCTCCGAGGCTTCACCTATCCGGTGATCAAAAAGCCCACCTTCTCCACCATCGAGCAGGAGTCGGTGAGCGGCATCAAAAGACGCATCGCCAACTGGGTATATCCCCGCTGGCAGATCGAGATCCCGGTGGAATTCCTGCTGGACGGCCAGGACGGCGTCGAGGACCTGAAGACCCTGGTGGGCTTCTTCCTGGCCCGCCAGGGGCGCTTCGACTCCTTTCTCTTCGACGACCCGGACGACGATTTTATTCAAGGCCAGGAGCTGGGGATCGGGGACGGCCAGACCACCGCCTTTCAAATGGAGCGGGCTTACGGCGGTTTTGTCGAACCGATTTATAACCTCAAGAGCTCTGACCCGGCCCCGGTAGTCTATCTCAACGGCGTGGCCCAGGAGTCTTCAACTTATACCATCGGCTATCTCGACTCTGGGCTGCTCACCTTCTCCGTTGCCCCGGCCGCGGGGACAGTGATCACCGCGGACTTCGGCTACTACTGGCGGTGCCACTTCCAGGAAGACCTCTCGGAGTTCGACAAGTTTATGAACCAGCTTTGGGAGCACAAAGGCATCAAAATCGAGACGGTTAAGTGATGGGGATAGTTCCCAGTTCCCAGATGCCGGTTGACACTAAAGGCAAAAGTAAAAGGCCAGCATTTTGTTGTTTTGGATCTCGGGTCCGAGCTGGTGGCATACCAGGCCTGGGGTCCCCTCTCCCCCTTCGAGGGGGAGCGGCTTAGGGTGAGGGAGTGGCGTAATGCTCTATCTTTTGTGCTATTTGGCCGGCTCGGTTACGGGCTTCGTGGTGGCCGCGGTGTTAGGGGCCTCAGCCGAGGCCGCCTACCGCCAGCGCCTGCGCCGTGAGATTGAGAAAGAAGCCCTGGAGCATGACTGGAAGGAATAAATCATAGAGCCCGTAGGCCGGGAGTTAGTAGCACAGGTTTAAAACCTGTGCCACCAAACGTCTCCCGCCCTTCACTGGGAACCGGGAACTGGTAACTTTAAAATGAAAACCGTCACCCCAGCCCTGGTCGATCTCCTCAGCAGCCGTGAGCCGGTGTTGGCCTTCGACCTCTATCAATTCACGCTGCCCGGCGACACGGTGCTCTATTACGGGACCGCCGACGTGCCCATCGTCTATAACGGCAACACCTACGGCGGTTCCGTACGCTTCGACCGCTCCCAGGTCGATCTGAAGGCCGGGCTGGAGGCGGACAGCCTTACGGTGAAGGCCTACGCCAGCCCCACCGACCTGGTGAACGGCGTCCCCTTCCATCAATTCCTGCGCCAGGGCGGCTTCGACAACGCCTACCTGCTGCTCTCGCGGGCCTACTATCAGGCCCCGGGGGGCTGGTTCGTAGATGGCTCGTTTACCCCTCCCGGGTGGTTACAGGCCGGCCAGGCCTTAGCGCCTCCCACCGGTGTCGTCTGGCTCTTCTCCGGCCTGGTCACCGAGGTCATCACCGGGGGGCTTACGGCCCAGATTAAGATAGATTCGCACCTCTACACCCTGGACTTGAAGATTCCCCGCAACCTCTACCAACACCTCTGCAACCATGTCCTCTACGGCCAGGGCTGCGGGTTGAACGGGGCCTCGTATACGGTCGCCGGCCAGGCGCAAGCCGGGAGCACCATCTTCCGGATAGCCACCAACCTGACGGGCTATGCGGCCGGCTTTTTTAGCCTGGGGAAGCTCCAGTTCACCTCCGGGGCGCTCCAAGGGACTTGGATCGGCATCCAGTCCCAGGTGGGCAGCGGTTCGGCCCCCGTGGCCCTCACCCTGACGCCGCCGCTCCTGGCAGCGCCGGCCCCGGGCGACGCCTTCACCGCCTGGCCCGGCTGCGACCGGGCGCTCAGCACCTGCCGGAACAAGTTTAATAATATTGGCAACTTCCGGGGCTTTCCCTGGATTCCGGTGCCGGAGACGGCGGATTGAATCAGGGGTTAAGGATTAGTGAGCAGTGAGCGGTAAGCAGTTAGCAGTTAGCAGTAAAGGCTTTTTGCTTTTGACTTTACCGAAAACCGAAAACTGGAAACCGGAAACCGGTTTTATGAGCGTGAGGTCAATATGACTATTTTGGAGTCCGGCCAGCGTCAGGCCGTCCTTGCCGAAGCCGAGTCCTGGATCGGCACGCCCTTCCATCATCAGGGCCGGGTCAAGGGGCCCCAGGGCGGCGTCGATTGCGCCATGTTGCTCCTGGAGGTCTTCCTGGCCGCGGGAGTCATCAAAAAGGAGTTAGCAGTAAGCAGCGAGCAGCGAGCAGTAACTGCTCACGGCTCGCGGCTCACGGCCCACAGCTCCCTGATTCCCAACTACTCTCAACAATGGCACCTGCACCGGGGGGAGGAGCGCTATCTGGAAATGGTCCGGACCCTGGGCGGCCGGGAAATAAACACCACTCCCTTGCACGGCGACATCGCGGTCTGGAAGATTGGCCGGGCCTATTCCCACGGGGCCATCGTGCTCCTTTGGCCCTGCATCATCCATGCCGCGGCCTCGCCGATCAACGCCTGTATCCTGGACAACGCCCTCTTCTCGGCCCTGAATCTGGACCGGTATCAGGTGAAATTCTTAACCGCCTGGGGGTAAGCAGTAAGCAGTTTGCAGTAAGCAGTTAGTCTTTCCTGCTCACAGCTCACAGCTCACAGCTCACTTTCAATTAATGAACAGGAGCATTTCCATGAAAGAAACCGGCACTGTCAAATGGTTCAATGACGCCAAGGGTTACGGCTTCATCAGCCGGCCCGGCGGCGACGATCTCTTCGTCCACTATAGCGCCATCCAGGGGGACGGCTACAAGACCCTGGCCGAAGGCCAGGAGGTGGAGTTCGAGGTGGCTGAGGGCAGAAAGGGCCTCCAGGCAGTCAATGTAAGCAAGCAGTGAGCACTAAGCAGTGATTCATGGGCCCTCGGCTCAACCGAGACGATGAAAAGTTTTTGCCACATTAACTTTTCGGAACAGTAAGCAGTAGTTATCAGTTGGATTTTTCTGCTCACTGCTCACTGCTCACTTTTAAGGGACTTATCCATGTCCGGATTGATGGGCGACTCCGCGGCGGGCAGCAGTAGCCGCCCTGCGGCCAAGACCAGCACCATCCAGGCCTCCTACCGCGTCACCACCGCGGTAGAGGGCCTGGCCATCCCCCTTTTCTACGGCCGCAACCGCCTCCAGCCCAACATTTTCTTCGCCTGGGGTTGGATGCCGGTGGCCCAGCCGGCCTCCTCCCAGAGCATGGGCAAAGGCGGCGCCCAGCCCTCCGGCGGCTCCCAATACGTCTATACCATCTGGGTCCTCTTCGGCCTCTGCGAAGGGCCCCTCACCGCCATCGGCCGCACCTGGAGCGACAAGACCCGGCAATGCCTGTTCAGCGCCGCGGGCCTGGCCGCAGGCTCGCGCCCCCAACCCCCGGTTCCCGAGCTGCTGAGCGGAGCCCCGGCCCAGGCCCTGGGCTATTACGGCACCGCCTTCTATCACGGCAACATCTATCTGGGTAGCGGCAACTCCATGCCCAACGTCTCCTTTGAGTGCTACGGACCGCTTCCTTATACAGTCGCCACCACCGTCACCGGCGAGCCCCAGATGCTGCCCCCGGCCGCGACGGCCACCGAATCATATACACTGCCATACTACAGTGCGGGCGGGGGGCCTATCACTCCCGTCAGCGTGGCCAACGCCGTCGCCTTCATCAGCGATGGCGGGGTTATCTGGGACAGCGTTGATGCAAATGGCGACTTTAATCAGGTCTCCATGACCAAAGTGTCCGGGACTCCAGAGGCCTCGGGGCAGTATTCCCAGACCGGTGGCATTTATACTTTTTATGTCGGCACTCCGGATATCGCGCCTGATGATCCGGGCTATGTTCCTCCCGCTGCCGGCAATATAGTCATCTCCTACACCTATGTCCCGGCACCCGCCTTCCAGGCCGTGGCCCGATGCCTCGGGACCTGCACCGAGGCATATACCCTCCCCGACGACCACCCGGTCCAGGTGGTCAATGACGACCTGTGGACCGGAGACGCCGGCGTCGCTCTGACCGGGGTCCTCCTCACCCCCATTCCCTATTCCCAACCCAATCCCCTTTACCCGCCGGTGGTCGCCCAGGGCTGCTATATGAGCCTCAACGGCTCCTACTGGTTTAGCCCCCTGGACGCCAGCCAGAACCCCGGCGACCTGGTGATCGCCTATTACTACGCCACGCCCCAGGGCGCTACCATCTCTCCCAGCGGCTGCGTCTGGACGGAGGACAACGGCGTCACCTATGACGATGGGACACCTTTAACCCCGGCGGCCGGCGCCCCCGCCGCGGCCGGCCAATACAACGTCACCGCCGGCACCTACACCTTCTCCGGCTGGGACTGTGGCCGCACCGTCGTCCTTAATTACACTTACAATACCCTGCTCGACTCCAATCCAGCCGAATTCCTCCCGGATCTCCTCACCAACCCCGATTATGGCGCCGGCTTCAACCCCACCAAGATCGGCGATATGAGCCAGTTTTCCGACTATTGCCTGGCCAACGATTTCCTCCTCTCTCCGGTTCTCGATGAGCAGCAGGAAACCCGGGAGCAGATCGCCGACATCCTCAAGCTCCTCAACACCCAAGTTATCTGGAGCGAGGACCATCTCAAGTTCATCCCCATGGGCGACCAGGTCGTCAGCAGCGCCAAGACCGGCGTCACCTTCACCCCGGTCCTCACCCCGGTCCTCGACCTCACCGAAGATGATTTCCTGGAGGACGACAACAACGACCCGATCCAGATCACCCGCAACCCCCAGGTGGACGCCTATAACCAGGTGCAGCTCGAGTACCTGGACCGTTACGCCGACTACAATACCACCATCGTGGTGGTCAACAACCAGGCGGCCCAGGACGTTTACGGGCTGAGGCCCCAGGACGTCATCATGGCCCACCCCATCACCGATCCCGACGTCGCCATTGCGGTGGCCGCCAATATCCTCCAATATTGCCTTTACGCCCGCAACACCTACCAGTTCAAGCTGGGCCTCATCGCCAATATCCTGGAGCCCGGCGACTGGATCACCCTGACCAGCCCGCGCCTGGGGCTAAACCAGATGCCCCTGCGGGTCACCGAGATCTCCGAGGACGACCAGTGCACCTCCACGGTCACAGCCCTGGAATGGCCCATCGGCACGGCCCAGGCCCCGGTCTATCCCAGCCAGAACCGCTCGCCTCTGGTCCTGAATTACAACTCTCCCCCGGGGGACTGCAATCCGCCGGTCATCTTCGAGCCGCCTTTGGGCCTGAGCGACGATCTGGAGGTTTGGGCCGCGGTGAGCGGCGGTCCCAACTGGGGCGGCTGCCAGGTGTGGGCCTCATGGGATGGCAGCAATTACCAGCAGATTGGCATGGTCACCTCGCCGGCCCGCACCGGCTTCCTGGTGAACCCGCTCCCCGCGGCCCCGGATCCCGACACCACCGACGTGGCCAAGGTGAATCTCACCGAGTCCGAAGGCGTATTGCTTAGCGCCTCCCTGGCGGAAGTGAACGCCTTGGTCACCCTCTGCTACCTTTCCGGCGGCGAATTCATCGCCTACGAAAATGCCGCCCTGGTGAGCGCCTCCATCTATGACCTCAGCTATCTGCGCCGCAACTGCTACGGTTATGGCACTGGCGCAACCGGCTCGCCTGTGGGAATCGCCCACGCCGCCGGCGACCGCTTCGCCCGGGTCGACGGCTCCGTCTATAAAATGCCTTTCTCGGTCAACCAGATTGGCCAGACCATCTATTTGAAGTTTCTGTCCTACAACCAGGTGGGCGCTGCCGTCCAATCCCTGGCCGATGTCGAGGCCTATCCCTATCAGATCCAGGGCAGCGCCCTCACCTCTCCCCTCCCGGATATCACCGGCCTGGTGTCGGTTTACCAGGGCTCCCAGCAATACCTCCAATGGACCGCCATCACGCCGGCCCAGGACCCGAGGTATTCCGGAATCAATTACGAGATTCGTTCTGGCGCCGTTTGGGCCACAGCTCAAATCCTGACCTATGTCAGCGATCCCGATTTCCTGGTAACGCAGGCCGGCACCTATTGGGTGTCAGCCTCTTATGCCAGCAACGGCGTCATCCTGGCTTATTCCGCCGTGACCGCCCAGATCGAGGTCGAAGCCGTTGCCATCACCATCAATGACATGGTCAGCAGGGATGAGGCCAGCGAAGGCTGGCCCGGTATCCTCACCGCTGCCCAGGTGTCCTCCGGGACCGTGGTGCTGGCAGTTGGTCAAGCCGTCGGCTCTTACGCCATTCCCGCCAGCGAGGTCCCGGACCTGGGTACGGCCCAGGCCGCGGCCTTGGGCGCCTCCGTGGCCTTCAACAACGTGGTGCCTGGTGCTTCCTTCGATACCGCTCCGGACATGGATGCCATCCCCGACGTAGATCAATATGATGCGGGAGCCGGCGGGGAATTCGATTCGGTGCCCGACGTGGACGCGGCGCCGGACTTCGACCAGGCCGGAGGGGCGCTGGCCCAGACTGTCCAGATCCGGGTGCAGTTCACCCAGGACGGCGCCACCTGGGGAGCCTGGCAGAATTTTACCCCCGGCACCTATGTCTTCCGTAAAGTCAACTTCCAGGTGCTCTTGACCCAGATAGTTCAGGGAGGCGTCACTTTATCACCCGTGGTCACGGACTTCGCCTGGTCCATCTCCATGCCGGACCGCCTGGTCGATGTGGGCAGCATCGCCTGCCCCGCCACCGGGCTGGCCGTCACCTTCACCCCGGCCTTCCAGATCACCCCATCCGTCGCGGTGACCATTCTGAACGCCCAGGCCGGGGACGTGGTGACCTTCCCCACGGCCATCGGGCCAGCCGGGGGCGCAATCATGGTTAGTAATGGCGGCACGGGCGTAGCACGGAACATAAGTTACATCGCCAAGGGCTATTGAGCAGTAAGCAGTGAGCAGTGAGCAGTAACTGCTCATCGCTCACTAACCTGGCCCCTATCAAAGGAGTTTCCCATGAAAAAACTAACCGCCTTTTTGCTGGTTTTTTGCCTTTTTACTTTTAACTTTTGCCTTGCCTCCCAATACCCCCTGGTGGTTCCCGACGGCACCGGAGCCCAGGTGCGCGCCGGCTTCAATAATGCCCTCGATTCCTTGAACACTATCAACTCCGGACCTTCGGCGCCCACCACCACCGAGCCTTACATGCTCTGGGCCGACACCACCAACAACCTCCTGAAACAAATGAACTCAACAAACACCGCCTGGATCGTCCTCGGAACGCTGGGCGCCGCCAACCTGGGTCTGGAGCTAGCCATTACCCCCGGAACCACTTCTCAATATTGGCGCGGCGACAAGACCTGGCAGACCTTACCCCCAAGCCTGTCTTATCCGGGAGCGGGGGTTCCTCTGAGCACCGGGTCCGCCTGGGGGACTTCCTACACAGTGGGGACGGGGGCGAATGACCTGGTCCAACTTAACAGCAGCGGCCAGCTCCCCGCCGTGAGCGGGGCTTTACTGACCAATCTGCCCACTACCGGCATGGTCTATCCCGGCGCCGGAGTTCCCAACAGCACCGGGTCGGCCTGGGGGACTTCCTACACGGTGGGAACGACCGCCAATAACCTGGTCCAGCTTAACAGCAGCGGCCAACTGCCCGCGGTGGACGGCAGCCTGTTGACCAACCTGGCGGCCGCCTCTATTCCTCCTGGAGTCATCGTGCCCTATGCAGGCGCCTCCGCTCCCAGCGGCTGGCTCTTATGCTACGGCCAGCAGGTGAGCACCACGACCTATGCCAGCTTGTATGGCGCCATCGGCACCACCTACGGCTCCGGGAGCGGCACCTTCGGCATCCCAGATTTGCGGGGCCGCGCCGCCTTCGGCGCCGACGCCATGGGAGGCACGGCGGCCGGGCGTTTGGGCTCGGGCAATACCGGAGGCATCACCGGCAGCGCCACGCTGGGAGCCAGCGGCGGCCAGCAATCGCATACTCTAACGTCGGCAGAGGAAGCGAGTATGCCGGTAACAGGGACTCTGGCAACCGGCACCGGCGGCGGGGGATCAAATGCAGTCATACAGGATAACGTTAATACCGCACTTATCCAGAGTGGCCAGTTTACGGCAATTACCGCCCTGAATGGTATCACAGGGACCGCCACCGGCGGCGGCGGGGCGCACAATATCACCCCCCCCGCCCTGGTGCTGAATTACATCATCAAATATTAAGCAGTGTAGGGTGGGCACCGCCCACCATTTCTGTGAGCAGTGAGCAGCGGTGTAGGGCGGGAAAGCGGAGCGCATCCCGCCAAGACAGTAAGCAGTGAGCAGTAAGCCGGTAGCATAGGCGTCCCGCCTGTGGCCCATATGATTACTCACAGGCCAGGGGCCTTTGCTACCGGCCACTATACCAGCAGCTAAGGAGGCCATATGACTTTCTGGCAAAAAATCTGGGCCGATCCCAAGACCACCATCCCCGGGATCATCGCCGCCGCCCTGAGCACCCTGGTGGCCTTAGGCATCATCACCCCGGCTCAGTCCAGCCCCTTGCAAACAGCCTTGACCGCCACCCTCGGCGGCATCGTCGCCCTCGTGGGCCTCTTCAGCAACTGGCCTAAATAAAGGCGATTATCTGTTTTCTGTCTTTTATAAATGGGTCTGATTTTGCCTTTCCCAGAAAAACAGAAGAAAGAAAACAGAAAACAGGAGCTTTTATGGTCACAGGCGCAGACATCCTGCAAAAAGCCCGCACCCGCCTGGGCGATTCTTACGTCTTCGGCGCCCTCACTCCGGTAGGGGCGCCGAACCCCCGGGTCTTTGATTGCTCCAAACTCGCTTCCTGGGCCGTATATCAGGCGGCCAAGCTCATTTATGGCGCCGACCGCGACAAGGGGAACCCCCTGGAGGTTTACGGAGGCACCATTTATTGGAACCGGGACGCCCGCAGCGTCGGCCTCATCGTCTCTCTGGAGGAAGCTGCCGCCTCGCCCGGGGCCGCGGTCCTGAGGTTGGGCACCGCCTCCCAGTGCGGCCATATCGTCTTCTCAGACGGCCTGGGGGGGACCGTGGAGGCGCATTCTACCGCAACCGGGGTCATTACTTCCACCCTGCACGGCCGGCGCTGGGATTTGGGTATAATGGTTCCAGGGATCGAGTACCAGA
>Ga0116121_1001187_pt1 | contig 11428 bp, 8 predicted proteins | sample June2015DPH_13_1_FD_89725 | JGI IMG/M metagenome (GOLD analysis project Ga0116121, IMG submission 89725) | Peatland microbial communities from SPRUCE experiment site at the Marcell Experimental Forest, Minnesota, USA - June2015DPH_13_10 | ecosystem: Environmental > Terrestrial > Soil > Wetlands >...
AGGCGCCTCCCAAGCTATAATTGCAGGTTCCAGTGCGCGAACTCCTAGGCTGTTGGATTCCCAGGCGATCTCAGTCAGGCGTCTCTCAATGGAACTTTCCTTGTGGCTGGATCGTATTAGAGGACGTGTCCGTCAGACCGATGGAAGCGGGTGGGCCGGATCGTCCTGTAAGTGGAGACATCGAGGAACGCTAGGCGCTCCCCGACGGTGACGGAGACGATGAAACCCTGGAAAAAAATCGCGATTGGCGCGGGCGTGGTGGTGCTGTTGGCCATCATCGTCGGCATTACCGTGCATCAGAGCGGCAAGAATGTGGTCACGGTGCAGACCGGGAAGGTGCAGCGCCAAGACTTGTCGTCGGTGGTGAGCGCGTCGGGCGAGATTAAGCCGAAGACCTACGTCAACATCGGGGCCAATGCTTACGGAAAGATCACCCACCTTTACGTTAAGGAGGGGGATCACGTGAAGAAGGGGCAATTGCTGGCACAACTGGAAAACGTTCAGTCCACGGCCGACGTGAGCGCCAACCAGGCCTCGGTGCAGGCCGCGGAGACGGATGCCATCGCGGCTGACGCTGCCCTCAGGACTTCCGACGCCGACCTGGTGCGTGCCCAGGCCGACTACGCGCGCAACAAGCTGGATTGGGAGCGCGCGCAAAATCTCTTCCAGGATGGGTTGATCGCGAAATCCGATTTTGACAGTCGCCAGAACGCATGGGCCACAGCGGACTCCGGGCTGGTGCAAGCCAAAGCGCGCGTCGCCCAGGCCAAGGCGCAGAAGGACTCCGCAGACCGGCATGTCGCCCAGGCGCGGGCCAATCTCACACGGGTCGCCGATGTGCTGCAGAAAACCAGTTATGCCGCTCCCTACGACGGGGTCATTACGAATTTGCCGGTTCGCGAAGGTGAGTCAGTGGTCATCGGTATTCAGAATGCGCTCGGCAGCACCTTGCTCACCCTGGCCGACATGTCGGTGATCACCGCTGAAGTAAAGGTGGATGAGACCGACATCGTGAACGTGCACCTGGGCCAACCAGCGGAAGTAACGATCGACGCGATTCCGAAGAAGGTTTTCCACGGGACGGTTTCAGAAATCGGAGACAATGCCATCGTGCGCTCCACCGGTGTGGCTACATCGCAGCAGTCCACCGCTAGCGAAGAAGCCAAAGACTTCAAAGTTGTCGTTACCGTAACCGATCCTCCCGCAGATCTGCGTCCCGGCCTCTCGGCCACCGCCAAGATCACGACGGCCGCCCGCAGCGGCGTGCTCACCATCCCCATCCAGGCGCTCTCGGTTCGCACCAAGGCTCAACTGGAGCAGGAAAAAAGCGCCCCCGGTTCCGTGCACGCCGCCGCACCGGCACCGAAAGAAGCTGCATCCAAGGACAAGAACAGAGATCAGAAAGAGGACGTGCAGGGCGTCTTCGTGATCCGCAACAATAAGAAGGCGGAGTTCGTCCCCGTAACCACTGGCGTCACAGGCACCAGCGACATCGAAGTGATCAATGGCCTGAGCGATGGAGACGAGGTCATCACCGGCAGCTACAAGGTTTTGCGGACGCTGCGTTCCGGAAGCAGCGTTAAGATCGACAACTCGGTTCCCAAGAAGGAAGAGGAATCTTCATGACGTTCGGCGGATTCATCCGTCCAATGGGGAAGCCGTTCTTTGTCCGGAAGAATCTTGTCCAGAAGAATCCGGTGCTGAACAATCGGGTGCCGAATAATCGGGTCTCGAACAGCAGTCTGGAAGCACGGGTTTCATAGTCTCGACCGCAAACGGGGCCACGGAATCGAATTCAAACTCGGAGAACCACGTGGCACCGGAGCAGGAGAAAAAGATGGCGACCGCAGAAGTGATCAGCATGTCCCCCACCACCGTCGCAGCGCCGCCGCAGTCCTGCATGATCGCGGCTGTGGATCTGTGGAAGACCTACGACATGGGCTCGGAGCAGCAGGTACACGCTCTGCGCGGCGTCAACCTGAGGATTGAGCGGGGCGAGTATGTCGCCATCATGGGACCTTCGGGTTCGGGCAAGTCCACGCTGATGAATCTTATCGGCTGCCTCGATACGCCCACCAAAGGCGAATACTGGCTGAACAGCCAGCTGGTGAGCGAGCTTGACGACGATGAACTGGCGCGCATCCGCAACAAGGAAATCGGTTTCGTGTTTCAAACCTTTAACCTGCTGGCCCGCGCCACCGCTCTGCATAACGTGGAACTGCCGCTGATCTATGCCGGCGTTCCGACCGCGGAGCGTATCGAACGCGCCAAGGCTGCGTTGACGGCCGTGGGTATGGAATCGCGCATGACGCACAAGCCGAACGAACTCTCCGGCGGCCAGCGTCAGCGCGTCGCCGTCGCCCGCGCCCTGGTCAATCGGCCTTCCATCATTCTCGCGGATGAGCCCACTGGCAATCTCGATTCGCAGACGGGCAACGAAATCATGGCCTTGTTCGATCGCCTGCACGGTGAGGGAAACACCATTGTGCTGGTCACCCACGAGCATGACATCGCCGAATACGCTCACCGCGTGGTCCACATCAAGGACGGAGCGGTTGAACGCGATGAGCGGAAGAAATAAATTCTGCTCCCGGCGGGTTAGTCCAGACGACTAAGTTCAGAGTAAGTGCAGAGCGAGCCGCTTGGAGCGAACCGTGCCGCCGGGAACTACCTCCAACTGCGGGCTGATTTTCCGGCGCCGTGCATGGCTACTTCCTCGGCATTTTTCACCGCTGCCACCGCTATCTGGTCACGCCCATTGCGCTTGGCCTCATACAGCGCGGCGTCGGCCGCCGCCATCAATTCCTTGGGTGAACTACCATGCTCGGGGAACACCGCGACTCCCACCGAAATTGTGAGCATCCCCATCGACTTGCCCTGGTGCAGGACAGTGAGTTCCTTCATTTTCAGTCGTAAGCGCTCGGCTCGCGCACAGGCAGCCTCCACGTTCGCCGTGGGCAGGATGACGACAAATTCTTCCCCTCCGAAGCGGCATACGAAATCCTCTGCCCGAATGCCCTTGGTCAGGGAAGCTCCGGTTTCGCGCAATACCGCGTCGCCCGCATCGTGGCCATAGGTATCGTTGAAGTTTTTGAAATGGTCAAGATCGATCATGAGGACCCCGAGAGATTGCGATGCGCGAGTTGCGCGCCGGACCTCACGTTCCAATATCTCTTCCAGGTAGCGGCGGTTATAGAGCCCGGTCAAGGCATCCCGAACCGATTGGGTTCGCAGCGCTTCGCGCAGTCTTATGTTGGCGATGGACAATCCCAATTGTCCCGCAAACGTCGTCTTGAATGAGATTTGCGACGCCTCCAGGTGCGGCACTTCGTCTGTTGCCTGAAAGTGCAGGATGCCCAGCGTTTCGCCCTGTGCCAGGATCGGAACGCACAAATACGTATTCTTAACGCCGGCTGCATGAGCACAAGGCGCGGTCGAGTCGCCCGCAACCACCAGATGGGGATGCCCCGTGCGCAGCGCCCAGCAGGAAGTTGCCTCAAACTCCATTGCGGGAAGCTGGCAGTCGGCCCACGAGCCGATCACGTCGGCCAGGCTTCGTGAACCGTTCAGCAGCGCCACCGCTCCCCGGACGGCGGGAAATATTCTGGGCGCAAAACCCAGAGCGGCCGCGATCAGTTCGTTCAGACTGATACAGCTTTGCAGCAGTTCTCCCATCTCCGCCAGCATGGTTGCCCGCTGCGAGCGCTTTTCCAGTTCCTTCATCATGTTCTCGTTCTGCCGGTCGAACTGGTTTCGGTCGCGGTCCTTCTCTACTATCTCTTCCTGCAACCGGGCGTTGGTGTCGGCCAATTCCATGGTCCGTTCCAGAATCTGTTCTTCCAGAATCTGCTGGTTCTGCTTCTGATCTTCAATGTCGGTGCACGTGCCGAACCATTTGACAATCTCTCCCGTGGCGTCGCGGATCGGATTGCCCCGGGCTAAGAACCAGCGGTAGGTTCCATCTTTCGCGCGCATGCGATACTCCACAGCGTAGGGATCCCCGGTGCGCAACGCGTTTCCCCACTTCTCCAGACAAAGCGGCAGGTCATCGGGATGGATCGCCACCGTCCACCCCGAACCCTGGCATTGCTCGAGCGTCAGCCCGGTGTAATCAAAACATCTCTGGTTGAAGTAGTCGTCCGCGCCACTTGGATTGGCGGTCCAGATTATCTCGGGAATCGCTTCGGCCATCGTGTGGAAATACAACTCACGTTCCCGGGCTATGCTCAGATCGCCTTTGCGCAGCGCTACGAACCTGTCGAAGATAGACGACACAATTGCAGTAGCCAGCACAAAAAGACTGATTGCGCAGATGGCGATGGCGCCTACTTGGGAAACGCGGATGGCGTAGGTAAGATCAGCCGCAATCCCGGAAGCGTGGAAGGTCGCCGCCCACATCCCGGTATAGTGCAGAAGCGGAATGGCACTGCCCAGGACGATGGCTCCGATGACTTTCCTCCGGCTCGCCTGCATCTCATTCCGTAACCGGAAGGCGATTTGCAGGGCCGCCAGAGAAGTCACAATGGCCAGCCCGATCGAGAGCGCAACAATTCTGCGGTCGTACACAACCACCGCCGAACAGCGCATGGCAGCCATGCCGATATAGTGCATAGCCGCAATTCCACCGCCCATCACCACGCCGCCCGCGATCCCCTGCCAGACATTCATCTCCGGCCGGCTAACCACAAACAGCGCCACTGCGGAGGCGGCGATCGCCGCCAACAACGAAAGCAGCACCGTGGGAACATGGTAAAAAACCGGTATCGGCATGAGGAAGGCAAGCATGCCGACATAGTGCATCGACCAGATCCCCAGGCCCATCGCCGCTGCTCCACAGCTCAGCCACAGGGCGCGTGCCCAGCCCCGCGCGCAGGTTACGCGGCCCGCCAGATCCAGTGCAGCATAGGAGGCAAACATCGCCAGCACGACAGAAAGCGTCACCAATCCGTAGTCGTAGCTGCCGTTCATTGCCGTGATTGCATTCATCTTTTGCCTTCGATGCGCCAACCTGTCACAGAAATCCTTCGGAGAACGGCGGATGGATTCGGATTCCCCGGGCTGGCCTTGGCCCGGCCCTCCACCATACACATCGGCTGTATTCCCGGTTTCCGGGTTAGGAGTCGCTAAGGAGCTGCCACATGTCTTGTGGGACCAGAGTTATGTGGCAAGACCGAGAAGGGTCTCTGCCGGGAGGCTGTTGTGAAAATCGGGAGTTGAAAGTCGAATTGCGTCGCCTGGACTACAGTGCGTTGTTTGCGGGTTTCACTGCATCTTAGCGCTGTCGGCGGGCCCGAGTGGACCGGCGAGGAAGAAATTGTGATCGTAGAGGTTGCGGTACATGCGTCCGGCGATCTCCGCCGCCTTGGGACCGAAGGTGGGTCGTCCGCCCTGCAGGAAAATCACCACCACCACGCGTCCACTGCTGGTGTTCGCGTAAGATGCGAACCAACCGAAACGGGTTCCGGCGTGGGAGCAGGTTCCGGTTTTGCCGAGAATCTCCTCCTCGCTGAAGTTGAGCCCGAGCCGCCGGGCCGTGCCATATTGCACCGCTCCAGCCATGCCGTCGGAGATTTCAGGAATCAGTGGAGCGATATCAAGTTGCCGCTTGATGCGCGGCTGGAAATTCGCGATTTCTTCCGGCGATGTGGGATGCTGCAGGTAATAGAGCGTGCCGCCGTTCGCGATCGCCGAAACCATTGCGCCTAACTGCAAAGGCGTCATGGAAACACCTTCGCCGAACGAACACATCTTGCCCACGCCGCCCAGTTTTTCCGGTATCACTTCCTCCGGATACGTGCCCAATTGTTCGCCTGCAATATCGTAGCCCGCCAGCTCGCCCAGGCCGTATTGATGAGCGTAGTAGGAGACTTTCTCGAAGCCCAGCTTACGTCCCAGCGCTTCGAAATATGCGTTGTTGGAGTGGGCCAGAGCTGTGGTGAGGTTCATCCGGCTGCGCCCCCCGAGTGCGACCTCGGTTTCCTTCGAAACCACGCCTTCGCTCAGTGCCGCCAGCGCCACGGAAAGTTTGATGGTCGAGCAAGGTTGCGCGCCGCTCGACAGCGCCAGCTTCTGATTCACCATGGCCAGCACCCGTCCGCTGGTCGGCTCAATCGCGACTACCGTGCCGTTCATGTTGCCCAAAGCATCAATGGCGGCCTGGCGTACGACCAGGTCTTCGCCCTCGGTAACATCGCCGCCGGTAATTCCATCGGCGAACGAACTCATGAAAAAGCGCTCGTGATAACTGTGCCGGCGGCTGCTCGCCGAGGTCCGCGTAAGGGTTGCGCGCGCGGTTCCCGCGCTGGCACTGAGAGGTCGGCGGCCGCTGGTGCTGTGACTGCTGGCCAAATGCCGCATCCGGCGCTTGGTATGCTGGCTCTCACTCACTTTCTGGGATTTCCCTTTGCTGGTATTCAGCGCGTGCGTGCTGACGTGCGCGGCCCACATTGCGGGAGCAAGAAGCAACCCTCCCACCATTACCACCAGACAAACATAGCGCGTTCTCAACTTGAACATCTGCAGTTCGTTCCCCTCATCCCGGACTCTAAGCTCCGGATTGCTGATCCCAGTTTCCCTGTCTACTTGGATGCATGTTGCGTTGCACATCTATTCCGATGCACGACGCCTGCCAGCCACCCTCATGGACCGGTAACTTTGCCCACTCCGTTGATATTACGGGAGTTAGACCGCTTCGGGCAATGACAAAGTTTGCATCGTTAGAACCATTAATTTCGATCTAAACCATTATGGAACAAGTAGTTAAACGGGAATTACTTTCGTTCCAGAGTCTACAGTAACCGTTACCTCGTTACTTCAAAGTTACTACCTTCTGCGCAAAGTTTTTCTCTTTCGCTCTTCGACCTTATCCCCCGATTGCCTCGATTTCCAGCGCGTTTTCCGGCTCGAATCCCTCTTCAATCCCTTACATGACTTCGCCGCGCTTGCGCAGAAATGCCGGAACATCCAGGTCGTCCTGCTCGAAGTTCGCCACCATCGCGCTGCGCATCGTATCCAGCGAGATCACTTCAGCCCCAGCGTGGGCCATCGCCAGCGGCGAGGGCTCCGGCGTGGCGGAGTACTCTTGCATCACAGGCTCCGACATTGATTCCCGAAATTGGTCAGGAAAAGGCTCTGGCGCGGATTGCGCCGGACCCACCGGGTCGGGAAAATCCATGGCGTCATCGTGCGTGGCAGCGAACGAATGATGCACCTCCACCGCCCGCTGATGAACGCGGCTCACTTCCTTGAAGCCGGTGGCGATCACCGTGATCTTCACCGTATCCTTCATCTTCTCGTCCATCACTGCGCCGAAAATGATATTCGCGTCTTCATGCGCGGCGCTCTGGATGATGGTGCAGGCCTGCTGCACTTCGGCCAGCTTCAGCGAGGCCGAACCCGTGATGTTGATGAGAATGCCGCGGGCTCCATCGATCGCGCCCGCCTCGAGCAATGGAGACGCAATCGCCCGCTGGGCCGCTTCCGTCGTGCGATTCGCGCCGCTTGCGGTCGCGGTGCCCATCACGGCATAACCCATGCCGGCCATGATCGTCTTCACGTCGGCGAAGTCGCGGTTGATGATGCCGGGAATCGTAATGATGTCGGAAATTCCCTGCACGCCCTGCCGCAGAATGTCGTCGGCGATGCGGAACGATTCGAAGAATCCCGCATTCTCCGCCACCGCCAGCAGCTTTTCGTTGGGAATCACGATGGTCGTGTCCACCGATTCCATCAATTCAGCGATGCCCTTCTCGGCCTGCGTCATGCGCCGCTTGCCTTCAAAGCAAAACGGCTTGGTCACGACCGCAACCGTGAGCGCCCCCATCTCACTCGCCAGCGACGCGATGATCGGAGCCGCGCCCGTGCCCGTACCACCGCCCAGGCCGGTGGTCACGAACACCATGTCCGCGCCTTCGAGCGCCTCGATGATCTTGTCCGAATCTTCGAGCGCAGCCTTGCGACCGATTTCCGGATTCGCACCCGCGCCCAGGCCGTTGGTCAGCTTCACGCCGAGCTGCAGCTTCACCGGCGCCCGCGACATGCGCAGCGCCTGCAAATCGGTGTTGGCAACGATGAATTCGATGCCCTCCACTCCGGCATCAATCATGCGGTTCACCGCATTGCCCCCGCCGCCGCCCACACCGATGACCTTGATCTTGGCATCGTTGAGAGGCTCTTCATTGAAGCTGATGCGAATGCTCGAATCGTTTGTCATAATTCTCCATCTGGATCGATTTTCTTCTGCTAGTTCCCTTTGTTAAGGCTTGTCATTCCGAGCCGACGTTGGTCGGCGAGGAATCTGCCTATCTGCGTCCAACGGTTACATCCTTTCCACGTAGGCCTTTGCTTCTTTGATTTCCTCGCAGTCAGCGACTCTTGCCTCCCATTTGACCGCTGCCGAATACCATCGGAATGCTTCAGCGGGATCGGCTGGGACCTCAGTCCCGCGCGAGTAGATGCGGCCTAGCGCAACCAGTGCAAGAAACTCTGCGTGCGACACGGACTTGTAAAGTCGCAAGGCCTCACCAACATTCTTTTGAATTCCTAATCCCTCTTCGTACATCCGCGCCAGATTGATCACAGCCCGCGATGCTCCCTTGTTGGCAGCGGCAGATAACAACCGAAACGCCTCCTGATAGTTAACTTCGACGTCGATCCCGTTCAGGTAACAGATCCCTAAGAAGCACTGAGCAGGACAGAAACCAGACTCAGCCTTCTCTCGCAGTTCCTTCATGTCTAAACTTTCGGCCAACGCCGCGCTCCTTCACCCCACCAGCATCGCCCTCAATCTCGATCCCCACCGCTCCCCCTGAAACCCGCGCGCTACGCGCGCCCGCTGTCCGTAGGCGACCATGCCGAGGACCGTGGCATACTCCGGCTCGGCCAGCGTGGCCGGCATTTTCGCCAGGGGCGTAGGCCACGACAGCCGCACCGGACGCCGCAGCACCGACTCCGCCACATCGAAAATTCCCGGCAGCCGCGATCCTCCGCCGCTGAGTACGATGCCCGCCAGACACAGCTCGAACATGCCACTCTGCCGCAGAGTTTCGCGCATCATCTCAAACAACTCGCGCGCCCGAGGCTCGAGAATCTCCGCCACCAGCCGCTGGGGCAGGAGGCGCGAGGGCCGGTCACCCACCGATGGAACCTCCACTTCGTTCCCTTCGGGAATCAGGGTGACGATCGCATTGCCGTACACTTTCTTGATCTTCTCCGCCTCGGCCAGGGCCGTACACATACCCACCGACAAATCGCTGGTGAAGTGGTCGCCGCCCACGGGAATCACTCCCGTGTAAGCGACTGCGCCCTGCAGAAAAACGATCAACTCCGTCGATCCCGCTCCGATGTCCGCGAGGCAAACCCCAAGTTCCCGTTCGTCGGCCCGCAGCACGGAATCGGCCGCCGCCAGCGGCTCAAACACGGTGTCGTCCACGTGTACGCCGGCACGATTCACCGCCGTGATCACGTTCTGCGCCGCACTCGCCGCGACTGTGACCAGGTGAACGCGAACCTCCAGCCGCGCCGCCATCATGCCCAGCGGATCGTGTACTCCCGCCTGATCGTCGAGAATGAATTCCTGCGGCAGCAGGTGCAGCACCTCACGATCGGCCGGGAGCGGAATCGCCCGCGCCCGCTCCACCGCCTGCTTGATTTCATCGCGGCCAATCTCCCGCGGACGCGTGCCGAGGCTGATGCCGCCGTGGCTGTTCACTCCGCGCACGTGCGCTCCGCCGATGCCCACAATGGCGTGCTCCACCGCAGCCCCCGCCGTATCCTCGGCTGCTTCCACCGCCTTCTGAATCGACGCGACCGCCTTGTCCAGTTCCACGATCACGCCCTTGCGTGAACCGCGCGACTCGGCCACGCCGTGCCCGCGATAGCGCAGGCCGTTGTCGGTGACCTCCACCATGAGCGCACACGTTTTCGCGCTGCCCACGTCGATTGCTGTCAGAAAGTTTCCCTGCTGGTTCGCCATTCGTTATTAGTCCCCAGACGTTTTCAACTTGTCGTTTGCATCTTGAGAATCGTCATCCCGACCGCAGCTTCTCATTCCCGAAGGGAATGGGTAGCGGAGTGGAGGGACCTGCTGTTTCCATACAGGGCCACACCAATTCCGGAATTTCGAATATCTCTGAACCGCTACTCCGTTGCACTCTCACTGCCCCGGCCCCTGACTCGTCTGCGTCTTAGCCACCGCCGGACTCGGTTTCTGACCCCCGCTGCCGGAGGGCTTTGCTGTTGGCTTCGAAGGCTGGGACGACGACTGTTTCCCGCCCGTGGCCTGCAATGCCGCAGTGTCATGTGCCGCCGGTGAAGTCGTTTTCTTCGCCGCCATGCTGTTCGTTGTCGCGGATGCCCATGGCGTCTTCGTTGAAGCCGTCTTCTTCACGCCCGAGGTAGCTTTCCCCGGCTTCGCCGCAATCTTCTTAACCTTGGGTTTCGCAACCGCCTTCTTGCTTCCACCGGCTTCACCTTTTGAATCAAGCGTCTTCTGCGTCAATTCAAACGCTGGTTTCGGCACCGCACGGTCGTGTGGAGGCAGTCGAGTGATCAGCGCCGCTGGCTTCACTCCCGCCGCTGCCGCTGCTTTCGCAACTGCCGGGCTCAACGCCGCCGGCTTCGCGGTTCTCTGCATGTCTGGATTCACGATGATCTGATTGTCGTAACGCAGATCCACCGACTCCAGCTTCTGAAACTGCTGCCGCCAACCCTGGGCGTGGCTCACATAAATCTTGTAGCGCCGCAGATAATCCGACGATCCCAGATGCACCAGCACGTCGCCCGCCGCATCGTTCACCCGCACCTTCACGTCTTCCAGGTCGGCGAGATCCACTTCGCTTAGATCCTGCGAATAGCGCGCCCCGCCTGAATCCAGGTCTCCCACCATCTCCGAGTAAGTCTTCATCCGCGGCGCCCGCGTCGAAAGCGGCTCCCCCGGATTCATTCCCAGAATCACCGGGAACGAATACTTGTGCTTCGGCGTCAACTCCATCAAGGTCCCGCCCGCGTCAATCAATGACATCCGCGGCCCCACCCGCGCAAACGCCACCGGCGTACGCTCGTGAATCTCCACCTTCAGGCGGTTAGGAACAAAGCGCATCACGCTGGCCGATTCCACCCACGGAATCTGCTCCAGTTGAATCTTCTGTTGCGTCAGAGGAATGAAGAAGATGTTGCGCCCAATGTCGGCGCCCATCACTTCCATAATCTGCGCCTTGCTTACGTTCTGCATGCCCGTGACTTCAATGTTGTCGCTCGATTCCACGCGGAAGCGCCACGAGTGTTCGCCATAGTGATACAGCGCGGCCGCGGCCAGCCCGCCTAAGCACACCAAGGCAACGGCCACAACGGCCCACAGCAAACGATTCGCGGTTTTCTTGGGAAGAGAACTTCGGCGGGCGGAAACCCGCTTTTGCCCGCGCAGGAACGG
>Ga0116121_1001188_pt1 | contig 11424 bp, 9 predicted proteins | sample June2015DPH_13_1_FD_89725 | JGI IMG/M metagenome (GOLD analysis project Ga0116121, IMG submission 89725) | Peatland microbial communities from SPRUCE experiment site at the Marcell Experimental Forest, Minnesota, USA - June2015DPH_13_10 | ecosystem: Environmental > Terrestrial > Soil > Wetlands >...
GAATCTCGGCGACGACCTCGCCGTGCTGTAGTACGCGCAACTTGTTGTCGGCGGTGACCTTGCCGACTTCTACCGCGTCGAGTCCCCACTTCTCGAATACGCGGAAGACTTCGTGCTCGCGGCCCTTCTGCGCCACCAGCAGCATGCGTTCCTGCGACTCGCTGAGCATGATTTCATACGGAGTCATGCCGGTTTCGCGTTGCGGCACGCGGTCGAGTTCGATTTCAATGCCGACGCCGCCGCGCCCGCCCATCTCACAGGTGGAGCAGGTAAGTCCGGCAGCGCCCATATCCTGAATGCCTACGATTGCTCCGGTCTGCATGGCTTCTAGGCAGGCTTCGAGCAGCAACTTCTCCAGGAAGGGATCGCCAACCTGCACGTTCGGACGCTTAGCTTCGGAAGCTTCGCTGAATTCTTCGCTGGCCATGGTCGCGCCGTGGATGCCGTCGCGCCCAGTCTTGGCGCCGACGTAGATCACCGGATTGCCTTCGCCGGCGGCGCGCGCGTAGAAAATCTCATCTTTGCGAACTAAGCCCATGGCGAAAGCGTTTACCAGCGGATTACCGGAGTAGCAGGGCTCAAACTTCGTTTCGCCGCCCAGGTTGGGCACGCCGAAGCAGTTGCCATAAGAAGCGACGCCGCTGACTACGCCCTCGAGGATGGAATGGTTGCGGTGAATCTCTTTCTGTGTAACCTGCGCGGCGGAGTCGTCCGCACCCACACGAATCGGACCAAATCGCAGCGAATCCATCACCGCGACCGGTCTTGCGCCCATGGTAAAGATGTCGCGCAGGATTCCGCCCACGCCCGTGGTTGCGCCTTGAAATGGTTCGATGAACGACGGGTGGTTGTGCGATTCGATCTTGAAGGCGCAGGCCCATCCATCGCCGATGTCGATAATGCCAGCGTTCTCGCCCGGTCCCTGCAGTACGCGCTTGCTGCGCGTGGGCAGACGCTTCAGATGCACACGCGACGATTTGTAGGAACAATGCTCACTCCACATCACGCTGAAGATGCCGAGCTCAGTGAGCGTGGGCTCACGATCTCCGAGAAGCTGTTTGATCTTTTCGTACTCGTCGTTGGTAAGGCCGTGCTGCCGGAGAGTCTCCGGAGGGAAGGCAGAGGTCATGGAAGTGGTCATGGGGAAGATCTATTGTCGCATTTTAGAGGCCTTGAAGGAAGGGTGGTTTGGGGGTTGCCGGATAATCGATTCGGGCCCGGTTACCCATCGAACATCCGGAGCCGGGCTTCCTTCCGGTAAACTTTCAGGCAGATGAGATCAATCATTGTAGGTACGGCGGGGCACATCGACCACGGGAAGACGGCGCTGGTGAAGGCGTTAACCGGGATCGACGCCGATCGGCTGGAGGAAGAGAAGCGGCGCGGCATCACCATCGACCTGGGCTTCGCGCACATGGACTTGCCGGTTCCGAAGGATGAGACGACGAATGGCGAGACGTTGCGGCTGGGCTTTGTCGACGTGCCGGGGCACGAGCGCTTTGTGCGGAACATGCTGGCTGGGGTGGGCGGAATCGATCTGGTACTGCTGGTGATTGCAGCCGACGAGGCGATCAAGCCGCAGACCCGGGAGCATTTTGACATTCTGCAACTGCTCGGCGTGCGGCGCGGCATCACGGTATTGACCAAATCTGACGCGGTGGATGCGGAGACGCTCGGCGTGGTGCGGCTGGAGGTGGAAGAGTTTCTGCGCGGCACTTTTCTGGACAAACCAAGCCCGATCGTCGCTGTGAGTTCGCTAACGGGCGCGGGGCTGGATGAACTCAAGCGGGCGATGGTGGTGGCAGCAACCGAGGTGCGGCCGCGGGATTCGCAGGCGATCGCCCGGCTGCCCATCGACCGGGTGTTCACCATGAAGGGCTTCGGTACGGTGGTGACGGGGACGCTGGTGGCGGGGACGATTCGTCGCGAAGATGAGTTGGAAGTTTTTCCAAGTGGCCGGAGCGTGCGCGTGCGCGGAGCGCAGGTGCATGGGCAAATGGCAGACGCCGCAGTCGCTGGTCAACGGACTGCGCTGAACCTGGCGAGCGCCAGCACGGAAGATTTGTCCCGAGGCATGACCCTGGCGCCTCCGGCGATGTTCGAAGCAACGCGGCAGGTGGACGTGCGGTTGCGGCTCCTGCCTTCGGCGCCACGAGCGCTCAAGAACCGCGCGCGGGTTCATTTTCATTCGCATACGATGGAGAGCGTGGCGGAAGTTGGGCTGTACGAGAGGAAGGAACCCGATTCCACTTCTGCGAAGAACGCAAAGTTAGCTCGCCCACAACTTCTGCCGGGGCAAGAAGCTTTTGCGCGGCTGAAGCTGCCCGAGGCGGCGCTGCTTCTGCCGGGAGACCGGTTCATCATCCGGCAATTCTCGCCGGTGGTGACGATCGGGGGCGGAGTTGTTTTGGATGCGGCACCGATGCGGCGCATGCCGGGGCTGGCCGACTTCCTGAAGGTGTTGGCGGGTGGCATTGCGGAGACAATTCTGAGGGTGCGGATTGCGCGGCGGCTGCAGGAAGGTATCGCGACGTCTCGACTTGTTGCGGAGACTGGTTGGACGCAGAGTTTTGTCGAGGCTCAACTGGGACAAGCAGTCAAGGAAGGGCGGGTCGTGCGGATCGGCGAGTTGTTCCTGGATTCACCCGCGCTAGAAGCACTGAGGCTGTCTATCGTGAGCTCGGTCGAAGATTTTCACAAAAAAAATCCCCTCGTGGGAGGCATTGCCAAGGAACAACTACGCGAGCAGAGCGGAGCGTCAGTCGAAGTCTTCGACGCAGTTCTCAGCATGCTTGTCCGGGGCAAGAAGCTTGAGGTAGCTGGAGAACTGGTGCGCCTGCCTGGCCATGGCGTGGTGATGAAGGACGAAGAGGCGGAATCGATGCAGATGATCGAACAAGCCTTTGGCAGCGCCGGTCTGAAAGTTCCAGCGCTGCATGAAGTGATTGCCGGGCTGAAAGTGGACAAAGCCCGGGCGCAGAAGATTGTGACTTTGCTGCTGCGGGACAAGGTGCTGATCAAGGTTTCCAACGAACTGGTTTTTCATCGCAGTGCGCTCGAACAATTGCGACGGGAATTGACGGCTTACAAAGCGAAGTCGCCCCGCATCGATGTGGCAAGCTTCAAGGAGTTGACGGGAGTGAGCCGCAAGTATGCCATTCCGCTGCTGGAATATCTGGATCGCGAGCGGGTGACCAGACGCATTGGGGATGCGCGGGAGATTCTGTAGGAATTGAGTCATCGGGGGATTGAGTGATTGAGCCATTGAAAATCTAAAGCCAATCGCACAATGGACCGATCACGCGCAATCGCTCAATTCCTTAGATTCTGTAGGAATTGAGCCATCGGGGGATTGAGTGATTGAGCCATTGAAAATCTAAAGTCAATCGCACAATGGACCGATCACTCAAGCGCTCAATTCCTTAGATTTTCTCTTCGGGGAATTCCAGTTCCAATCCCAGCGGGTCGGTCACGCGGTTGGTGAGGTTGGCCAGCCCGGTGAGCATGTGGAGGTCGACGATCTCGGAATCGGAAAAATGTTTCTTCAGTTCATCGAAATCCGTTTGCTCGATTGCGCGCGGGGTGCGGGTCAATTTGTCGACATAAGTCAGGGCCGCCCGCTCTTTTTCAGAATAGCGCGAGTAGTTTCCCGCCTGGAGCGCCGTCCAGTCCTCGGCAGTGAGCCCAACGCGCTTCGACGAAGCAACGTGATGTTGCGTGCAGTAGTGACATCCATTGATGAAGGAAATGCGGAGGTAGATGAGTTCGAACAATTTGCGGTCGAGAGAACGTCCTACGCTGGCGTAGAAGCTTAGAAAATTCTTAAGCATTTCGGGACGATGGGCCAGGGCCTTCTGTACGTTGCCGGGCTTCCCGCGAAGCGTGGTGTCGTAAATCTCGCGCACTTCAGGAGATGCAGATTCCGGGGCGATTAAGCTGACGCGTGCCATTCGATTCCTCCGAAGCTCGAGAGAGCCCACTCATGATAGACGAATCGCAGATTCAATGCGATTGATGTATCTACGCGGCCTTTTGCCCCGTAACTGCAGGAAGAGTGCGGTATTGCCGATAGTCCTCCTTAGGGCCTATCCATGAAAAGTGCAGGGCTGGTCACGATTCTGCTTTGCTCGGCGGCATGGCTCACGGCAGCGCAGAGCGGCGCCGATGTGGATGCGGTGACGAAGGTTCTCGCCTTGGAGCACGCGTGGAACCAGGCCGAGGAACAGAAAGACACCAAAGCCATGGATGCAATTTTCGACAATGCGATAGTGGTAGTCGATTATGACGGCAGTCTCAGGACCAAAGCGGAGTTCTTGGCACGAATGAGATCCGAGAACTCGCATCCGCAGATCGAAGTAACCGAGTCGATGACAGCCCATATGTTGGGAACCACGGTGGTTGTTACGGGAGTCTACATGATGAAAGGTGTGGAAAATGGGAAGGCTTATGCGCGACGCGGGCGCTTCATCGATACCTGGGCATTCAAGAACGGCAACTGGCTGTGCGTGACGAGCCAGGCGACACCGATTCTGCATTGAGGGCTGAAATCGGACGGCGGTTTGCGGTGGAGTGTTGTGGTTTTCGTGTGGTCCACTCGAAAGGAAAGACGAGATGTGGAAGCTGTTTCCTATTTTGCTGCTGTTGTTGGGGACGCCTCGACTTCCCGCCCAGAGCGCAGTGCAGCCCGCGGAAGAGCAAGCCAGGATCCTTGGGTTGGAGAATGCGTGGGACCGGGCGGTAAAGGAAAAAGATGTAGCGGCGCTTAAGATGTTGCTCGCGCCCGAACTGGTTTACGTCGATTACGATGGCAAGCTGCTGGATAAGGTGCAGTATTTGGCCAGCGTCCAGTCGCCGACGGTCCTTCCCCAGCGGATCGTGAGCGAATCCATGAATGTACATCTTTACGGGGCAGTTGCCGTGGTCAGCGGTGTGTACCGAGAGACTGGCGAGAAGAATGGAAAGCCATACATGCTCCGCGAGCGGTTTACGGACACGTGGGTGCTCCGAAGCGAGAGTTGGATGTGTGTGGCCAGCCATTCCACGTCGATCAGCCAGTAAGGGCCGTCCTTCCGATCCCCCTCCTGAGCGGCCGTTGATATATCCTTCCTCCTGAATGCTACTGATTCGTCCTGCGACGATTGCTGATGCGGCGCTGCTGCGCACGTTGATCCGCGAACTCGCGGAGTTCGAGCGCGAGCTGGATCTTTGTGTAATTGAAGAGGCGGATCTGGCGCGCGACGGGTTCGGTCCGAATCCGAAGTTTCAAGCACTGATTGCCGAGTGGGACGGACAGCCTGCGGGGTATGCCATTTTCTTTGGCTACTATTCGACGTGGGCCGGGCTAGGGCTCTATCTGGAAGACCTGTTTGTGCGGTTACCGTTTCGTGGAAAAGGCATCGGGATGGCGTTGCTGGCTGCGGTGGCGCAGATCGCGTTGCAGGAGGACCGCCGTGCCATGCGCTGGGAAGTGCTCGACTGGAATCAGGGAGCCATCGACCTGTACAAATCACTGGGAGCGGAGTTTCGCGATCAATGGCGATCGGTCTTGCTGAAGAATGATGCCTTGCGGCGGTTGGCGGAGAAGACCGTATGAGGGCGCGGGTTCGCATTGTCGGAGCAGGACTCGCCGGATCGGAGGCGGCGTGGCAGTGTGCGCGGCGGGGCGTTGAGGTGGAGTTGTTTGAAATGCGGCCTGTGCGATCGACGCCGGCGCATCAGACGGCAGATTTTGCGGAACTGGTTTGTTCGAATTCCCTGAAGTCAGACAGTGAGAATACGGCTCCCTGGCTGTTGAAGGAAGAAATGCGGCGGGCGGGGTCGCTGTTGCTGCAGATTGCGCGGGAGTGCGCGGTTCCGGCGGGGCATGCGTTGGCAGTGGACCGCGTGACGTTTGCCGCGAAGGTGACAGAGGCCATTTCACGCGAGCCGCGGATTACGGTGCGGCGGGAAGAAGTGACGGCGGTTGAGGAAGCGGGGCCTGTGATGACCGTTATCGCCACCGGGCCTTTGACTTCGGAGGCGCTGGCGGGGGAGATTGCGCGGCTGAGTGGAGGCACCTCAGCGGCTAAGGCCGGTTCTACTAATGGGCCTGATATCGCAGCGGTAAACCGCTGCGCCACGCAAAATCCACATTTGTACTTTTATGATTCGATCAGCCCGATCGTGGAGGCGGATTCGATTGACATGTCGCGGGTGTATATGGCGGCTCGATATGACAAAGGGTCGGCCGATTACATCAATTGCCCGATGACGCGCGAAGATTACGATCGCTTCTATGACGGGTTGCTGGCGGCGCAATCGGTGGAGGAGCGGGACTGGGAAAAGCTGAACTACTTCGAGAGTTGCCTGCCCATTGAAGAGATTGCGCGGCGCGGACGCGATACGCTCCGTTTCGGACCGATGAAGCCGGTGGGGTTGAAGGATCCTCGCACGGGACGAATGCCGTACGCGGTAGTGCAGTTGCGGCAGGAAAATCTGCGGGCGGATTCTTACAATCTGGTCGGATTCCAGAATCACTTGAAGTTCGGAGAGCAGGCGCGCGTGCTGCGCACGATTCCCGGCCTCGAGAATGCGCGCTTCCTGCGCTACGGACAGATCCACCGCAATACGTATATCAACGGGCCGGCATTGTTGCGCGAGACGCTGCAGATGAAGGCGCATCCCCGAGTGTTGTTTGCGGGACAGATTTGCGGAGTTGAGGGCTATGTCGAGTCGATTGCCACCGGTCTGATGGCGGGAATTCACGCGGCCGCATTGGTGCGCGGAGATGAGCCTGTGCCGCCTCCACGGGAGTCGGCGTTCGGATCGCTCACCCATTACGTCGCTCATGCCGACGCGAAGAACTTCCAGCCGGCGAATATCACTTTCGACCTGCTTCCCGCGTTGGAGAAGAAGATCCGCGACCGCAAGGAACGTCACCGGATGCAATGTGAGCTGGCGTTGAGGCAGTTCGACGAATGGCTGGAAAGCGCGGAAACGAAGCTTGCGGCGGCTAAACCTTAGATCACATCGGATCGGAGCCATCGCATGAGTCCCACTTTCTTTGCAACAAAATGCCGCCCGCGTGCGTATCCAAATAGCGAGGGGCAAACCCGGCGGAACAGGCTCACTTTCCTTGCCGGGTCGCGTCCAACCAACCAAGCGCAATGACTCTGCGAGACCTCATCACCGATGTGTTGCGGACGTTATGGGCGCACAAGCTCCGCGCATTCCTGACCATGTTCGGTATTGCCTGGGGAATTGTGTCGATTGTGCTGATGGTGGCGGCCGGGGAAGGCTTGCGCAAAGGGCAAGAGGAGCAATCAGAAACGCTGGGCAAGGACGTAATGATCGTCTTCCACGGCCGCACCAGCCTGCAGGCCGGCGGAACCCACGCAGGGCGGCTGGTGCACTGGGAAGATCAGGATGTGCCGGTGGTGCAGGCCGAGGCGCAGGATTGTGAATATGCCATCCCGGAACTGGAGCAGGAAACGGTTCTGACGCACAGCAATTTCAACAACGCGTCGTTCGAGGTGGCTGGATCTTACCCGCAGTTTAGTTCCATTCGCAGCCTTGGCGTGGGTCTGGGACGCTTCTATGACTGGGACGACATGCGCGAGGCACGCCGAGTCGCTTTCCTGGGATCGGACGCGGCCAAGCAGTTGTTTCCCGGCCGCAATCCCGTGGGGGAAAACATCTATTTGAACGATTTCCCCTTCGTCGTGATTGGGGTGATGGCGAAAAAGAAGCAGGATTCCAGCTATGACGGCTGGGATGTGAACAAGATCTTCATTCCGTTTTCCGCAATGCGGCGCGATTTTCCGGACAAGCCTCCGGGAACGGCGACTACATTCGATCAACTGCTGGTAACTCCGAAATCGGTGGAGCAGCACGAAGCTTGCAAGCACGAAGTGCGGGTCGCGCTGGCGCGCATGCACCGCTACGATCCCAACGACAAGGAAGCTTGTCCGATCTGGGATACCGTGCAGGAGGCGAAAGCGTTCCGGCAGATGACCGATGGCATGAAGTATTTCCTGGGCGCGGTAGGGATTGTGACACTGGTCTTAGGCGGTATTGGCGTCATGAACGTGATGCTGGTGGCGGTGCGCGAGCGGACGCGGGAAATCGGAGTACGCAAAGCGCTGGGCGCGCCCTCGGGAACGATTCTGCGGCAGTTCTTTGTGGAGGCTCTAATTATTGCTTTGCTGAGCGGCGCGATTGGACTCGGCGTGGCCTTCGGCTTTTGCGCGCTGGTGAATTTGCTGCCCATGCCGGACTACTTTGCCGGCCTGATTCCAGACTGGACTTCCGGCCTGGTAGCCGCCGGCTTGCTGGGCGGAATTGCCGTCGGCGCGGCGCTGTATCCGGCGCGCAGAGCGGCATCCATCGATCCCATCGAGGCGCTGCGCTATGAAGCGGGAGGCTAGGAAGAATTTAGTAATTGGGTAATTTTGTAATTGAGTAATTTCAAGAAGGCGGCGATTATCGCAGGTTTTCAAATTACCAAATTACAAAAGTTCCCAATTACCAAATTGCCTTTATGCTGATCGAAATCATTCTCGAAGCCTGGACCGCGCTGAAGCGGAACCTCACGCGCAGCTTCCTCACCATGCTGGGCATTGTCTGGGGGATTGCAACGGTCACTTTGCTGATCGCTTACGGCAGCAGTTTTCGCAGCATTCTCGTGCATGGCTTCGACGCCTTCGGCAAGAGCGTGGTGATTTGCTGGCCGCAGCAGACCAGCGAGCAGCCGGGCGGGCAACGCGCGGGAAAAAAAGTGCTGATCGAGCAGGCTGACGTGGATATGGTGAAAGCTACGGCGCCGCTGGTTCGGCACGTGTGCCGTGAAACCGTGAACCGGCCGGGAATCGCTTACGGCGACCGCCTGGTGGGGACGGCGGCGGTTCGCGGAGTTTGTCCCGAGTATGGTGAGATGCGGAATGAAGTGCCGTCGGAGGGCCGCTGGATCGATGCCGGGGACGAACTGGAACGGCGGCGAGTAATCTTTCTGGGCGGACGCATCAAGGAACAACTCTTCAGCGGACGGCCCGCGGTCGGCGAGACCGTGGAAGTGGGCGGCGTGCGCTTCACCGTGATCGGCGTGATGGCGCGCAAGATCCAACTCAGCAATTATTTCAGCAGCGACGATGATTCGGCATGGATTCCTTACTCGACGGCCGGTGAGATGTGGAACACGCGTTACGCGGCCGTGTTGGTGTTTGAGCCGATCGCGCCGCAGTTTGAAAAAAAGGCCATGGCACAGGTGCTGGCGGCGGTGGCCACGCGGCAGAATTTTTCGCCGACCGATCCGAAAGCGCTCCAAATGTTCGGCCGCGATGAATTCCGTCCGGTAATCGACGCGCTGACCATTGGGCTGCAGGTGTTGTTGGCCTTTGTCGGCACGTTGACTCTAGGAATCGGCGGTGTGGGCGTGATGAATATCATGCTGGTCTCGGTGGATGAGCGGATTCGTGAGATCGGTCTGCGCCGGGCTCTGGGAGCGCGCAAACGGCACATCAAACTGCAATTCCTGGCGGAGACTCTGTTGATCATGATCCTCGGTGGCGCAATCGGCGTGGTGCTCTCCTATGTAATAGCCTGGGCCGTGGGAACTATGCCCATGATGGGACCCCTGTTCGAGGACGATTCCGGGCAGGGCGATATTCACCTGCGAATCTCGGTGATGACGGTCGTGCTCTCCAGTGCGGTGCTGCTGGTTGTGGGCGTGATCAGTGGACTGGTTCCCGCTTTCCGCGCGTCCAAGCTGGATCCGGTCGAAGCGCTGCGCTACGAATGAAGAGAAGTGTAGATTTGATTTGATCCGCGGCGTCGTTCGCAGTACCTTGCTGCTTAGCGATTTGCAACTCGAGGTGCGCCTTGCCAATTACCGCCGTCGACGCGATTCCTCTGGCGTTCCAACATGCCAGGCAACAACTCTTTCAGCCTTTCCGCTTCTGGCAGTGGACCAAACTCGCGGTGGTCGGACTACTCGCCGGGGAACTCGGCTCGAGCGGCGGATGTAATGGCTCCAACTTCAACTTCCCCCACCAGCCGGGGGCCTCGCGTCATTTTATGGGCGCGGGATGGCCCGAAATCGACCCCGCCCTCTTCGGCGCCCTGGTCGCGATTCTGGTGATTACCGGACTGGTGTTTGGCATCATCCTGATGTACATCAGCAGCGTCATGCGGTTCATCCTCTTCGACAGCGTGATGGCGAAGGAGTGTCACATTCGCGAAGGCTGGAGCCGCCGGCAAGGTCCGGGATGGCGCTACTTCCTGTGGAAGTTGGTCTACCTGCTGGTTACGCTGGCGACTCTTATCGTCCTGGTCGGAATTCCGTTGGGCTTTGCCTTCGCCGTGGGATGGCTGAGAGACCCGAAGGAGCACGTGCTTCCCCTGGTGCTGGGTGGAGTCGTTCTTTTCTTCGTGCTGCTGATCATTTTTGTGTTATTGGCGGTGATCTTTGTGTTGACGAAGGATTTTGTCATCCCCCAGATGGCGTTGGAGAATATCGGCGCGTTCGAAGGCTGGCGCCGGCTGTGGCCGGTGATCGACGCCGAGAAGGGCGCATTCGCGGGCTACATCGGAATGAAGATTCTGATGGCCATTGGCGCGGGGATCGTGGTCGGAATCGCAACCCTGATTCTGGGTTTGTTCATCGCCATTCCAACCATCGGATTGAGTATCCTTGCCGTCCTCACGGGGAAAACGGCCGGTCTCACTTGGAACGTTTATACGATTACTCTGGCGGTGGTGGTAGGGAGCATTCTGCTGGCAATTTTTCTATATCTGGTCGCGCTGATTTCCGTGCCGGTCATCGTTTTCTTTCCCGCATACTCGATTTATTTTTTCGCGGCTCGCTATCCCGCGCTGAGCCGAGCGCTCTATCCTGCGCCGCCGGTCCCACTTGCGCCTCAGACTTCGCCGGGAGCTCCGCCGCCGTATGAGCCGCCCGCGCTGCCGCCTGCACCTGAACCGATCCGATAGCAGCGCCCTCCGGGAACTCTCGCGCCGCCTCGGGTGTCTGATGTTGCAGACACGCGCGTGCCTAACAGGAGCAAAGGAGTTCTCAATGTCGTTCTCCATGGCAGGCAGAGGTGCGCGCGGTCCCGAGATTAACGTCACGCCGCTGATTGACGTGCTGCTGACGCTGATCATCGTCTTCATGGTCGTAGTGTCGATGGATAAAGAGGAAGGAGAGACGGCGCAGATTCCGCAGCCGGACAAGAACCAGACGCAGAATATTTCCCAGCCCCGCACGGTCGTCATCCAGGTGGTGTGGACCACGAAGGATCAGCCGCCCACGGTAAAGATCAATCGGGACGAGGTCCGATGGGAAGATCTGGAACAGCGGCTCGCGGAAATCTATTTGAAGCGCGCCGAGAAAGTGGTCTTCGTGCGCGGCGATGCCGACGTCGACTTCCAGTACGTCGCCGACGTGATCGA
>Ga0116121_1001191_pt1 | contig 11414 bp, 10 predicted proteins | sample June2015DPH_13_1_FD_89725 | JGI IMG/M metagenome (GOLD analysis project Ga0116121, IMG submission 89725) | Peatland microbial communities from SPRUCE experiment site at the Marcell Experimental Forest, Minnesota, USA - June2015DPH_13_10 | ecosystem: Environmental > Terrestrial > Soil > Wetlands...
ACATTCCCACTACGCTGGACTACGCCGTGCGCGTGACCCAGAGGGAAAAGCCGCACTTCGCCTTCGATATCGGCATTGGTCAGGTTGCAAGCACTATCGGGTCGACCTATACCTTTACCTTCCCCAACCCCAATCCCACTGGCGTGGCTCCCATCAATTTGCAAGCGAAGAAGGTCGTCGGCATGGGCTTCAGCTACCGCTACTGACGTTGTTGTAGTTCAACAGGACTAAAGCAGAAATAGCTTCCGTACTGTTTTGACCAGAACGGGGAAGAGGGCTAAGGGTACGCTTGCAGCGATATACCCAAGCCCTCGCTCCGCGCAGTGAAAATCGATTCTCTCCACGGAGCAGGCGCGAAAGAACCAGGAGGTTCTTCTCATGCACATGTTCCGTTCTGCGCGTTGGCTCATGCTGACGCTGCTTCTTTCTCTGATTCCCGCATCAATGCACGGGCAAGTCGTCATCTCTGTCGGCTTCGCCCCGCCTGAACTGCCGGTCTACGAGCAGCCCGTCTGCCCCGAGCCCAACCTGATATGGTCGCCCGGCTATTGGGCCTACGATCAGGACCAGGGCGACTACTACTGGGTGCCCGGCGCATGGGTTCCGGTGCCCTATGACGGCGCGCTCTGGACGCCTCCATACTGGGGATGGTACGGCGGCCACTACAGATTCCATCGCGGCTACTGGGGCCGCCACGTCGGCTACTATGGCGGCGTCAACTACGGCTACGGCTACGGGGGCATCGGCTACGCCGGCGGCGAGTGGCAAGGTAACAACTTCCGCTACAACACCGCGGTCACGCGCGTCAATGAATCCACAATCCACTCCACCTACAACGACCGGGCAATTGTAGAGAGAAACACCGTCGCCAACAACAACCGCGTTGCCTATAGCGGTGGTCCCGGCGGCATTCAGCACACCGCCACTGCCCAGGAGAACGTAGCCGCACGCGACAAGCACACGGCTCCAACCAGCGTCCAGACACAACACGCGGCATCGGCCAGGACCGAGAAGACCTCGTTTGCCAAGGCCAATGGCGGACACCCGCAGAACGCGGTAGTAGCCAAGCCGTTGGGCCCGGTAAAGGCCTCTCAAGCTCCGGTGAAGACAGAAGCAAGGACTACGGCGAAGGCCCAGCCGAAGACAGAGGCAAGGACTCCGGCGAAGGCTCAACCGAAGACTGAAGCAAGGACTCCGGCGAAGGCTCAACCGAAGACAGAGGCAAAGACTCCGGCGAAGGCACAGCCGAAGACCGAAGCAAGGACTCCGGCGAAGGCACAACCGAAGACTGAAGCAAGGACTCCGGCGAAGGCACAACCGAAGACTGAGTCGCGTCCTGCTCCTCAACAGCAGGCACGTCCTGCTCCGCAACAGCAATCCCGTCCTGCTCCGCAACAGCAATCCCGTCCTGCTCCGCAGCAGCAATCCCGTCCTGCTCCGCAGCAGCAATCCCGTCCTGCTCCGCAGCAACAGTCCCGTCCTGCTCCGCAGCAACAGTCCCGTCCTGCTCCGCAGCAGGCACGTCCTGCTCCTCAACAGCAATCCCGCCCTGCTCCGCAGCAGCAGGCACGACCCGCTCCGCAACAGCAGTCCCATCCTGCGCCACAGCAGCAGCATGCCGCACCCGAAGGCAAGCCACGGTAAACTCGCTGACGCGGAGCCTGGCTTTTCCTCCACATAGACCCACGGTTCGCCGTGGGTCTTTGTGCGTTTTGTCGCAACCGTCTGTCCGTTTGCGTCAGGATGGCGGGATCAAGCTCGTAAGAGGAGACAAGGAGCCTTATCGAGTGCCCCATCCTGTCGCATTCTGTGTGAAAGAGTGGGAATCTACGAATTACAGGTCGCGCCAGCGCCGTCCGCTCCACCGCAGTGGCCTATGCGAGCGAATAGCGAGCGGCTGGCCCCACCGCAGGTGGTAAAAACGGAAAGAGCCGCCCGGCAACAGGGCAGCTCTCTCCTCAGGGAGAATAGTTCCAACGGAGGCAAAACCATCAGAACTTTCTGGCTGCATACTAGGGGCGGGGGATGGGAGTGTCAAGGAGAATCCGATGGAGAAATAAACGCTTATATATCAATAATTTGATAATTAATTTTTTCGGAAATGCACAGGGGTTATCTTCGGCGTGTCTTCGCCTTTTTTATCCCGTAATATCCCGTATTTTCAGGGTGTTTCGTTGGGTTTGTTCCCGGTTTCCTCCTGGTTTTCCCCAGAGTTTACCCTTCAGATGCGCCATCGCGTTCTTTGCCGAATTTTCTCCCCCGCCCTCTCTCCTGTCAGTCCCGAAGATTCAGGCTGATGAACTCGATGTCGTAGACCGAGGAAACCGGCTTGCCGCGCGCCAGACGATAGAGCACACGGAAGCCTCCCACGAAGAAAGCCAGCAAAATCGACACGCTGCAGCCGATCAGCACCAGGATGGTGATCCCCCACAGCAGCTTTCCGGTCTTCAATATCTCGGACTCAGTCGGTTGTTGGATCGACGTCAGTTCCGACTCATAGTGCACCGTGCCCAGCAGCTTGTGGCTATCGTCGGTAAAGGCGTTCCCGCTCACCAGCGCCACCAGAGGACCGCTGCGCCGCACCTCCAGCGCTACCAGGCTGGAGTCCTGCAGCGGCTTGGGCCAGGTCAACTGCGTCTGCTTGTCAGCCCGCTTGCAGGCATTGATGAACTCGCGAATCCTGGTCTCCTGCATCGCGGCCAGTTGCGGAGTGGGATAGTCGATGATGGTCAATGTGGCCGGCCCTGTGCGCAGTGTGTAGCTGGCGGTCACAGCCTCCGCGCCGCGATCAAAGCCCACCAGCTCCGGCGGCAGCACGCCCCCAGCTCCGGCATAGCCCGCCGGCCCCACGGCATAGTGCGTCGTCTGCGCGTCCAGTTGGGCCTTCGGCACGCTGGCCATGATGGGAGGCGCCAGCGCCTTGCCGCCCTCCGGTAGAGGCAATTGCCCGGCCAGCTCGCGCAGCTCCGAGCCGCTCATGGGCCCGATCTCAGAAAAATTCGCGTCGACTACGATGTTCCCCACCCAGAACAGCACCCGGTTGTTATTCGATGTAGCGCCCGTGCCGATCTGCTCCCTGGGCCATCCATTCTGCCGGTAAAACGAGTACATGCCATAGGCACCGCTGGCGTCGTGAAAGCTCAACGCAAGCAGACTCAGCGTCTCGCCGCTCCGCTTATACTTGGCCATCTCGGCATCTGTAAACTCATACTCCTTGAGAACCGTCGCGTTGGCGCTGTCGGCCTGCGCCGCGTCGGTCATCTTCTTCGGCGCGCCCGTGGCCGCCCATCCGGCAAACGACTCCGGCAGCAGCGCCTTCGCAGCCGGAGGCACCACCACGTGCGTCACGCCTTGCTTAGCTGGTGCCTTCGTCGGCGCAGTTTTCGCTTCAGCAGCGGTTACTCCCCCCGCCAGCATCGCCGAACCAGCCAGAATTGCAATCCAACGCATCCACACACTCCAGTCTTCAGGGTACACGTTTTTGAACCTTTGCATATATGCCCATGAACTGCCCCCTGTAGCCTTCACAGCCTCCAAAGCCTGAATCGGCCTCCTGTGGACGGCGTCCTGGGAAGCAGAATCCAGGTCGCGATGGTCGCGATGGTCAACAGCGCAACCGCCAATCCATGGGCATGGATGCCAAAAATCTGCACTGCAACGGCGGTAGCGAAAATGAAGCATCCGCCCCACAGGCAGATGCCGGCCATGGCGCGAAGCGTCCGTCTTACCCATGGATCGAAGGGCAGCGGCCGTGCCGATTTACGGAATGAGGCCAGAGGATCCTCGTAGTATTCGCGCCCTATATAGATCAAAGTGCCGCCAAGGATGGCTCGCAACGCAAAAGCTGCGATGGGGCTGTTCAGGATGTGCGCAACTTCGGTCATGTCCGTCCCCGGAGGCTGCCAGCCCATCATTCTGCTGCTTGCATCCCTGCCGCATCCCCGGGTCGCAAGCTTACCGATGAGCATTCCTTGTCTTATTGGACACTGACCACGCCGAAAAGGTTCCTGGGTTTGTTCTTGCGCTCTTGTAAGCGGATGAGTTGCCGCGAACTTAGGCCAGGTTAAATCTTTGCTTGCCCAATCGCCGCCCGCCACGCATCAAACGCCGCCAGCGCGCCTTCGCACTGCAACCTATGCCGCTCCTTTTTGTCCCGCACCTTCTTGCGCACTTCTTCCTCCAGCGGCTCCAGTAGGTCGAAGGTCATATTCGCCGGCTGAAAGTTCTTGGCGTCGGCGTGCGTGATGTAATGCACAAGCGACCCAAGGGCGCAGACGCGCGGCACAGGCGTAGGTTCTTCTCCACGCGCCAATGCAGCCGCATAAATACCCACCAGCAATCCTGTCGCAATCGATTCCGTGTAGCCCTCGACCCCCGACAACTGCCCCGCAATAAGAATCTTCGGCGCGCATTTCAGCCGCAGAGTCTCATCCAGCAAAGCCGGTGCGCAAATGTACGTATTGCGATGAATCTGCCCATAGCGCAGGAAGCGCGCGTTTTCCAGCCCCGGAATCAGCCGCAGCACCCGCGCCTGTTCGCCAAATTTCAAGTGATTCTGAAAGCCCACCAGGTTATAGCTGTCGGCGCGCAGGTTTTCCTTGCGCAATTGCACCACCGCCCAGGGCGTTCTGCCGGTGCGCGGATCGCGCAATCCCACCGGCTTCATCGGCCCAAAGCGCAGCGTGTCTCGCCCCCGCCGGGCCAGCACCTCGATCGGCAGACAGCCCTCAAAATAATCTGCTTTTTCCCACTCTTTCGTCTCGGCAGGCTCGGCAGCGAGCAACGCATCCAGAAAGCGGTCGAACTCCGCGCGATCCATCGGGCAATTGATGTAGTCGGCCGTCCCTTTCTCCCATCGCGCTGCCATGTAAACCCGCTCCATGTTGATGGAATCAGCCTCGACAATCGGCGAAATCGAATCGTAAAAAGCTAAATGTCCGGAGCCCGTGATCCGCTCAATCTCCGCGCTCAGTGCATCGGATGTCAGCGGCCCCGTCGCCAAAATCGTGCACTTCGTGCCGTCCTCGTTTTGGTCGAGAGTTGTAACTTCTTCGCGGAAGACGCGAATCCGCGGCTCAGCCGCAATCGCCTCGGCAATCCGTCGCGAAAACTCCACGCGATCAACGGCCAGCGCGTGCCCCGCGGGCACAGCCGTTGCATCAGCTATGCGCATCAGTGCCGAGCCCGCACGCCGCATCTCCTGTTTCAGCAGCCAGGGCGCCGTATTGGGCGATTCGCTCTTCAGTGAGTTGGAGCAGACCAACTCTCCGAATTCTGTAGTCTGGTGGGCCGGCGTCAGCCGCGGCTTTCCGTCCACCAACGCCCGCATCTCATAGAGGTCTACCTCGCAGCCCAGCCGCGCCGCCGTCAACGCCGCTTCCGGCCCGGCCAGTCCTCCGCCGACCACGCGAATCCTCATTGCGCGGCCTTCCCCGATAGTCTCTTCAACGCTTCCCCTGTCAACCGTACGATCCGCCACTCCTCCATAAACTCCGCCCCCATCGCCCGGTAGAACTCAATGGCCGGCGTGTTCCAGTCCAGAACCGCCCACTCAAAGCGCTGGCAACCCTTTTCCACAGCGATGCCAGCCACTCGCTCCAGCAGCGCCTTGCCAATCCCCATGCCGCGCAACTCCGGCTCAACGAACAAATCCTCCAGGTAGATCCCGGGCCGCCCCAGCCAGGTTGAATAGTTGAAAAAATAAAGCGCAAAGCCTGCCGCCCTGCCGTCATAGTCGGCCATCAAACAGAAATAAAAGGGATTAGGGCCAAACCCGTCCCGCTCCAACCCTGCTTCCGTTGCTGTTACGGCCTCCGGCGCGCGCTCGTAGGCCGCCAGAGCACGAATAAATCTCAGTATTTGCGGAATGTCCGAGCGAGTTGCGGGACGAATCGTGGTTGCCATTGTTTTATTTTAGTGTGTGATACAGACCACACGCAGAGCTTCTCCGGACGGTCTACCATGAACAGTTGAGCACGATGGCGTATGCCGGTGTAAAATTTTTGTCGGCTCACTACTTGCGGCCAGACTCCAGATTTATGCGGTCATAGGCCGGTAAAATTTGACTTTTTTGAGCGCGCGGACTCTCTGGCTCGTGCCGCTCCCAAGGAGAAGAACATGAAACGCACGATTTCGCTTTGGCTGGGCCTGATTGCATTCGCCCTCGTACCCGTGCTTGCCCAGGCTCCCGCCGCGCCCTCCAAACCCATGGGCAGCATCCACGGCCGCATCACTGGTCCCGAAGGAGTCGCAAGAACCTCGGGCTCTGTAAGTCTATCGACAGACGGCGGCCAAACCAATAAGTTTACATTCCCGGTCTCTTCCTCCGGCGACTATGAAGGCCAGGCACTGCCCGGCACCTACATGGCAGTCTATCGTCAGGCCGATACGCCGCCAGATAAGTTCGTCGACTCATACGATAACGTCAAGATCGTGGTCGGCCAGGATCTGCTTCAGGACTTCGATATGTCCCGCAAGGCATTCATCGACAAGCTGCCCGCCGATCAGCAAAAACAGTTGGAAGAGCTAAAAAAGCACAATTCCGAAGCTATGAAGGCCAATGAGGTCATCAAAAACCTCAACAACGACCTGAAAACCGTCAGCGCGGACTTCAGGGATGCCGACATTGCGCGCACAACGGCAACTCAGGCCCTGGGCCCCAATCCGACCAGGGCGAATATCGACGCCAAGGAACTCGAAATCAGGAACGCCAAGTACAACGATGTAGAAACCCTCATGCTCAAGGACACTGCGGCCAAACCCGACGCTTCGATTCTCTGGGCGCAGTTGGGCCAGGCACAACTCGGCCTCAAGAAGTATGACGAGGCGGAAGCCACCTACAAGAAGGTGCTTGAATTGGAAGCCGCCGCGAAGAAGCCGAATCCTCAGGCTCAGGGCGCTGCCAATCAAGGCTTGGGTGAGATCTATGCGCGCACCGGCAAGATTCCCGAGGCCACCGCGGCCTATGATGCTGCCGCCAAGGTCAATCCAACACAGGCTGGTATCTACTACAAAAACGAATCCGTGATCTACTACCAGACGGGCAATGCCGACGCTCAGGTAGCTGCTGCCGATGAGGGCATCAAGATTGATCCGAATAACCCTATCCTCTACTACCTCAAGGGCCAGGGACTCGTCCAGAAGGCCACCGTCGATCCCAAGACCCACATGATCATTTTGTCTCCTGAATGTATTCAGGCATACCAGATGTACCTGCAGTTGGCACCCACGGGCATTTATGCCGCTGAAGTGAAGGGTATTATGGCCCAGGCCGGACAGAAGGTTGACACCACCTACAAAGCGCCCAAGAAGTAAGCGCGCTTCATGCTTGATCACCAAGGGCGTTCCCTCTTGCCGGGAGCGCCCTTGGTTTTTCCGGTGATTTTGGTGCCCCACCCTCGCCACGCATTTGTTCTTGTGGCTAGGGTGGGATACCACGAATCTCAATCAGCCTTCTCCATAAGGCACAAAATGCTGGATGCCCCATCCATTCCGCGTTCGTCAGCGGAAAGGTTGGGATCGCACGCGCTTATTCCACCCTGCGCACACTTCCCCTCAAGCTCTTCCCTCCGGAGACGCATGCGTTCCCCCGCAGAGCAAAGCGCAGCGGCCAATCCACTGCCTCATGGATGCCGATGCGCGGCGTCACCAGCACTTCGCCATTCGCGTAGCCATCGTCGCGCACCTGCAGCGGCGAGGCTGGGTCAAGCAAGTCCATTTCATTGTGAGCCGCACGAGTGAGGCCCATCGCCTGGCAAAGCCGGCTCGGCCCGGAGGTTAGCAGTCGAGCGGCAGCGCCCGGTGGAAGTCCGGGGTCCCCACGGACAGGTCTTCGTCCGTGGGGTGGAAGTCCGGGGTCCCCACGGACAGGTCTTCGTCCGTGGGGTGGAAGTCCCCGATTCCGCGCCATCTGCTCCGCTCCGGCAACTGGTTCCAGCGCGCGCAGCAGCACGCAGCCAGCTCTGCCCTCGGTCTCGCAAGTGATATTCGCGCAAAAGTATCGCCCGTAGATTGCATAGACATACGCATGACCTGCGGGACCAAAGAGAACGGAGTTCCGCGGCGTAGGACCGCGATAAGCGTGCGCCGCCGGATCGGGCGGAGCGTTGTGCGGGCCAAGGTAAGCCTCGACCTCGACAATCCTCCCCGCCAGCACCCCAGCCGCTGTTCTGTGCGCCAGCACCTTCCCCAGCAGCCTCGGCGCCACCTTCTCCGGCGAACCCTCAAAGAAGCCGCGCGGAAGCAGCCGCCCAGGCATCCGTGGGTGCCCCAGGTCCCTCGCATTTGGGGACTTGGGAATCATGCTGCTCTCCTTCGGTTTCGCGATCCAGGATTCATGTTATTTGTGCGCTTTTTTCCCTTCGTTCAACAGGGCCAGCACCTCTTCCGCGTGGCCCGCGGGCGTAACCTTGGGAAAAACGTGCAGCAGCGTCTGGTCCGGGCCAATCACAAACGTAGTCCGCTCAATCCCCCATACCTTCTTGCCGTACATGTTCTTTTCCTTCAGCACGCCAAACTGTTTGCACACTTTCTCGTCCACATCGGCCAGCAGCGTATACGGCAGATCGTATTTGGCGCGAAATTTAGCCTGCTCCTTGGGCGTATCGCGGCTGATGCCCAGCACCACCGCCCCGGCTGCCTGGAGCTTCTTGAACGTATCGCGGAATCCGCAGGCCTCAATGGTGCAGCCCGGCGTGTCCGCCTTGGGATAAAAGAAGAGGATCACCGGCTTGCCGGCATAATCAGTCAAACTTGCCGTCTTCTCCTCGTCCGTTTGCAGCGTAAAATTTGCTACCTTTTTGTTGAGTTCCATGGGGAAGCACCTCGTAGGTTAAATAGAGTGACCAAAGCGGCCATCCGATTCGATTATCTTCGACGCTGAGTCGGATGTCATTATTTCGCCCTCTACCGCATCCTCAGCGACCAGGCAGAAAAGCTCTTCGTCACCAGCAGCGCGGAGTTCAGCACTGAGAGCAGGGAGTAGGGCGAGACACAACAATCCCTATCATTCCACCACACGTCTTACAGCTGTTAGCTGTCAGCTGTCAGCTGTTCCCTATTCCCTATTCCCTGTTACAGTGCACTTTCGAACACGTTTCCCATCATTCCCTCAGATACAATGACGCTGGATGGGTGGGCGCGTCGCCACTCTCCAGGGACTTCCCCCCTATGGCATCCGCCGCAACGGCACCAACTCATGTAATGGCCCCTGAGGATACCTCGGAGCCAACCAAACAAATTCCCGCAACGCCGCCCCTTCGGCCTCAGGTTCGCATGGGACGCGTCGCAAGCGTCGGCGCAGGCATCAACTGGCTCACGCTGAGCGTCATCATCGTCTTTCACATCGGCGCCGTGGCTGCGCTCTTCTTCTTCACCTGGCAACGGCTCACGGCGATGCTGGTGCTCTCTGTTCTGGCCATCAATGTTGGCATCGGCATGTGCTACCACCGCCTGCTGACCCATCGCGGTTACCAGGCGCCCAAGTGGCTGGAATACGCCATGTCCGTCTGCGCCACGCTCTCGCTCGAGGGCGGTCCCATCTTCTGGGTCGCCACTCATCGCGTACATCATCAGAACAGCGACCGAGAGGGCGACCCGCACACTCCCCGCGAGGGCGGCTGGTGGGCTCACGTCGGATGGATCGTCTGGGGCAATGCTCTGCACGCCCAGACCAAGCTCCTCGCCCGCTATGTTCCCGATCTTGAGCGCAGCCGCTTTTATGTCTGGCTCAGCAAGTACCATTGGATTCCGATCACCGTCAGCGGCGTGCTGCTCTTCGGCCTCGGATGGCTCTTCGGCGGCTGGCGAAGCGCCGTAGGAATGTTGCTCTGGGGAGGCTTTCTGCGCGTCACCCTCGGCCTGCACTCTACCTGGCTGGTAAACTCCGCCACCCATCTCTGGGGCTCCCGCCGCTTTGATACCCACGACGACTCGCGCAACAACTGGTGGGTGGCGCTGCTCACCGGCGGCGAGGGCTGGCACAACAATCACCACGCCAATCCCGTCTCGGCGCGCAATGGCATCGCATGGTACGAGATCGATCCCAACTACTGGGGCATCTGGCTGCTCTCCAAAATCGGCCTGGCCCGCAAAGTTCACGTAGCAAAACTCAACATCGCGAACCCTGAGGCAGCAAACAATTGAAATAGAATCTACTTCCCTAGGATACCTCTGCACAAGTCTGCTTTGTGTCAGGACACAACTTTACAGCTTGCAAATAAGTGAAAACAGTGGAGCAAGAAGTGTCAGGGCACGACTTCAGTCGTGCCGCAAGAGCAACAATAGAAATGTTGGGCTTTAGCCCCTGAGGGATGTCTTTCGTCAATTTCGAATGAAATTCAGACTTTTTTCGCAGCCTGTTTAGCATGCCGTAAGTGCTGCAATATTGACGCGGGCTTTAACCCTTGAGGGAATGCTAACTTCCCAATTCGACTTGTTCAGAGATTCCCCAGCCGGGACCTTCAAGCTCCTGCATTCAACGGATCAATGGAGGGAGCAGGAGGCTTCAGCCTCCTGAAAAAGATCTTGTGTACAGCGGCCTTCAGGCCCGGTCCTGTTCTCTGTTCTCTGTTCTCTGTTCTCTGTTCTCTGTTCTCTGTTCTCTGTTCTCTGTTCTCTGTTCCCTGTTCCCTGTTCTCTGTTCCCTGTTCTCTGTTCCCTATTCCCTATTCCCTATTCCCTATTCCCTAGTCCCTAGTCCCTTGCCTTTCACCCACAACACAGCAAAAACCGGCAGCCCCACCACAAGCACCACCACCCCCGCGGGAAAACCAACGTACTTGTAGCTGTCTGCATAGCTCACCGCGTGGTGGCCCAGCCCATTCCAAGCGAGCAGCGCAAAGATGGCAACCGTAGTCGTTGCGAAAAACGTGAAGAACGCCGCAGCAAAGGCAAGCAGCAAACTGGTAAACAGCCCAAATCCCTTCAGCGGAAATCCAAAAACCCTTCCGCCTTCTCTCTGCGCCGATTGCGCCATCCTCGCGGCCCTCAATTAAACTAGAATACAAGTTCATGGCGAGCAGCGCACAAATCGAACTTTGGCCGGCGGAGAAGGTGGCCACGCAGGTAGCTGTGGCCGAAGCCCCCAACGGAATCCACTACGCCATGTGGGGTGAGACGCGCATCTCCGACGCCGACCTCGAGCGCCTGGTCACTGCTGTGCCGGCCGCCTTCGCCGCTGCGCTCCAGAATCGCGCTTATTACTTTGTCCCACTGGCCATTGCAGACACCGACGACATCATGGTCGCACCCGGCTACACCGTCGATCTCGGCGACCGCGCCATCTGCCATCGCAACGCCGCTTTCGGCTCCACCCAGGCCGTCTTTCTCTCCACGCGCCTGGTCGAGGACCGCTTCGGACTGGCCTTCGAATTCTTTATCAACGTGGCCCACAACTTTGTCGAGGCCGCCGGCGT
>Ga0116121_1001196_pt1 | contig 11387 bp, 12 predicted proteins | sample June2015DPH_13_1_FD_89725 | JGI IMG/M metagenome (GOLD analysis project Ga0116121, IMG submission 89725) | Peatland microbial communities from SPRUCE experiment site at the Marcell Experimental Forest, Minnesota, USA - June2015DPH_13_10 | ecosystem: Environmental > Terrestrial > Soil > Wetlands...
AAACGCGTCAGCATGTCTTGCGCGGCCACTGTCTCCTGGCTCATGCGCGCCGCCGTGGCCTGCACTCCGACGATCACACAGCTGTCGTTATCCACTAGATAGTTGTCGTAGTAACCGAGACGCGCCGGTGTGCCGCCTTTGGTGGCATAGGTGGAATCGGGATCGGTGGTCGATACCTGATCCTGCTCATGCACCGGCTCCTCCACCGGGTTCTGCTCTTCCACTTCCCGCAAATACTGGCGCACGGTGTGATGGACCTGTGCTGCTTCCGCTAACTGCTCCCGTGGAATCCGGCTCTCCTTGGCGGCGTTCGCTTCCACGAAGCTGCCATCCACCGACAGGTGCTGGCCCTGTACCAGCCCCACCTCCACACACTGCCGCACGATCTGCTCAAACAACTGCTCGAACAGCTTCGACTCCCGAAACCGCCCGTGCCGGTTCTTGGAGAACGTCGAATGATGCGGGATCTCCTGATCGAACCCCAGACCGGTGAACCATCGCCATGCCAGGTGCATGCGCAGTTCCCCCACCAACTTACGCTCGCTGGTAATGCCGTACAAATAGCCGATCAGCAGAATGCGCAGCAGAAGTTCTGGATCAATCGACGGCTGACCTGTCTCACTGTAGCTGTCTTTCAGTTGTTGCCGGACGAACTCGAAGCTGATGTGCTTGTCGATCAGCCGCAGCAGATGGGTTTCAGGAACCTGATCTTCCAGGCGAAAGTAATAGAACAGCGCTTCGGAGCGGTCGTGTTGCCCCATCATGATCAGCAGGCCTCCGACGATCAGAATCCAATAGAGCATGGGCAGGATCACTTGCTTCTACCATGCTTCTGTCGTTTCTCCACCTGCCAATCGACGTGACTTTTTCAACACCCTCAGGCGATTTCGCCCATTGACCGGGATGATGAGTGTAATGGCGATGACAGTCTTGCCCTATGGCTCTTGGCGAACCAGCGCACATGAGGACGTGACTTTTCGCACAGACAGAACGCGCTCATTTGTGTTCGCATTAATGCGTCCGTTTCTCCGAAGAGCAGTTCCCGCCCGCTGAGACGCAGCACCCCTTGAGACGAATGACGCGATCTATCGGCAGGCGTATTTGCGTCAGATAAAAGAGGAGCTTCCGAAATGAAATCTGAAAAACTGATGTCCATTTCCGCAATCGCTTTACTAGTTGCGCTGGCCTTCCCAGCTTCGCTGGCCGTCGCGCAGACTGCAGCTGTGACGCACGACACATGGAGCACCGGTGCGCCGATGCCGACCGCCTTGGTTGGTACGGCTGCCGCAGTGCTCAAAGGGCAAATCTACGTGGTCGGAGGGTTCAACGGCTCGGCAATTGTCGCGGATACTCAAGTCTTCAATCCCGCCACCAACGTTTGGAGCACCGGAGTGCCTCTACCAACCCCCCTCGGCGACGTGGCTGCGGCAGTGGTGAAGAACGTCTTGTACGTTATAGGGGGTACCAGCTCCACCTCCGGGAGTCCAGTGACAAACACTGTATACGCATACAACCCGAAAACCGAGACGTGGTCCCAAAAGGCTGCTATGCCCACAGCCCGGGATGTCGCGGAGGCTGTCGTGGTGAACAACATTATTTACGTCATCGGCGGATGGAACGGCGTGTTCTCCGGTAATGGCCTTGCCACAGTCGAAAGCTACAATCCAGCCACAGACACGTGGACGGAGGAAGCGCCGCTTCTGGTGGGTAAGTTGTACCCCTCGGTTGGCGTGTTCGGAACCAAAGCGACCGGCTACACGATTGTAGCCGCGGACGGAGCTGCACAGTGCTGCCCCTCCGATTTCACGGGAGACAACGAAAGCTACAGCGTCTCGACGAATGCGTGGACCTCGCTCAACGCCGACCCTACGGCTCGCGCTTTTGCTTGCTTCGGGTCTATCGGTTCAAAACTGTACGTTGCCGGTGGGAACGACACTCAGGGGCCTGCCCTAAGCGCCGCAGAGTCCTACCAGCTATCCAAGAATGCCTGGAAAACGCTGGTCCCCATCCCACAAGCTACAATAAGCCCCGGTTCGGCGGTGTATAAGGGGAAACTGTATTGCTTCGGCGGCTGGACTGCATGGAACGGGAGCATCCTCGATAGCGTGCAGATTTATCAGCCGTAGGTAAGGGGCGTTTGGGGCCAGCGAGAGTCCCGCGATGGACGGGCCTTGCCCAAAGGCCAATTCGGCGCTTGACTTTGTCAACTGGCGAAACCAGGCACCTATACTCGTAACCAGACGGTTACAAGTGTAAACGCGATAATGGTATGGTCCGCCGTCTAGGAAGCCAACTGGAGTAATGATTGTGGTTGGCAAAAAGCCAGACGGAGGATCATGTCATGGAGATTAAGTCGATCGGAATCGATCTCGGCAAGACCACCTTTTACCTGATCGCATTGGGAAGCCGTTCGCAGGTAGTAATACGCAAGAAGTTCTCCCGTTCCCAACTGCTGGCCTATACCGCCAATCTGCCCGGGTCACTCATTGGGATGGAGGCGGGAGTGGGATCGCACTTTCTGGGACGAGCCCTGCGCGAGCAGGGGCACGAGGTGCGGCTGATACCGGCGCAGTTTGTGCGGCCATTCGTAAAGTCGAACAAGAACGACTATCGCGACGCGGAAGCGATCGCCGAAGCGGTGGAGCGCGAGAACATGCGATTCGTGCCCATCAAGACGGAGGATCAACTCGATCTGCAAGCGCTCCATCGGGTGCGCGACCGGCTGGTGGCACGCCGGACCAGCGTCATCAATCAGATTCGAGCCTTCCTGCTGGAGAGAGGGATAAGTTTTCGAAAAGGGCCGGCCAGCTTGCGCCGGCAGATGCCCGAGATCCTGGAAAATGCGGACGCAAAGCTAAGCGCTGCCATGCGTCGTCTGTTGGATTTCTTATGGCAGGAGTGGAAAGGCCTGCAGTTACAGATCGAGAGTCTGAACACCGAGCTCGAACAGATTGCGAGCAGCGATCCGAGTTGTGTTCGACTACAGCAGATTCCGGGAGTGGGTCCCTTGGTGTCGACCGCCGTCGTATCTGCCATCGGGAACGGCGCGGCTTTCAAAAAGGGACGGGACTTTGCGGCCTGGCTCGGTCTGGTGCCACGGCAGTGGTCGACCGGAGGCAAGGCCAAACTACTGGGCATCAGTAAGCGGGGAAACCCGTATCTGCGCAAGATGTTCATTCATGGAGCGCGCGCTGCGGTGTTAAGAGTCAAACGCGAGGGCTCCAGTCTGGGGAAGTGGATGAGCGGATTGGAAACCAGGGCCACACGCAATGTGGTGATCGTCGCGACTGCCAACAAACTGGCCAGGATCAGTTGGGCAGTTCTGGCGAGCGGGAACGACTATCAGCCCCTGCACCAAGCGGCCGTGTTTTCCAACTAGACGAAGTGGTCTGAAATTCTCTTCTCGGGAGTCTGCAAAAGATAGGAATGACGAAAACACAGTCAAACGACGTGCCTGAAAACCTGTGGCGTAACGAGGTCTTTCACGACCGTGGCGATTAACAAGGACAGGCACGCGCGGATCATCATCATGCGCCCGGAGACCCGTCTCCACTAGAGGCCGGGGAAAAGACAGCCACCGCAACAACGTGCAGCTCGGCCAATTTGGCCGCTATCGAACCAACGTCTGGAACTACCCGGGCGTAAACTCCTTCTCTCGCTCAACCGAGGAAGGGAACTTACTGGAGCTTCATCCCACGGTCAAACCCGTCGCTTTGGTAGCAGACGCCATCATGGATTGTTCCGCGCGCTGTGACATCGTCCTCGATCCGTTCCTAGGCAGCGGCACAACTGTCATCGCAGCAGAGCGTACCGGGCGGATCTGCTATGGCATGGAAATCGATCCACTTTATGTGGATACCATCGTTCGCCGCTGGCAGCGCTTCACGGGCCTATCTGCCACACATGCTGTTTCGGGAAAGAGCTTCGACGAACTCGAGGAGGTGCGGCAGTGAATCGCGACGAGGACAACCAGGACGAAGATGTAGAGAAAACGAGCGAGAGTGCAGAATCCACCAATACCGTGGGCTTTTGCCGGCCGCCGGAGTCCACTCGTTTTAAGCAAGGCGTTTCGGGCAATCCCAAAGGCCGCCCAAAGGGCAGCATGAACGTCGCCACCGTCCTTATGAAAACACTTCGGGAAAGGGTCATCATCAACGAACATGGCCAGCGCAAAACCGTCACAAAGCTGCAAGCCGCTTTCAAACAACTCGTCAACAAAGCCGCAGGTGGCGATTTACGAGCTATTGGTCAGTTGAGCAACTTAGCGTGCGAAGCGGAAGAGAAGCAGAACACCACGACCGCCCAGTCGGGTTCGGCCGTCGACGACCTCGATCAGGAGGTCATGCAAGGTATTTTGCGGCGGTTCCAGCAAAAAGACGACGACATTCAGAACCTGAACGAGGTTTCCGACCCAGAGGAGGTCTAGGATGGCCACAATAAGTAGTATCAACCCCACTGAATACCGTGCCGTGGCAAGAACTGATTTCAACACCTTCGTGCATCGCGCGTTTCTGGAACTGAACCCCTCCGTGCCGTTCATGCCAACCTGGCACAACGAACTGATCGCTAGCAAGTTGGAAGCCTGTCGTCGAGGCGAGATCAAACGCCTGATCATCAATGTCCCGCCCCGCTCCCTCAAATCACTGCAGGCAGCCGCTGCTTTTCCAGCATTCGTTCTCGGCAACGAGGCGAGCGCGCAGATCATTTGTGTCAGCTATGGCCAGGATCTCGCCAATAAGCACTCGTTCGATTGCCGGAATCTCATTTCGAGTGCCTGGTACAGGAAGATCTTCCCTAAGACCCAGCTCTCTCCCCAGAAGCAATCATTGCAGGAGTTTATAACCACCCAGAATGGGTTCCGGCTGGCTACTTCTGTGGGAGGTGTCTTGACGGGCCGGGGCGCTGACATCATTATTATCGACGATCCGTTGAAGCCCGACGAGGCAGTCTCCGAGACGCAACGAAAAGCCACGAACGAGTGGTACGATTACACCCTCTACAGCCGGCTAAATGACAAGCGCACCGGCTGCATCATTATTATTATGCAGCGCTTGCACGAAGACGATCTGGTCGGTCATGTTCTCGAGCAAGAGGAGTGGGAGCATGTGCGGCTGCCAGCCATCGCCCCAGAAGAGGAAACCCACGTCATTTGTTCCTTCTTCGGCGCTCGCACCATACGCCGCGCTGCTGGCGATGCCTTGCACCCGGAGCGCGAACCCCTGGCGGTGCTCCAACATATACGTCGCACCATCGGGGAATACAACTTCGCCGGGCAGTACCAGCAACAACCGTCGCCCCTTGGCGGAGGCATGGTAAAAGCCGAGTGGTTCAAGTTCTACGTCCCAGGAGAACAACCTGCGAAGTTCGAAATCATGTTTCAGAGCTGGGATACAGCCAACAAGAACACGGAACTGAGCGACTATAGTGTCTGTACTACTTGGGGACTCAAGAGGAAGAAGCTTTACCTGCTAAATGTCTATCGACAACGCTTGGAGTTTCCAGAGCTCAAGCGTGCGATCGTTAGCCGCGCGTCTCATTTCCGCCCCTCGAACATCATCATCGAGGACAAAGCCTCAGGCACCGCGCTGATCCAAGACCTAATCCGCGACGGCGTGTCCGGAGTTACCAGCTACGAACCAGCCATGGACAAGGTCATGCGCCTGCATTCGGTTTCGAGCACCATCGAGAATGGCTTTGTGTACTTGCCAGAAAAGGCAGAGTGGCTCGCCGAGTACTTGCATGAATTGACAACTTTTCCATCCACGAAGCATGACGATCAGGCGGACTCCACTTCGCAGGCGCTGGATTGGGTCAAGACACGACCCACCTATCCCGTCTCTGAATACAACCTTCGAAAGGCGCTGAAGCTGGGGAACCCGATTTACAAATGGATGCTTGAAGAATTCGACGAAGAACAGGAGCCGACGAAGTGTCCTCAATGCGGTAATGGCTCGCCCGCACAATACGGAAGAAAGTGCCACTGTCACAGCTGTGGACGACAGTGGGAGCTACCCAATCCGTTCAATCAGGAAGAGACCGTTCAGACCTGTCGGCTTCCGGATGGCACAGTTCTGTTTTGGCACGAATCCCGGGGGCTCTGGGTCAACCATGAGACAGGCGAGACCTATCCGCCGGGCGCCGAGTAAGGCCGGCAGAGCTTCAGAGAGGCCAATGATCGATTTCAAATCTCTCTCGCAAACAACGTGCCTGCCGAGCGAAAGTGGACGTGTTCAGGCATGACGCGTCACGGCCATTGGTGACAGGCATCACCGCTGGCAATAATAGTCCAGAGATACTCCTTATGAGGGAATGACGGTCGCCTTTCTTAATGAGATCCCGTCCTGGAGCAATCGGGACAAACCCTTCCGTCGTCCCAAGTCCAATCCACTTCTAGCCTCGTCACGATATGTCTGGCAAACCTCAAAACCGTGCGTGGCAGCATAGGCGGCGATTCCTGCGCTTTGAAAATCTAGCGAATATTCTTGGCGTTCGGTAGACACACGGAGATACTGCGCGACAGGTATCCCTTTCATTGTGGATGCCCCGTTGATTCGATCCCTGTATGGTACAGGGGTTTGCTCCAGAAACCTCCGACCGAATCTCTCAACAGTAAAAAACGGAAAAGAGTAAGGTCTTAATCATATTTGTGGGTGCTCTTCGACAACCCTGTGGGTGTCAAAACAAGAGGATATCGACCATGACAATCGAGCGAGCCATGAACGCTGCCCAATATCTCAGAATGTCAACTGAGCGACAGGAGTACTCGTTTGACAACCAGAGGGCCGCCATTCGCGCATACGCGGACAGGATGGGCTTCGCAATCACGCAAACGTACAGTGATGCTGGAAAGAGTGGGCTTGTGCTGAAAAAGCGAGATGGCCTGCGGCAGCTTCTCAACGACGTTGTGAGTGGGACAGCGCAATACAAGGCCATTCTTGTCTATGACGTGAGTCGTTGGGGACGTTTTCAAGACTCAGACGAGGCAGCTCACTATGAGTTCCTGTGCAAGGCAGCAGGCATACGGGTTCACTACTGTGCAGAGCAGTTTGTTAACGATAATTCTTTATCCGGCTCCATGATGAAAGCATTGAAGCGGATCATGGCGGGCGAGTATAGCCGGGAATTGTCAGAGAAAGTCCACGAGGGGACAAAACGCGTCTCCCAAGCCGGTTTCCGTACTGGGGGGAACCCCGGTTACGGACTTCGTAGGTTGCTGGTCTCGGCCAGTCGGGAACCCAAATGCATTCTCTCTCAGCACCAGAGGAAAGCAATTCAATCCGACCGCGTAATTCTGGTCCCCGGGCCGGAACCTGAAGTTTGCTGTGTGCGCGACATTTTTCGAATGTTTACGCAGGAACATAAATTGCCTTCTGCGATCGCTGCTGAATTAAGGAAGAAAAAGATTCCGTACTCCGGTGTCAAGAGAACCGCTTGGTACGGGACTGCCGTCAGGCGTCTGCTCAAGAATCCGAAGTATTGTGGATGCAGTGTTTTCGGACAAAACAGTGTTCGCCTTCATGCGTCGAGGTTTAGAAATCCGCGAAGCTCTTGGACAATAACGGCAAACGCCTGGCAGCCGCTCATCGACCCGAATACCTTCGACCAGGCTCAGGCACGGCTTGAAGAACTGAAGAACAACAGGACTGACGCGGGATTGCTGTCAGGTTTACGCGGCCTTCTTGAAAAGCAAGGCACGCTCTCCCAGAACTTGCTCAATAAGTCCCCGTGTTTTCCATCCGCCGAATCCTACGCCCGTCGATTTGGAAGCCTGTCCGAGGCGTTTGAGAGAGTCGGCTATATCGGACCAAGACTCTGCACAACCAAAACAAGGCGCACCGTGCGGGCTCTGCGAGACCATATCGTGGCCCAGGTCGTCGCGACCGACCCTGGTCTTATCGGTGTTTTTCAACCCGATTGCCACTTTCGGCCCAGACTACGGATATTCGGCCTACTAGTCTCGATATACGTATGCCGCGCTCTAGAGAAAAGAAGCAACCTTAGGTGGATACTTAGCACGGTGCGCCGTGAGTGGGGCTGTATAGCCTTGATTGCTCGTCTCAACGTCGGGAACGAAAGTGTGTGATGGACTTTCACGTCGTTCCTGACACGATGGGGCAGGTGCGTTATCTCCTCGCAATGGAAGATCCATGGCTACGCAGGGGGCAACAGCTCGATTCGATCACAGACTTTGTGTCGGCAGTGCGAGTTCTTAGCGCTCGCAACACCGAGAGCTGACCAAAATCAATTCGCACTCTGGCCAGCGTGGTTTCCCATCTCCTTGACCTCTCACTTGCTAGATAATGTCTCCGCAGAAGGCTCCGCGAGCCAAAATAGCTGCGGCCAATACTCGCTGAAGGAGGCACAGATTCTAGCGGAGAGGTGGCGCGTGGAATACAACACGGAGAGGCCATACTCGGCGCTAGGCTACAGGCCGCCGGCACCGCAAGCCATCTTGCCGAAGCAACCGGGGCATGGAGATATGGAAAACGCTCCGCGTTTCCCACATCCCCACACCTGTGGTACGCAAATATTCTATCTGGACCCGGAAATCATGGATCGCCTTCACCCGTCAAGGTTCGCGTAACTTCTAGAGGTCGTTGTCGGTGAGGAAACGGCCGTAGTCGTTGCTCTCAAGCCAATGGTAGAGATGGACCTGATAAAGGTAGGACGCAACAAGCTCTCCCCCGAGTTCGTGGGTCTCGCTGCATAAGAAAGGAACCTGCAGCCCGGCGAGCGCGGCAATAAGCGACTGGGTGATACGGTTGGGACTGCCGCCTGCGCCGGTGTAGGGAGATTTCACTTCGCTAAAAGGGGCCGTGATCACGAGCAGCCGATGCGGATAGCGGCTCATGAGTTGAAGCCGATTGACAAACACGGACCGCTCGGTGGTGAGGGAATGAACAAGATCCGCAAGCTCCTTGCGCTCCACCACGCAATGGTCCTCAAGTCCCGCGATGGAGTAATCTCCCAGCTTGAGCGCTCGTTTTTCGATCCCGGCAAACCAGCCTTCAAAGCGCGAGAAGTCGAACGGATTCTGCTCGCGGGTGTCGACTAGGACTACCGGGCGTGGCGTCTTGAGCTGAGTGCCTCCGCGTTCTGCAAGAACGGGAATCGCCGGGTGTGGTACGGGCACTGCCGCTGTCTGCCATTTCAACGGGGATGTAATCAATGTGCGGTGTTTCTTCATCGGCTTTGCCCTCACGCGGCAGTTTTCTCCAGGTGATATTCGTGATGCAACCCGCCAAGAATCGGTCTTGCCCTGACTTCACAATTCTCTGGCAATCGGTGCCGACTCCCCGTTTTCACCCGCTGGATGGCTCTCTCCTTATTGTTATCCGCACTATCCGCCGGGATCCCTGGCCCCAGGCTCATGTGCGGTCGGCCTTGGTTGTAATGGCGTACCCACTCTCTCAGCATCGCTCGCAGATGACTTTCACTGAGCGGAATCAAGAAGTCCAGACACTCGCGCCGGATCGTTCCCACCAACCGTTCGCAGTAGGCGTTGGCCTGTGGCGCCCGAACCGGCGTCCGCAGCACTCGGAGGCCGAACGACTCCAGTTCCCGATCCAGAATGGCGGAAAAGATCGAATCGCGGTCATGAATGAGGAACTTGCGCGAATGATCACTGGGTAGTGCTTCCCGAAACTGTTGCAGCGTCCACGCTGCTGTCGGATGCGCTGTTACGTACAGTGCAATATCTTCCTGGTTCCCACCTCCATGACTATCAGCACGTAGAGCACTCGAAATCGCGCCGTCACGGCAATCAGGAAGTCACAGGCGACGATTGATCGCGCGTGATTGTGGACGAACGACCGCCAATATTGCGAGGATGTTGTTCGGTCTCGCCAATCCGGCTCCGAGGGCCAGTACGCCCGCACCGTTCGTGGCGAGACGTAGATGCCCAGCTTCAGAGATAGTTCCGAAGCGACACGGCCTTGTCCCCACGTCGGATTCTCCTTTGCCATCTCCGCAATCAGTTCGCGAAGGTTCCGGGGTAGGTGCGGCCTTCCCGGTTTCGATTTCCAGCGCCAGAACAGCTTGAACCCTCGGCCGTGCCACCGGATCAGCGTGTCTGGCTGTACGACCATCAAAGCGTCTTTCCAGTTGAACCAGCGGGACCAGAACACCATCGCAATTCTTGCTGCATCGGTCAGGCGGCGAGGTTTCACTTCATGCTCCTGGTAGAACGCCAGTTGCTTGCGCAGAAACAAGTTCTCGGCGACGAGAGAACTCCGGGAACGTAGGGCTGCTTTTAGGGATTTGAGCAAGTCAACAAACAGGGCTGAAACGGTTGCGGCGAGTCCCATGAGTGTGGAAGATCGGAGTCGTTGCATGGCCACCTGGATTGTACAAGCGACCAGGGCCGGATTGACCCCTGACAGCCAACCGCAGCACCGCACAATTCACCGTTATTCTACTTGCGATTGGATGCGTTCAAAACCTCGATTTTTCAGTGACTTCGATTCGCGGACGGAATTTTTGCGGACCACAGTGAGTTTTGCCATGTCATCGGTGAAGATCGTGGCTTGATGGCTGGCACGGGAGATGGAGACATAGCCGAAGCGTGGAACAGAACGGTCAGCGTTTGCTCTTTTTTTCAAAGCATAAGGCTCATATCAACGGGCGAAAGTAACATCTGCGGACCACAAGCAATGATCGCTTAGGTGCGCCACCAAATGTCGGCGAGTTCTTCGAGCGTCGACGCGGACGGAACCGGGAGTCGTTCCAGAAACCACCGTAGATTCCCGTGGCGGTGCAACAGCGAATACGCTAAGAACTGGCGCCGCAGCGCAGCGGTCTGCTCCCCAGTCGCGACACCGTACGCGCAGAGAACCGCGCGAAGAAATAGATGATCGCCTTCGGCCAGGAATAGCCCGACAGCAGCGAACTCGTACTCAGGCGCGCCCGGCATCGCCCGTTCGAAATCGACAAGGCCAACTAGGCGCACGCCATCGTCTGTTGGGACGACCAGCAGGTGTTCACGCATGATCTCTGTGTGGAGCAATACGGAGCGCTCAATAGGCAGCGAGACGGAGGCTAGGTAGGCTGGAATCTGCGCTAGCCAATGCTCAGCAACCCCTTCCGCTTCGTGTCGGGCGACGCAAGTGCGGACCTGTTCATTCAGAAATGCGTGCCAGTCCACTGGCATCAACCCTCCGAGCGGCACCGAGTGCAGTTCGGCGATCAAGCCGCCAATACGATCGCCGAGCTTCAGTCGGGCGACCGGTGAGATTTCACCCCAAGCGGTCCGCAGGGTGCGTCCCGGCAACTGCTCCATAACGAGGTAGCTCCACCCATCGAGCTCTCCTGTTGCATACAGTCGTGGCGTCTCAACCTCAAGCCTGTGTTCGAGCTTCGTCAGGAGTTCTCGCTCGTTCACGAAACTG
>Ga0116121_1001197_pt1 | contig 11385 bp, 8 predicted proteins | sample June2015DPH_13_1_FD_89725 | JGI IMG/M metagenome (GOLD analysis project Ga0116121, IMG submission 89725) | Peatland microbial communities from SPRUCE experiment site at the Marcell Experimental Forest, Minnesota, USA - June2015DPH_13_10 | ecosystem: Environmental > Terrestrial > Soil > Wetlands >...
CAGATTGTTCACGCCGATCACAATGTTTTCCACGCCCGCCACCGGAGCCCCCTGCACGCTCGCCGATGTCTGCACCCGCCACGCCCGCGGCGTCTGGTCTTCAATAATGAAAGGCAATACTGCCCCGGCCGTCCCCGAGCCCACGTCTGCCGTCGTCCACTCCACCGACATCCCGTCTGGCCTCTTGCGGCTGCCGTGTTCCGGCGTCGTCACCGCGATCCCCGCCTTCTTCAGCCGGTCCACTTCCTGCAGCAGCACATTCGTTCCCACCGCCCAGGCGCACGTGCCCGCATCCTCGCCCATGAACTTCGCCCACTCCGACCCGGCCGTCGCGCCCGCCTTCACCGGCGCAATCAGCTCCACATAAGTCCCGTCATTGAAGCCGACCGCAGCCATCTCCGTCACACCGTTGCCGTGCGGCCCTCCGAAGTCGGGAGTCAGATCCACATCCGTGAACGCCTTGCGCAGCGCGTCAAGATTCGATCCGCAGATCGACACGTGGTCCAACTCCAGCACCACCATTTTGTTTTCCTGAGCCATCACGGACGAGAAGATCAGCAAAAGAACTACCGACGCGGCGGACAAGCGGCGAGCGGATGGGGAATTCCGCCAGGACATGCGAACCTCCTAATGAAAGACGAATGGTACGCCAGAACCGGGCGAGGAGGGAACATTTAGTGAAAGAATCGATGCCCCCGTCATTAAGGCTCGATCAGTGTGGAGTTCTTGAGGCCTGCGCTGAGCTTGCCCGACGGCACGGCCCCAACTCGGCGTGTGCGCTCACAGCCGAAGCTGGCAACGGCGGAAAAAGACGGCAGGAGAGGCAAACGGCGCGTATATACATATATACAATTTGCTAGCATGCTATAATAACCCAGTCGAGGATTCCACTGTGCCCCTGAGCATCAAAAACGAGACCGCCGAACGCCTAGCCCGACAAGTGGCTGAGGCAACCGGTGAATCTATCACTGAAGCCATTCAAAAGGCTCTGGAGGAGCGCTGGGCCAGGTTAGGCGCCGACCGCCGTAGGCGGCTTTTGGCGAGCCAAATCGAAGATCTCCTGCGGCGTGTCGATGCTCTGCCCACGCTCGACTCCAGGGCTCCCGATGAAATTCTGGGCTACGACGAGCACGGGTTGCCGCGCTAATGGTGATCGATACTTCAGCTCTGGTAGCCATCTTTCTTGGCGAACCCGAACGCAAGCAATTTCAGGAGCTGATTTTGCAACCGGGCAAGCGACTGGTATCTGCTGCCAGCGTGCTTGAGACTGGAATTGTGCTGGAATCGAAGCGTGGCGAAGCGGCCGGCCGCGAGTTCGACCTCTTTGTAGTGCGCGTCAACATCGAAATTGTTCCCGTGGATGCCGAGCAAGTGGAAGTTGCGCGCTCGGCCTGGCGCAGGTACGGCAAAGGCCGCCATGCCGCCGGCCTTAACTTTGGAGACTGCTTCGCTTATGCGCTGGCCAAACTCTCAGGCGAGAAACTGCTGGCGAAGGGGGAGGATTTTCGGCGCACAGATGCGGAGTTGGTGTGAGCAGCTAGGTCAAAGTACCCTAAGGAAGGTTCATTTGCTGCATGACGTATTACGGAGATTAGCCGGGTCGCATGGTTCGCCTGAGAATTCAGATTATCCACACAATTGCCTCGGAAAAGATCGCACGGGCATCAAGAAATTAGCATTTCTCTACTCCTCTTCCTCCTTCACATCCCCTCTCGCCGCCTTCGCCTTCTCCACGATCTTTTCCTGCAGCTGCGCTGGCACCACATCGTAGTGATGCATTTCCATGTTGAAGCTGCCCCGTCCCTGCGTCATGGAAGTCAGATCGGCTCCGTACGTCAACATCTCCGCCATCGGAGCCTCGGCCTTCACGATCGTATTGCCCGCCTTGTTATCCATTCCCTGAATCCGCCCGCGCCGGCTGTTCAGATCGCCCATGATCGTGCCCGCGAATTCGTCCGGCACCGTAATCTCGACGTTCATAATCGGCTCCAGCAGCGTAGGCTTCGCCGACTCCATCGCTTTCTTGAACGCAATGCGCCCCGCCATCTGGAATGACAAGTCGTTCGAATCCACGTCGTGATACGACCCGTCATACAAAATCACCCGGAAGTTGACCACCGGAAAACCCGCCAGATACCCGCGTGCCGCCGCGTCCTTGATCCCCTTTTCCACCGCCGGAATGTAGTTCTTCGGAATGGCTCCGCCGAAAATATCGTTCACAAACTCGAATTCGACCTCGCTTCCTTTGGGCAGCGGCTCCATCTTGATCTTGCAATCGCCGTACTGCCCGTGCCCGCCCGTCTGTTTCTTGTGGCGCCCCTGCACATCAGCCTTCCCGCGAATTGTCTCGCGATACGGAACCTTCGGCGCTTTCAGCACCACTTCCGCGTGATACCGCTTCCGCATCTTCGAGACCACAACTTCAATGTGCTGCTGCCCAGTCCCCGCGATCAGAAACTCCTTCGTCTGCGCATCGCGGAAGAACCGCAGCATCGGATCTTCCTCCATCAGCTTGTGCAGCCCCGCTCCCAGCTTGTCTTCATCCGCCCGCGTCTTCGGCTCGATCGCAAACGTGATGGCAGGCTCCGGCAGCTTTACATGCGGATACTGAATCGGCGCATTCTTATCTCCCAGCGTGTCGCCCGTCAGCGTCTCGCGCAGCTTCGCGACCGCTCCAATATCGCCCGCATGCAATTCAGGAATCGGAACGGCCGTCTTCCCCTGCATGATCGAAATATGCGCGAACTTCTCCTGCGTGTTGCGATTGAAATTCTGCAGCGTAGCGTCGTTCTTCAACACGCCCGAAAACACCTTGAAATATGAAATACGTCCCGAAAACGCATCCGACACCGTCTTGAACACATACACCGACGCCGGTTCCGTATCCATTCCCTTGCGCACCGGAGCGTCGCCATTCCCGCCCACCGGCTCGCCCGCAATCTGATGATGTTCGGTCGCCGCGGGAGTGTAATCGACAATGAAATCCATTAACTCATCCACGCCAATATTGCCGAGACCGGAAGTGAACAGTACCGGGAAAAGCTTGTCCTCGCGAATCGCCTCATGCAAAGCAGGAACCAGATGCTCTTCAGGAATTGTCCCCGTCTCGAAGAACTCCTCCATCAACTCGTCTTTGCCCTCGGCGACGAGCTCCACCAGCTTCTCATGCGCTTCCTTCGCGACCTCGGCCATGTTCGCCGGAATCGGCCCTTCCTTGCCCTTGCCGTTTCCGCCCATCTCGTACGTGTAAGCCTTCATGCGGACCAGATCGACAATTCCCGACAAATTCTTCTCGCTGCCAATCGGCAGCTGCAGCGGAGTAACCGCCCGCCCAAATGCCGTGACCAGCGATTCCATTACGCGCGTGGCATCGGACCGCTCACGGTCCATGCGGTTGACCACAATCATGCGCGGCAAATTGATCTCGTCGCAGTACGCCCAGACGCGCTGGGTCACAACCTCAACGCCCGCCACGCCATCCACCACCACCAGCGCCGCGTCCACCACCGGCAACACCATTTTCGCCTCGTGGACGAACATGTTGAACCCCGGCGTATCCAGCAGATTGATCTTCGTCTTCCCCCACTCGACACAAGCCAGGCCCGTCGAAATCGACATCTTCCGCGCAATTTCTTCTTCGTCGTAATCGGTCGTTGCCGTCCCGTCGTCCACGTGGCCGAAGCGCTGCGTGGCGCCGGTTGTCTGGAGCATGGCTGATACCAGGGTTGTCTTGCCTGCATGCCCGTGCCCGATCAAGGCAAGGTTGCGGAGATTGGCTCCTTCGTATACTTTCACGCGTTATTTCTCCTTCAGCAGGCTTTCGGGAAGATGTGCTACAGCCCGGAAGAGATGAGGACAGGTATCAAGCCAGCCCAACCACGCCTGCGAAACTTCCGATGCTACCACAGGGGGTTTGCAGCCCTCAAGGAAGGATATGCCGAGGCGACAAGCCCGGACATTAGTTAATCTCTGTCATCCTGAGCGAAGTGGTTCGTCCGCGCAGCGGACAAACCACGGAGCCGAAGGACCCCTACGCTCTCAAATCCCTTCGCCGCTGATTCAGGCATTTCTCGCCAAAACTTGCGGCGCATTCGTAAGGCGCATTCATAAGGAACGATGGTCCTGATTACAACCCCGCGCTCTTCCCCGCAATCAGCCCGCGAATCTTCTCCACAAACTCCGCCGCGCCCATGTCCTCGGTCTTCTCTTTCCCGCGCGTCCGCACGTTGACCTTCCCCGCCTCCGCTTCCTTATCCCCCACCACCAGCAGGAACGGCACTTTCTGCATGGCATGCTCGCGGATCTTCGCATTCATCTTCTCGTTGCGCGCATCCACCTCCACTCGCACTCCCGCCGTTCGAAGTTGCGCCGCCACTTTCTCCGCGTACTCCACATGCCGCTCAGCAATGGGGATCATCGCCACCTGCACTGGCGACAGCCACACCGGAAACGCTCCCGCGTAATGCTCAAGCAGCACGCCAAAGAAGCGCTCCACCGATCCATACAGCGCCCGATGCACCATCAGTGGCTGCTTGCGCGTTCCGTCTTCCGCCACATACTCCAAGCCAAAGCGCTGCGGAAGGTTGAAGTCGAACTGCACCGTCGAAAGCTGCCACAGCCGCCCAATCGCATCCACCAGCTTGATATCGATCTTCGGCCCGTAAAACGCCGCTTCCCCCGGAATCGTCTTGTACTCGATATTCAGCCGCTTCAGCACCTTCTCCAGCGAATCCGTCGCCAGCTTCCACTGGTCCTCGCTGCCCACAAAGCTCTTGCGGTCCTCCGGATTCCAGGTCGAAAGCTCGGTCTGAAATTTGTCAAACCCATACGCCTTCAGCACGGCCAGCGCAAATTCCACGCACCCGGCAATCTCGTCCTCAATCTGTTCCGGAGTGCAGAAAATATGCGCGTCATCCTGCGTAAACCCGCGCACCCGCAGCAACCCATGCATCACGCCCGACCGCTCATACCGGTACACCGTCCCCAACTCGCCCAGCCGCACCGGCAAATCGCGATACGACTTCAGCGAGTCGCGATAAATCAAAATGTGTCCCGGACAATTCATCGGCTTCAGCCGGTACTCGGCGTCGTCCAGCTCCATCGCGTCGAACATATTGTCCGAGTAATACCCCTCATGCCCCGAGGTGTGGAACAACTGCCGCCGCGCCACATGCGGCGTGTACACCAGCGAATATCCGCGCCGGATGTACTCCTCGCGCATCCAGTCTTCCATCTCCTTGCGGATAATCCCGCCCTTCGGATGCCAGAAAATCAGCCCCGGCCCCGCCAGTTCCTGAATTGAAAACAAATCCAGCTGCTGCCCAAGCAACCGGTGATCGCGCTTCTTCGCCTCCTCGATGCTGTTCAGATAAGCGTCCAGGTCCTTCTTCGAAAAAAACGAAGTCCCGTAAATCCGCTGCAGCTGCGGATTCTTCTCATCCCCCAGCCAGTACGCGCCCGCAATATTCAGCAGCTTGAACGCCTTGATCTTTCCGGTCGAAGGCAAGTGCGGCCCGCGGCAGAAGTCCAGAAACTTGCCGGTCTTATAAATTGAAATCTTTTCATCGGGCTTGGTGAACTGCTCGATGAAATGGCACTTCATGAAGTCGCCTTCGTTCTTGAATCGCTGCAATCCCTCGGTGCGCTCGACAAACTCGCGCGCGTAGGGCAAATCCTGCTGCACGAGTTCTTGCATCTTCTTCTCGATCTTCGCCAAATCCTCGGGCGTGAACGGAGTCTCCCGATAGAAGTCGTAAAAGAAGCCATTCTCCGTAGCCGGCCCGTGCCCCAGCTTCGTCTCCGGAAAAAGCTCCAACACCGCCGCCGCCATTAAATGCGCGGACGAATGCCGGTAAACCTCCAGCGCCTCCGGATCCTTTTCCGTCAGGATGCGCAGCTCAGTGTCGCTCTCCAGCGGACGCGTCAGATCGATCAGTTGGGCCGTGTGGCGCGGACACTCCTGTCCGCCCTGTTTTTGTCCGCCAGAATGCACCCCTCGGGCACCCTCGCCCGCCGGAGCATCGCCATTCGAACTCAATGGTGTCGCTTTCGCCGCCAAAGCCGCATCCGCCAGCCGCGGACTGATCGACTTCGCAATCTCCAGCGCCGTCGTCCCCTGAGGAACTTCCTTCAAGCTGCCATCAGGCAGCTTCACATGAATGCTGTCAGACATGAATTCGCCTTGTATTTCACTGAATCTCCTGAGTTTAAAGGAGCGATTCGGGAAGGGTCAAACGCGGCGGACTGGACCGCACGCAAGATTGTAGCCAAGAATCCGTGAGCGCTGGGCCCAAACTTTAGTTTTGCTCGCCCGTGACTAGTGGTCGTATTTTGCGCTTGGGTGCTATGTAGTGTGGGATACGGCCTTTCGCAGACGGGAGCACGGCCTATTCCTTGAGATATCTGAGTCGCCGAGCTCGGGTTGTCAACGAAAATGGAGATTTTGAAATGTTGATATTTGGGTTTATACGTAAGGTCTGGAACTGCGGTTGGGCTTGTGCGCTACTGATGGCTTGCAGTTTGGTGACGCTGGCGACGGCGCAGGCGCCGGGAGTCAGTGACCGGCAGATCAAGATTGGTTCCTGCGCGGTGCTGGACGGACCGAACCGGCTGTACGGCATCCAGATCGTACTTGGAGCCACCGCCTACTTCGACTACATCAACGATCACGGCGGCGTAAACGGGCGGAAACTGGGCCTGTCGTCGTTCGACGATGGGTACGATCCGGAGAGGACGAGCGCCTGCTTCGCCTCGCTGATGCGGGAGAAGGTCTTTGCCGCCGGCTTTTTTTTCGGTTCGGCCACGACCGCCAAATATCTGCCGCTGCTCGAAGCCGAACACATGCCTTTGGTGGGCACATACTCGGGAGCGCCATTTATCTATGAGCCAGTGAAGCACGGAATTTTCAATCTGCGGGCGTCGTACAACGACGAGACACGGGAGCTGGTGGACAATTTGTGGAGAGCGGACGCGCGGAGGATCGGCGTGATCTACCAGGACGATGCCTTCGGGAAAACGGTCCTGGACAGCGCCACGGCGGCGCTGGCAAAACACAAGGCTACGCCCGCGGCGGTGGGCGCTTACACCCGCAACGCGCTCGATGTCGGGTCGGCCATCGAAGCGGTGCATGCCGCCAAGCCAGAAGTGGTGATTCTCGCCACTACCTATGCGGCAGCGGCCGAAATCGTGAAGCGGGCGCATGGGCAGGGCTGGCGGCCGCTGTTTGTATCCGGCTCGTATATCGGGACAGACGCTTTTATTACGGTGGCAGGAAAGGAGGCGGAGGGAGTGGTGAGTATGCAGATCGTGCCGCCCTATGACGCCACCGATCTGCCCGCGGTCAGGCTTTACCGGGAATGCCTGGAAAAGTACATGTCGCGGACCCAGCCCAGTCCAACCAGCCTGGAAGCGTTTGTGAATGCGATGGTCATTGTGGAGGCACTGAAACGGGCGGGAAAGGATCCGACGCGAGAAAAATTCATCGCGGCCATCGAGTCGATGAACGGCATGGACATCGGCCTGGGCCCGGAGGCACGTTTGGAATTCAGAGCGCAGCATCATAAGGGCCTGAGCCGCGTCTACCCGACAGTGGTACGTAACGGAAAGCCAGAGGCATTCAGCAACTGGGCGGTCATGCTGGCACGGAAGTGAAATGTGCGCAGCCAGAGCGGCTACGCCAAACGGGCCTACCAATCCACCGCCGTTCGTGGTACTTAATGCAGGGATGAGTTCTTCCACGGCTCGGAGTCATCAGCAGACAAGCTTCCGTCTCAACGGTGTTGGGTATTCCTTGCACCCGGCCGATTGCTTTGCCTGGATGGACGAGCAGCCCGCGCACTCAGTTCACGCCATCGTTACAGATCCCCTCTACGGCCTTAAGGAATACACCGCTCCGGAGAAGCAGAAGCTGCGCCGCGCGGGCTGATGGACTTGGCGATATCGAGCGCAGTCGTGCCTTGAGGAACTTCCTTATCGCTGCCATCAGGCAGCTTCACATAAATGCTGTCAGACATAGTTAAGCCCTGTATTCCACTGAATCCTCTAAGCTTAAGGTAGGGTCGGAGGAGGGTCAATTGCCGGCGACGCGAGCTCCCGTGAAATCATGATGAGTGCTATTGCGAGTGGCTGTTGAAAAACTCGCTTTTCGTCCCAATTAGCCAAAATTTGGGGAACAGAAAATGTCTAGGCGACCCGAGAAAATTGACCCTAGAGCTTCCTGACGCGATTTCATTTTCGTCGATTTTGCGAGGAAGAGTTTTTTCAACTGCCACAGGCGATTTCACTCATTGACCGGGAGCCGAGTGCAGCGCCTCAATACTCGTCTTCACCCGCGCCGACACCGCATCCATGTCCGCCATCTTCAGCCCCGCCGTCGGAATCACCTCGCCCACCCGCATCTCCAGCGGCTGGCACTTAATGTGATACGTGTTCATCGGCAGCAAATCAAACGTTCCCACCAGCGCAATCGGAACAATATCCGCCTGCGCCTTGATCGCCAGAAAAAACGCTCCGGGCAAGAACGGTTGAATCTCCCCATCCCGCGTTCGCCCGCCCTCGGGAAAAATCACCAGCGGCATCCCCTTGCGCAGACTTTTTAGCGCCGACTTGATCGCGCCCACCGATTGCGTCGGCTGCTGCTGATTAATGCAGACCTGCCCCGACCGCCGCAGATGCCATCCCACAAACGGATACGACAGCAGCTCGCTCTTGAAAATAATCCGAAACTGAAATGGCAAATAAACGTACAGCACCGGAATATCCAGCGCCGATGCATGTGTCACCGCAAATACCCGCGCTCGCTCGCCCGCACCACTCACCAGGGCACCCGCATTTCCCGTCACCGTCACCGGGGAAAAAATCGTCTTCATGATCAGCCACGACCACGCCGTCGCCAGCTGGTGCTGCATCCGCCCATCGCGATCCACCAACGACACAAGCAGCGAAATCGTCCCCAGCACGATCGTGTAAGCCCAAATCAGCGGATTAATAAACAGGTACGACCGCAAAGCGCTGAGCCAGCCATGCCGCAGTCCAGCCCGCAAATTGCCGCCGATCCCAGTCTTAGCCGGAACATCTCCCGCGTTGAAGCCGGAATCTCCGGCTGGTGTTGAGACAACCGCGCCCGTCCGTCCACCCGAACGCAACCCGGCCCTGTCTTTATCCAACTCAACGGTAGTGGTGATCTTATTCAGCACTGTCAAAATTTAGATGCTCACGCCCAGCATCCGCATCGCCTCGCCCACAATGTAAATCGATCCCGTAACCACCACGACCCCATCCGCGCCAACTCCGCACCGCGCCGCCTCCAGCGCCGCAGACACGCTTTCCGCCTCATCCACCTCACCCGCCACCCGCTGTGCCGCCTCCCGAATTTCCGCCGGACTCGCCCCCCGCGGATTATTCGCATGCGTCACAATCACCCGCTCCGCAATCGGAAACAGAATCTCCGCCATCTCCGCCATCGCCTTATCCCGCAGCACTCCAAATACCAGCGTGATCGGCCGCTCTCCATACGCCGCCGAGAGCGTCGCCCGCAACGCCCAAGCCCCCGCCGGATTATGCGCTACATCGAAAACGTACTCGATCGAATCTTCTCCTTCGATTCCTGACGCTCGATCGTCCGCGGCCCGAAAGCCAAGCGCCGACCGCCGGGAGCCGTGGACCACCTGAAACCGCCCCGCCCACCGCGTCTCCCGAATCCCACGCTCAATCGACTCCGCCGTGATCGTCTCGATCCCGTGTTCCCGCAACTCCACCGCCGCAGCAATCGCCAAAGCCAAATTCCGCAACTGATGCCGCCCCGCCAACGGCGAGTCCACATGGATCGAGCTCCCGAGCACTTCGAGCGAATATTGCTGCCGCAGCTCGCCACCCGCTCCGTACTGGGTACTGGGTACCAGGTACTGGGAACTGCCCGGCGACACCGGAGGCACATACGCCACCGCATTTACCGCCCGCGCTCCCGCGTCCAGAATCGCGTTCCCGAGCACGTCGTTCGCCTCCGCCAGTTGCGGCAGCGTCACCACTACCCCGTCCCGCCGGATGATCCCCGCCTTCTCGCGCGCAATCTCCGCGACCGTCTCTCCCAGATATTTTTGATGATCCAGCGACACATCCGTGATCACGCTCACCCGCGGCTCAACCACGTTCGTCGCATCCAGCCGCCCGCCCATCCCCACTTCAAGTACCACCATGTCCGGACGGCTGCGCGCAAAATACTCGAACGCCATCGCCGTCAGCATCTCAAAAAAACTGGGATGCCACGGCAGATCCCCCTCGCTCACCAGCCGTTCCGCCGTCCTCCCGGCCACATCATGCAGCAGTGCAAAGTCGTCATCGCCGATCGCCGCCCCATCCAGCCGAATCCGCTCGTTGATCCGCACCAGATGCGGCGACGTATAAAGCCCCGTCTTCAGCCCCGACGCCTGCAGAATCGCCGCCAGCGTCGCCGCCGTTGATCCCTTCCCATTCGTCCCCGCCACCAGCACCGACTGAAAAGTTTTCTCCGGATGCCCCAGCGCTGCCAGCAGCACACGCATATGCGCCAGGTCAAACTTGTGCACCGGCGTCGAGCCCAGCTCGTGCCCCAATGCATACATCTGCGCAACTGCGGTTTCGTAAGACATCAGTCGTTGGTCGCCGGTCCCCGGCAACACTACCCCAAACTAGACTCTAAGCGTATCAAGCTGCGTCGGCCTTGTTGATTCTGTAGCAGTGGAAGGGGACTCACGAAACCTGAAAGGTTCTCAGCGTGGTCCGAAAGGTGGGACTGCAAACCTGAAAAATAACCCGCGAACAACCAACGACGAGCGACTAACGACCGTTTTCCTACGCTGTCTGCTTCACAGCCGCCGGCTGATCCATAAACTCCAGCGCCCGCGCAATATACCCCTTCATCTCCTTGCGCGACACCACCGCATCCAGCATCCCGTGCTCCAGCAAGAATTCTGACCGCTGGAAGCCCGGCGGCAGCTTTTGCCGGATCGTCTGCTCAATCACCCTCGGCCCGGCAAACCCAATCAGCGCCCCCGGTTCGCCAATATTCAAATCGCCCAGCATCGCAAACGACGCTGTCACACCCCCGGTCGTCGGATCCGTCAGCACCGAAACATATGGCACCTTCGCCGAATCCAGCCGCGCCAGCGCCGACGAAATCTTCGCCAGCTGCATCAGGCTGATCGCGCCCTCCATCATGCGCGCCCCGCCCGACGCCGACACAATAATCAGCGGAGTCCGTGTCTCCGTTGCCTTCTCGATCGCCCGCGTAATCTCCTCGCCCACCACCGCGCCCATGCTGCCGCCAATGAACGCGTACTCCATCGAGCTCACAATCACCGGACGCCCATTCAGCTTCCCGCGCGCATTGATGACCGCATCCTTCAGCCC
>Ga0116121_1001198_pt1 | contig 11377 bp, 1 predicted proteins | sample June2015DPH_13_1_FD_89725 | JGI IMG/M metagenome (GOLD analysis project Ga0116121, IMG submission 89725) | Peatland microbial communities from SPRUCE experiment site at the Marcell Experimental Forest, Minnesota, USA - June2015DPH_13_10 | ecosystem: Environmental > Terrestrial > Soil > Wetlands >...
ACGAAAGGCGCTTCCTCTACGCCGACAACAGTATTGTCAGCCAGCGGGGATATATCGGCTGCATCCACGTCTGTCATTACGCCAACATGCACGCAGAGAGCCGACAAGTCAATGGACTGCACGGTTGGGGTTACCACGACTCCATCCGCGGCCGGCCTGCGGTCGGCGGCGCTTACGGTGACTCTGCCCGCGGTTTCGTCCGGTACCTGGGATAACGGTTCAACCACAGTCGAGCTGGGCGGCAAGGTGACCGGCTCGGTGATGGTCTTTGACTACGCAACCTTAGGCGGATCACCCATCGCGCCTGCAACTTATCCGACGATCTTCAGTTCGATTACGCCATCAGCGGTGGCTGTGGATGGCGCGGGCAATGTCTACACGGCCTACGGCGCAAGCATTCTGGAGTCGATAAGCGGCACCACGTATACGCTGCCATCGTTGTCGGCGACGACCAGCCAGATCGCCGTGGACCCTACCGGCAACATCTTTGCCGTAAACAGCACCGTCTCGACGATCACCGAACTCGAGGTGACAGCCGCAGGGACACCTGCGACTTATATAACGACTTCGGTTTCTTATACGCCCACCAGCGGCACGGCTGCTCCACAAGCGATTGCCACGGATCAATTAGGCAATCTCTATGTGGCGGATTATCAATCGGGAGGTTCCTCCGTCTACCGGCTCTCCTGGTCGCCGGTCACGCAGACCTATCAGAATCAGGTGCTGGTCGCCGGCGGCTTTGTGAATCCGGTCTCGCTGGCGGTTGACAGTACCGGCAACGTCTATGTTGCGGACTATGGCGCGGGCGCGGTGTATAAGTTGACGCCGGGCGCGACCGGCAGCTACACGCAGTCGACACTGGTATCGGGCCCGGGCGTGATGCCAGTGGCCATTGCCGTGGACCCGGCTGGTGATGTGTATATGCAAAGCGGCGTTTCGGTGTCTGAAATACCTGTCAGCGGATCGGAAGTCATTGTTATGATCGGACTGAGAACCCCCGTTGGTCTTGCGGTGGATGGCCTGGGCAACGTCTATAGCGCCGACACGAACAACACCAGCATCACTCAAATTACACGCAACAACCTTACCTGCAACTTCGGCACGGAAACAACAGCCGGGTCGGCAACATGTCAAGGCGCGCTGACCAACGCGGGCAATCAGTTGACCACCGGGTCTGTCGCGCCCAACTACTTCACCTTGTCCGGCTGCGGCGTGAGCGGCAATGCAATTGAGCCTTTGTCGGCAGGCGAATCCTGTGTGCTCTATGTAACCATGTCGGGCACATCAACAATTTCTCTCACTTTTTTGCCTGCAGCGTCCACGGTGGGTAGTTTGGCGTTGACCGGCACGGTGCAAGCTCCAACTTACAACACGACCACGGCGATTACCGGCCCGGCGCCTGCCTCGCCAATTTATGCAGCCAGCGGGACGGAAGCAACCTTCACGGTGACAGTGGCGCCGGCGTCAGGCTCCGGATATTCCGGCACGCAAGCGCCCGGTGGCACGCCACTCGCATGGGTGTGTCAGGGAAGCACCGCGTGCGCATACGGCTCCGCCTATAAAACCTTTACTCCCGGCGCGCTCTCTCAGATTGGAAGCACAACCAGCAGCTCTGCGACGGTGCTGGTGACAGGGCTGTCCGCGGGCACTTATAACATCAACGCATCGTATCCCGGCGGATCTTCAACCGGCCCGATCTTTAGCAGCAGCACCAGCAGCGGAACCAGTTTCACCATTGGGCAGGTGAGCACCGCGGTAAGCGGTTGGACGCCCAGCGTGACCACGCAGCAGGTCAGCGCGGCAATCGGTACCGGCGTGCTGAACGCAACAGCGACGCCGAGCGGCGTTGCCGGAAACTTTGTCTACACGGCGACCTGTACAAGCGGCAGCTGTACTCAATACTTGAATACCACCATCGACGCCTCCACCTATCTGCCCATTGGCACGTATTCGCTAAGTGCGAGCTTCGTTCCAACCGATCAAACCGACTATATTTCTTCGGCCACGCCGGTCACGGTTACCGGCTACACGGTGACTCAGGCCACAACCACCGCCTCGGTAGGCGCCTCCACTAACGTTGTGGCCTCCGACGGAAGCGGCAACTACACCAGCCTCACGGCGGCGTTGGCCGCTCTGCCGATTTCCGGCGGAACAATTTACCTGAAGCCCGGAACCTACACCGGTCAAAATGCCATCAGTTATCCCAACGTCTATCTGCGCGGCCTGGGCGGCAATCCGGCCAATGTGCTTCTGACCGGCGAGAACGGCAACTTTACCCTGGGTTCTTATCCGCAAAGCTCGGGGACTGTATTCGGACCGGGTCCGGCGGGCAAAGGCGGCGATGAGGGATCGGCGGTCCTAGATGTCAGCAAGAATGGCTATCCTAGCGGCTCGTACTCACCTGCCGGTTTCTACGCAGAATATTTGACCATTCAGAACACCTACGACACCGATACGGTAACCACTTCCACCACCACGGCAAGCGGCAATGGCGGAACGTGCATCTTCAATCCCGGCGGCACGGCCTATACGCTTCAGTATCTTTACAACAACAATTTGTCATGCGGTTCGCAGGCGCAGGCGCTGTATATGAACGCCGATCAGGCGATTCTGAACAATGTCAATCTAATCAGCCAGCAGGACACGCTCTACGCCGGCTACCAAGGAACCGCTGGCAGCACCTACGTTCCATCCCGCCAATATATCTGGCAAGGAACGATTACCGGCGATGTGGATTTCATCTATGGTGACGCGGCGCTGGTCATGGATCACACCAACATCTTCACCGCCTGGCATGGCCTCACAGCCGGGTCGGGCACCGAGACCATCACGGCGCAGAACAAGCGGGCACAGACCGGCAGTTCCAGCGATTATCTGAGCGGCTACGTCTGCAATGCGTGCACACTGATGTCGCAGGGCACGGGCATGACCAAACTGTATTATGGCCGTCCGTATGGGGTCTATTCAACCTTTGTCCTGCTCAACACCCAAGTGGATCAGGTAAATCCAGGCGGCTTTATCGGATGGGACGGCGTGTCGGAATACCTGTCCACCTCGACCTATGCTGAATACAACACGCAGGCTTACATTGATCCTGCGGTTGGAACCGCACCCTATCCATCGATCTTGTTCTATCCCACGACTGCAGCCGGCGGAATCATCCCGACTGGCGGCAACACTGGCGCTGGCGTGACAGGATCGCGTGAATCCTATGCGCTGCAACTGACACCGGCGCAGGCGACGCCCTACTACCCGGTGAACTTCCTTTCCACTACCGTTTCGACGACGGGTGGTTATAGTGGTATGCCGACCACCTGGAACCCGGTGACGGCACTGGCCACGGCGGTGAATTCATTTGCCCCCACCGCCAGCGTGGGCTCAGTTGGGTACGGCAGCAGCGTGACCATTCTGGGCCGTCCGCAGACGCCCGGCGCAGGTGTCGTTCCCACCGGTAGCTATTCCTTCTACGACAATTTGAATACCAATGCTGCCTGCTCTGCGGTTGCTGGAAATTGCACGCTCCTGGCCTCGGGCACGCTCGACGCCAGTGGCGAGGCCTATCTGACTACGACATCTCTGGTCCAGGGCACGCACTACATCACCATGGTCTATGGCGGCGACGCTAACTTTACCACCAGCACCACCGCGACTCCGTATGCCATTACGGTCGTGGCGACTTTGGTCAACACCACTACTTCGTTGATCGTGAGCAACCCCAGCAGCACCTACGGCGGCACGATCACCGTCACGGCGACCGTAACACCGGCATCGGGAAGCGATTATGCCGTCGGCACTTTGGCTCTCTATTCAGGTTCAACAGTGCTGGGCAGTTGCACGCTGACTGGAATTTCCAATAAATGCAACTTCTCGCTGACCAACGTAGCCGCGGGCGCGCAGACCATGACCGCCAGCTTCGGCGGCGGCACCAGTCTGGACGGGAATGAAACCTTCGGCAGCAGCACCTCCGGCGGCGCGGCCTTTACCGTGAGCCAGGCCGTACTGCAGGTGACAGCCAACAACGCCAGCGTTCCCGTGGGCGGCGTTATGCCCACCTTTGCATACACTGTCACCGGCTATGTGAATTCGGATACCTCCGCCGTGCTGAGCGGAGCGCCCACAATAACCACCACCGCAACCTCTACCGCAACTGTTGGCGAATTTCCGATTACCATTACGACCGGCACGCTGGCGGCCAGCAACTACACCTTCGCCTTCAGCGGCGGTTATCTCTATGTGACCGGCACCTCACAGGCCGCTGCCGTAGCCACCGGCGACACGCGCACTGTAACCGAGCCGGTCTTCCCCGCGATTTGCCAGCAGTTAACCGCGGCGATTACCCAGGTCAACAACGACATCCCCGATGCGATCGACAACCCCAACACCACGCCGGGCGCCAGCACCAACCCCGACGGCGCACGCATCCAGGCCGCACTCAATTACTGCTCGGCCAACAATCCCGGCCACGCGGTTGAGCTATCGATAGATGGCGTGGGCCATAGCGCGTTCCTTACCGGCCCTCTTTCCATGCCGTCGAATGTCACACTGCTGGTCGATCCCGGCGTCGTGTTGTTCTTCTCGCGCAACGCACAGGATTACGACAAAGTTCCCGGCACTCACACCTGCGGCAACATCAGCACCAGCAGCGCGACCAGCTCCTGCACGCCTCTGATCGACATTCCCGGCACCTCGACGAACGTTGGCATCATGGGTTACGGCAAACTGGACGGTCGTGGCGGCGACCCGCTGATCAACGCCGTCCCACCCTATCAGGGCTACAGTTGGTGGGGACTGTCTGCAGCCTACGCCAGCCCGAACAGTCAGCAGAATCCGCGCTGGATCGAGATGGAATCCGGCTCCAGTAATATCACGCTGTACAAGATCACTCTACGCAATGCGCCTCTGTTCCACGTTGCGACGGGCGGCGCGATCAGCAACTTTACCGCATGGGACATCAAGATCGTAACGCCCACCACCTCGCGCAATACCGACGGCATCGATCCTGGAAATGTGACCAACGTTACCATCACCCGGTCGTGGATCTCCGATGGTGACGACAACGTAGCCGTCGGCGCCGCAGGCACAACAGCTCCTGCCTCGAATATCTCCGTCACCAACAACCACTTCTTCGCCGGACATGGCCAGTCATTCGGCAGTTACACCGGCGCGGGAATCAGCAACGTGCTTTGGGACGGCAATATAGCTGCTGGAAACGGATTCGCCAATGTCGGGAGTGCGTCTATAACTGGAACGGCCGATAGCAACTCGACCGGCATCCGCATCAAATCGGCCAACGACCGCGGCGGCCTGGTCACCGGCATTCAGTACTCGAACGAATGCTTGCTCGACCATAAGATCGATATTCAGTTCACCCCGTATTACAGTAGCGGCGATTCTACGAATGAGTTCCCAAACTACAAAAACATTCTGATGCAGAACATCGTCTTCGTAAACGATGCTTCAAGTTCGGGAACGGTGGAGATGACGGGTGAGTACAACACCAACAGCGGCAGCCCCGTTATCAATCCTCTTTATCTCACGCTTGATAACGTGACCTTTTCGTCCGCATTCTCCAGCCTGGTCAATTCGACAACTCCTGTCGAACCTGCCAGTGTCTGGGGCAACGGAAATTATAGCGGCGGGACCGGACAATATGCGTCCCTGACCTACGGCCCCGGCGATGTATCGACCAACTTCATCACCGCATATCAGTCATTGGTCAGCGTCCCAGCCAACAACGACACGATAACCAACAACATTACGGCGAGCAGTCTGAATCCGCCCTCTTGCTCCTTTACCTACATTGCGCCGGAGTTGACCGGCCCAACGGGCCTGCCACAGACCATCACCCAGGGCCAGAACGCGACGGCAGTGGTGATTCTGACGCCGGCAGTGGGTGGCGCTGCTTATCCTACCGGAACGGTAACGCTGACCGACGCTCTCACCAGCAGCACGTACACGGCTCCTCTGCCGGGAACCACTGACACCATCTCGATTCCGTTGAGTGGGCTCTCAGTGGGCACGCACACCTTCACCGCGACCTATTCGGGAGATACCAACTACGTTGGTACGGCGGGGGTCTACACCACGACGACGCCGTATGTCATCACCGTCAACGCCGGCAGCCTGAGCGCATCTACCACGTCGTTGGGGCTTCCCGTCAACACCACCGTCACCTCCAGCTTTGGCACGGCCATCACCGCAACGGCCACCGTCACAGGCACCAATCCCACTGGCTCTGTGCAGTTTGTCGTCAGCGGAGGCGGCCTTACTGGCAGCTACACCTATGCCACTGTGGCGCTAACCTCCTCATCGGGCACGACGAGTTCAGCTTCAACCAGTATCAACTTGCCTTACGACACCATCGCCTACAACATTACCGCCGTTTATAGCGGCGACCTGGCAAATGCCGGTTCCACTTCGTCCTCGGCTTCGCTCACTGTTGGAGCGGCCGCCACGCAAACCGCTCTGACGGTTAACACCGCCAGCGCCGCGCTGGGCAATCCCTTTATTCTGACGGCTACTGTCACCTCTGGGGTTGGTACTCCGTCGGCGGCGCCCGTCACCTTCGCCTATTCCACTACCCTCTTAGGTGCACAGACCGCGCTCGGCACTGATACCTTGGGCAACGGAGTTACAACGTATTACCTCAACTCCCTGCCGGTTGGCAGCTACTATCTCTTCGCCAACTATGCGGGCAGCGGCAGCTATGGGGCATCAGGTTCCACGGGCGTTCCCATCACCGTCACAGCCGCGACGAACATTATGCAGTTGCCCGGCATCCCGATCGCGCTGCCCTACACCATGACCACCATCGCCGGCGGCGGAGCAGCAGTGCCCAGCAGCGGCAATATGGCCTGCACGGGCGCCACCGATAAGTATGGTGACGGCTGCCAGGCCACCGCGATTGCCTTCACTGCCTCTGACGATATGCGCGCCGTTACCGCCGATCCATTCGGCAATGTCTATCTTTCCGACATCAGCGCCACACGAGTACGGCGAATCACGCCTAACGGCGTCATCACCACCTTTGCTGGAGGCGGTTCCACCTGCACTCCTCCGGCATCTACGTCGACCAATGGAACCGGCTGCACGCCCACGCTGGCCAGTCTGACTAAACCGCGCGGCGTTTCCTCCGATGCAGCAGGCAACATCTACATTGCCGACTACACCGGCAATAAGGTCTACGTGGTCAAGGTATCCGACGGCTTGATGTATTTGGTTGCCGGCAACGGTACTGCTTCTTCAACTGGAGATGGCGGTCCGGCAACGGCCGCAACGGTCAACACGCCCCGCAGCGCATGGGGCGACAGTATCGGCAACATCTATATCGCCGAAACCGGTGGATACAGGGTTCGCGTCGTCGATACGATGGGAAATATCCATACCTTCGCCGGTACGGGAGCCAATACTTCGAGTGGGGATGGCGCTGCGGCTACAGCCGCTACAATCTCCAATCCGCAGGGCGTCTTTGTGGATGCGAATCTGAATGTCTATGTCGCCGATTCTATTGGAAAGATCCGCGTCATCTGCGTTACTTGCGGCACCAGTTCGCCTCTGGATAATCTCCTTCAAGCGCTGGGCAAAACCACTACGCTGAACAGCGCCATCAACGGCTACATCTACACCATCGCCGGCAACGGATCAGCCGCAACTTACGCCGGGACATATCCAATCCTTAGCACCAGCGTCTCGATGGCCCCGCAGAAGCTATCTATGGATAACAGCGGCAACCTGTACATCTCCGACAGCAACGGCTTTGTCTGGTTCATGGATTTCCATACCGGCTATATCCGCGCGATTGCCAAGAACGGAACAGTTTGCGGTAGCGCGTCTAGCACCTATGGTTACACAGCCTACGGCGACGGTTGCCCCGCCACCCAGGCCAGCTTTGGCAGCAATGGTGGAAACGGAATGGGAGCCGGAGTTGACACGCAAGGCAACCTCTACATCTCCGACTCGACCAACGGACTCATCCGCAAGGTAATCACCGGTCTGGCGTTCCCCTCGACCGCGATCAACGCAACCACTACGCAGTCTGCGCTGATTCACGTACCCACAACCCAAATAAGCTTCTCCTGGAACCCGGCGACGGGCGAGTGGTCAGCGCCCGCGCCCACCCTCATCTCCAACAACGACGGCACGGGCGACTTGCCGATTACTTTCAGTTTTACTCCGAAGGTCCCCGGCCTGCGTTCCATAGCGCTTAACGTCAGCAGCAACAGCAACACAACGTATATTGATCTGACGGGAATCGGCTCTGGCGCCGGAGCCACGCTCGACCCCGCCAGCAAAATCAGCTTCGGCACGGGCCTGAGCGTCGCCGGCCTGGCCACCGACAATGCAGGCAACGTCTACGTCTCCGACGCCACCAGCAAGAAGATTTTACGTTTCGCTTCCAGCACTCTAACGCAAGGGAGCAGCGCACCGTCCACTACGCTGGCCACGCTCACTGCGCCTGGCGCCGTTGCGGTCGATCCTCGCGGCTACATTTACGCAACCGACACCTCCACGGGACTAATCACACAGATCACGCCCGCTGGCGCTGTTTCGACCTTGCCGTTCACCTTCACCGCGCCCGCCGGCCTGGCCGTCGATGCGCTCAACAACCTCTATGTCTCCGATTCTTCCGCGCAGGCGGTCTATCAGATCAACCCCATCACCGGTGTGGAACGCAATCTGAATCTGGGAACGCTGGTTACGCCCATGGGCCTGACCATCGATCCCTCCGGCAACCTGCTGGTCGCAGATCACGGCGTGCCGGCCGTTTATCGCTTCAATCCGATCGGCACGCGCACTACTGTGTCAACCTCGGCGGTCGCTCCTTCGGCTGTATTGACCGATGCGGCGGGCAACCTGCTCATCGCCGATGCGTCGGACATCCTCGCCGTGCCGGCCAGCAGCCACAGCTCGGCCTTCACGGTGGCCAGCCTTACGCCTGTTTCCCTGGCAATCGACTCAGCCGGCAATCTCTACACCGGCTCCGGAAGCGGCGTTCTTGAGCTCATCCGCACCCAGGGCTACGCGCAGTTCGCAAGCTCCTCGGCTCCGTCGCAAGTTGTCAATATGCTCGAGTCCGGAAACCTGGCGCTGTCACCCACCTCGCTCGGCCAGACCGATATGACAGACTACGGCTTGACCGCGACCGCCTCCACGGACTGCACGGTCAGTTCGGGTCTTCCCACCGCACTTGCCATTGGCGGCGTCTGCGCATTGTCGGCCAGCTATACGCCAACGACCGCCACTATAACCAGCGACACCGTCACAGTGAATGGTGCTCTGAACGCGGATCTTTCCACGCCAGCTTCGGTTCAACTCATACTCACCGGACCGGCAACCACGCCCACCTCCAGCATTACGATCACCTCGTTCTTGCCGGCTGCGCCCATATTCGGACAATCCGTTACGGTCAGCGCTACCGTTACCGGCACATCGCTGGAGCCGGCAGGCACGGTGGCATTCTACCTGGATGGCTCATCCACAGCAGCCGCCAGCGGGACGGTTAACGGCAGCGGCGTCGCCACGGGCTCGCTGACAGGACTCAGCGTCGGCTTGCACTCGGTCACCGCTACTTATACCAGCAGCAACGGTTATCCCACGGCGACGACTTCCGTCTCGTCTAGCTTTACCGTGAGCAAGGCCAATCCAACACTCACCTGGGCAACGCCCGCAGCCATCACCTACAGCACTGCGCTGAGCGGAACCCAGCTCAACGCAGTTGCAACCGGCGTAACCGGAGCCAGCCTTCCCGGCGTATTCACCTATTTGCCGCTCTCCGGCACGGTGCTGTCGGCGGGCTCGCAAACTCTCTCCGTGAGCTTTGCTCCCACTGATACAACGGACTACACGACGCCGGCTACGACGACGGTACAGCTTCAGGTAAACAAGGCGGCGTCCTCTGTCACATTGGTTTCCAGCTTCAATCCGATTCTGTTGCAGAATCCGGTAACCTACACGGCGACAGTTTCTTCCACGGCCGGTAAGCCGACGGGCACGGTTACCTTCCAGGACGGCGGTGTGGCGATAACAGCCTGCACTGGCGTAGCGGTGACCACCGCAACCGGTTTGTCAATCTGCGCCGTCACCTACACAACCACGGGCACGCACAGCATCACCGCGCTCTATAACGGCGACACGAACTTCCTTTCCGCCGGACCCAGCAATACTGTCTCCGAGGCGGCAATCGACATCAATCTGGGCACTGCTGTATCGGGTACTGGAACCACCTCGGAAACGATTCTTCCGGGTGGTACGGCAACGTATTCGTTCCCCATCGCTCCGAGCAGCGGCACCACCTTCCCATCGCCAGTGACTTTCACCGTCAGCTCGTCGCCTGCATTGCCCTCGGGCACGACAATGACCCTTGCCCCGCCGGCGTGGGTTTTCACCTCCAACAATCCGTGGTCGTGGACTCTGCCTGCAAACACCTCGCTGACCGGCAATACTGTGCTGTCCGTCCAGGTTCCGCAGACCATAGCGGCCGCGCAACCTGCGGGCGGAACGGGCGTCAATCTGGCCGCGCGTCTGGCCCCGTTCTCGCTGGCGCTGTTGCTGTTGCCCTTTGCAGGACGGCTGCGCAAGAGCGGCAAGCGGTTGGGCAGGATGCTCGCGATCGTATTGCTAGCGGGCGCCGGTATGGCGGCCATAGCCGGAATAAGCGGCTGCGGCAGCACCTCCGGTTTCTTTGCCCAGCCACAGCGCAGCTACACAATGACCGTGACCGTAGCCTCCGGTTCGCTGTCGCACACATCCACCATCACACTGACGGTTGAGTAAAAGGAGAACTTAAGATGCGTATATCGAGTCGCGGAAAGGTGCTCCTTGTGGGCGCGTGCATATTGGCTGGCGCCGCAGGTTGGGCCCAGCAGAGCCAGAAGCCGGTTGTGCCGGATACGGTCTCCACCGATCTGGCTGTCACCTTTGCCGCCGAGCGGTTTCAGGTGCTGCCCGGCCCGGCCAGCATGTGGTTCAAGGGTGGCGGAGCAGACGCCGCGGTGACCTTCAAGAGTGGCATGGGCATTGCCGCCAGCCTGACCGGCGATCATGCATCGAACGTCACGCCAGGCGTGGATGCGAACAAGATCACCTACCTGGCTGGCCCGCGCTACACCTGGACGGCCTGGCAGGGGCATACCGGTGCCGCGGACAACCAGCGGATGCAAATCTTTGGGCAGGGGTTGTTCGGCTGGACGCATGGCTTTAACGGGGTATATCCGACCACTAGCGGCGTAACCTCCAGCGCCAAAGCGTTGGCCATGCAGGTTGGTGGCGGTCTCAACATTTACTTCACCAGAAACTTCGGCATACGTCTGCTGGAGGCAGACTACGTGCGGACTGTGCTGCCCAACGGCTCCACCAATAGCCAGAACGACCTGCGGCT
>Ga0116121_1001200_pt1 | contig 11367 bp, 14 predicted proteins | sample June2015DPH_13_1_FD_89725 | JGI IMG/M metagenome (GOLD analysis project Ga0116121, IMG submission 89725) | Peatland microbial communities from SPRUCE experiment site at the Marcell Experimental Forest, Minnesota, USA - June2015DPH_13_10 | ecosystem: Environmental > Terrestrial > Soil > Wetlands...
ATAGCTGATTGTAAACAAGGCATTGTGGTCATCGTCACTCATCGCGTGATAACCAAACTTCTGGAATGTGCTTTGTTGGGACTTGATGATTCCCATTTCTGGAATATCGAACAAGATACCTGTGGCGTGACAACCTTCTTGTACAATGGAAGAATTTTCGTTTTGAAATATCATAATGATATTTCGTTTCTAAAAAACCACTAGTAATCAATATCTATGGCTAACATAAAATGGTTTGGATTCAAAATAGGAAATCATGATTCAATGACCACCAGTGGTCTTTTTCAAAATATAATAGGTGGTTCAAAGATTAGGTATATTTTAGAATATGGAGGTAAAAATGTCTGTTGTAACGATTAGAAAAATGGGTCGATGAGCAAAAGATCGCTAATAATGTTTGACCACATGTAACTCTTTAGTTATCAGATGTGGAACTGTTGGTGGCACCATCATTTTGTGCGTAATTGGTCACCAAGAGTATAAAACCCAGTCGGTTAAGGAAAGAATGCCTGAAATTCCCAGTTTTTGCATAAACGAACATTGACTGGTAAGATGTACTCATGAGATTAAGTGCTTTCGACCTCAAAGATCCCAATCCCGAACTGAACCAACCGCATGCTTTGGCTATCATCAGGCCCTGGACTGATGTCAGCGGTGTGGGCAGTCTGGTACTGTCCTGTTTGGAGGATTACCTTGGTGCCAAAGAGCTGGGAGAATTGGCGCGCCCCGGGGATTTTTTCGACTTCACACGGTACCGCCCCACAATTATCAGGAAAGAGCATAGCAGCGAAGTCATCGTTCCTAATACTTCGATTACTTATGGAATTACTCAAGGCACACAACCAGACACTCATGATTTCGTTTTTCTCCGGCTTTTGGAACCCCACATGCAGGCTGAAGCATATGTGGATTCGGTCATTGAACTCTTTAAGAATTTCGGAGTCAAGAGATATTGCCTGCTTGGTTCGATGTTTGATATGGTTCCCTACACAAGACCATTATTGGTGACTGGCAATGCCAGTAATCCAGAACTTCAAAATGAGTTGGCACTGGTAGATGTAAGACACAGCGACTACCAGGGACCTACTTCAATACTATCCCTTATCGGCAGTCGCGCCTCCCAACTTGGTATAGAAACCTGCAACATGATGGTACATTTACCCAATTATCTGACGATGGAAGAGGACTACCGCGGTGAAAAACGACTGATGGAGATAATTTCATTACTTTATGGGTTCTCCTTGCCCAAAGAAGACATGGAAAAAGCAAATGAACAAGAAGAACAAGTCCGGTTGATTTCAGAACAAATTTTAAAACAAGATCCAAAGCTATTGGAAATTCTGAAACAATTAGAAGCTCACTATGACGCCGGAGCTAAACAGGATCAAAAGGAAACGAAACTATCCCCCGAAGTCGAAAAATTCCTTCTTGACCTGGATCGGCGATTTCGGCAAGAATCGCCATGAAATTTACATTAAACCTTCTTAAACTTACGAGCTTTGAAGTAAACACTTCCTTCTCATAGCACCAGGCAATATGTTTTTTGATAGGCACGAGTCTTTAATTGGTTGTAGGGATAATTATTGGCGTTATTATCCTCATTATTCTTATCATATTTATCGCTATTACAATAGTCTCGTCGCGCTGCGTAATCAGGTAAAAAATAGCCGAGGGCAGATTGACACCAAACTCACAAGGCGCTACGATCTCTTACCTGTGCTCAGTTCTTCCATAAAAAGGACAATGGGAAACTGGCGAATTTTCAACATTTTTGCAAAGAAAAAGTAGTTTCAGAGGGCAATCCCTAATGGCCCTTTTGATAGACATTATTTCATCATTTAATTGAATGTGGAATATTCGTCAATTTCCCTGTCAACGGAGAGATTTTGCCGGTATCAACCCTGTTGCGTCAACTTCCTTGGAGGATATCGATCGGATGATGTGCTTTGCTTACCCGATTGTCTCCCAATTGGCCAGGTAATGACTTGACTCAATTATGCAAGGGACTCACCGTTTTTGAAAGTTAATTTACAACCTCTTTTCCCAACTTCCTTGCCTTTCTTCTCATTCTCTGCCGCGCATTTATCCGGGATTTAACCAAATGTGAACCTCTTTTGAAATGTTGCAATGCTACCATTTTCCCTTCCTTTATTGCCATCTTTAATTATCATGAAGCCAATTCACGTTCGATTTTAAGAGTTTCTCACGCTTCTCCCAAACCCTTCAATTTAATCAGCATCCTTTCTATATGTGCCTCAGAAATGGGCCTTCTAAATAGTTCAGCAAATTTACCCAGAATGCCAAAAGGCAAAGTGACGTTTTCAAAACAGGTAAGTCTGGTGCCTGTAGACGTGGGTAAAAGTGTATATTTCTGCTCGTAGCCTTTTACAAGATTACCTGCAATCATTGTAAAAGCAACACTGTGGTTGAAATTCCATTCTGTAACAACGAAATGCAATTTCATCAGTCTTCCCACAGCTCTCTCCTCAAAGTAAAAATGTGTTCCCAAACCGCTACTTTGTGCGCCCGTCTGTAAGATTCTTTTAACCGGGCTGCACCACTTTACTATGTTTGCCGGTTCCGCCATCAAAGGCCAAATTTTTTCAGCCGCGGCAACAATGTCAATAGATTTTAAGATTTTCATTCTTGTTTACCTCTGTTTCTTACTCAAATCCAAAGAAGTCTTCATGGCCCGCGAGCGCCGTCCTAATAGTTAAGCTATTCAAGATAATCTCTGAGTTTACGGCTGCGACTTGGGTGGCGCAACTTACGAAGAGCCTTAGCCTCAATTTGTCGCACGCGCTCACGAGTGACCCTGAATTCCAATCCTACCTCTTCCAGTGTCCTTGCCCTGCCATCTTCCAAGCCAAATCTCAACTGCAGCACTCTTTGCTCCCGGAATGTTAAGGTCGATAATACATTGCTAATCTCATTTTTGAGTAATTGTTTAGAAGCACTATCTAATGGTTGGATTGCATTGTGGTCCTGTATGAAATCGCCAAGATAGCTTTGCTCGTCTTCACCCATTGGTAATTCCAAGGAAACAGGTAACTGGGATACTTTAATAGCCTGGCGCACTTTCTCCGGTGGAAGCCCTAAATGTTCGCCGATTTCTTCGGCAGTTGGATCTCTGCCATACTTTTGTGACAATTCACGCGTTGTTCTTGTTATTTTGTTGATAAGTTCAAACATGTGTGCCGGAACCCGAATTGAACGCGCCTGGTCAGCAATGCAGCGAGAAATTGCCTGGCGTATCCACCATGTAGCGTACGTACTGAACTTAAAACCCTTGTGGTGGTTAAACTTCTCCACTGCCCGTATCAAGCCGATGTTACCTTCCTGAACCATGTCCAATAAAGACATTCCATGACCTACATGCTTTTTGGCAATGCTTACTACTAATCTTAAATTGGCCTCCGTCAGGTGATCGCTGGCAACTCTCTCGTCGTTCTTCACCCGTTCGAGATAATCCTTAAGGGAAACTTCCTGCAGGTCGAGTTTCTTCATGAACTCGCGGTCGGTCACGAGATCGGGAACGGCTGCCAGTGAAGCTTTAGGGTCAATGGCTGCCAGGATTTCTTTGGGTAAGAGTGCAATATCTGCGGAAAAAACAGTCAAACGCGTCTCGACTTCTTCGAGAGGTTGCTCTAATCTTTCGGATATGGATTGCACCATCACCGGGTCAATCACCCCGTTGATTGCTTCCGTGAGCTTTTCATTTTTTATTATTTGATGGAAACTGATATTCTGAGGCACCTCAAGATATTGTTGAAGCTCATGGATGATTTCCGTTGACTGTCCCAATTCCTTGACAACTTCTTGGAAGACATCGCTGGCCGAAGTTTGCTTTCCACGTGTTTCAAGATCAAGTTCTATTGCTGAAATGCGCCTGCCGATTTCAATGCGCCGCGCGGCCTTTTTTTCGTCTTGCGCTGTTAGCAACGGTACTCTCCCGATTTCATGGAGATAAAGCCGTACCGGATCACCGTTCTCTTCCAGATCGTCTGAGTCGAGTACTTCCTGAACAGGTTCTTCGACTTCAAGATCTTCGGCAGTCGGCTCTTTCATCGTTTCAGTTTCCAATTCTTGTGAATCTGTAGGGAATGCCTCAAATGTCATTTTCTTACCCTTGAAAGACCGGCGTTCCATCCCCGCGTTGATGGTTCTATTTTCCTGGGAGAGAGAGGCAGAGCTTCAATGACACAGATTGTTCGTCCTTTTAATGTGATGCCGTTAAGGCATTTTATCGCCGCCATCCCTTCAGATTTCTGGTTCATCTCAATATAGCCGGAAAGACCAGTCTCCTGCGTATTGGCGCTGCCGTCATGCATGATGATCACAGATTTGACCTCACCGAATACGGAAAGCAACTGCTTTAATTCATCACCCGTAATCCCGAAAGGAAGATTGCCTATAAAAATATTCACGCGTGCGATTTCTCCGGAAATCAAATTATTATCGATTTTGCTTTTGTTTTCTTCTTGCGGTATTTTTGGCTCGGAGCAAGTAAGCGTCACGTTTTGACAAAAAATGCTGATGGGATTTTAATTCCCGCATTATGCCGCTTATTTGTACCATTTTCTGGAAGCGGCGTAGCAGCGATTCTTGAGACTCGCCTGTGTGTAATATGACCTCAAGCGGCATGTTGTTCCATCCTTTTTTTACAGGATGCCGGACTTTATTAGATCAGAAAATGAATACGGATGAGGAAAGTCAACTTCAACCGAGACTAAAAGCTCCGGCGCTGACGCTGAACTCTTTTTTGATTCAGGGATATGAGTCGATAACTATGTCCAAGGGCATTGAATATAGACGGCCTGTCCGCAAACAGAACAGGTGGCTGATATCCACAGATCCGGAAATGGCTATGTTCAGCCAAGCACTTTTCTACTGATAGTTAGTATCTTTTACGCGGGTTCGTCTTACTATAACAATCCGAGCAGTAGACCGGCCTGCCGGGGCGCGGTTCAAAAGGCACCTGGGTATCTTTGCCGCAGGTGGCGCATTTGGCCGGGAACATCTGCCGCGGAGTCGTTGCGTAGTTACCACCACTGCTATAGTTGCGGCTTCCAGATGCGGTCTGTCTTCTTTTTGCTCGGCATGCCTCACAACGTTTGGGAGCATTCGTATAACCTCTGGACGCAAATTGTTCTTGCTCTCCGGCAGTGAAGGTGAATACAGTCCCGCAATCAGAACAAGTAATTTGTTTGTCGCTATAACTCACGGGGATGACCTCCTTTTCGGTTAAAGTCTTGGTCATCCAATAGTTAAGGAAGATTATTATATTTTACCAATGGAAAACCTGGCTAAACCTAATGTGAGCATACACCCAAAAAATTAAATTTTCAAACACACGTGCTCATTCATGACATCTTGGACCTTTCAATCGCAGAGCTAACGACTGCAACTGGCAGTACCGAAAGGCAGTTTTCCACGAGGAACTGCTGTCCGAAATTAACGTCTATGATAACCCATTGTCTTTTAAGTCTAAGAGTTTCCCCGGACGTTGGTGGCGCCCGCTAAAACATTGACTCCAACCGTGTGTCTTGAGATACAGATTCTACGTTCGTCCCACAAGATTTCCCAGGTCTCCTTGGGTCATACTGCCTCGTTGCAGTGTTGCTCTTCGGATTAAGCTTGCCAGGGATCTCATCAAAAAGATTTTCCACTTCATGACTTTAGGGATTGATGGTAATATTATTACCATCTAATATTAGAGTCAATTTGTGCCTGTTGAGATCGTAGACATAATATTGAACCTGAAAAGGGTTTAGTCTCGATTACAGGTAATTAAATTACCACAATATGGTATTGACAGTACTAAGTTTTCATTGTAACATGGTTGCTAATCGACGATTAAACACAAAGGAGAAATAAATGACACGGCGCAATAGTTTAGGAAAAAATCAGGTTTCCATCCGGGTTCTCTTTTCGGAAGCAGATTACGCAGTAATGCAAAACTTAGCGGAAGAAGAGAGGACTGACATCGGCTCGCTGGTTAGGCGTGCGGTTGTCCATTACTTCTTAATTCCCACTGCCAACGGTGCAAATCAACAACAAAGAGAAATAGATGCGGAAAAACTCACCCAAAACCCTTCCATTTGATATCACGGCTGTGGAATTCACCCAGGCACCCGATGATGGTCCGGTAGCGATTACGCAAAGGCTGCGCAATCTGATCAAGATTGCCATTGAGATTCAGACCAAGGCCGGCCTAATTGGAAACCGTGACGAAACAAGTATTACCAATGCGGTTCCTGGGCAAAACTCAACCCAATGTTTAAAGTCAGCTGAGTCGGAAGAAAAAAAGACAGAGTAAAAGATCATAAGGAACCTATGGTCACCCAGGATGTAACGGCAATTTCAGAGTATAAACAACAACTCGCTACGGTGACGGATATGAGCGACATCCGCCGCATTTTGTCCATTGCCAAGGGATTGGTTGAAGCCACGACCAGGGAATACGAACGGGCCAAAAATAACCACGGCATCGAGCAAACGAAGGCGATCAAAGAAGCGGCCTTTGAAAACGCGATTAAAGCCGGTGAGTTACGTTTACTGGCCGAGGCCAGATTTGGCGAAATGATAAAACAGGAACAAGAGGCTGGAAGACTGGCCGTTTCAGGCGATAACCAACATTCAATAGGTAGTAACAACGTTGTTACTACCTTAAAAGACTATGGCATATCACGAATTGAGTCATCGCGGGCCCAAAAAATATATGAGCACCGTGATTTAATCTCCTCTTACGTAGTTAAGGCAATGGAAACCGAGGATTTGCCGACGCGGTCTGGTTTTGAGCGCATGTTGAATCCTGCACACGTTAGCTTTAATACCGGCGAGAACGAATGGTACACTCCCTGGATTTACGTTCAAGCAGCCCGCGATGTGATGGGAACCATTGACACCGACCCTGCATCGTCGGAAACTGCCAACGGAATAGTTAAAGCAAAACAATATTTCACGATTGAGGATGACGGCCGGCAACAAACGTGGGTGGGAAATATCTGGATGAATCCACCTTACTCACAACCGCTTGTCACCGAATTTTGCGCTTTGCTGGTGGAGAAACTAAAAAACCGTGAAATCAAGCAGGCCTGTGTACTGGTCAACAATGCCACCGAGACCAACTTTTATCAAAACATGATGGGCGAATGTCAGGCTGTTTGTTTCATTAAGGGCCGGGTTAAATTCATCGACCAGAACGGCGAGAGCACCGGCGCCCCGCTGCAGGGGCAAACTATCCTTTACTTCGGCGAAGGTTATCAGAAATTTGCAAAGGTATTTTCACAATTTGGAGTCGTTTTATATGCCTGAAGTTAAAGGCGTAATCCATGCTCCCCAAAGAGCCACACAGCTACGTGATTATAGCGGTCTTCTTTTCGGCAATATAACTCCGACTGATATTGACGGGCTTATTGAGTATAAAAATATCGGTTACGTGATTATCGAACTGAAATACAGGGATACCGAAATATTAAAAGGTCAGAAACTGGCATTGGCACGCATGAACGATGATTTTGAACTGGCCGGAAAAGCATCTTTGTGCATTATCGCCAGTCATTTTCAAGAAGATTGCAGCAAAGCAATAGACGTAGCTAATACCCATGTCACCGCATACCGATACAGGAAACGATGGAGGACTTTTCGCAGCGTCATGTTTACCAGAGATTTAATAATCCGCTTCTTTAAAAGCGATGAAATCAAGAGGAGAGAGGTAAAAAATGGTAACAGAAAGCAAAACAACAGCTAACGTCGAGGCCACAATCTCCCGCGGCAGGCCTAAGGATGCCCCGCTTGTACTGACAATGGATAGAGTCAGACGGGAAATCTGTCGAGAGCCTTCGCTGACAGACTTGGAGATTATCGATTTTCTCAATGTCTGCCAGGCAGAGCAACTTGACCCGTTGCGTAAAGAAATCCTGCTGATAAAGAACCCGAGTCAACCGGCTTATTACGTGATTACCGTGCTGAGTTATCTAAAAATAGCCGAAAACAACGCGGCTTACAAAGGTCATCAGGCCGGAGTTGTGGGGAAGACAAAAGAAGGTTCCAGCATATACCACGAGGGAGAATTGATTGATGAGGCAGAAACACTAACTGGAGGATGGGCCAGAGTATGGCGGGCAGACAGGGATAAACCGATTTATTCAGCGGTCAATCTCCGGGAGTACATCAAGTATACCCAGGATGGCCAAATAACCGATTTTTGGGATGACCGGCCAGCCGCAATGATACGCAAGATCGCGCTTTCCAAGGCTTTACGGGAAGCATTTCCTAACCGGTTCAGCATGTCGGTCACTGATGCTGAATTTGAAGTTGTAAATAGGAGCTCCAGCCAGTGCGAGGAATTTACCTTGCCAGAGCCCTTTATGAAAGATAACGAGGTCGAATGGCGCAAGGTTTATGCCCGATTGAAAGAAATGGGACTGGGGCACGACCAGGCCTGCCAACTGCTCAATATCAAGTCGATTAAACAAGATTGGATGGACAAAGGAAAGTCTATCGGTGATTTTATTGACGCTGTGGCCGAGGCATTGACGAAACGAGGTCACCAAGAATCAGCCGGGTCGGAAGCGCAAAAGAATTCGCCACCAGTCTCTTCCACTTCAAAACCAGTGCCAGTACCCGATAGTAGCGATATCCTGTTCGACCAAATTGATTCGCCTGTTATACCACCAGACACCACTGCTGGGATTCAAGGTCCTGAGGTTGATGAGCAATGGATTATTGAGACCATCAAGGAGCTCCAGAAAAAAGGATGTGCTGAAGTGGCGCCTGCCAAGTTAAAGGACAGATTTCTGAAATTGTACCACCTGCAGGAACCTCTTGCCGGAGTAAAAGAGGCATTGGCCAAACTAGCGCCTCAACATGCGTCTGATTTTTGCAAATGGCTACATCAACTCCAGGAGAAATAAATTAGTCAGGATTGGTTGTGGACAGGATTGAGCAAGAAATTAGGGAGATTCTCGCCAAAATGGGCGCTTCTCTCCATGATGACCTGAGCGAATACCACAGAGGTGAATGGTGTCCAATGCAGGAAACCTTTTGCCAGGAGGGATACTGTTCAGGATGCGATATTGCCAGGAGACCAAATGACAGGCTCAAAAATTAAGGAAAAATCGGGAACTGGGATATGAAGCGAAAGAAACTGATGAAAACATCAATAGCGGTGCCGAAACCGCCGTCAAGGCCAGTAATCGAGCATTACCGTGACCTAACAGACCTGGGCAGTTTGATTGCATCCAGTCCGGATAGATTCTGGTGCTATGCCCATCTTGCCGACTTACCTCTTTCTGAGCGAAGCCCTGATCCTCGATATTGCAAAGCCTGTAATGCGGTACTTAGCCAGGATCGGGAAGGTTCAAGGGCATCGGGTAACTTCCGGAAACCGTGGTGGGTGCCACAGAACGGCAAAAGAAAGGGTAAAGGCAATGTGGTGCTAGAAATTCAGGGATCACAAAAGATGTCGGCTCAGAAAGGCCTGATACCGGTGTCAGCCAGCATCACCCTGACATTAGATGAGGCAAAACGAAACAAGCAGCTGGTTTTTGATGGCATGGGGATCAAGGGGGGGTAATGATGTGAAAACTGTGGGAGTCTATACCAGGGTGAGTTCTGAAGAACAGGATGCCCAAAACCAGATGATGGCGATTGAAAACTATTGCCGGGCCCAAGGCTGGAATATTACCGCGATTTATACGGAGTCCGAAAGCGCCTGGTCAAGCGGACATCAACATGAGCTGGCAAGATTCCTGGAGGCACTTGAATCCGGCCAGAAACATTTCGACATCTTCCTGATATTTGCGTTGGATCGACTCAGCCGCGAAGGTGTAGTCAGAACCTTCGGCCTCATTAACCGCATTGAGGCGCGCGGTTGCCAGGTGGTAAGCATGAAAGAGCCATGGGCAGCAGCTGATAACCCGATGCGAGATATATTTTTGGCAATTGCGGCCTGGGCAGCCAAGTACGAAAGTGACCGGAAGTCGCAAAACACCAAAATCGGTTTGACCAAGGCCATTGCCAAGGGTTCCAAGTTGGGCAGGCCAAAGGGGAGAAAGGACGATCCGGACAAGCCGCGCCGGCGTGCCGGTTACCTTTTGAGGTATGCGGGTAAGGCGGCACGCGAGTCCTTTACCATGGGCAAATAAAGGTGCGCCGAAAATTATGGAGGTTTCCAGAATTGGAATAGCCACCAAAAGGCCTGGCAAAGAAAGGAACGATTTTAGAAGAGCCAGGATTACTAGCAATTCGCTAAAACGGAATAGGCAGCAGGTGAAGGTATGAAGAAAATGCTTCGTTCATTTTGAGCATGAGGGTATAAATGCATTGAAATAGCACGTTCAGGTGGCTTTAAAGGTAGGGTGGCGACCACACCTCCCGACCTTAGAGCAGTTTGCAGGCTAGAGCTCTCGGAGTAATTTACTTGGTTAAGGTGGGAACGTAAATCACATGGGTATTAAAGATTCTTGCAATTTAAGTTTAGGCCAACTCAGAGGCTCTGGCCAGCAAAGCTACGCGAAATGTCAGTCGGTAATTAGGAGTAATAAAGAGATGGTTACCAAACAGAAAAATACACCGGTAAAGAAAAGAAGGGCACTTACCGAAGACAAGTTAGTTGAGAAGGTAGAAATTCAAGTTGAATGTCCCTGCACCACTTGTGAGGTTCACGTGGCCTATTTAGCAGCTTGCGGCAGTGGGCATCATCCCTGTAGCAATTCCGTACCCCATGTTGAGCGCGTAAATTGCTATAACAATCAACCGGAGGAGCGCACAGCCAAGACGAATAATCCGTACATTGTTTGTCCTGCCTGCAAGCGAGTGCAGGCGTAAATAAAACATAAAGGAAGATTTAACCCGAATGGAACTCAATCACCAGAAAAATTTCAAATGTGATGAGCTTTCAGTTATCCGAAATGGATTTGAAAAACTTAACAAATGGCACATTGATGAAATTGTTGCCGCTATCTACGAATGGGTATCGATTGATAATGAACTTCAAAACAAATTGACCGCAATGTACTCAGAACAATTACGTAAAGCGAGAACTACATGCCAAGACCAGTAAAACAAACAGTAGATTATTTTCCCCACGATGCGGATGCTTCAAGTCGGAAAACGATAACCATTTTGGAGGGTCGTTATGGCGCCATTGGTTATACCTGCTGGTTCAAACTTTTAGAGCAATTAGCACAGACCAATGGCCACGTTATTACATGTAGAAACCCCATAGAAATCGCGTTTCTACAGGCAAAAACTCTGGCAGGTGACAAATTGATCGAAATTCTTGACCTTTTGGCCACTTTAGACGCAATAGATGCTGAATTATGGTCTGAGAAAATGATATTTTCTCAGAATTTTGTAAAC
>Ga0116121_1001202_pt1 | contig 11352 bp, 9 predicted proteins | sample June2015DPH_13_1_FD_89725 | JGI IMG/M metagenome (GOLD analysis project Ga0116121, IMG submission 89725) | Peatland microbial communities from SPRUCE experiment site at the Marcell Experimental Forest, Minnesota, USA - June2015DPH_13_10 | ecosystem: Environmental > Terrestrial > Soil > Wetlands >...
AGAAAGCGAATGACCCAACGGTAACATTCAGCCGGGTCAAACTCACAGCCGAGGAGAGCGCACCGGAACTGTCGCGGGTTGAGGTGCACCTGAAGGATGTGGAAGACAAACCCGTGGATGTGCACATCTATGAAAGCTACTGGGCGCCGCTGACGGAGGGTCAGATTTCGTTTCTGCAAACAGTGGGGTTTCTCTATTCTGCGGCGTGGAATGGAATCAAAACATGTCTCTCTCGGGGATATATGTCAAAGAGAGGCAGGTATTTCGAGCGCTGGTTGTTTAGCAATTTCCACCAGATGGAGATCAGTCGAGGAACGCTGTTGTTGTTGATTGCGACCGTCTTGTCGATCACGTTACTTCTCATCCCAGCATTTCTACTGTTCACGCCGATCGGCCTCGCGGCGTGCAAGAAAGCATATGAAATCTATAAATACTCTTTCGTCGGCTGGCACCCGTGGACTCAGGTACTCACAGTACTCGGAGCCGTCCTGTTGGCAGTACTCGCATATTGGATCCATTACTTCATCGTGGAGTATGTCGGGGACGTGGCGATTTATGTGTCCTCTTACAAGGTGAGCCGCTTCGACGCGATCCGCAACAATATATTGAACGCGGCGTACACGGTGAGTCGCCAGATCTATTCAGCGGGGTTTGCGGACGATCACGAGCTTCCTTATGACAAGGTGGTCATCGTGGGGCATTCGCTGGGCTCGGTGATCAGTTACGATCTGCTGAATGCGGCCATCAACTGGGACCAGGTGGAGTGCGGATTCAAGCTAAAAGTCGTAGAGCGCACGACACGGTTGATCACCTTCGGCTCGCCGCTGGACAAGACAGCGTTTTTATTCCGATGCCAGGTGAAGTCCGGCCGCAATCTGCGCGAAGCGCTGGCGGCGCGGCAACAGCCGCTGATCCTGGACTATGCGATGTATCGGCCCGAGAGTTTCAAATGGGTCAACATCTACTCGCCATGGGACATTATCAGCGGTTCTCTCAAATACTACGACATACCGGACGCTCCGAACCGTAATCCGGTGGAGAACCAAGTCGACGAGCAGGCCAGTACGCCGCTCCTGGCGCACACCCAGTATTGGGATAACGAGAAACTTCACAAGGCGTTGTATGAAGCGGTGATATGATGCCGCCCTCAACCTCCGGCGTTTGTCGAATGCCCTGACAATCTAGGGTACAGCCAGCTGCACAGTTGGTTGGCCCTTCGATTCACTAATACTCAATCCCTTTTTGCGCCAAAAAGCCTTTCTGGTAGGCATGCTTTACCTCGCGCATTTCTGTGACGGTATCGGCCAGGTCGACCAGCAGGGGATGGGCGTTGCGGCCGGTGAGGATGACGTGCACCATCTCCGGGCGCGCGCGCAGGGCCTCGGCGACTACGGCGGGGTCGAGCATTCCGTAGCCGATGGCGTAGTTGATCTCGTCGAGGATGACCATGTCCCACTGGCCGGAGTCGATGGCCGCGCGCGCCTCGGCCCAGGCGGACTGGACCAGTCGAATATCTTCCGGATCAGTCTCCGCTCCGCCCACCTTCACAAAGCCGCGGCCCATCTGCTTGATCACGAAGTTCTCGCCGAAGGATTGAACGGCGTCCAGCTCGCCGTAGTGCCATGAGCCCTTGAGAAACTGAATCATCAGCACCTTCATGCCGTTGCCGACGGCGCGCAGTGCCGTGCCCATGGCAGCGGTGGTCTTTCCCTTGCCGGGGCCGGTGTTGATCAGCAGCAGTCCTTGTCGGGAATCGGTGGTCACAGTTAACAGCTTACAGCTAACAGCTAACAGCAGACAGTTGGCGACCGTCTGATGCCGTCGCAGCACGAAACGGGTTTCTGGAACTGTTAGCTGTGCGCTGTCGGCTGTGCGCTGCGCACGCTCAGTGCGCATTGTGGTAGGGGTGTCCGGTGAGAATGGTGAAGGCGCGATAGAGCTGCTCGGCCATGACGAGGCGCGCCAGGGCGTGTGCCATGGTCATGGGCCCCAGCGAGAGCAGCAGTTGCGCCCGCTTGCGCGCTGCATCGGACCATCCACTAGCGGGCCCGACGGCGAAGACAATGTGCTGCGTTCCCTGGTCGCGGCGCGCGCCGAGCCACGCGGCAAAGATTTCAGAACTCATCGGTCGGCCGCGGCTATCCAGCAGCACGGCCACAACGGGCGTGCGTCCCTGCTGCTTGTCCAGCCAATCCAATAACGCTTTCTCGGTGCGAAAGAATTCCGTTTTGCAGTGCGCAAAGGTGGAGCAGCGCCCGAGATAAAGCGCGGTGAGGGCCTCGAACTCATCCTTCGAAGCAGGTCGCGCGGCGATATGCGCCAGGATAAGGTTCATGGGGAGCAGAATACTCTACCGCGAGCGATGTTGCATGTAGTTCGCGGAGAATGTATAAATGCCCAAAAATAGTGCATCGTGCAAGTTGAATAAAAGAGAGGAGTTTGTGGTCAAGGGGAAAGCGATGGAGCCGGCCAGCGATCTCAGGAAACCGGTCAAAATAGGACAACATGTCCATTTTTGGGATTATTCGCTGCAATAATACTATTTATCATATTTTTATTTCTAGGGAGCGACCCTAAATTTGCGAACAACTCTATTATTTTCAACGACATAAAATTATCAAGCAGTCAGATTAGAATGGCACTCAACATGCAAGAGTATTACCACGAATCGTGCCTCTCTCTATATGGGTTCCGGTCTACACGCCCAGCCGAGACGCAAAAGCACAAAAAAGCGGGATGAGAAGCTGCCAGAACGGGCTTCCGGCCCCCACAGAACTTTTTGGAGGAAGTCAATGAAATTTATCCGGTTGCAAAGTGCGTTTCTAGCGCTGGGCTTTCTGATGATGGCCTGCGTTGTTGCGAATCTGACGACACCGGCGGCGTTCGGCCAGTCATCGAACACCGGAACGGTTGTCGGCACGGTCGAGGACCAGAGCGGCGCGGTGATTCAGGGAGCGACCATCACCCTGACCGATCTTTCAACCAAGACGGAGCGCAAGACCGCCACGTCCCATACCGGCCAGTATGTGTTTGTCAACATTCCTCCCGGCGATTACGCCATTACCGCCAGCAAGAGCGGTTTTGCGAACGATAAAGTCGCCAGTCAGACGGTAACGGTCGGCACGCAGACCACGGCCAACTTCAGGCTGCAGGTGGGCACGGCCCAGCAGACCATCGAAGTGAAGACGTCGGGCGCCGATCTGCAAACCATCAACTCGACAGTGGGCAGCACGGTTGATGCGGTTTCGCTCGCCCAGCTTCCCAGCTTTCTTCATGACACAGGCACGTTTACCGCGTTGCAGGCGGGCGTGAGCCCGGACGGAAGCGTGGCCGGGACGGTCAATGACCAAAACACATTCAGCCTGGATGGCGGCAACAACTCCAATGATATGGACGGCAGCATGGCCGTCTATACGACCTCGTTCGCGGAAGACCCGACAGGCGTCGCCGGCCAGGAAGGGGATCTCTCGGCAAGCCCCACGGGCGTGATCCCCACGCCGCAGGATAGCGTGGAAGAGTTCAAGGTCAACACCGCCAATCAAACGGCCGACTTCAACAACTCGGCCGGCGCGCAGGTGGAGATTGTCACCAAGCGCGGCACGGAAAAATGGCACGCCACCGCCTATGAATATTACCTGGACAACGATGAAAGCGCCAACACTTGGGATAACAAGGTCGGGCCAGTTTTGGCCACTCCCTCCGCAGTCAATCCAGTTCCGCATTGGCACTACAGCAAGTATGGCTACGCGGGCGGCGGGCCGTTGATTCCCAAGAATATACTGGGCGGGAAGACGTTTTTCTTCGCCAATTACCAGGCATGGCGCTGGCCCAAATCCGAGACTTACGAGCGCGCGGTTCCCTCGGCGGCCATGGCATCCGGGTTGATCACGATCAGTGGCACACAGTACAACCTCGGGAATCCGAACACCGCCACATACGGACCTATGCTCGATCCACGCCACATCGGCATCGCGCCAGATGTCAAGACGATGTGGGCAACAATGGAACCGACGGGAAACGATGTAAACTGCAGCGGGAGTCTGGGGGCCGACTCTCACAATCGTTGCGACGGCGTCAACACAATCGGGTTCAAGGCCAATATGCCCATCCCTTATAAAGACAACTTTTTCGTTGCCCGCCTTGATCATGATTTCGGGTCGAAATGGCACTTCATGACCAGCTATCGCTACTACAAGCTCACCACAACGAGCGATGTCCAGACGGATATCGGCGGAGGGTTTGCAGGCGACAAGGTGGGCGTTCCAACCGCCGTGGCAAGCCGTCCGCAGCAGCCGTGGTATTTGGTGGGCGGATTGACGACGAACGTCACATCGAAACTCACCAACGATTTCCACTACAGCTTCCTGCGCAACTACTGGTCGTGGGCGGATAACAATGCCCCGCCGCAAATTTCGGGGTTGGGCGGGGCGCTGGAGCCCCAGGGCGAATCCCCCATCCTCGCACTCACGCCGTATAACGTGAATACACAGCAGATTCGCACACGATTCTGGGACGGCAAAGACAATTTCTTCCGGGATGACGTCACCTACCTGAAGGGCAGCCACCTGTTCCAGTTCGGCGGCCAGTATCAGCACAACTTCGACTACCATCAGCGCTCTGATAATGGCGGCGGCATCAACTTCACCCCCACCTACCAACTCGGCGATGCGAGCGGCGCGCCAAATATCGACCTCTCGGGGCTGGGGGGCGGCTACCCAGTCAACGACCCGACCAACGGTCCGACGGCCAAGCGCTTGGCGGCGGCGGTGTATGGAATGGTGACGGATTCACAGGTGGCGTACACGCGCCAGGGACCCACACTGGCGCTGAATCCACCCCTGACCAAGGCCTTCGACAAGAGCACCATTACTTACTACAACATTTATTTCAGCGACACCTGGCACCTGAAGCCGACCTTTACGCTGACCTACGGCATGGGCTGGACGCTGGAGATGCCTCCGACGGAACAGACCGGCAAGCAGACCGTGTTGGTGGACTCTGCCGACAATCCGGTCGAGCTCAATGATTACCTGGCGCAGCGCAAGACAGCCGCTCTGGCGGGCAACGTGTACAACCCGGAGCTTGGATTTGCGATGGTGGGCAATGTCGGAGCCGGTCTGAAGTATCCCTACAACCCGTTCTATGGCAGTTTCAGCCCGCGCGTGTCCGCGGCGTGGAATCCGAAATTTGAGAGCCAGTCATTGCTTGGCCGCATCTTCGGCCACGACTCTACGGTCCTCCGCGGAGGCTATAGCCACTCCTACGGCCGCCTGAACGGCGTGACCCAAGTGCTGGTGCCGCTGCTGGGCATCGGCTTGATCCAGCCAGTGCAATGCACACTAGCGACAGCAGGCAACACGACAGACCCAGGGCAAGGCTTACCCTCCTCGGCAACATGCGGCGGTGCGAGCGGTACTACCAGTCCGAATGCATTGACCGCATTCCGCATCGGCACGGACGGCAACTCGGCTCCTTTGGCGGCGGCCGCCGCCACGCTGCCACAGCCTATTTATCCAGGCTATAACAGTGCCGAAGGGTCGGCCTCCGAAGGAATCGATCCCAAGTTCCGTCCCGACGTGATCGATTCATTCGATATAACGATCCAGCGGCAGTTGAGTCGGAAGACGCTGGTGGAGGTTGGTTACATTGGCCGCTTGATTCACCATGAATACCAGCCCATCAACCTCAATGCGGTTCCGTATATGATGTCGGTCGGCGGACAGCAGTTCCAAGCCGCCTACGCCAATATCGAGAAAGCGCTGGGTTGCGCGACCTCAGCGGCACAGTGCGGTTCCAACGTTCCATCACCCTACCTACCCCACTCGACGACGCCGAACCCGGCTTACGCCACGTACATCAATACGCTGGCTGGCGGTACTTCCCAACCGTTCTTCCAGTCAGCGCTCCTTTCCCCATACTGTCACGGAACCGATCCTAGCCACACAGCTACGTCTACGGCTGGTCAGACTAGTGATATAGGGACTTTCTCGAATGGATCGGGAACCTATGCCAACTGCACGGCGGCCGTGCTGGACAATGAGCTTGGCAACCTGGAAGGCCAAGATGTATGGCACATGTGGGGCGATTTGGACGGCGGCAATTTCAACTTTGCACCCACGATGACGCAAAACGGCCCGAATGCACAGTTCTCGAGCGGCGTCGCCCTGAACGCCAGCATCGGCCACGGAAACTACAACGGCGGCTTTGTCTCCGTCAGCACCACGGACTGGCATGGCGTCACCCTGCACGAGAACTTCACCTACAGCAAGTCCCTGGGCACGGGAGCTGTGACGCAGTCCTCCAGCGAATACACGGCCAACGATGCCTTCAACCTGGATGCGATGTACGGCGTCCAGGCGTTTAACCGTAAGTTCGTCTACAACATGTATGGGGTCTGGCAAGATCCATGGTACAAAGACCAGCGCCAAGTCATCGGACGCTTGGTGGGCGGCTGGGCCTTTGCCCCGATCTTCGTCATGGGCAATGGCGAGCCGTTGGCCTGCGGTACGAACACAGGCGCGGGCGCGTGGGGTTCGGGCGACGGCAACGACTACTTCGACAACGAGGAGTGCGTCTTCACCAGCAAGTACAACGGTGGTGTCCACTCGCATTACGGCGTAACGGGCAGCAATGGCGTCGGGACAACGCATGGAACAACCAAAGGTTCAGAGGTCAACATGTTCGCGAACCCGGAGGCGGTCTACGATCAGGTCCGCGCGCCTATCCTGGGCATCGATACCAAGAACCCCGGCCTCGGTCCCATCATCGGCTTGCCGTATTGGAACTTGAACCTGAGCGCGCAGAAAGACTTCAAGGTATGGAAGAGCGCCACGATCGAACTCTCGTTTATCTTCCAAAACTTACTTAACCACAATGTTCTTGCCGACCCAGGGCTTAACATTGGCTCTCCTGCGAGCTGGGGCAGACAAACGGCCCAGGAAAATATCCCACGCAAGATCGAGTATGGTACCCGCGTCAGCTGGTAAGATGTGGTGTAAACAAACAACAAGGCCGGGAGCGCAATGCTCCCGGCCTTGGTTTTGCGGTAGGGAAATCTATTCTCTGCCGCGAAGCATTGCGGCGATTACGCGCGGGCTTCGACGGCCATCAACTACAGCTACAATCCAGAGGGGTATTTTGTCTGGAGCATAGGCAATCAGATAGCTGCGGACAACCTTGAATCGAAGAGGACGGGAAGTGAGGTCAGGGCGGCGGAAACCCTGATGCGGCATGAGCACAAGCGAATCGAATGCGGCAATGATATCGCCCATCACGCGATTGGCAGCGCTAAAATTGAAGCGGTTGATATATTCGTGGATTTCGTCCAGGTCTTCGATGGCTTCAGGGTGAAGTGCGAAGCCCATCAGGCAATTGACCTTTGCCGTGCCGCGGCGCGCTCTTTCAGCAGCCGACAAGCCTCGGCCCCATCGACAAGTTGAACTTTGCCACTAACAATGTCGTCGTAGCGGCTATCGAGCATGACCCGCAGGTCTTCTATCTCATTGAAGTAGCCAGCAATCGCGTCCTCGACCAACTCGCCGGCGGGCCGGCCAGTTTCGACAGACCACTTCTCAACCTTTGCTGAGAGCCCGGGTTCAAGAGTCAGTTCCATGGCTAAAGCGTAAGCAGAATCAAGTCAATTGTCAATTCTCAACCGGAACAGGATTATTTCCGTGCCTTCTTCCTGGCGGCAGCTTTCTTTGCCGCCGGCTTCTTGCGCGCAGTCTTCTTCGCCGCTGGCTTCCTGGCCGCAGCTTTGGCCACAGGCGTCTTCTTGACCGCCTTGTTGGCAATCGCCTTCTTTTCCGGAGCCTTTTTGGCGGGCGCGCTTTTCTTGATCGCCTTCTTGGGGGTGGGCTTTGCGATTGCCTTGCCGGCGCGTTGCTTTGCCTTGGTAGCCGACGGCTTGGTCTTGGCAATGGCCGGTTTGGTTTTTGCGGCTGCCTTGCCGCGGGCGGCCAGAGTCTTTGCGGCCAGTTCGGCTTTTAGCTCGGCGTCGAATTCAGCCGGGGTGAGGGGGCGTGCAGATTTGCGCAGGCGCTCGATGTCGTAGAAGGCGCGGCGGTCGGCGAGGAAGACGTGGACGACAAAGTCCACGTAGTCGAGGAGAATCCACTGGCCCTGGCGGCGTCCCTCGACGGAGTTGGGGAAGACGCCAAACTCCTTTTTGAGGCGGTCTTCGATCTCGTCGGCGATGGCGATGGCCTGGCGGTCGTTGGAGGCCGAAGTGACCAGGAAGAAGTCGGAGAGGCCGGAGTCGATGGGGTCCAGCTCGAGGATGCGTGTATCCAGGCCCTTTTTGTCTTCACAGACCGCGGCTGCGGCCTGCACGTGCTTGCGGGTTTGCTGCTTGGTTTCTGTCGTCATTCGAGGTGATTGATCTCCGAATTCATCGTAGCCCTTCAAGGGGGTTGGGGCAAGTCAGCGATAGAGGCCGTGGGCGTCAATGTACTCCAAAACGGGAGGGGGAAGCAGGGCGGGTTCCGGGGTTTTGGAGGCGGCTGAGGGCTGCGTCAGGTTGTGAATCCGGTCACGAATCTGGGAGGCGCTGATGTCGATATGCAGGCCTGGAAGCAGGTACAAGGGGGCTTGCTGGCCAGCGGGATTACGGAGGATGTAGCAGCGGAGGTCAATCTCTTTCTCTGACATGCTGTTTATCTCCGGGCTAAAGCCCTGACCTGCCAATGACAGTCCTTCAGGCAATGCGGATTGCAGGCCGTGCTGGGGCCACTGAGACCACTGAGACTCGGAGGGGCGGGAAGCAATGATCAGCGGCGCGACAAAGGGTATCTCGGCAGCGCGATGCCAGCGGCTGAAACCGGCGAAGGAGTCGGCGCCCATGAGGCAAAACAGAGCGTTTTCCGGCGGCAGTTGGGCGCGCAGGGCGATGAGGGCCTCGAGCGTGTAGTTGGGGGCGCCGGATGATTTGGGAGCATCGGCCAGCGAGAGAGAAAAACGGGGTTCGTCGGCAATGGCTAGGCGGGTCATAATCACGCGGTCTTCAAAGCAGGCCGTGGGACCTTGCGGCTTGAGCGGCTGTGTGCCGACCGGCGCAAAGAGTACGGTGTCCAGGCCGAGAGCTGTCTGGGCGGCGCGCGCCACGCCGAGATGGCCGAGGTGGGGCGGGTCGAAAGAGCCGCCAAAGAAAGCTACGCGGCTGCCGCCAGAGAGGACGCTGAGCTGGTTGCCGCTGGATTGCTGGCCCATGTGTTCATGTTAGTCCGCATGGGCGTCTGGTAGCATCGAAATCAATGCGCTACTTGATTGCAATTCTGGCCTTGGCCGGCGTGGTGGTTTCCGCACTGGCATTGCATGTTCACTACTGCACCGACACACAGCCCTGCTCGATCAACGAAAAGTGGGACTGCGGCATCGTGAACCACAGCCCATTTGCCGAGATCGCGGGAACGCCGGTGGCGATGATCGGGATTGCCGGTTACCTGGTGCTGGCGGGGTTGGCGCTGATGCGGCAGCGGGCGCTGGTCTTCCTGGCTGCGCTGGTGGGACTCGGTTTTGCGTTGCGGCTCACGTTTATTGAGGAATTTGCGCTGGGGGTGTGGTGCCTTTACTGCGTGATCTCGCAGGTTGTCATCGCGCTGATTACGCTGCTCGGCCTAGGATGGGTGGGGGCGGAGTATCTTGCCCTGAAGCGGACAGGACGCCGAGCCAGAGCATAAAACAGTTAAGGTTCGTAGATTCCCACGCTTTTCGCAAAGAACGGGAATAGATGGGGGCCCTCAGCACCGCGGATTCATCCGCTGCTCATATTCCTGTGCCTCCCGCGCTGATAAAATTGAAGCTAACTCATGTTTAGAAAAAATTATGCGCGCTGGATGTACCGGTGGGAGACTGCGCTGACCACGCGCGACGAGAATCGCGTGGTGCGCCCGCTGGAGTGGGGCTTCGAGTGGATTGAGCCGTTTTTGCGCGAGCAGGGCTTTGAGGAGGCGCTGCCGGGGCCGGAGATTGTGGGCGATCCGGCGCTGGCCGAGGCCGCCATGGTGCTGGTTAATCAGTTTCTTATTCGCCACAGCGACGCCTTCTTCAGCTATAAGCGGCCAACTGATTTTCGTTTAGAAGAGCGTCACCCGGAGCTGTTTCCCACTAACGTGCGCCCGGAGACGCTGGCGCAGGACGCGGCGCTGAAGCAGCAGGCCGCGGAGGGAAAGATACCGAGAGCGCAGTTTTTGCGCTTCACCTCCGCGGAGCAGACACCCTATCCGGAAAACAACCTGGTAAACGCGCGCTGGTACCCTGCGCCTGAGCACAAGGATCCGAAGCGGCCTAAGCAGGCCATCGTGGTGATGCCGCAATGGAATGCCGACGCCTTCAGCCACAACTCGCTGTGCACCATCTTCAACAAGATGGGGATCTCCGCGCTGCGGCTCTCCAAGCCGTACCACGATATTCGGCGGCCAACAGAACTGGAGCGCTCGGACTACGCGGTGAGCGCGAACATCGGGCGCACGATTTCGGCGTGCAGGCAAGCGGTGGTGGATATTCGCTGCTGCCTGGACTGGCTGGAGGAGCAGGGCTACGAGCACTTCGGCGTGCTGGGAACCAGCCTGGGATCGTGTTACGCCTTCCTGGCCAGCGCGCACGACAAGCGGCTCAGGGTGAATGCCTTCAACCATGCGTCCACCGCGTTTGGCGACGTGACCTGGGCGGGGCAAAGCACGCGTCACGTGAAGCAGGCGCTGGAAGAGGCGGGGCTTAATCAGGAACGGGTGCGGGCTCTGTGGGCAGCCGTTAGCCCATGCAGCTACTACGACAAAATCATGCGCGCGGAAGTGGATGGAGCGCGAAAGAAAGTCCTGCTGGTCTACGCGAACTACGATCTGACTTTTCCCCTGGAGTACTCGTTGCAGGTGAAGGAGGCTTTCCGTCGGATTGGACTGAACTACGAGCCGCGCGTGCTGCCCTGCGGCCACTACACCACCGGAGAAACGCCTTATAAATTCATCGACGGCTGGTACATGGGTTCGTTCGTCTATCGGGCGTATAAGGCGCTGCGCATGGAGAAGTCGGCCAGCTTTAGCGCGACGGCGGAATTACCTGAAAGGGAAGAGGAAATGCTCTCACGATAGCGCGCGGGCTTCTTGATTGGGAGGCCTCTTCCACGGATTCAGATGCCGGCCGGCTACTTCACGCCAGGCGTTTTCGCAACTATCGAGCATTGCTTGCCTCCACCATTGGCCTTCTTGCACATGTCGATTGCCTCACTATCGGCCAGCGATTGATCGAAGGCCGCGGCGGAAATTGACAATTGACCGCGTTCATCGGCAGCCAGCGCCTTGAAGGGAGGGGCCAGCAGAAAGCGCCTCCACATCTCTTTATCCGTCTCTCCCAGAG
>Ga0116121_1001203_pt1 | contig 11347 bp, 10 predicted proteins | sample June2015DPH_13_1_FD_89725 | JGI IMG/M metagenome (GOLD analysis project Ga0116121, IMG submission 89725) | Peatland microbial communities from SPRUCE experiment site at the Marcell Experimental Forest, Minnesota, USA - June2015DPH_13_10 | ecosystem: Environmental > Terrestrial > Soil > Wetlands...
AACGCGCCAGTCCGGCCACCACCATCACCACGCCCGCCAGAATCGAACTCATCCCCATCCACACCGAAAGCCCGGTGGTCTTCGAAGCCACGCCCTGAAACGCAGTCAACTGTCGCATCGCAATGGCAAACCTCCCAATGGCGAATCCAAACACCACAATCGCCACGCTGGTCCGCACCCATGCCAGAAACGTGCGCTCGTTGGCTAAATGATCGCGCGCCCGGTTGGAATCCTCAACCACGGTGTCTCCTAACTTCGGCAGCATTATTCCACAGCCTTCGCCACCAGCGCGCCCACCACCGCAATATTCTTGATCAAGTCCTCCGGCACGCCGTGCCGCTGCTGCAAATACTCCGGACTATTGTAGGAGACCCAAACCTTCCCGTTTTCGTCTTGCGACACCAGAGCCTTCAGCGGCAGATCGATTGCCACCGTAGGCGCGGCCACCATCACCGGCGTCCCTCCCTTGGGATTGCCGAAGATCATCAGCTTCGTCGGCCGCATTTTCATCCCGACCTTCTCCGCCTCGCCGCTGTGGTCGATCAAAGCGAACACCCGCACCCCACGCTCGCCCAGAACCGATTCCAGCCGCCGCACGGTTTCGTCCACCGAATACGGGCTTGCAACCTGCATAAGACCATTTCCTTGCATAACCTCACTCCTGTCGTGTTGTCATCCTGAGCGAAGGTCGTGTTTCGCGAACGCGAAACACAACCGCAGTCGAAGGATCCCTACCAGCCACCACTGCCATTGGCCCACCAAGGCGTTCCGTCAGCCCTAACCTCATGCCCGAAGCGCCTCAAGACGAAAGCTGCGCCTTTCACGTCGCAATCATCTTCCCCAAAATCTCTTTCAAAATCTTCGCCGCCACCGTCGCCGTCATTCCGGAAACATCCTGCACCGGGTTGTACTCCACAATGTCCGCACCCACAATCGTCCCCTTAATGGCATGCAGATGAGCGATCGCCTCCCGCACCGTCATCCCGCCCGGTTCGCGATGCGAAACCCCTGGCGCAAAGGCCGGATCGAGTACGTCGATATCGAATGAAACATAAACCGGCCCGCGAATCTCCAGCCGGTCGTAAGCCGGAAGTTCTCGCATTTCCACCACCTCAACGCCGAATCTCGCCGCCTGCTCGCGCTGATGTCCAACCATCGTCCGAATCCCCACCTGCACCAGCCGCTTCGCCAGCCGTTCCTCCATAATGCGCGCGAAAGGACACGCATGCGACATCCGGCTGCCTTCGAACTCGTCATACAAATCCGGATGCGCGTCGAAATGAACGATCGTCAGCTCCGGATACCTGCGCGCAAAAGCCTTCAGGATCGGATACGTAACCGAATGATCCCCGCCCAGCGACACCGGGCGCTCGCCCTTCCCCAGTAACTCGCTCACCGCGTGCTCAATCTCCGCAAAATTCTCGGCGACGTTCTCCCGCGAATCCTTCAACCCCAAGTCGCCCGCATCCGCAAACGCGCCCGCTGCGCCCAAGTCCACGCCCAACTCCGTCCACTTGTTCGAAGCATCGCAGCGCAAGGCCTCGCGGATCTTCGCCGGCGCGCCCGCCGCTCCACGCAGATAAGACGAATTCACATCCAGCGGTATTCCGAGAAGAGTCGGCATGTCTGGTGTTTCATTCCCCAGCAAGATTCCTAGTCTACCTCGCCTGCACCCGCAAGTTTCACCCTGCGTTCCTCTGTGCCCTGTGTGGTTGAGGATTTGCGGGGATCCGAATCTCCCCCATCCCACCGCGCATCCGTTATTCTAGTAACGAACTCATATGCCTACCCAGAAATCCAAGTCTTCCAACGGCGGCGCAAGAGCTGCCGTCATTGAAACCTCAGCGAACCTCGAGCGCGAGAGTGTTTTCAACGCCTTCCGCCAATGGGGATACCTCGAAGGCGACCTCGATCCCCTCGGCTTTCTCCGTCCCCGTCCCACTGCTGAACTGCAGATCGACAGCGAGTACGCCCGCGAAGCCCGCTCCATCTACTCCTCGACCATCGGCGTCGAGATCAACCACATCTACGCTCCCGAACGCCGCCGCTGGATTTACGAACAGATGGAATCGCCATCGCAGGGTTTCGAAGTTACCGATTCCGAGGTTCCTAAGAAGGATCAGGCTCGCATTCTCGATCTCCTCATCCGCGCCGACGTCTTCGAGCAAGTCATGCAGCAGCGTTATCTCGGCAGCAAGCGCTTCTCGCTCGAAGGCGTCACCGCGCTGATCCCGTTAGTCGATGAAATTCTCGACACCGGCTCCCGCCTCGGTGCCGCCGAACTCGTCATGGGCATGAGCCATCGTGGACGCCTCAACGTCATCGCCCACGTCGCCCGCCGATCCCCCGAAGAAATCTTTGCCGGCTTCGAAGACGTCGACCCCCGCAGTGTTCTCGGCTCCGGCGACGTGAAATACCACATGGGCGCGACCGGCGAATACATCACGCGCAGCGGAGGCAAAGTTCATATCCATCTGGTTTCAAATCCCAGCCACCTCGAAGCCGTCGATCCCGTCACCGTTGGCCGCACCCGCGCCAAGCAAGACCGCACCGGCGAAGGCGGACGTGAAAAATATCTCCCTCTCCTCGTCCACGGCGATGCCGCTTTCGCCGGACAAGGCATCCTCGCCGAGACCATGAATTACGCCGACCTTCCCGGCTACACCGTCGGCGGCACCATTCACGTCGTCGTCAACAACTTGCTCGGATTCACCACCAGTTATCTCGAAGAGCACTCCACCCGCTTCGCCGCCTGCATCGCGCGCCGCCAGTCCATCCCCATCTTCCATGTAAACGGCGAAGATGTAGATGCTGTCGTCCGGGTCGCCCGCCTCGCCACCGAATACCGCTACCGCTTCGGCACCGACGTGGTCATCGACCTCATCGGCTACCGCCGCCACGGTCACAGCGAAGTTGACGACCCCACCGTCACCCAGCCGCTGCTCTATAAAAAGATCAAAGAGCATCCGCCACTGTGGGAAATCTACGCCGACGACATCGGCGCAACCGACGCTCCCGCGCAGGCCGCCGCCATCAAAGCCGAGTTTGAGAACGCGCAAAAAGATGCCGGCAAGATCACCAAGAAGCCGCTAATGCGCGACCTGCCCACATACTGGGACCAATATTATGGAGGCCGTCACAAACCTGAGTTCGAAGTCGAAACCGGACTCTCGTCCGAAGAACTAGCCGAGTTCACCAATCGTCTCACAACCTATCCCGAAGGCTTTCACATCCATCCGAAAGTAAAGAAGCTCCTCGAGCAGCGTGCCGAGATGGGCGCGGGCAAGCGTCCCGTCGATTACGGCATGGCGGAAGCCCTCGCCTTCGCCGGCCTGGCAAAGGCCGGCATTCCCGTTCGCTTATCTGGTCAGGACTCCCGCCGCGGCACTTTCAACCAGCGTCACTCCGTTCTCATCGATATCGAGAACGAAAACGAATACGTGCCGCTGGAAAACATCGCCCCCGGCCAGGCCCGCTGCGAAATTCACAACTCAACTCTTTCCGAGCCCGGAGTTCTCGGCTTCGAATACGGTTACAGCCGCGACTATCCCGAGGCGCTCGTGCTCTGGGAAGCCCAGTTCGGCGACTTCGTCAACGTCGCGCAGGCCATCATCGATCAATTCATCTCCGCCGGAGAAGCCAAATGGAATCTGCTCTCCGGCGTCGTCATGCTTCTGCCGCACGGGTACGAAGGCCAGGGACCGGAACACTCCAGCGCCCGCATCGAGCGCTTCCTGCAGCTCGCCGCGAAACACAACATCCAGATCGCGCAGCCCTCGAACGCCGCGCAATACTTTCACCTGTTGCGCCGCCAGGCTCTGCGCCATTGGCGAAAGCCGCTCGTAGTCTTCACGCCGAAAAGCATGCTGCGCCATCCCGACGCCTCCTCGCCCATCCAGCATTTCCAGAAAGAAGACTTCACCCACAAGAATTTCCTGAACGTAATCCCTGACACTGAAATCAAAGAAGCCGACCGCATCCTGGTCTGCACCGGCAAGATCGGCCACGAACTCCAGGCCGAGCGTAAGAAGAGAAAAGACACGAGCACCGCGATCGTCTTTCTCGAACAGCTCTATCCTTTCCCGGAAAAAGAACTCATCGCGGAATTCGCCCGCCACGGCGAATCCGGCGACATCGTCTGGGTCCAGGAAGAGCCCGCCAACATGGGCGCGTTATTCAACATGCTCCCGCGCCTCCAACGCATAGCCGGCGCCCGTCACGTGCTCTCCGTAAAGCGCAGCTCCAGCGCCAGCCCCGCCACCGGCAGCGCCAAAGCCCACGAAGTAGAACAGAAAACATTGCTGACATTGGCCTTCACGACGAAAGGATAGCCGAAGGGAATCACCACAACTCAGGTGGGGACGGCCGCCCCCGGCCGTCCAAGCCGAGCGAAGCTCGGCTCGCCTTCCACGCCCAAAGTCTCAGTCTTCTTCGACGGCAAGAAACTCTCGACGGCCATCTACTCTCGCGACGCCAGAGAATGGGAAAATTGCCAAAGGCACCAAAACCTGCCCCACCCTGTCAATGCGAATGCTGGGCCTGCGATAAAGGAATTCACTGCGGAAACAAGAAGTCAGGCTGCGAACATCCAGCTTACAAAACTACGCGGAGAACACATTAGACGTCTCAGCCCGCCGAACCGCAGGCGCTTTCCGCCTCTGCTCTTTCTCCACCCACTCGACGAACAGCGCCTGAAATTCCTCTTGCGTATAAATACCCTTATGAATTAACAGGGTGTTCATCGCGTACACGGTAGCCTTGAAGCCCTCATCCCGCGAGGCCATCGCCAATGCTTCTTCAAAGGACATCACTGTTTGTTCTCCTCAAGCGGGGATGGAAGATGCTGACGCTCATCAAATCACCTTCTACACTGCGCCGTCAATGCCCGTTAACCGGACAGTCATCCCGCCCGATAAGCGCTTCCACCTCGACCCCGTCTCCACCCTGATTGTTACAATCCGATAAAAATCCTCCCCGCGACTCTCAACTCGCCACTAGGTACTAGGTACTAGGTACTAGCTTCGTTACAATAAAAGCGTGAAACCAAGCATCTTCGTCGTCGAAGACGATCCCGATATCTCTCGCCTCGTTCGTCACCACCTGGAAAACGATGGATTCTCTGTCCGCGTCTATCCCAACGGTTCCACCGTCATCGCCGATGCCTCACGCCAGCGTCCTGCTCTCTTCGTGCTCGACATCATGGTTCCCGGCAAAGACGGCCTCGAACTCTGTCGCACCGTCCGCCAGACGCCCGGCCTCGCTTCCGTGCCGGTGATCTTCCTCACCGCCAAGAGCAGCGAAGCCGACCGCGTCCTCGGTCTTGAGATCGGAGCCGACGACTACATCGCCAAGCCTTTCAGCCCGCGCGAACTCGTGGCCCGCGTCAAGGCCGTTCTCCGCCGCTTTGAGCGCCCGCTTCCGCCCAGCCCGCTCAAAGTCGGCGACATCGCCATCGACCCCTCCGCCATGACCCTCACCGTCCGCGGAGAACTCGTCCCCACCACCGCCACGGAGTTTCGCCTGCTCGATTACTTTGCCCGCCACCTCGGCCGCGTCTTTTCCCGCGATCATCTGCTCGATTCCGTCTGGCGCGACACTTCCTACGTCACCCCGCGCTCGGTCGATGTTTACGTCCGCCGCATCCGGGAAAAAATCGAACCCGACCCGGAAAACCCGCGCTACCTCAGAACCGTTCGCGGCGCTGGCTATCGTTTCGAGGATCCGAAGTGACAAACCGGATTTTCCTCAAGCTGCTGGCGGCCTTTTTGGTCGTCATCGTCGCCGCCGCCGTAATTTTCGATGTCATGATCGGCGGCGCCTGGCAAGCTTCCCTGCGCACCGAGATCGAACGCAACCTCATCCAAAAAACCCAACTTCTCGCCCACCGCGTCGAAACCGACCGCAGCCACTCTCTCGCCGATATCGCCGCTCAAGAAGCGCAGTCCGCCGGCGCGCGCGTCACTATCATCGATCCCACCGGCAAGGTCCTGGCCGATTCCGAGTCGAACCCCGTCGGCATGGAAAACCACGCCGCGCGCCCGGAATTCGCCGCCGCTCTCTCCGGTCGGATCGGCAGCAACGAGCGTCGCAGCGCCAACATCGGTATTCCGTTTCTATACGTAGCCGTTCCCGTCTCCGGCGGCGCCGTCCGCCTCGCCTATCCCCTCTCCGATGTGGAAGCCGTTTCCGCGCAGCTTCGCCGCAGGCTGGCCATGGCCTCATGCCTCGCGTTCGTCTTCGCCCTTCTCGTGGCCGCCATCGCGGCCCACTGGAGCGCTCGCCGCCTCGATCGCATCGTCGACGTCGCCGCCCGCATTGCCGAAGGCGACCTCCAAGCCCGCATCCTCGAAACTTCGCCTGACGAAATCGGCCGCGTCGCCGGCGCCATCGATAAGACTGCCCGCCGCGTCGAAGAGAGTTTTGCCGCCGTCCGCTCCAGCCAGCGCCAACTCGAAACCCTGCTCAACAGCATGCAGGACGCCGTCATCGCCGTCAGCGCCGACGGCCTCGTGCAGTGGGCCAATCAACCCATGAACCGCCTGGTTCCCCAAGGCACTCGCCTGCAGCAGCCGGTAGTCGAAACCGTCCGCGACCCTGACTTCCTCGCCGCCGTCAAGGAAGCCACCACCACCCGCGAAGTCAAGACTGCCCGCGCCACTTCGATCGTTCCCGGCCGCGCTTTCGACGTTACCGCCGCCCCTCTGCCCGACGGAGGCGCGGTCGCCGTGCTCCGCGACCTCACCGAAACCGAGCGCGTCGAAAAAACTCGCCGCGACTTCATCGCCAACGTTTCCCACGAACTCCGCACCCCGCTCACTTCGATTCAGGGCTATGCCGAAACCTTGCTCGATACCACTCCCGAAAATGGTGCGCCTACGCGCGAGTTTCTGGAAATCATCCGCAAGAATTCCGCCCGCATGTCCCGCCTCACCGAAGATCTGCTCACCCTCGCCCGTGTCGAATCCGGTGAAACCCGTTTCGAGTCCGAGCCCGTACCCCCCGCCGAACTTCTCCACGACGCCGAAGAGAGCTTCCGCGAGATCGCCCGTACCCACGGGGTTGAATTGCAAATCCAGGATTCCCCGGCCCATTACTTGCAGAGCCAGAACTCTCCTGGTGCCAATCCGCTCCCCGAGAATCTCCCCCCCGTTCTCGCCGACCGCGAAGCCATTCACCAGGTTTTCTCCAACCTCATCGACAATGCCCTGAAGTACGGGTCAAACTACGGCGCTCCCGGCGGACGAATCATCCTCGGCGCCCGCGCCGTTCCCCACGCCGTCGAATTCTTCGTCCAGGACTTCGGCGCCGGCATCGCCTACGAGCACCTGCCGCGCCTGTTCGAACGCTTCTATCGCGTCGATAAAGCCCGCTCCCGCGAGTCGGGAGGCACCGGCCTTGGCCTCGCCATCGCCAAGCACATCATGCTCGCCCACGGCGGCTCCATCCGCGCCGAAAGCGAACTAGCCCACGGCTCCACGTTCCTGTTTACCCTCCCCACCGCCTGAACCCGCCACCGCCCAAGTGGCGACAGCCGCCTTCGGCTGTCCAAGCCTGGGCGAAGCCCGGCGCGCAGCGTTCCCGTTAACCTCCGCACCGCCTGAACCCGCCACCAGCTCATGTGGCGACAGCCGCCTTCGGCTGTCCAAGCCTGGGCGAAGTCCGGCGCGCAGCGTTCCCGTTAACCTCCGCACCGCCTGAACCTCGCCACCGGCCAAGTGGCGACAGCCGCCTTCGGCTGTCCAAGCCTGGGCGAAGCCCGGCGCCCAGCGTTCCCGTTAACCTCCGCACCGCCTGAACCCGCCACCGGCCAAGTGGCGACAGCCGCCTTCGGCTGTCCAAGCCTGGGCGAAGCCCGGCGCTTAGCGTTCCCGTTAACCCCCGCACCGCCTGAACCCGCCACCGGCCAAGTGGCGACAGCCGCCTTCGGCTGTCCAAGCCTGGGCGAAGCCCGGCGCGCATCGTTCCCGTTAACCTCCGCACCGCCTGAACCTGCCACCGGCCAAGTGGCGACAGCCGCCTTCGGCTGTCCAAGCCTGGGCGAAGCCCGGCGCGCATCGTTCCCGTTAACCTCCGCACCGCCTGAACCCGCCACCGGCCAAGTGGCGACAGCCGCCTTCGGCTGTCCAAGCCTGGGCGAAGCCCGGCGCTCAGGAGGCAACAGCAAGGCGTACCCGAGGCGAAGCCCGCGCCCCAGAAAACGGAAACGGTAGTAACCCCGTCACGTCGCCCAGGCATAGCCCGGGTGTTAAAATCATCGGAAGCATTTTCCCCTCGGAGAGGTTATGAAACGAATCGCCGCTTTCCTTCTGCTAGCCGTCCTGAGTGTTGCCGCGATACCGGCGAATGCCCAGCGCGAAAACCGCAGCATCGGAGAAAACGGCCGCGAGGCCAAGAAGGCGTCCAAGCAATACCAGAAAGCGCAAAAGAAGAACGCTAAGAAGCAGCGCAAAGCAGCCAAGAAAGCTCAGAAAGCGCAACGCAGGGAGGCCAAACAGCATCGCCGCTCCAAATAGCCCTTTCCCGCTGCCTCAATGCCCGCCCAGTCGCGACGAAAAATGACCAAAAATTTACACCCGCTTAACCCGCCTCTGAAAAAGAAAACCTATTCTTAGCCGTGGGCCATCTAACTGTACGTGCGGCAAAAACAAGACCAGTCGGCCCTCGCCGTCCCAGTCTGCGCCAGAGGGATACCCTCATGAGCACCGCCCGCGTCGAAAGCCTCCCCCCCGAGCCGGCCCACCACCTGATCGTGCGCCGCACCATTGAGGCTTGTCGTCTGGCCAAGGACGCCGCCAGCGCCGCCGCAGAAGGCATCGCTACCGGCTCCAGCTCTTTGCTTAATTCTCTGAATCAGCGCGAGCGCGAGCTTGACCGGCTCGACATGGAAATCGACAGCGCCGTCACCTCCGTCATCACCGAAGTCGAGCCCGCCGAAGCCCGCGAACTCCTTGCCTGCATGAAGTTCATGATCAGCCTGGAGCGCATCGGCGATCTTCTCCTCAGCTTTGCCAACAGCGCTCAAGCCGCCGCCGGCCGCATCGATTCCGAGGACACCCGCGACCTCACCCACATGGCTACCATCCTCGAAAAAATGCTCACCGATGTCGGCGACGCCTTCTCCGCCCGCGACGTCGGCAAAGCCGTCGACGTTCTCCGCTCCGACGCCGAAATCGACCGCCTTCGCAACCTCATCTTCCTTCGCCACATCGAGAATCCCGAGAACATCGCCCGCCAGGCCAGCCTGCAAATCATCTTCATGACCCAGTCCCTCGAACGCGCCGGCGATCACGCCAAGAACCTCGCCGAAGAAGTCTGCCACGTCGTCAGCGGCCACACCGTCCGCCACGTCCTCATGGCCTACGACAAGCCCGTCGAACAAATGTTCATCGACTACCTCCGCCGCCGCGACCAGCAATAAGTTGTAGCAGACGATTCAATTCCAAAGCTATCATCCTGAGCGAAGCTTGTGGGTCGCGATAGCGACGCGCAAGCGCAGTCGAAGGATCCCTAACACCCTTGCAGAACCTTCGGCCCCGCAACGAATTTCCGCCAAATTCTCAGCCCCGTAGGGGCGTTTGACAATAGCCCGGCGCGTTCAGCGCCGGGTAATAGCGGTAGATCGAAACGCGTCCCGGAGGGACGCCTGAGTTAAAGTAGCAACTAAGGGTGCAATGCTGAACTATTTAAGAAGGGATTGATTCGACCGCAGATATCTCGGTCATTCCCCATCATGTACCGCCAACCCGGAGGCAGAAGCGCCACAGACGGATCGACGCCTCACTACCCTTTCCCCAAATACTTTCCCGCTATGGCAGCGCAGGCTTCCACAAACTCCTGTTCCGGCTTAGTAAACGTGCTCGTAAAGTAGCTCTCAATATCGAGCTCGGCCGCCAGCTTGTTCTTCGCGAAGATGGGGACAACGATTTCACTGTGCACCATGGGCGACCCCGCAAGATAGCGCGGATCTTTAGCGACATCGTCCACCACGATGGTCTGTCCGCTGCTGGCCGCCGCGCCACACAGCCCGGAGTGGAGCGGAATGCGAGCATTCGGCGTAAAGCTGCCCACGTAAGGCCCGATCAGCAGGATGTCGGAATCCGCCGGGTCCACCAGATAAAAACCAACCCAGTTGTAGCGCGTCATCTTTTCGTGCAGACGCTGGGAAATACGCTCCATAACGGATTCGGCCGTCGGAGCGCTCTGAACAAAGTTCTGAAATTCTCGCAGCAGTTCTTCGTGCACAACCGCCATCTGTCAGCCCTCGTGGTAACCCTCGGGAAGCTCCAGCAACACTCCATCGCTTCCTCCATTTACATCAGTGTACGCGGTCCGCGGAATTTACATGCAGGCCCCGATTGCTCGGGCAGTGGTGCAGTTTGACTATCACACGACGACTGTCATCCTGAGCGGAGCCGTTTTTCAGGCGTAGCGAAGGATCTCCCGCTTAACCGGGCCAACGCGTAAGCCAAATTACACCACTGCCAATCCCCGCGTGGGGCGGACACTCCTGCCCGCCTGCTGTCCACGACTCGCGTGGCCACTAACCCCATTTCCAAGCCAAGTTCCGAAACTTTCCGTGAGCGGATCGCACGGGGAAGTCTCCCCTGTTAGATGAGAATCATTACAATCCAAGAATCATTCCGCAAAGTGTGAAATCTTCGCCGGCTGCTGATCCCTGTCGCCCTGGCGGACTTTCTTCCACCCAGGGAAGGGAAGTCGCCGCCCAGTTTTCCCCCCGTCTGCTCGATTCCCTTCGGGAGAAGAGGACCTGGATGGCGCGTGACGCAGATCACAGTTGTCCCTTGACTGAGGAGACTAAAATAGCTTCGCATTGAGCCGAGCGGCTCGAGAGCGGAGGTCTTATCCATGAAAGCTACCCGTCTGACGGGCTTTGCCGCAATTCTCCTTTTTATTGGCGTGATCTTTGTCGCCTGCAGTTCGGCGCCCACCCCCACTGCAACGCCAGCTCCGGTCGTGAAAAAGGAACCGGCGCTCTACACCGGCAAGAACTGCTTGTCGCAGATATCTTACTCAGCCGCGCGCTGGCAACCGGACGCCATGCCCGTTCACCTGGAGTCTGGGGTCAATGAGGAAAGCACAGGCCACGATGGAAAATCCACAATCTGGCGCGCCATGTTCGCTTCCCCCGGGCGCGGTACCTGGCGAACCTTTACCTGCTCCGGCAGCCGCCTGAAAGAGGAGGCCCCGATCGGCGTTACCAGCAGTTCTGAGATCGCGTCTTCCCCAGACATAGCGCGGGCAATGTTCCAGCCCATGAGCCTGATCGTCGATTCCGACAAGGCCTATGCCACCGCTCAGGACAATGGCGGCGCAAACATTCTCAAGA
>Ga0116121_1001205_pt1 | contig 11335 bp, 11 predicted proteins | sample June2015DPH_13_1_FD_89725 | JGI IMG/M metagenome (GOLD analysis project Ga0116121, IMG submission 89725) | Peatland microbial communities from SPRUCE experiment site at the Marcell Experimental Forest, Minnesota, USA - June2015DPH_13_10 | ecosystem: Environmental > Terrestrial > Soil > Wetlands...
CGCAAAGCTCTGTGCTATTTTCTGATATTTTGGGATGATTCTTCTGCTTCAATCGACTTTTGCTGCCAACTGTTTCACATCGGCCAACACCTGCTCCGGCGTCCACTCGTTGCCCGGATAAAAGCGAACCACTTTGACGTCAGGACCGATCAGCGTCGTCGAAAGCGTGTGGGTAATCATCGAATCCGCGTTCGCAGTCATGCCCAGGTCAAAGAATCTTGCCATTTCGGCCAGTACCGGCTTTTCTGGCACTGCAAACTCCCAATGCGCAAAGGCATTCTTCGCATCACTGCCCATGTACGTCACACCATAGGCACGAAGCCGCTCCGGCGTGTCGTGCTCCGGATCAAAGCTGATACAGAGCAGATGTGATTTTACGTAGAGCACTGGGTTGGCCGATAACTGCTTTTCAAGCTGGGCAAAGTTGCGCGTCACCCGTGGGCAGAAATCAGGCGATGGACAGCGCGTGTAGATAAAGGTAACCAATAGTGACTTGCCTTTGAACTGGCCGAGATGAATCGGCCGGCCATCCTGATTGCGCAGCTTGAAGTCCGGCACTGCTTCGCCCGGCGCGGGAACATGATAGGAAACCGCGGGCTTGTAATCAGGCTTGGCTTGCGCCACCACCACAATATGATCGAGCAACACCTCCCCATCGGGATTCTGCATCACAATCAAATCAGCGGTAATCACATCGCCCAGATGCAACTCACCTAAGATGCTCGCGTCCATTAATTTGTAAGGCATGGTCATGGCTTCCATGAAGCCCGGAATGGCCTCATGGTCCAGCGTCACCTCACCCTTGGCGGCATCGGTCGAAACCACCTTGCCGCGCAGATGGTAGACCTTTCTTTCAAATTCGCCGATCGGATGATTCTGGCTTGAGCTTGGCTGCGCTGGAGTCTTCTGGCCGGAGTGGCAACCGGCCACCAATATAAAAGCTAGCATAGGGGAAACAAACATTCGACGCATCATAGGAACAGTGTATAACCACACTAAGCTTCGCTACTTTGAAAGGGCACGGCTTTAGCCGTGCCGTAGATGGGCAAAAATACGGATGCGGCTTTAGCCGCGGAAGTAATATCCTCCAAGTGAAATGCAGTCCCTCAGGGGCTAAAGCCCAGCTTTATGAAATTTGGCTTATGGCACGGCTAAAGCCGTGCCCTTTCAAAGCAACTCATCATAAACATTACTCAGCTATTTACAAAGTGCGCTTAAACAGCGGCGTGGCGATGAGCAGTGCGCTGATGCCGAAGACAAAGAGAAAGAGCAGATCAAACTTGATGGCTTCAAAACCGCCATCTTTAAGAATAATGGATTTGAATCCGTGGATAGCATACGTAAAGGGATCGACGATGGCGATGGCGCGCAGCCATGCGGGAAAGGAGGCAACGGGATACATGGCGCCAGAAGGGTAAAAAAGCAGCGTATTGAGAACTCCGAACATGGCTCGGGGCACCAGCGGATCGTCGACGCGGACCATGAACAGGAACATCATTCCATTGAAGGCGATGGAGGTGCCGAGAATCAGGGTCAGTAGCTGAAGCAGCATCCATGGATGGAAGATGATGCCCAACCCGGCCATGAGAGAACCAATCACTGTGAGGCAAATGCCGGAGAGTACAGCCTTGATGGCGCCGGCCAGATTCATTCCGAAGACTAACTCCAGCTTGGTGATGGGAGTGACAAGATAGCCCTCGTGTACGCCGCGCGCCTTGTCGTCGATGTACAACATTCCGCCGCCGACCATGACCGAGATATACATGGCCATGGCAATGGTGGCGGGAAGCAGAAACTTCATGTAATTCACGTAGGGATACAGCTCAACGATTTCCAGGGCAATCTGGCTGGCGAGCCGCTGCTGGATGGCAGGCGTGGTGAGCGTCGTGACCACCAACTGCATCTCTGCCTCGATGCTGCTGGAGGTGAACAGGTCAGTGTCATCGACGACCAGGCCTATGACAGGTGCGTCTTGCGAGTAAACACGGCGCGAGTATTGCGCGGGAATAACGATGGCGGCGTCGATCTTGCCGGTGCGCACGTCTTCGCGTGCCTGCACCTCGGAGGTGTACTCGATGGTGGTAAAGGTCCTGATGTTGACGGCGATGGAGTCGAAGGCCTCGCGTAGTTTGACGGCTTCAGGGCCATGGTCGTAATCGACGACGGCGACGCGGCAGCCAACGATCTTGCCGCCGAAGGCGTTGCCCATGATGACCAGCATCAGAAGCGGCATCATCAGCGACATAACCATCAGCGTCGGCGAACGGAAGAACTTGCGCATCTCGCGCTCGACAATGGCGAACATTCTATTCATGGCTGAACTCCCGGCCGGGGCGGCATGGTGAAGACTGGGGGTTTGACCTGCTCATCGCGGAGTTGACGACCGGTATAGTGAACGAAAACATCGTCGAGAGAGGTATTCTGCACGCTGAGAGAGGTGAGCGTCTCGCCGAGGGAGGCGGCTAGCTCGACCAACTGCATGGTAGTTTTTGATCCTGACGAGGTGAGTACACGATAGAAGCCGGCGCTTTCTGCCTGCACGCTGGTGACGCCGTCCAGTTTTTCCAGGCGGCCCTGCCACTCCTCGGTTTCCCGGTCGAAGTGAACCTCAACGACGTTGGCGCCGGGGACGCTGTGCTTAAGATCGATGGGCGTGCCCAGCGCGACGAGTTTGCCGTAATCGACTATAGCGATGCGGTCGCAGAGCTTGTCGGCTTCCTCCATGTAATGAGTGGTGAGGAGGATGGTGAGGTTGCGAGTGCTGCGCAGGTTGTTGAGCATCTCCCAGACGGCGATACGCGAGACGGGGTCGAGGCCGGTGGTGGGCTCGTCGAGAAAAAAGATACGCGGATTATGGACCAGGCCGCGGGCAATTTCAACCCTGCGGCGCATTCCGCCGGAGAGTGTCTTGACCTGCGCGCCACGCCATTTGACGAGATCCACGGCTTCGAGAACTTCGGCGATGTTTTTCTCGCGCTCGTGCTTTGGGACGCTGTAGAGCTTGGCGTAGATGCTGAGATTTTCTTCGACGGTAAGGTCAGGGTCGCTAGTCAGGGCCTGAGGAATGACGCCGATCATGCGACGAACAGCGTCAGGATCTTTAGCCACATCGTGACCGGCAACGGTGGCGTGGCCTGCAGTCAGCGGGATGAGCGTGGTCATCATGCGGATCAGCGTGCTTTTTCCTGCGCCGTTGGGACCGAGGAGGCCAAAGATTTCACCCTCGGCAACTGAGAAGCTGACGTCCTTGACCGCTTCAAAGTCGCCGTAGCGCTTGAAGATGTGCTCGACGGCTATAGCTGGCGTGCTCATTGTTTCACCAGCTTGCTCTTGGGAATATAGACTTCGGCAATCATGCCGGGAACAAATCGCTCGCCGGGATTGTCGATGAGCAGTTTCAACTGGATGGTTTTGATGTCGCGCTTGCGTGCGCTGACGTCGCGCTGCGTGGCGAAGTCGGCCTCGGCGGCTTTATTAATGACTTTGCCCTGGAGAGTTGCGCCGGAGGGCATGACGACGTGCAACGAGTCGCCAATCTGGACGGCATCGGCCTGAGTCTCCGGCAGCGGCGCATAAATCCAGGTTTCAGTAAGGTCCATGATGGTGACGATGGCAGCGCCGGCGGCAACCACCTCGCCCTGGCGCGCAGCGCGCACGTTCACCTTGCCGCTGACCGGGGCAAAGACCTGGGCATAACCCAACTGGACTTTGGCCTGTTCGGCGAGAGCGCGGGCGTTTTCGACATCGTTGCGGGTGGAGTCCACGGTGTGCGCGGCGACGGTGGTGAGCAACTCGTGGGCACGGGCCTGTCGCAATGAGGCTTCCGCGGCAGCGACGTTCTCGCGGGCCGCATCAACAGCGGCCTTAGTGGCTTGGAGACTGGTGGCCGCGTCGTCACTAGCCTGCTCGCTCATGATGCCCTTCTGAGCGAGAGCAACAGTGCGGCTGGTGTCGGCCAACTGGTGATCGTAGTTGGCTTGCGCCTGGGCAAGCGTTGCCCTGGCGGCTTTGACGAGAGCCTCGGCGTTGACGGTGGCGCTGCTGGTCTCTCCGCGATCCTGCCGCTCGGTCTCGACGCTCCCGCCGAGCTTACCCTTCTGGCTTGCCGCGTTGGCCTCGGCGGCCTTACGCGCCGCGGCAAGGTCTTCGCTCTCGATGATGGCGATCAACTGGCCGGCCTTCACGTCCTGGCCTTCGTCCACAAACAGTGTCTGAATGCGTCCGGGAATCTTGCTGCTCACCACCACCTCGTTGGCGTCCACTGTGCCAATCAGTTGCAGATCAGCAGAGGGCCGCACCGTGACCAGGTACCAGATGAGCGAACCCACCGTCAGCAAGCCCAGAAGAAGAAAAACTCGATTGCGTGCGTTCACTTGTGCCTCACTTTGTCTGTTTGGATGGTGCGGAATTCCGACGGCTGCCGCCTGATTTTTCCAGTTTCCGGCATAGGCGTTGTCGCCAGCACCCGCGCAGCCACACGCGCGCCGTGCTCCCGGTCGATGAAGATCGCCTGGCCCAGAAACTCGACAGCCGCCTTACGGCGGATATCCAAATTTCCCGGCTCCAGGGGGTCTGTCCCAAGAATCATCCGCATCAACGGCGCGGAGAGAAAGTAGAAGACATTGGCCCCCAACGCCGCATACATGATTTGCAACTCATCCACTGGAATCAGTTCTCCAGAACTTCTTCCCTCAGCCAATACCTCGCGCAACATGAACATCATGGGTTGAAAGACCTTGTCCACCAAGCGCACAAGAGCGTTCTCTTCTCCTCGGTGCAAGCGGATCATTTCCTGCTGCATCAAGCTCTGGAAAGCACGCTGCGAGTGAATGCGGTCAAAGTGATTGAGCGCGAAATAGACTAACCGCTCGCCGGCCGAGCACTCCGCGCCCATTGTGGCCATGCTGCTGGCCACTACGCGATTCGAGACCGACTCCAGGGCGGCGTCGTAGAGGTCTTCTTTGCCCTTGAAGTAGTAGTAGAGTAAAGCCTTGTTGACGCCCGCTTCTTCGGCGATCTGCTCGGTGCGCGCCCCAGCCAGGCCGTTATCGCTGAACTGCCGGACGGCAGCGTCAAGGATGCGAGCGCGGGTCTGGTCGGCGCGTTCTGCCTGGGTACGGGATGGAGTAGGGGCAGCCATGTTTAACTAACTGGTTAGTAAACTAACACAGCAGAAACATTTTTGCCACCTCTCATAGTGACTTGCTCCTAAAAATCAGCATGATTTATTGGATTATTCATACAGCATAGTACTTTACCTGTAATTAACTTCAATAGATTCAATGCATTATTAGCCGGCTTCAGGCGAATCGATTGATTTTGCCGATTCCGGCGGGACGCTCCCTTGACTCCGTATCGTCCTCGTCTTCCAACACGTCGTACTTGTCCTCGTCGTCTTCAAAGCCGCTGGCGGCTTTGGTGCCGCTGGGAATATAGATCTCGTCGCCGGTTCGAGTTGAGCGCTCGACTTCGTACACATCAGTCAACCCCAGATCGGCCTCCCTCGGCCTGATCATTGGTGCGATGCGAATGCTGGCTACCGGGCCGATTTCCATCGTCGTCTGCTCCGTTGAGGAACTTCCCCTAACGGTGCATATCGGCTGGCTGAGAGAAACCATGAATCTATCAGACGATTTGTGTACGAATTCAGTACACTTTGTGCGTGCCATGTGCAACCGATTTATTCACAATAGGATACAGAGAGACAAGCGACGTAGATGAGGTTACTTATAGCATATTATGTGTCTGATTATGAGACAGTTTACCGGTAATCTGGCATTAACTTTCACGGATGCGAGGGCTCGCGATCCATGGATAAGCTGGTTGCTGAAACCTGGGCGCTTTCAGGTTGAATCTGATAGAGCAGGGCCGCTCCCTTGACCAGGTCCAGCCTCGCAGCCACAGGAGAAAAACCGCTTCGGATCTCGCTGAACTCCTGGGTGACGATTTTGAAGAGAATGGCGCGACCGTTCATATGCATGTCGAATCGTTCTGTCTTCCAGTCAGTGGAGCTGACCTGAATCCGTTGCAGGCTGAACCAGCCGCCCTGGTAGAGCCGGCCTAGAATACCGAAACCGATGCTCACATCTTGATCGAGGCGGCCGTCGAGGCGAACCATCCTCTTGTATTTAGCGCTAACCCATAATTCCCCGCTCATGTCATGGATGATGCGGGTCTCAATGGAGTGGGCTGAATAATTTGGGTTGGGATGGAAGCGCAAACGATAGCAGCCGTTCTCCTCACCGGCATATTCAAAGAGGAATGCATCCGGCAACATCGCGACGATGTGGCCGACGCGGTATTCATTGTCGTTATACTCCTGGCGGTGGCGTGCCTGCTCGGCGGGGGAGTTGAGCAGACGGTGAAGGCGATCCTGCTCCAACTGGCGTCCCCCGGCATCGAGCGGATGGCCGTTGATAATCTCGATCCGCGAGATGGGCCCCTCAGCGGTCTCAATAAATTCTTCGCGGAGCGATTCCTTTGGCGAGTGGCTCTCGACCCAATAGCGCCAGTAGCCGTGGGCTACGTGGTCGTTAAGCTCGTTGTAGACGACCTCACGAACCAGTTGTCCAACCGGAATCGGCGGCTGTGCGTAGGCGCAGAAGACCCCTTGCGCTACCGCGAAAATCCCAGCCATCACCCACGGCGCACGCATTTGGTTACCCAACAGGACTTGTTACACTGGCACCATGATGGATGAACTGGAGTTCCGCCGTCTGGCCGATATTGCTCTAGATTCGCTGCTGCAGCATTTAATTGCGCGCGAGGAGGAGTCGGATTCCGCTTTTGAGGTTGACGAACAAGGCGGCGTGCTGAATATTACCTTCGAGGAGCCTGCGGGCAAGTTCGTGATAACGCCGAACGCGCCTGTGCGCCAAATATGGATTTCGGCGCTCTCCACCAGCTTCAAACTTGACTGGGATGAGGCAGCAGCGGCCTTCACACTGCAACGCACCGGCGAGCATCTGATCGCGCTAATCGACCGGCTGATTGGGGAACACCAGAAGAGCTGACGGAACTGCTGTGTGGCTTACTGCTTTACGAACTCGAAGGTGCAGGGGCGGCCATAGACGCCGAGTCCTTCGTTGCGTGTGCCTGAACCCTCTGTATCCTTGAATTGGGCCTTCATGTCGAAGCTATAATCCGCGCCCCCATGGGCGAAGGCTCCGCGGGCATATTTTCTGGAAGCTACAATACCATTGGCGGTCATTTTGGCGGAGCCGTCATCCTTGATTGGTCCTTCGACCAGCATATAGCCGGGTTCTCCCGCTGTGCCGTGCTCTCCGCGGTAAGCGCCGGCAGTGATAACGCCGACAAACTTCCAGGTAAATCCCTCGGTATTTCCTTTTGCGGGACAGGTATAAGTAGTGAGCCACTTGCCGTCGAAACGATCTCCGGCAAACGAAACTGCCGGCAATAAAACCATGGCGCAAACCACCATAAAACGAACAGGCTTTCTCATTCAACTTCCTCCGTCAGCCATGGTAGCACAGCATATACGCTGGGTCGAAGGCTAAAACCGTTAGCGAATTTGCGAAATTCGGCTGGCGGTTGGCATTTTTCTATTCCCTATTCCCTGTTCCCTGCCTTTCCGGTATACACTTATCCCAAGCATTTGACTGCCCATCTCTCGCCCGCTCTGATGTTCGTCGCACCGCCCTGGTCATTGATTCCCACACATACACCCCGCAACGCTTTGTGGATGAACACTTTGACCTGGGTGACCGGCTTATTGGGGCGCACCTTGAAGGTTTGAGTTAAGGGACAAGTGCTTAACTGGTATTTCTCTTGCAAAATAGTTGAAAAGGAATATTCTATTCTCAAATTCATAGGAGAGTTTTATGCGTTTATTCCTGCTGAGTATGACGTGCGTTTTACTCATCATAGGAGGTTGTTCAGGTGGCTCATCAAGCGGCTCGAATACGACGGAAACTCCACAACCGCCGGTGGCGAACGCTGGTGGACCTTATACAGGAACGGCGGGAACGGCGATCAACTTTAGTGGAGCAGGATCGAGCGATCCGCAGGGGCAGGCGTTGACGTATGCGTGGAATTTTGGAGATAGCATGACTGGGACAGGTCTCAATTCAACGCACATATATACAGCGGCTGGGACGTATACCGTGTCTTTGACAGTGACAGACACAAGCAATCTGACGAGGACGGCAACAACCACAGCGACAATTGCCTCACCATCGCCGGTGGCGAATGCCGGCGGACCTTACACAGGGACGGTGTATGTGCCGGTCAGCTTTAGCGGAGCAGGATCGAGCGATCCGCAGGGACATGCGCTGACGTATGCGTGGAATTTTGGAGATAGTACAACTGGGACAGGTGTGAGTCCAACGCACACGTATTCAGTGGCTGGGATGTATACCGTATCGTTGACGGTGACAGACACAAGCAATCTGACGGGGACGGCGACCGCCTCAGTGACGATTGCCCTACCACCGGTAGCGAACGCTGGCGGACCTTACATAGGAAGGGCGGAAACGGCAGTCAGCTTTAGCGGAGCAGCATCGAGCGATCCGCAACTTCAAACGCTTACGTATGCGTGGAACTTTGGAGATAACTCGACTGGGACTGGCGTGAGTCCAGCTCACACATATGCAGCGGCTGGGACGTATACCGTATCGTTGAAGGTGACGGACACAAGCAATCTGACGGGAGCGACGACCACCACGGCGACGATTGCAGCGGCAGGCCCTAGTAACGTGAACGGCGTTGTCTACGACGGACAGCAGCCTATCTCCGGCGCACACGTTTACATCTTAGCTGCGAACACCACTGGCTACGGTCAGCCTTCCATCTCCCTTCTGAATGCTTCTGCAACCGGCCTCTCGGATTCTGTTGGAGCTTACGTCTTGTCGGCTGAAGATGGCGGCTTTATCTGGTCGGGGGACTACAGTTGTTCGCCGGGCACGCAAGTTTATGTCTATGCACGGGGTGGAACCACCAGTGCCGGGACAAACTCCGCTTCCGGGCTAATGGCGGCTATCGGCACTTGTCCGAGCACGGGGAACTTCAATGCGGATTCGTATATCTGGGTCAATGAAGTTTCGACCGTTGCCGCCGCCTATGCGCTCGCCGGGTTTGCGACAGATGCGACGCATGTGTCCAGTTCAGGAACTCCGTTGGCACAGATTGGGGTAGCGAATGCGTTTGCCAACGCAGCGAACCTTGAGACCCTGTCATCGGGTTTTGCACTAAATACAACCCCGGCAGGCAATGGCATTGTTCCGCAGGCAGATATCTATACTCTGGCTAATATCTTATCGGCGTGCATCGACTCGAATGGGCCTTCGTCGCACTCCTGCTCTACCCTCTTCTCCAATGCGATGTCCAATGGTTCTTCGGGCGTCACCCCGAGCGATACTGCCACCGCGGCCATCAACATCGCGCACAATCCTGGGGCCAATATTACAGCACTCTATGCCCTGCCCATCAACTCACCGCCGTTCTTACCCTCGCTTACCGCCCTGCCCAACGACTTCACGATCGCCCTCCAATTTTCCGGTGGCGGCCTGATCGTTCCGCTTGGCATCGCCATTGACGGATATGGAAACGCCTGGATGGCAAATACATGTAATGGCTGCGGCATCACTGAGCTCTCCAGTATGGGCGCTGCAGTCTCTCCACCATCGGGTTACTGGCCCGATGACTTGGATGTTCCCCAAACCATCGCAATCGATGGCTCAGGCAATGTTTGGTGCGCCGCTGATGGATTTGGATCTGGGTATGTATTGTACGAGTTCTCTAGCGCGGGTTTAGAAATCTCTCCATACTACGGGTACCCCGGTGTGGATAACGGGGGATCAAGCGGGTTCCCTGTCTTTATCGCCATCGATGGATCGAACGATATATGGGTAACTCTGGATATTGGGAGCACCATAAGTGAGTTCTCCCCCTCAGGGACTGCGCTTCCACTGATCGGCACCTACACAGGAGGTGGGCTGGACGAGACTGGCAATGTAGCCATCGACGGATATGGCAACGTGTGGACAGCAAATATCCAAGGCAACAGTCTCACTGAACTTTCGAATTCAGGCATCGCAATCTCTCCGGCCACCGGTTTTACGGGTGGAGGATTGCATGGGCCCATTGGCATTGCCATCGATGCTGACGGGAATGTGTGGGCGACAAATGAATATCAGGTTCCAAAGGAAATCAGCAAAATCTCTAATTCAGGCATGGCGATCTCTCCTCCCAACGGGTACACGGGGGGCGGAGTCGGCCAAATCGCGATTGATGGGGCGGGTAACGTATGGGTTGCAAGTGGCTCCCTTTCAGAGTATTCCAACGCCGGTGTCGCCCTGTCCCCTTCCACTGGATTCAGAGGAGGTGGCACTGGCGATACCGGCCAAATCGCCGTCGATGGCTCCGGTAACGTGTGGGTCACAATTCCCGGCTCTGAAACCTATGGTGTTATAGAGTATATCGGTGCTGGAACCCCGGTGGTGACGCCGCTGTCGATAGGGGTCAAGAACAATACACTAGGCACACGACCGTAAAGTATGTCTCGTCAAAATAATTGGAGGCAAATAGAGTATATCTATTGGAGTCTGACAAGGTTACTGTTCCCTGCCTTTCAGGTATACACTCATCCCAAGCCTATGTATTCTGCCCATCTTTCTCTCTCCCTGCTGCTCGCCGCCGTTCCAGCGCTGGTTTGCGCCCAAACCCACTTGGACCATACAATGTCAACCAAAACACTAAGCCCCGGAGGGGTGCATCGCTCCGCCCTGGTCATCGACACCCACGCCGACACCCCGCAACGCTTTGTGGATGAACACTTTGACCTGGGTGACCCCTTACAAGGCGGTCAGCTTAATCTGGAGTCCGCGCGGAAAGGCAATCTGGGCGCCGAGTTCTTCTCCATCTGGGTCGATCCCGCGCAATACAAGGGGCAATACGCAGGCCGAACCTTCGCGTTGATCGACTCCGTCAAGCAGCAGGTAGCCCGGCACCGCGACAAGCTGGAGTTCGTCGCCACACCGGCTGGCATCGAGCTGGCTCACCGCGAGCGCAAGATGGCCGTGCTGATGGGCATCGAGGGCGGCCACTCCATTGAGGACTCCATCCCGTTGCTGCGCCAGTACTACGCGCTGGGCGTGCGCTATATGACCCTCACCTGGACCAACTCCAACGGCTGGGCGGACAGCTCCGGCGACATCGATGATGCCTCCATCCCGCACACCAAAGAGGGCCTGACAGAATTCGGCAAGGACGTGGTCTACGAGATGAACCGGCTGGGCATGATGGTTGACATCTCGCACGTCTCCGACCGGACTTTTTTCAGGACCCTGGTTATCAGCCGCGCACCGGTCATCGCCTC
>Ga0116121_1001217_pt1 | contig 11269 bp, 6 predicted proteins | sample June2015DPH_13_1_FD_89725 | JGI IMG/M metagenome (GOLD analysis project Ga0116121, IMG submission 89725) | Peatland microbial communities from SPRUCE experiment site at the Marcell Experimental Forest, Minnesota, USA - June2015DPH_13_10 | ecosystem: Environmental > Terrestrial > Soil > Wetlands >...
AGATCTCGGCCGCGCTGATCAACACCCGCCATGTCGTCCCAGCCGATTCCGAAGGCGGCGTAAATCGCTTCCAGCACCGCGTCAAGCCGCTGCGGCAATTCACGCTCCTGCGGGATTTCAAACCGGATACCTCCGTCGCGGATCTTCGTCTTGGCACGCACCAGGCGCTGCCCCATCGTGGTGGGTGAAACCAAGAAGGCATGGGCAATGCGCGCGGCATCCAGGCCGAGAACGGTCTGGAGCATGAGCGGCGTGTGCATCGCCGGATCAATTGCCGGATGGGCACACACAAACAGCAGTTTCAATCGTTCATCTGGAAATTCCGGCGACAAAGTCATGTCCTTGGATTCCTCTCTGAGGAGCACGAGCGTGGGCTCGCTGGCCTCGGCTACTTGCCAATGACGCACAAGATCGATAAAAGAGCGGCGCGCCGTCGTCAGCAGCCACGCCTCTGGATTTTGTGGCACGCCATCTCGCGGCCAAGTTTCGAGTGCCGCTACCAGCGCATTACTGAGGGCATCCTCCGCACTCCCCACGTCGTGCGTGTGCGAGGAAAGGTATGCAACCAGGCGACCGTAGGACTCGCGAGCCACTCGCTCGATAGCTCGGTGAGTGCTCTCCTGTTCGCTTCCACTCATCCGGTGACTCGACGCCTGTATTCAGGCGAAACCGGTCGGACCTCCACAGCACCGATCGAGGCGGCCGGGCATCGCGCTGCCCATTCGAGCGCCGCGTCAAGGGAGGGAAGCTCCAGGATTGTGAATCCCCCCAGTTGTTCCTTAGTATCGGCGAAGGGGCCATCCTGTACACGCCGCTTTCCATCCTTCAGTCGCACCGTGGTCCCAGTTTCCGGGGGTTGCAGTGGATTGCCACCGACGTAGATGCCGGCCTCGACGAGCGCTTTGTAGTAGGCTCGCCACGCACCGAGGTAGGGATCATTTTCGTCCGCATTCCGTGCCGCAAAAGCTTCTGGTGATTCGAAGATCAGCAAGGCGAATTGCATCACCTTTTCTCCTTGGGAACAATTGTGGGCGCCTTTGCGCTCCTGAATGTATGACGGATAAGACGCCGCCCGTTCGACAGATTTCAGGAAATTTCGAGAAATTTCAAGGGGGCAGGGGCGAATGGTCGGTTCGGGGCGAACTTGAAGGTCCTGAACACCTCGCGCAGAGGTGCCTGACCCATTACTTCGAGCGAAACACATCAGTAATGGGAAGTCGGCAGATCGGAGGGGTCTGTGTGGATCTCACGCGTCTGTTATTTCTGGCGGGTAACGGGCAACCCGTACCTAACCCGGTAGGGTAAAGTTGGCGACAAAGCGGAGACGGACACTCAATGCCGTCAACCGAAGCTCGTCGTCGCTTACATGAATCGCTTCCGTATGTCCGCAGTTGCCATCCGAAAAGCACCACAATCAACTCGTACTCCAATTTGACGCGACCACTCCGATTGAAGCAGGCTTGGCAAGCACGTCGAACGACTTGTCAATGGAAGGCCACTGCAATAAGCTTCAGTGACTTCCCCTTTGGGCGCCTGCTCGTGCTCCACTAAGAAGCGGTTTCCAGGGCAGATTCCGTTACCGAAAACCTAAAACGAGGAACATCGAATGAAGATGCCTGCGCTGTTTGACCTAGCGGGTAGGGTGGCTGTGGTGACTGGTGGTAATGGTGGGATTGGTCGCGGCATTGCGCTTGGTCTGGCCGAAGCTGGTGCTTCCGTCGCAATTTTGGGACGAAACGACGAGAAGAACCAGCATGTGCTCTCGGAACTGAATGCGATTGGCGTTCCGTCGATCGCGGTGAAGATCGATCTAACCCATCGTGCCGCATTGGAGCCAGCGCTTAGCAGGGTCGCGAGCGAACTTGGTGGCATCGGCATCCTGGTCAATAACGCCGGTAACGTATCGCTGAGCGGCGGTATTTTGCACGAGAAGCCTGAGGATTGGGACAATGTAATCGAGACCCAACTCAATGCAGTTTTCCTTCTCTCGAAGCTTGCCGCCCAATCGATGATGAGTCATCAAGCAGGAAAAATTATCAATATTGGCAGTATGTACTCCTTCTTCGGATCTGGGCTGATCCCCTCATACAGCGCAGCGAAAGGCGCAATCATCCAGTTGACCAAGTCCATGGCCATTGAACTTGCACCGTACAACATCCAAGTCAACGCGATTGCGCCAGGGTGGATTGAGACCGACATGACCGCCCCTGTAAAGACAATGCCGCTCAATGACGAAATTCTTTCGCGTACTCCAGCCGGCCGATGGGGACAGTCCGAGGAAATTGCTGGAACTGCTGTATATCTAGCTTCACGAGCCTCGGATTTTGTGACGGGTACCACGATTCGCGTCGATGGTGGTTATTCGATTCGATGACCTCCGACCAAATTTGACCGACGACACAGTCGAGGAAATCCAACGCCGAATCGCGCGAATTGAAGTTGCTTGCGAAATTCGCAAACGGAACTCACTAGGGATGGGTACCGAGGAGTCTTCTTCGAGGACATCATCCAGAGATCTCCCCGAAGCCCGTTTCTGACCAACCAAACCCACAAGATCGCCGGCCAACAACTGCTTGCAACTGACAAGCTTCTGGATCACTTCCGCATTGCCGACTATATGGCCGGTGACAGCGAATCGGGTGCGAGTGCTTCTCCACCATCGGAGTGAACACGCCTGGTACGATGTTGCTAAATTCTGACCCCAACAGGATGCGGTTGTTCCAAGAATCGCCAATCGCTTGCTGGCATAAAGGATAAAATTGCGAAATCATGGCTGCTTCCGCGATTCCCGCCCAGTCTGTACCGGCGCCTCGCATTCAGGCGGTGGATGCTCTGCGCGGGGCCATCATGATGTTGATGGCGATCGATCACATTCGCGACTACGTGGCCCAAAGTGCGCAGCAGTTCTTGCCGACTGACCTGACGCGCACGACTCCAGCTATCTTTTTTACCCGCTGGATCACGCATTTTTGCGCGCCGGTTTTCATGGTCACAGCCGGCCTGGGCGCATATTTCTGGATTACCCGCGGCCATCACTCGAAAGGTGAACTGTCGCGGCTGCTGATTAGTCGTGGTATTTGGCTGATTGTCCTTGAGGTCACGATACTGCGGCTGATCTTTTTTTCGCAGATAAGCTTCACGGCGAATCCTGTGATCCTGATCATCCTTTGGGCGATTGGGATTTCCATGATCGGGCTTGCCGGGCTGATTTATCTTCCGATGCGCGTTATTGCGGCGGTGAGCATCGCGATTATCGCCCTGCACAATCTACTCGATCATGTCTCGGCCGAGCGCCTCGGGCGTGCGGCGTGGATTTGGGACATCCTGCACCAGCAAAATGTTTTCGCCTTCCATGGAATCAACTTCGTGACCGCATATCCGGTACTGCCCTGGATCGGGGTGATGGCTGGTGGCTATTGCCTCGGGACGGTCTTTGATTGGGATGCGCATCGCCGGCGGAGTTTTCTGATGCGTATGGGACTGGCTCTTGCCACGGCATTCGTTGTGGTGCGCGCCGTTAATAACTATGGTGATCCCCTACGTTGGGGTCATCAATCGTCGCCAGTTTTCACGGTGCTCTCTTTTCTTAATGTCGGAAAATATCCGCCTTCACTCGACTTTTTGTTGATGACACTCGGCCCGGCAATGGTCGTCATGGCGTGGCTGGAACAATTTCACTTTCATTTCACCAATCCGCTGATTATTTTCGGGCGTGTGCCGTTCTTCTACTACGGGGCGCACTTGCTTTTGGCTCATCTGATTGAGATTGGCATGAACTTCGTGCGTTACGGTGCAAAGTCATTCCTGCTGATTGCGCCGCCCTCGATGGGAAGCTCGAGGCAAATTTTTCCGGTTGACTATGGGTTCCCGCTGTGGACGGTGTATGCGGTCTGGATTGTGGTACTGCTGCTTCTCTATCCGGCATGCCTTTGGTTTGCGCGACTCAAACTCCGTCGGCATGATTGGTGGCTGACCTACTTGTGATTCTTGCGGAGAGACGGCGGTAAGCCCTCCAGTTGTCCGCGCCTCTGAGTCTTGAGCGAGTACCCGGATGACGGGCTAACGTGAAGTAATCCCAAGGTAAGGCTAGCCGACAAACGTCCCGGAACCCTGCGGTCGCTGACTTCCCCGAAGCCCGTTTGGATAACCCGGATTGCCTACTACCGCGGATTCGTTGTACGCCCGGCGACTTCGAGTGCACATCCTTCAGCACTCCCACGGAGCGCAGAATCCAAGACTGAGGCACGCACAGTACCTGCCCAGCCCTTTGATTGACTCAGGACCTCCTCGTCCATAAGATGAATCGACTGCGAAAGCAGACACCTCGCGCATGATCGACCGGATCATCTCCCACTATCAAATCGTCGAGAAACTTGGCGGAGGTGGCATGGGCGTGGTTTACAAAGCTCAAGACACACGCCTGCACCGATTCGTCGCTCTTAAGTTTCTGCCCGAAGATGTTGCCCGCGACCCGCAGACCCTTGCGCGTTTTCAGCGCGAAGCGCAGGCGGCATCCGCGCTGAACCATCCCAGCATCTGCACTATCCACGACATCGGCGAAGAGGACGGCCAGGCCTTCATTGCCATGGAGTTCCTCGAAGGCGTCACGCTGAAACACAAGATCGGCGGCCGTCCGCTGGAAACCGAGACCATTCTCTCCCTCGCCATTGAAATCGCCGACGCACTCGACGCCGCCCACATTAAAGGCATCGTCCACCGCGACATTAAGCCGGCCAACCTTTTCGTCACTGATCGCGGACACGCCAAGATTCTCGACTTCGGTCTCGCCAAAGTAACCTTGGCCAACTCCTCTTCCAGTCAGATCGGGTCCGCGAAGACCATGACGGGAACGCTGGATGATCCGCATCTCACCAGCCCTGGTTCCACTCTCGGCACCGTTGCCTATATGTCGCCGGAACAGACCCGGGGCAAGGAACTCGACGGCCGCAGCGACCTGTTCTCTTTCGGCGCCGTGCTCTATGAGATGGCTACCGGCACGCTGCCCTTTCGCGGGGAAACCTCCGCCGTCATCTTCAACGCCATTCTTGAGAAGGCCCCGGTGCCCGCGACTCGTCTCAACCCGGACCTGCCGCCCAGGCTGGAAGACATCATCAACCGCGCGCTCGAAAAAGACTGTGAGCTGCGTTATCAGAGCGCCAAGGAGATGCGTTCCGAGTTGATGCGCCTGAAGCGAGACACCGATTCCAGTCGCCAAATTCCGGTCACGATTTCAGAGGCGGCGGGCTCTTCGCCGGCAATTCCGACTACGCACGCAAGCAGCTCCGCCGTAGTCGCGGTCGCAAAGCAACACAAGCTGGGACTCGGCATTGGCAGTGTGGCCGCGCTCCTGCTGGTTGTGGCGGCCGCGTACGGAATCTACGCATTGTTCTCGCGCAGCAAGCCGGCTCCGTTCCAAAACTTTTCCGTCAGCAAAGCGACCCAGAGCGGCAAGGCCACCCTGGTTGCTATTTCGCCCGACGGCAAATATCTGTTGCACGTGATGGATGAAGGCGGCCAGCAGAGCTTGTTGCTGCAGAACATTCCCACGAACAGCACTACTCAGGTCGTCGCTCCGGGTCCATTCGAATATGTGGGGCTGCGTTTTTCGCCGGACGGGAACTACTTGTATTTCGTTCGCTTCGAACCCGGCAGCCACTCGCTGAAATATCTGTATCGCGCACCGGTGCTGGGCGGAACGCCGCAGAAGCTCGTGACCGACATTGATTCCAACATCACGCTCTCGCCGGACGGCAAGAAGTTCGCCTACCTCCTCGCGAACAATCCGAAGGTCGGGGAGTACCGAATCATTGTCCGATCGGCAGAAGGGAGTGATGAAAAGATCATCGCCACTGGACCATTGAATGAAGTGCAATTCGATCTGGCATGGTCGCCGAATGGCAAGACCATCGTGATGGCGCTTTCGCAGCCGGGGGATGCGCTTGGCGGAATGGCCGCGTTCGGCGCAGAGAGCGGGAAGCGCAATGATTTCCTGCTTTCGAAGGACCTGTACTTTTCAAAGCAGGTCTGGCTGCCCGATGGCAGTGGGTTGCTGGCGTTGGGCGTGCCCGTTTTCTCCAGCCAGGTTCAGATAGTGCATGTAGCGTATCCGTCGGGCAAGGTTTCAGCGGTGACGCGCGATACCAACTCTTATATCGATCTCAGCCTGGCCGCTGACGGCCACACGGTGGCGGCAGTGGAGAGGCTGACGCACAACAATGCCTACGTGATGCCTGCCGGTGCCACCAGTGTGCAGGCCCGGCAACTTGCGATGGAGGGTTCGCCGAGTTATGAAGTCGGCTGGACCCGCGATGGTCAGCTGCTGATGTCCGTTGCTAACACGGGGGTGACGCTGCTCAATCCAGACTCGGGCGCAAAAGCCCCGTTATTTTCGCAGATCCGTTTCCCTGGGTTCGCGCATTCCTGCCCCGACGGGCACCTCGTCTTTATGGCATTGGCATCGAGCAAAATCGAGGCGCATATTTATCGGGCGGATGCGGATGGCGGAAACGTGAAGGAACTCACGAGCGGGAAGTTCGACTACATGCCGACTTGCTCGGCCGACTCCAAGGATGTGTTCTACGCGGATGCGGACTCGAAGCTAGACAGAGTTGCGTTGGAGAGCGGCGCTTCGCAACAGTTCCCTGGCTTCCCGGACTTCGGGCGCAACGCGGTTTCTCCGGATGGAAAGATGGTGGCGATGATCACCGCGCATGTGGCGGACCCAAAGGAAAAGCTGGGGCTGTTGTCCCCGGATTTTGGTCAGACGATCCGGCTACTTGAGTTTGAACGGCCGCGCGCTGAGTATGGCGTGATGTTTGGCGATGGGCCGATTTTATTCACGCGGGATAGCAAGGGCATTATTTATCCGGTGCGTGACGGTCAGACGGATAATCTCTGGCTGCAGAATCTCGACGGATCGCCCGGCAAGCAATTGACCGATTTCAAATCCGAGTTCATTCGCGACTTCGACTTCTCCTTCGATGGCAAACAACTCGCCATCATTCGCGGCCACCGCGAGGCCGATGTGGTTCTCATTCGCGACTCGGAGAAGTGACCGTTCACTCGTCCGGCGATCGGCATTATTATGGGAACCGAGTTACGGGCAACTCTTCCCTAATCTTGTCCTATTAAAGGAAAGGTTTGCCGACCAACCGGGAGTGATCGCCTTGTGGTCCGGATTCAGATGATGACGTGGCCCCTTCTAGCTTGCTGTAGCTTCAGATACATTGTCGACAGGCTGGGGAGGTCAAGGCCTCAAATGGGGGATGATTAAGAGAAGGCACAAATATGGTCCAATCGGGGCCGCACAAGAAAGAAGGTCTGAGGATTCACTTCTGGTTAATTGCCTGCGCCTTGTTTTTCAGCGCCGCTCCTCCGCCCGCAGCGGCACAGTTCAAGGCTTGGATTATGGCCAAACTCCCCGACACGCCTGAGGGTCTTGGAGTCGATTCGCATGGTAACCTCTACGCGACACTAATGCATATCGGGGAGGTCGTCAGGCTCAACGAGGACGGCACCTACGATCACATCGCGTGGGTGCCGTCGAAAGAGGAAAGCGGAAAGGGAGACCTGATCGGACTCGATCTTGACCAGTCCGGCAACATTTACGTCGCATATACGGGCCACTCGAAACATGACTTTAGGAAGGACCTGGCAAATCCGTTCCACCCCGCTTGCCGGGACGCGACGGTGACCCAGTCTGGCGTTTATAAGATCGACGCTAAAACCCGGAAGGTAACGCCCCTCGCGACAAAGGCGGAGGGTTGGCCATTTTGCTATCCGGACGATGTTGCGATCGACTCGAGCGGCAATGTGTACATGACGGATCTCACTTACTCCGGAATTTGGAAAATCTCTCCCGATGGGAAAAAGGTGGATCTGTGGTCGGCACATCCCCTGCTTAATTGGTCTGCCAAACCTTATTCGGGATTCCCCCTAGGCGTAAACGATCTCGTGCTCGATCGGCAAGGGAAGAACATCTATGCCGTTACCGACGGCGACCCCCTGGTGCTCAGGATCCCGATTAAGGACGATGGGACGGCCGGCGAACCCGTGCCGTTGCCGTACGGATTCTCAGCATTCGATGGGATCGAGTTGGACGCCAAAGGCAACATCTACGTATCGGAGATTTTGCTAAACCAGATCTGGGTCCTTTCGCCTGACGGTTCGCAGCGCATCCTGATAGCCACTAAGCAGAACGCTCCATTGGACAACAACACGAGCTTGGTTTGGAAAGGAGATGCTCTCTGCACAGCCAACCTCGGCTTCACCCACGCCAGCCCCGAGGAAGCAGACCGCACGGTTGTCTGCATGAAGGGTTTTCCCCTGCCGAAGTAGTTGGATTATGGGAGAGTTGCCGACAACAACCCAGGAGCTATTTCCTTACGCGGTGGGTAGGTCTTCTCGGAAGTCGAAACTTCCCGACATTGCAAACGCAATGTGCAGTTCTTTGTCGCTTGTCTGCGAACTTCATAGCCAGAGCCTCGGGCGATCTCCCACGAACGGAGTCAGGCAGCGAGGGCACAATTTGGCAATGTTTTCGACAGCATCTGGCTTACAGTGAGCGCAGAAAATCGATGATTTCTTGTTGCTCCTGAACGGTTAGTCTATTGAAGTGTTCGATGACCTTATTAGCCTCGCTGCCGTGGCTTCGGTGAGCCTTGATGGCGTCAACCAGGTTAGATGTGCGTCCATCATGGAGGAAGAAGACGCGTTGTCCGACGCCCCAGAGTGGAGCAGTTCGGAACTCGTCGGGGCCGGCGCCGCCTTGTGTAATGCCGTCGGCCAGGCCTTTGCCCATGTGGTGCACGAGCAGGTCGGAGAAAAGATTCGCAGTTTGATTAGAAAGCGCGGCGCTCGGAGTGGTCGCGGAGCCGCTCGCAATCATTGTTGCTGTGGTAAATGACGGTGTGTGGCAGTGTATACACCCAACCTGCGCAAACAAATCGCGTCCCATTTCGCTGGAAGGTGTGGGTGGAGCGGGCGTGGGTGGAGCTAGCATCCGCATGAAGTTGGCAAACGCTTCGATGTCCGAGATGACCGCGGGGTTCGAAATGCTCCTTGAATTGCCAGCGGCCGAGGGAGTAGTTGTGAAGTTAAGGGTGTCGTTGGGAGTGGGGTTGAAGATACAGCCTGGTGTTTCGTCGCGCTCTTGCGGGAATAGCTGGTTCGAGATTCCCATCTCGACGTTGTAGGCCTCACCCGCGAACATGAGAAGGGATTTGTTCTGCGCCTTCCACCCGAAACGAGTGATAGTTCCATCGTTGGCACTGAGATTCACGTTTCCGCTGAGGTGCGCGTTCGCATGTCCGTGTATACCCAACTCCGCCTTCGCCGATGCGTTAGCCTGCTGGTCGGCAAGGATGGCCGAATCGGAAATCCCTTCGATCAGCCCTGCGCCAAAGACCGGAGTCGGGATTCTGAAAGTAATGTTTCGGTTCCCGCCTTGGCCGGTAAGCGGATTTCCCGCGGGCAGAAAATCGAATTGGGCGATATTGCAGCCGGGTGCGTCCGCTCGTCCCGTGATCACGAAAAGGTCATGCACTTCGCCATCCGCATCGCCGTTGCTCTTCTTAAACCGCGCTTCGCGGATGGGACCATTTGGCACGATGAACCACGGCACCCCGTTCTTGGCCTCAGCCAAGGCGGCAACTTCCGGCAGGGGATTTTTCGTCGGGCTCGTGCCACCCATGTTGGGCTGCGAGTGGCAGGAGAAACACTGATTTGAGTTAAACCGGGGACCAAGGCCGTTGTTCGTGCCCTTGTTTACAACCTCGATCTCAGCGAACCTCGCCTGGCCATCCAGAAAGAACGCGGTCTCGTCCGCTGTAAGACCCGGCAGCGGACCACCCGCACCCGCCGTGCCACTGCGCATGCCTGGGTCTACGGGAGCTGATCTGGTTTGGCCCAAGGCGCAGCCACATGTGATCAAGGCCAAGGTTAATATTCCGCGGAGACTCTTGGGCCTAATCCTCCCCAGCATCATCATCACATCATCTCACGAGCTAAGAATGCCGGTAATTGTAAACGAGTCTCTGACCGGTCTTTGAGTCGGGAGGGCATCTATTCAAACAACGGCACTTTCTAGACTTGAAAACGTTTAGGCGTAGCCTCTCGTTGATTGACCTCCACTGGCCGGCGGCCTTCTGGGCTACAACAGTTCGCGAGCTGCAAGCAAGCCCTACCTCGTTCGGATTAGGGAAGGGTGGCCGAAAATCCACTCGGAATCGGCCTTATCGTCTCCCAGAAATCACGCCCCTTAGATAAGGCGCCCCCCGCGCTTTCCACGGAACTCAGTATCAGCATTCTCTTTTCTGAGTTGAGAGCGCTCAAGCTAAACGCCCTTTGGGGCCCTAGGGTCGTCGGGCAACCCACGGGTCAGGACTGCGAGGATCAAGCCTGATCTTCCAGTAAGTCGCTGTATCTGTTTCGCCGCGCCGCTACTCTCGATGTTCGACTGTCAACTCCTAGCTTTCCTCACAAACCCGTCCTCGCTCCACTCTTCCGAGCCCACGCCGTTATGCACAAAAAACAATCCAGTCGGATCGTATTTCTTTTTCACCGACGCCAGCCGTGCGTAATTGCTTCCCCAGTACGCTTGCTGCCAGTTCTCCTGAAAAAAATTGCTCTCCGAAACGTACGCTCCGTCATCCGGTACGATCGCGCGCAACTCATTTACGCACTTGTGGATCTCTTGTCGAGATTTTCGTCCGGCCTCAACATCCGGCTCATGGCCGCGCACGCCGGGATATCCGCCGCCTGCGTCGCCCACGATCGCCAGCGCAAACGCATTCAGCACTGCGGGGTTCGTCGCTGTATCGCGTGCCGCCTCCATTGCCTCGCGCGGCCCTCCCGCCAGCCCTTTGTTGAAATGCAACTCGATGTCTTTTTGGCGCGAACCGGCAAACAGCGCATGCGCGAGCCGCTCCTGCGAATCATCTTCGAGCAGAGACGCCGGCATCCACAACGATTCGTATCCGTAAAGGAACCACGCCACTTGCCCCGCGTCTCCCGTCCACCACGCATTGTTTGAACTCGCTCCCGGCCGCTGGTCCAAATTAAAGACTGTGTGATGGTTCTGCTTCCTCCACTCCACGTCCCACCAATGGCGAGCCGGCATACTGCCCAAAATCGGTTGTCCCTCGATTGTGTAAGCGGCCGGCGAGCGCGCCACCCAATCCAGAAAGGGTTGCCATATCTTTTTTACTTCTTCCGTACTCAAATCGTGGCACACCATCAACAAGTCGAGCACATTGTTCCCCGCAATTTG
>Ga0116121_1001219_pt1 | contig 11248 bp, 7 predicted proteins | sample June2015DPH_13_1_FD_89725 | JGI IMG/M metagenome (GOLD analysis project Ga0116121, IMG submission 89725) | Peatland microbial communities from SPRUCE experiment site at the Marcell Experimental Forest, Minnesota, USA - June2015DPH_13_10 | ecosystem: Environmental > Terrestrial > Soil > Wetlands >...
CGCGCCGCCGGGGTGGCCCACTTCCCATCACGTTTTACCCGGGCCTTGATCGCCAGCTTGGCTTTCAGGGCAGCGATGGCGTTGCCCGCCTGATGTTCTTCCCAAAAGCCGACCACGGCGTTAGAACCAAGCAGAACAAGAATGATGCAAAAATCCAGCCAGTGCCGGACAATTCCCGACAGAATTACTGCCCCTTCAATCATCCACGGAATGGGGCCCCAGAAATAGGTGAGGAACTTCAGGAAAGGATTGGTTTTCTTTTCCGCGATCTCGTTAGGGCCATATTGTGTCAGCCGTTTTTGCGCTTCGGCTTGACTGAGGCCGTCCGGCGACGAACTCAACTTCTTCTGCAGTTCCGGCATGGAAACGGACTTCAGATCGTCCTTCGACTCGGGCTTCGAGCCGCCCTTGAACTCAGGCTTCGCCACGGGCGTTGAGTCAGGCTTCGACTCCAGTTTTGCCTCCAGCTTGGACTCGGGCTTATCTGTCTCCGTTTTCACCATGACTGTCTTCCTGTTCTTGATCTCTCCACCGGGTCTGGGTCGAGAGCCGGCTGGGAAAATCGACGGACAGGCACTGTCGACGAAGTCTCATTCGAGGTTCTGAATTCCCGGAAATCGGGCGCGTTGCACCTCAACAGTCATCCAGTCGATCGCGGCCATCGCGGCCGCCAATGTCATCGGGACACTTACAGACAGTATCTTGCTGAGGAGATACGGAAGCTGTGCAGTTTTGCTCAACAATCGCGAACGGCCCACTCATTTGGAAGGCTGTGATCGCTGGCAGGAAACGTCCTGCAAAAATGCCCTAATCTGCCTCCATGCCGTAGACAAATAGTCTTCTTCCATCCTTCTTGACGGTACAGTTCAGGATCTATTTCCAGTGCATTGAACCGTCACACCGGATGAACAATTAGCTATACAAGCTCCTTCACAAAAATCGTTGGCGCGCGTTCGAACCCTCCACCCTTCGTTGCGCCATCACGCCTTTGCCTGCACCTTTGCCCGTTTCGGAACGGGAGGAGCAGGGCGTTCGAGAGATGTTCAATTCTGCTCAGACCTCGGAAAGTCGCGAGACTACAAAGATTACAGCCTTCCAAGAGGCTCAGAGGTTGTCAGACGAGGCCGGCGAATCACGTGAAATCTCGACATTAGCAAATCAGGAGGAGCTCACATGAGTAAAGTGCTGTTCTTACTTGGAATGTGGAGTCTAGGCACGCTGTGTGTGTTCTGCGGCAGGTGGTGCGACCAACAGGGAGACCTGGTGTAGCGTCCTCCACTTCTGCTTTACCCTGGGTCCACTTCCCCGCAACCAGATATGTGACCTCAGGAGGCTGCAATGTCCGCGCGTTCCTTATCCGTGAATTTGAAATCTGACGCTCTCATGCGGTACGAGAGGAGTCCCCTCGTGTTCCAAAAGATGGCGCCACCAGCCCTGCTGGCCACGCGTAGCCGGCCGGATCCGGTGCGGGTAGCCTTTATTGGAAACCACCTTCCCAGACAGTGTGGAATTGCGACCTTTACGACAGATTTGTGTGATGCTTTTGCGGCTGCCTACGGAGCAGCTGGGCTGATGGTGCTCGCCGTGAATGACCCACAATCGTCATACAGCTATCCTGCGCGCGTGCACTTCGAGATAACCGAGAACGACCCTTCATCCTACAAAGGAGCGGCCGACTTTCTGAATTCCAGCAATGTTGACCTCGTCTGCTTGCAGCACGAGTACGGGATTTTCGGAGGAAAGGCCGGCGGGCATATCTTGCGCCTACTGCACCACTTGAAATCGCCTGTGGTGACGACTCTTCATACAGTTCTTCGTGAGCCCGACCTCGATCAACTTATCGTGATGCAAGAAATCGCCGCACGCTCTGATCGTCTTATTGTCATGAGCGAGCACTCCTCTCGATTCTTACAGAACGTATTTGGAGTTTCCCGCGACAAGATTGATCTGATTCCCCATGGCATTCCTGATATGCCCTTTGTCGATCCGGCTTCTCACAAGGATTCCTCAATCGAGGGCAAGTCCGTATTGCTCACGTTTGGCTTGTTATCTCCGAACAAAGGGTTCGAAAGTGTGATTCGCGCGTTGCCTCGCATTTTGTCCCGGCACAAGAAGGTCGTCTACGTGATCGCTGGTGCCACTCATCCCCATGTCAGGCGCCGCGAGGGCGATCGGTATCGGATCGAGTTGCAGGCGTTAGCTGAGAGCCTTGGCGTCAAAGAGCACGTCGTCTTCGTCAATCGGTTCGTCAGCCCTCAAGAAATGGCATCGCTAGTTGGTTCGGCTGATATCTACATTACCCCGTACCGATACGAGGCACAGGCCGTGTCAGGCACGCTCGCGTATGCCATGGGCAAGGGAAAAGCGATCATCTCGACGCCGTACTGGTACGCCACCGAAGTCTTGGCGGACGGTCGCGGAGCCCTCATTCCCTTCGATGACTCGGCCGCCATTGCAGATACTGCAACTAAGCTTCTGGACAACGAGAGTGCCCTCCAGGCGATGCGCAAACGTGCTTACCTCTATGCCCGGCACATGATCTGGGATCAAGTAGCACGGTCTTACATGCAATCTTTCGCACGTGCCGGCGCCGGTCACCGGCAACCGGTTCGCGAGGCATCCCCTCGTACACTTGCCGCCCTGAACGTCAATGGCCGACTCGTAAGCGCCTGAGCCGTTGGCACGAGCGATTGTGGGAGAAAAGGTGCCAAGCACGCCCCACATCAACTTCCTTCAGACAGGACATCTCGGCCAGCAGCAATTGAACAATTGAATTTCTAAAATCGCATTGGGCAGTTTGCTCAGAAGAATGCCAGCGCAAATGCAAGGCCGAACTGATGCGGTCGGATAAAGGGGAATCGGGCAAGTTCCACCGAGAAGGGGGAATCTTCCACTAGAATGTCGAGCACCACGTAACTCTTCCAGTCCCGAACAGGGAAGGAAATGGTACGGGTGCCCAACGGGGTGCAGATGGGTTAAGCCGCCGCACCTTTGCTCTTGAGCTGCATCTCGGCTTCGGCGGTCAGCCAATCGTCTAGCGCGTGTCCGTCCAGCCGTCCGCGCTGCTCGTAAAGCTCGTACGCACGCTCGCGAATGGCTTCTTCGGTCACGGAGGTAACTGCTGGCTCCGAAGTCAAAACTCCACCCGCTGGTTTCTCAGACTTTTTCACAGCAAACCTCCTTCATGATTTGGGCGGCAAGAAAAGGACGGGGTCAAACGAGGGTCTCGAAATCGCTGGCACTCGAAGGGAGCGGAGGGAGACCAATTGACCTCGCCTGCGTCATTGGTCACTTATAGTTTCCATCGGGGAAGGTTAACCGCACAAGCCCAACCATCACTTCACATTGTGATGCCCCGACTTGGTACCTTCATGCGCGGTCGCCGAATTGCCGGGTCTCTTCCCCAGTGCCTGATCCTCTGACCGCCATGACTGCGGTAACGAATCCAGACAATCCCGACACGACGGCTATAAGAACAGCGACAGCACGATATGTGCCCTTCGCTGCATCGCTAGCAGCGAAGGCTATCGCGCAAACGACCCAAGCCCCCGAACGTGCAGAATAACCACCCCCACCACGGCAGAGCTGACGGGCTGAACGGCATGGCGCGAATTGTAGCACTCGGATTCACAGCAGTTTGCTGACCACCGCGCCTGAAGGCGCGGCTTCTCAATTGAGACAATCCTGACAGGTTCAAGCCGGACATCATTTTCGCGATGGGCAGTCGCAAGCATTGAGTTATGTGATGGAAAATGACGACACGATCTGAAACACGCTTAAGAACGATGGGCGAGAGTGGCGACCAGGTAAATCATTTGGGTAGACTGTCCCGAGCCGGCAATCGGACTCGAACCGAAAAACGCGACATTTGTGGGTGAGCTTATCGGGGCCGAAAGTGGTATTACTCGCCACTGTCCTTTGGTCCTCCCATTTTTTCTCGCACAAATTGGACCAGCGTCTGCGGTGTAATCACGCCCTCAACACGATTCACCTGGCTACGGCTCACGACCGGCAGCAGACCGGGATTCTTGGCCAGCCGGTCTAGCAAAAGTTCAAGCGGTTGGTCAGGGTGAGCATGCGCGCAGTTGTCGGTGGCGATCGTTGTGATGGGAGCTTCAGCGGCGCCGGAGTGGAGCGCGCTCTCGATGTTATCGCGTGTCACAAGGCCGGAATAGAGCCCGTTACTGCCTACGAGAACGCTCTGCGCATCGGTTTGTGCCGCAATCACCGACGCCTGTTGGATTGAACTGTGGGGCGGGACCAAACTAAAGTCTCGCGTCATGATGTCGCGGGCGCTCCAGGCGCCGGTCACCTGTCGAGTGCCCGGTTGAGGCATATGTACGTCGTCCTGCTCCAGCAACGCATGATACAGAGGAACCGGTTGGTATCGCTTTGAGATGAGGAAGCTGATCATGTTGGCGATCATCAGCGGCACCAGGACCTGGTAATCCTGCGTGAGCTCAAAGATCATGAACACCGAAGTCATGGGGGCGCGAATGATGCCCGCAAATAGCGTGCCCATCCCAACGAGCGCGTAGCCCCCGGGATCACCTGTCGGAAACGGAGCAAAGCGGTGCATCAGTACCCCGACGGTTCCGCCCGCCATCGCCCCAAGGTATAGGCTCGGTGCGAAAATGCCGCCGGCGTTTCCTGAGGAGTAGGAAACGATGGTAGCCACCAATTTCGCTACACAGAGCAGCAGCATCGTTTTGAGCAAAAGGCCGCCATTCATCGCCTGGTCAACGTACTGGTAGCCCACGCCCATTACTTGGGGGAAGAAGATCAGGATTACGCCAATGATTAGGCCCCCCATCGCAGGCTGAAGGATCCTGGTCCACTTCGGCATTCTCCGGAAGAACTCTCGGGCCCGAAGCAGACCCTTACAGAAAGCCAGTGAAACAATGCCACCCGCAATCCCAAGGACCACGTAGGCAACCAGTTCGGCGGGATTGACCAGGTGATACGCGGGCACATGAAAGATGGGGCTGTTCCCGAGAATGGAGCGTTCGACCATGACCGCTGCGACGGAGGCCACGACCGTGGAGCCCAGCAAGGCCGCGTTCATGTCTCCGATGATTTCTTCGAGCGCAAAGATGACCGCTGCGACAGGAGTATTAAACGCTGCCGATAGAGCTGCGGCGGCCGCGACCGGCACCAGGCTTTGCAAGCGTGCCGGCGATAAATGAAACCACTTCCCGATCGAGGAACCGATGCCTGCGCCTATCTGCACCGATGGGCCTTCCCTTCCCATCGAATGGCCCGATCCGATGCAGAGCGCGCCCGTTAGGAACTTCCCAAACGCGACACGTGCCGGAATATTTCCTTGATTGAGATGATAGGCGGCCTCGGTTTGGGGTACTCCACTGCCACGGGCGTCTGGGAAAAACTTTGCCAGCAAAAAGCCCGTAACCAGGCTCATTAACGTGGGAACTAGGATGTAGCGCAAATTGGAAGGCGCTATTCCGAAAAGCAGATACGTCGTGCCCTTGATTGCCAGAGTAAACAGCACCGCGGCCAGACCGGCGAGAACCCCGATGATTATGGTCAACGCCAGGAAAATGTGATTCTCGCGCAGCCGCAATCTCTTTATGAACAGCAGGTTAGAGGTGCTCATTGTTGCGTACCGCTGTGCTTCTGGCCAATCAGGAGAAGCGCCTGATCCAGCCCCTGTGGTTCTCCGCAAGCGGCCGACGTTGCTTTTTCAATGGCGTAGATAAGTTCAGTCCCGGACCTGATCAACTCGGAATCAGGAGGACGTTTGGAATGAAGTTCGGGTTCAAGCCCGAGAGCCTGATCCTCAAGACCGACCAACTCAGCCGTCCCATGGCCATCTGACGTCTGACTGAGGCAGCTTTCCAACCGCTGCCGAGCTTGCTCGAAGCCCAGAAGCAGGCGTTCTTGCCTCTCCCGATCTGTAAGATGCCGGTCGAGAGGATCGTCCGATAGGACCATTTCAGTGACCGACAAGAGCTGGCGCGTCTTCTGGGCCGCCGGATTTAGCTCCAGCGCGGCTTTCAGATACTGATCAGCCTTTTGGTAATCCCTCAGACGGAACGCTGCTTCGCCCGCTTCGGTTAGCGCGTCCACATTGTTCTTGTCCAGTTCAACCGCTTCAGCGTAATTCTTCAAAGCATGCTGCGTATCCCCGGCCTCCAGGAAAAAGCGTGCCGCCTCCACATGTGCCGCAGCCGATGGCGGGAGCTCAGTTTCCAAAATGAGCAGCTCTGAAAGTGCCATGGTGCGTTGCTGGTGCCCCAGCAAGAAGCGGATCAGCTCAATTCGCAGTTGCCGTTCGCGCTCATCCACCTGGCTTCCGGCCCAGCGGCCGTAGAGCGCATTTTGGTAGTAACGCACGGCGTCAGAAACGTCTCCGCGCTTGGCAGCCAGCCGGGCCAGTTGGAGGTTGATCCCGGCATCTTCGGGATCGGATTCCCGCAACCGAAGCAAAGTCTGCTCAGCCTCTGCATCGTGATCGCCCGCTGCCAAAGCGTTGGCCAATGCGAGCGTGTACGTCCGGTCTCCGAGAGCGTCAGTCGTCGCTTTGCGAAAGGACTCAATTGCCTTTTCGATCTGCCCTGAACCGAGCTGACGCTCGCCTTCTTTGTACCAAATGGCAGCTATTCGAGCGTCCAGTTGTTGTTCCTTCGCCGCTACCCTCCTGGTAAAAGCGAATACCCCGATGGCAATAACCGCGAGAGCGATCAACAGGAAGATCTGTCGGTTCAGGACGCGATATGTCCCTCCTTCATCCACGAAAAGCACTCTCCGGAAGATAGCCCATTACTCCAGGTCCGGCAGAGTCCGCGACCTTACATTCGTCTCCGGCTCGAAACCAACTCATAGCAACTCCGATTGGGATTCTACACACTCCAGGCTGCCGGCCCGATTCAAAACATCCACTCTTCGGTACGCCACCACCAACTGACGACCACGGAGGGGAGTGTCTCGACAACGCTCTGGTGCGTGGTGGAATCAGGATCCACGCTTTTCCACGGTTTATGGGGAAATAATAATCCGTTTCAGAGGCGACAGACGGGCACATCTTGCGTCTGATGGGCGTGGTCTCACTATAGTTAAAGCGGCGGCTTGAGTCGAAGGTAGGAAGCTGGCTCCGGCAATGAGGGCAGCCATTTGGAGCGAGGAAGGAATCAAGGATATCAGCCTCGCACTGTCAAAACAGGGCACCGGGCGTGGCACAGCACCTGGTGAGGTGTAACCCACGGGAGGTGTACGGATATGCTGGGATGGAAGGTGTGGTGCGGTCCCATCACAATCAAGTCTGCACCCTGGCCTTTAGCCACCTTCAAGATGTGTTCCGCCGGTGCACCGACTTCGACGATGAATTCGCTTTCCTCGGAGAGGCTCGCTTCGGATGAAAGAAGTTGCTGAAGCCGCTTCATCGCAATGTCCCTCTCCGCCTCGGGGTACTCCAGCGGAACATCGGCGGGCATCTTGAGAATATGCAGCAAAGTCAAGTGGGCGTGCTCGTGTTCCGCCAACCAGAGCGCATACGCAAGGGCCTTTGCCGAACCAGGCAGCAAGTCGGTCGCGTAGAGAATTCTCCCTAGCTTCAGTTCCGGTATAGGTTTAGGGGAGGCGCATGGCCCGGCCGTGAGCACGGGGCAGGGCGCGGAATAAACAATCTCTTCTGCTACCGAACCAAGCAGAAGCTCCTTCACGCCGCCTCGTCCATGCGTTCCCAGGACTACCAGATCAATTTCCAGCTGCTGCATCAATTTGGACAAAACCTGGGAAACCCCTCCCTCGCCCTCTGTGACCAGTTCTTGATGCTTGATTCCATGAAACAGCTCGGACGCCACAAGGTTCGCCATTTTGTTCTCGGCAGAATGTCTAAAGTAGAACGGGTCCGGCGGCTGAGCGTTGTCGCATATCTCCGCAGGGACAACGCTGACGATATTCAGCAAGCTGTCGTACCGGCGGGACAAGCCGATGGCGTACGTTAGCGCAGCCTCTGAGCACGACGAAAAATCAGTCGCGAACAGAATGTTGCGGAGTAAATGCTTGGGGAGAGCAGCAAACCCACCGAATACCTCCGCTATTTTGTCCTTGCTCACGTACATGCAGCAAGTGACTTTAATCGTATGCTAGGGTGAGGCGTTTCAACAGGAATTTCCCTTTTGCCTTCCAACAGTCCCAGATCATGTATCCATCGAGGGATTCCAAACTCAGCCCCCGCCGGCTACGCCTGCCACCAATGGCCACACTTTGGACATGGAGTTGGCTTCTGGTTGACTAGCAAAGCAATAGCAAGACATCTAAATCGCAACAAGCAAGCACCATTCCCACATCTTAAGGGTTGCCCTCCGGTCGTGATTGAGGGCACAATGTTGAGTTGTTGGAATTCAGCTTTTTGCAAACTGCTGATCGCTCGCTGCGCTGCATGTCAAGGCTCGTTTTACATCGTCGTTAACAGGTAAAGGGGTGATTCAATGGCTGATCTGACAAAGCTTCCGCAAGCGGCCAAACTCTGCCTGCCATCGGGCGTCACCGACCACCATGGGAAAGATGCGTTCGAGGTTCGCTTCGGCACGGCGACACTGGAAGCGACACCCACCGGCAGCGTGAAGCACACAACCAATGGTGACGAGGAGCGTTATGCCGACAAATCCGGCACTTACACAAAGTGCCTGAAGCAGAAGGGATACGGCGTTGTTGACCCGAACGCTTTTAAGTTGTTCAGAACTGCCCTAGGCACCGCCGATGGAACGACTCTAGGCACCGCCGATTTCGAGGTTGCTGGTTTGTTGGGAGCAGGCCGGAAGCTGAACGGTCCGCTGGGTGCCTTTGCCCTCACGTTAGATGGTGCCGATTCGCAGCGCTTTGGAACCCCACTCATTCCTCCGGCTCCCAAGTTGGCGAGCCCTGAGTATGCCACTGAACTCGTCGAGTTGTATTGGGCGTCGCTGCTCCGAGATGTTCCCTTCACGGATTACGAGACCAATGCAACCGCCATTGCAGCGGCCAACGAGTTAACGCAGCTGGCCGCCACCTATGCGGGGCCGACAGACAATGGTAAAGTGACGCCCCGCCTGCTCTTTCGAGGCGGCCTGACTTTACCCGGCAAGAAGGGCAAAGAGCCGACGACGTATTTCGCCGGTGAGAATATTGGCCCCTACATCTCGCAGCTTTGCATCCGTCCGACAAACCTCGGTGTTCAAACTCTCGACCAGAGGATGCAGACCTACGTTCCGGGCATCGATTACCTGGTTGATTTAAGTGCATGGCAGGCTGTCCAAAATGGCGTTACACCCACAGCCACGAACATACCGGACGAGAAACGCCGCTACCTGCATAATGGCCGGGCGCTTGCTGCCTTCACCCATGTGGATGAGCTATATCAGGCCTATCTCACGGCATATCTCGTGCTTAACACACTTAATATCGAGGCGAACAATACCAGTCCCTACAATAGCTACAAAAACCAGCAGCCCTTCGGTACTTTTGGCGGGCCTGACATCGTCGCCACCCTTGGTGCAGTTGCACGAGCCGCAATCAATGCGGTTTGGTACCAGAAATGGATCGTCCATCTGCGTCATCGCCCCGAGTCCGGTGGCGGCATCGTGCATCTCATGAAGACTAGCTTGGGAGCAACCGATGGGAAAGTTGACCCGCTCGTGCTGAACTCAGTTGCATTGCATCTCAGTCACTTGCGCAACGGCAGCTTTTTCCTTTCACAGGCTTTTCCTGAAGGATCGCCCGCCCATCCTGCCTACCCGACAGGTCACGGTACGGTGGCCGGTGCCTGCATCACGCTCCTGAAATTCTTTTTTAATGGCGAAGCGACCATTCCAAATCCGATGGTCGCTTCTGGGGACGGACTATCTCTCGAGCCGTACAATGGTGCGGATAGCGGCCAGATGACGGTGAATGGAGAGTTGCATAAGCTTGCGCACAACATATCCTTCGGCCATGGGGTTCATGCTGGCATCCACTGGCGCAGCGACACCGATTATTCCATCCTGTTAGGCGAGTCTGTGGCGCTACGTTTCCTGCAAGACCAGGCATTCACTTATCAAGAGGATTTTGCGGTAAGCCTGACAAAACTAGACGGCACATTGGTGACAATCAGGAATTACTAGGCCGAAAGCAGGCAGTTGTACGAAAAGTGTGGCCCGTCTCAAACGGGCAGAAAGTATGACTCGCCCTACCCGTGCCACCAATTGCCGCATCTTGGACACAGAGTCGGCTTCCGGCCTGCCAATAGTGCTAACGGTCCCAATTAAACGTCTACCCCAAATGATTTGTCTGGCCGCTGCTCTGGCCCCATCGTTCTCAAGCGTCCCACAAAAGAACACCAGTTTGAGGTGGATCACGCGGCTAAAGAGTCTAATACCGGCGACGCCGCAGTTCTAGTCTACGGCAGCGAGAGCGGCGATTAAGGTTTCCAGGGCTGCCTGGCGCGCGCGCAACTCTCTCACCTCTTCTTCTCCGAGCTTTTCGGCGCAGCCTGCCATCGTCCGCATTCCGTGCTCGACAAGTATCCGGCGGAACTCCGGATCGGGCGTCGAAGCAGCAATGTTACCAAGGGCTCGCAGCAACCGCAGGCTAACCGCCACGTCCGTCTTCGCATACATGCGGATCCGCTCAAAGGCTGCCTCCAGTAGGCGCTCGAAGTGGATCCATCGAATGCTGGCACGAACGATGCCCGGCGGATCATAGAGCAGTTCCTCCGGGGGCTCTCGGGACGCGAAGTGGATAAGAATGCGGCTCAACTGATCCACGCAGTTGATGGCAGTGGTGGGGTCGTTGACAGCAGGCGAGATCGCCTTCAACGCGACGTCGACAATTTGCAGGACTCCGAACTCCACGTCCTGCTGCAACGTTCTGGTTGGGCCAATATCGAATGCGGCAAGCAGTTCGGCGGTTTCTTCGCTGGGCAGGCGGTTTCCCTTCGAAACCATCATCAGCGGGATTCCTGCCGGAACGAAGTGTCCGACCCGACGCAGCACGCGGATACTGACGTGATAGTGCTTCGCAGTTGCGACCAGGCGTCGCTTATCGATAAAGCGGATGTAGCCGGAGGCATCGCTCAAGACAGCCACTTCGCTCGGATTCGGTCTAAGCGGTGCGGCATCCTTCAAGGGGTTGGGATGGCGCGGTCGGGGCATCACATCGTCGATCATCGCTACCGTTTCCTCCGCAACTCGGTCGACGATGTGATTGACGCTGATGGCCTGCGAGATGTGGTGAATGAAAAACAGCAGCAAGCCAACGCAGACGATCGCTA
>Ga0116121_1001226_pt1 | contig 11178 bp, 12 predicted proteins | sample June2015DPH_13_1_FD_89725 | JGI IMG/M metagenome (GOLD analysis project Ga0116121, IMG submission 89725) | Peatland microbial communities from SPRUCE experiment site at the Marcell Experimental Forest, Minnesota, USA - June2015DPH_13_10 | ecosystem: Environmental > Terrestrial > Soil > Wetlands...
GTATCCTCCGCATCCTCATGCGCGTTGTAGGCTTCGTCGTCAGCTTCCGCGATGCGCTTCGCTGCCGCCAGCGTCTTCGCGTCGGCGCCACTGGCTCCCGCCGGCTTATGGTCTTTGGTCTTCCGCCGTGGACGCTTCGCCTCGCCGTCATCCGACACAACCTGGTTGTAGGCGACCTTCAAATCGTCGCTCCAGGTGAGCTTCACCTTCATCTCCAGGTCATCCAGCGCAGCCCTGGCTTTGTCGGCCAGCCCGCGCACTCTTTTCTTTTCCACCAGCCATTTCCATACGCCCCATTCCGTGCCTTCCGTCATGACGGCCCGGGCATCCTCGACAGCGGGAAGACTCTTCATCACAAACCCTCGCAACATTCCATCGTAAAGTGGCGAGCCTGGATTTCAGCCCGCTACGGCGCATTCTACCTTCCATGTATTCCCAATTCAGGAACGGCCGGAGCTCCAATCTCTCCCTCCTGCTCCCCTGCGCTTCCGCGCATCTCTTGATACAGTAGAAAGATTCGCCGCTTTCATGCCCTCAGCTACTGACAGCGCGCCCGCAGCACAACTATGCCAAAACTGCGGGGCTGAGCTTGCTCAAGGCGTCGATCGCTGCCCGGCTTGCGGCCGGATTGCAACCACCCGCTCCGCAAGAATCGTGCTGGCGGTCACGCTGGTCCTGATCATTGCCGGCTTCGTCTTCACGCAATACTTTGTCAACCTTCATCGGCAGATGGAATCCGACCTCGCCGTGCGCTGGTTCACTCGCGGCGAACAGGCCATGCAAGCCCAGCTTCCGGCAGCCGCGGCCGAGGACTATCGCAACGCACTCTCCTACGATCCCGACAACCGGCAGTATCGCCTTCGTCTGGCGCAGGCGCTTCTGGCGGCCAATCGCTGGAATGAAGCTCGCGCGCATCTCACCAGTCTGTGGGAAGAAGAACCTGCCGACGGCGAGGTCAACCTCACGCTGGCGCGATTGAATGCGCAGCGGGGTGATTACTCCAACACCATCCGCTATTACGGTAATGCCATCAACGGAGTGTGGAACGACGATCCTCGCAAGCGACGCATCGCAACACGTTTCGAGCTGACGCGCTATCTGATGCAGCAACGGAAAGTGCCGCAGGCTCAGGCTGAATTGATGGCGTTGCAGGCCGACGGGCCACCCGATCCCGCTGACCAGCTTCTGCTTGCGAACTTATTGCTTCAGTTGAACGAGCCGGCGCGCGCCATTGACGCTTACACCGCTGTTCTGACCCACGATCGCGCCAGCGCTGAGGCGTGGCGGGGCAAAGGGCAAGCGTCGTTGGCCATCGGCGACTACTCCCCAGCCGAGCAGGCCTTCGCTAATGCCTTCGATCGCGATCCGCGCCTCGACGATGCTCGCCAGCAGCTTCAGTTGGTACGCGAGGTGCTGCGGCTCGATCCCGCGATTCGCGGACTGTCTTTGGCTGAGCGCAGCCAGCGCGTTGCCGCGGCGTTCCAGGTTGCCTTGCAACGCTTGGCCAGTTGCGCCAATCAGCAGGGATACAGCCTGACCGAACATGACGCCGCCACGCCATCGCAAACTGCGAGCGGAGCGCAGCCGGCTCCCACCACTGGCAGTCTGCAAAATCTCTACACTACTGGCTTGCAGAAGAAAGCCTCCGCTACCGAGCAGGCCTTGCGCAAGAATCCCGATGCGCTGGAACCTACGATGCAATTTGTCTTCGATGTCGAACGCGCAACCGCGCCGGTCTGCCCGGCCAAGGACCTGGCTGACAGCGCGCTGCTGACTCTGGCGCAGCATGAGAGTGCGACCGTGAAATGAGTCCACAAGAACCCATCGTCGCCAAATCCAAGGATGCCAGCGGCATCAAGCCGGCGGTCTCTACACCTACTCGCCGCCAGTACTGGCGCAGCTTGCGCGCCATGCTGGCGCCGCAACGCTTCAGTCTGCGCGAGGAGCAGTTCTTCCTGTTGCTGGCCGTGCTCATCGGCATTGGCTCAGGTCTCGCCGTTGTCTGCTTCCGCATGTGCATCGAGTTTCTGCATCTCAAGCTGCTGGGCACCGGCCTGCAACCATCCGTGCCGCGTGTTTTTCTCGCTCCCATGCTCGCGGGCCTGGTGATTGCCGTCCTCGTGATTCGCTTCTTCCCGCGCGCCCGCGGCAGCGGCGTCAACCAGACCAAGGCCGCCCTGTATATCTACGACGGCTATATCCCGATGCCAACCGTCATCGGCAAGTTCATTACCAGCGCATTGGCCATCGGCAGCGGACAGTCGCTGGGCCCCGAGGATCCTGCACTGCAGATCGGCGCGGGCCTCGCCTCGATGTTGGGACGCCGCTTGAAGCTCTCTCGAGAGAAATTGCGTCTCATCGCGCCAGTGGGAGCGGCGGCCGGATTGGCGGCGGCGTTCAATGCGCCCATCACCGCCGTACTGTTCGTCATCGAGGAAGTCATTGGACGTTGGACGGCCGGCATTCTCGGCGCGGTCGTGCTCTCGGCCATTTCCAGCGCTGTTGTCGCCCGCTGGTTCCTGGGCGACGAAGCCCTCTTCCGCGTCCCCGCGTATCACCTCGAACATCCGGTCGAGTTGTTGGCCTACGCCAGCATGGGCGTGATTGGCGGCTTCGCCTCGCTCGTCTTCGTCAAGTACATCGCCTTCCTGCGGCCCAGGCTGCGGCAATATCCATCGTGGACGCAATACTTCCAGCCTGCCGCCGCGGGCCTGCTGATCGGCTTCATCGGCATCAAGTTTCCGCAGGTGATGGGCGCAGGCTACACCTACATCGATCAGGCCATGCACGAGCAGTACACCTGGCAGATTCTCGCCGTGCTGGGCGCGCTGAAAATCCTGACCACTGGCCTCTCGTTCAGCAGCGGCACGCCCGGCGGCCTCTTCGCGCCCACATTGTTTATGGGCGCGATGATCGGCGGCGCGGTCGGCATGGCCGAACGCCAACTCGTTCCCTACCTCGCCATTCCGGTGGGAGCGTATGCGCTGGTCGGCATGGGCACGCTCTTCGCCGGAATTCTGCGCGCCCCCATGACATCGGTGTTCATGATCCTCGAAGTCAGCGGTAACTACAGCATCATCGTTCCCGTGATTCTCTCCAATGCCATCGCGTATTTCATCTCGCGGACTTTTCAGCCGACGCCGATCTTCGATCTGCTCTCCCGCCAGGATGGACTCGACTTACCCTCGCTGGAAGAAGAGCGCGAAGTTCCGTTGCTGCGCGTGGAAGATGCGATGCGTCCGCCGTTGGGGCAGATCCTCATCGGCAGCATGACCTTGCAGGAAGCGCAGGAGCACGTTCAGGGGTCGGCGCAGGAGTTCTTCGTGGTCGGAATGGGCGGCGACGACTGGTCGGGCATCGGCCGTGCTCAACTGCTCGACATGATTGCCAACTCCGATGTGCCGCTTTCGTGCGTCCTCGGCGCTCGCATTCCCTATCTGCATCCCGATCATCCCCTGGACACGGCCTTGCGCCTGATTGGCGAATGGCCATTGCTGCCGGTAGTGCACCGCGCCAACGTGCAGCAGTTGCTGGGCGTGGTTTCGCTCGACGACGTCATGCGCGCCTATCGCGGCGCGGGCCTGAGCGAGACCCACGCCCATCCGGCTCCGATTGTTCCCTGACCGCGCAGCTCATGGCGCGCGAATCTGCAGTCGGCGGTTTTGAAGGGGCGCAGCTTCAGCTGCGCCGTCGCGAGTCCTATATTTTTTGTCATCACGAGCGAAGCGAGGGATCTGCTTTTCGCCCCTGTCCCGGCGGAATCCCCCGCCACCCCCTTGCATCCTGCCGCCGGAACACGGAAACTGTAAAGACACTCTGCATGAATATCGCAATCTTCGGCGGCACCTTCGATCCTGTTCATCGCGGACACATTGTCGTGGCCCGCGCCGCGGCTGCAAAGTTTGCCCTGAAACAGGTCTGGTTCATTCCTGCCGACATTCCGCCGCACAAGCAGAAGATGCCCATCACGTCCTTCTATCATCGCTATGCCATGATTGCTCTGGCCTTGGCGGGCGAGAAAGCCTTCGTGCCCTCGCTGCTCGAGGCGCTCGATCCGGGGCAGCCGGCCAAGGAACGCAAGCCGAGTTACTCCATCGATACCATGCGGCGCGTGAAAAAGAGCCTGGGCAAGAGCGACCACTTATACTTTTTGATTGGGATGGATGCCTTCCGCGATATCGCAAAGTGGTACAAGGCGGAAGAGCTGCTGGCGGAGTGCGAGTTTATCGTGGCGGCGCGTCCGGGATATTCGCTGGCGGATGTGGCCTCGTCGCTTCCGGAAAAGCTGCGCCCGCGCGCCGAGGTCACCAAGCTGTTCCGCAAACAGCAGATGTCAGGGCCGCTGGTGCTGCCGGGAGTGACCTTGCATATGTTGCCGGAGACGCACGAGAATGTCTCGGCCACGCAGATTCGCGCGGCGGCGGATCGTGGCGCAGCGCTGAAACGCCTGGTGCCCGAGAGCGTGGCCGAATATATACAGAAGGAACGGCTATACCGGAAGAAAGTGGTCAGAGGTTAGCGTCGCGAAGACTAGGGCTCGTAGCTCGCGGCTCATAGCTCGAACGAACAGCGAAAGGCGAATAGCGGATCCTACAGCATGAAGACAGATGAGTTGAGATCGCAGGTTGCCCTTGCCGCGCGCGCCTGCCAGGAGAAAAAGGCCGAGGACATCACCGTCCTGCAATTGGATGAAAGCTCCAGCGGCTTCACCGATTATTTCCTGCTCTGCTCGGGCGCAAACCCGCGCCAGGTGCAGGCCATCGCCGATGAGATCGACCACCAGCTGAGCGCGATCGGAGTGCAGCCCAAGCACACCGAGGGCTATACCCAGGCTGACTGGCTATTGATGGACTACGTCGATTTCGTAGTGCACATCTTCTCGGAGAGCGCGCGCAAATTCTACGGCCTGGAGCGGCTATGGAAGACGGCCACACGTGTCGAACTGGCTGACCTGGAGAAGCCGGCACGCAAACCCGCGGCGCGCAAAGCGTCGAAGCGCGGGGCTGCGACTGCCAAATCGAGCAAGACACCGGCGAAATCCGCGGCGCGCAAGCGTACTCCAGCCAAGCGCACGCGCAAGAGTTCCGGGTCGTGAAACTTCACATTGCATGGATTGGCCGCACCAAGAGCCCGCCGATTCAATCCTTGACCGCGGAATATCTGAAGCGGCTGTCGCGCTTCGCGGCCTGCGATGCCCGCGAGTTGCTATCGGAGTCCGCGCTGCTCAAGCTGGTGGAGAAGAGCGTCGGGCGCACGCGCCCGGTGCTGGTGCTGCTGGATTCGCGGGGCCGCCAGCTCACCTCGGAAGAGATCGCTAACTTCCTCCAGTATCACCAGTCTCACGATACGCAGGAGCTACTGTTTGCCGTCGGCCCCGCCGATGGCTGGAGCGATGCGACGCGCGCCGCGGCCGACAGCATGCTCTCGTTCGGCAAGATCACGCTGCCGCACGAGCTGGCGCGCGTGGTGTTGCTGGAGCAACTCTACCGCGGCTTCACTATATTGCAGGGCCATCCCTACCACGGCGGACATTGAAGTTTCGGGCGGATGTCCGCCTTGATGGGTTGGAAGGATTCAGCATAACGACTAGCTTCAGTTTCGGCTGAGGATACAGGAAGCCTGATAAATGTGTAATGGCCGAAACGCATTTCGGCCACTACCGATAAACGGCTACGGTTTGTGTCAGGGCTACGGTTTGTGTCAGGGCACGACTTCAGTCGTGCCGAACAATGCGCAAATATTGATCCCAGTCCCGTAGGGACGGCAGGTTTGAAGATATTCTGGAGGTCGAAACTCCTCGTGGGAAGCCAATGAATTTTCTTTATCGCAGATTCGCATTACTGTTTATTGCGCTGGCGCTCGCCGGCACGCTATCTCACGCTGTGGGACAATCCGCTCCGCAATCCCCCGCTACTTTTCCTCCGCTGGAGCAGTGGAAATCCGCAGTCGTCGCCGGCAACGTTACGGCCCTGCGATCGCTGTATAGCAGCAATCCACCGGCCCGCGTCATGACGGCAAAGGCCGACAGCAGCATCGACACCGAAATCGCCTTCTGGATGGGACTGAAGCCCCGTCGCATGAAACTCGACATCGTCCAGTCGGAGTCGCCGCAAGCTGGAGCGCAGCAGGTGGTCTTTCAGGCTGAGGTGCAATCCGCGTCGGCTCCGGTCTATGTCACCGAGGGACAACTGTGGCAGCAGCAGAATGGCAGCTGGAAGCTGGTCGCGTCCAAGCGCAGCGAGCCGACGCAACTGCAACAGCCCACTTCCACCAGCAAAGTGATCTACGCGCCCGGACTCGACGCCCAAGCCGAGATCAAGCAGGCTCTGGCACTGGCCGCGAAGCAGCACAAGAATGTGATCGTCGTCTTCGGCGCCAACTGGTGTTATGACTGCCACGTCCTCGACCTGGCATTTCATCGTCCTGACCTGGCCGGCGTGCTGCAACGCAACTACGAAGTGGTGCACGTGGATGTGGGCGAGGGCGACAAGAACCAGGACATCATGCAGCAGTATCATGTGCCGATGAAGAAGGGCATTCCCGCGCTGGCCGTGCTCGACAGCAATGGCAAGCTGCTCTACAGCCAGCAAGGCGGCGAGTTCGAAAAAGCCCGTTCCCTGGCGCCGCAAGACCTGCTGGCATTCCTCAATAAATGGAAGCCGGGCAAGTAGCGCTCGCGCCTAAGTCAGCGTCCCTAGTGTCCTTTGTCGAATCCTTTGCGCCGCTGTTCGCTATAGCGGACCAGCGCGTCCTCGATGACGGGAAGCGCATCCTTCGCGGGTAGAATCTCGTCGACTTCCACAGCCTTCTTTTCCAGCTGCTTGTAGTCCAGAAAGAACCGCCGCAGCATGGCCAGACGATGCTCCGGCATCTCGCTGGCTTCCCGGTAGCTATTGAACTCAGGATCCTGAGTGGCGACGGAGATGATCTTGTGATCGCGCTTGCCGGAATCGATCATGGTCATCAGGCCGATGGCGCGCGCATAGATCAGGGTGAGCGGCACAACCGGTTGCTGGCACAGAACCAGAACGTCGAGCGGGTCGCCGTCTTCCGCCAGGGTTTGCGGAATGAATCCGTAGTTCGCGGGATAATACACGGCGGAATAGAGCACGCGGTCGAGCTTGATGAGGCCGCTCCCTTTATCGAGCTCGTACTTCACGTTCGAGCCGTAGGGAATCTCGATGACGCTATAGAACTCCAGCGGCAGTTTTTCGCCGGGAGAGATGTCGTGCCAGGCATGAGTCACGGGACGCTCTCAAATCGCAGATGCTGGCTTGATTGTAGCTGAGCAGTCAGCCATCGCGGGCTGAAGTAGCTGGCGGACAAAACAAAGGCGCGGGAAGCTAATGCGCTTCTCCCGCGCCTTTAAGGATCTTGCGCCGCTGTTTAGTAACGGTGCGGCAGTTTCTGCTCGGTTTCCACCGAGCTCGTCAACGAACCAATCACGTAACTCACAACGATAACGCCTACCACAGCGATCGTAATCAGATCCATGTGGCACCTCCCCCACCCGGCAGCTGGCGCCGGCCCGTACTCGATCTCAAACCCTTCCGCTACTTCGTTAGAATCTGCGGCGCAGCAGAAGTTGTGCATTGTTTGTAACACGATTTTCATTCCAGCGCAGCAGAAATCGGAATAGCATCCGGCAGATTGTCTGGCATCGCAACCGGGCGGCAACGCTGCGTGATCCGATCTCGATGGGAAGACCGGCGCTTATTCAGCCAGGCGAGCCAGCCGGGCCGAGCTTTCAGCTACGCCTGCGGCCACGTTGACCTGAGTGTAAAGGTCCCGGGCCTCCTGCCAAAGCGTTCTCGCCTGTTGCGTTTCTCCGCTCTCACTTTTCAGCACTGCCATGCTGCGGATGGCATTCGCCAGATCGAGTGGAGGCGCGTCGGCACAGGAGCGATAGAGCTCGAGGGCTTCGCAATAGCACGGCTCAGCCAATTCCGGATGGTGGGCTTCGTGATGCACGTCGCCAAGATGACGAAGCGTGTGCGCCAGCGCGAGCCGGTCTCCGTACTCGCGGTAAAGAGCTACGGCCTCTTCGTAGTGGTGGCGTGCGGCCGCGTTGTCGTGCAGCTTTCTCTCGACCTCTCCGAGCAGCCGAAGCGCTTGCGCCAACTCGACGCTCGCAGGTTGCTGGCGTAAGAGACCAACCGCCTGCAATAAATCCTGCCTGGCGTCGGCGAAGCGCTGGCCTCTCTTCGCCTCAGCGGCCCGTTGCATGAGTTGATTGATAGCGTCAGACACAGCGCCGACAAGGTTAGCACTGCGGCAGTGCCGGGGAAAGAGGAGTGTCTGCTGAAAGGGTCAGGCCGCAGCTTTTGGAGGTCCAGTTTCAGTTATCACGCGCAGGAGAGCTTCGGGTCCATCGGCGCCCACCACATAGCGATCGGCTTCCACCTCTGGCCATTCGCCGTAAATGTGCGCGATGTAGATCACCTTGCCCTCGCGTTTTCCGTCGCGGAAGATGCGGATGATCTTGCGAGCGGTAGCGTTGGGCAGGTGATGGCAGACCAGTGCGATGTCGAACGGCACCTGTTTTTCCGCCGCTTCCAGGGCTTGCTTCTCGGTACATATCGCCAGCACTTCATGCCCCGCGGATTGCAGCACGTGCTGACGAAGCAGGGCGAGTTCCTGATCGGTGGTGAGGATAAGAATCTTCATGCCAGCAGTTCCATGCGAGGGCAACCCTGATTAAGTCTAGCTTCTCGAAGGGGACGGCCTTTAGGCCGTCCGTAATGCCTCAACATCAAAACGGCTTTAGCCGCTGAGGGAGTTCGCCGCGCTTTACTAGGATGTCCCGAGACGTAAAAACGGCTCTCGCGAAGGATACGATTTAGCTAAGCCGCTGTCATTGCGCCGGCACCTTCATGAAGTCCAGCGCCCGCGATATGTACGCTTTCAACTCGTGGCGGCGCACCACACCATCCAGCATCCCGTGCTCCAGCAGAAATTCGCTGCGCTGGAAGCCTTCGGGCAGCTTCTGGCGGATGGTCTGTTCGATCACGCGCGGTCCGGCGAATCCGATGAGCGCTCCCGGCTCGGCGATGTTCAGGTCGCCCAACATGGCGAACGATGCCGTCACACCGCCCGTCGTGGGATCGGTCATCACGGAAATGTACGGCACCTTGGCATCGTCCATGCGGGCCAGCGCCGCGGAAATCTTCGCCAGTTGCATCAGGCTGATGGCGCCTTCCATCATGCGCGCGCCCCCGGAGGCCGAGACAATGATGAGCGGCAGCTTCTCCGCCGTGGCCCGCTCGATGGCGCGCGTGATCATCTCGCCCACGACCGTGCCCATCGAGCCGCCGATGAATGAGTATTCCATGGCACTGGCGATCACCGGCTTACCGTCAAGCTTGCCGCGCGCGTTGATGACCGCGTCGTTCAGGCCCGTCTCCTGCTGCGAGCGCTGCAGCCGCCCGGCATAGGACTTCAGATCGGTGAATTTCAGCGGATCGGTCGAGACCAGGTTGTTGTCTTCCACCTCGTATTTGCCGTCGTCCAGCAGGTACGCCAAGCGAGTGCGCGCGTCAATGCGGAAGTGACGATCGCACTTGGGGCAGACGTTGAAATTCTGGTCAAGGTCCTTCTTCCAGATGATCTGGCGACATTGGTCGCACTTCACCCAGAGGCCTTCCGTCTTGACCCGCTTCTCGCCCGACGTGTCGAGGGGAACAGATTCGCGCTTAAACCATGCCATTGTGTCGTAAGTCAGTGTAGCCGACGGGGAGTTAAGTTGTCGCGCGACCGAGGAGCATGCTTCAGCCAGCGCGACCTTGGATCATCCGCCTCCGCTTTGTAACAGGGCACGACTTGAGTCGTGCCGAACGACGCGCAACAAAACAATTGGGCTTTAGCCCCTGCGAAGCAGGCTTTTTCCTCAGGGGCTAGAGCCCCAGTTCCCGACGACCGAGCGGCACGGCTGAAAGCCGTGCCCTGATACAAAACGGTTTTATGGGTAGTGGTGCCGTTTCAAATCAAACGGCACCACTACCATTTTATGAGATGGGTTCCGATGACGCCACATTGTTGTGCTAGGCTGTACAGCGCAGAGAGTCGCTATGAAGGCATCCGCAAAGCCCGTTCGGTCAGCCTCACCCGATCCCGCCGAACAGCTCAACAGCTTCATCGCCAAGTTTGACCCGAAGAACCAGGCGCTAATTCGCGCCGTGCGCAAAGCATTACGCAAGCGCCTGCCCACCGCCAACGAGCTGGTCTACGACAATTACAACTTCTTCGTTATCGGCTATTGCCCGACCGAACGCCCCTCCGATTGCATCGTCTCAATTGCCGCAGCGGCGAACGGTGTGGGCCTAGCTTTCTACCACGGTGCCAGTCTGCCCGATCCCCATCACCTGCTGCTCGGCTCGGGGGTGCAGAATCGTTTCGTCCGGCTTGAGTCAGCAGCGACGTTGGCTCGCCCCGAAGTTGAAGCGCTCATCGCCGCAGCCGTCGCGAACAACAAAGTCCCGCTACCGGCCAGTGGCAAGAGCAAACTGATCATCCGCTCTATTTCTGCCAAGCAGAAGCCGCGCCGTAAGGCAGCTAAGTAACTAGAGGTCATCTCATAAATCGTTCCGGGGTTGTATCAGGGCACGACCTTTAGTCGTGCCGACACAGCATACCGAGGATCAGGGCTTTAGCCCCGTAAAATCAGGGCTCTCAGGGGCTAAAGCCCAAATCATTCAGGATCCGCATACGGCACGGCTAAAGCCGTGCCCTGATACAAAGCATTTATGAGATGGCTTCTAGAAATCCAGTCGCCAAGCCACCTGGCCATCTCATAGATGGTTACGCCTTGTATCAGGCACGACTTCAGTCGTGCCGAAAACGCCCCATCCCTAATACGCAAGATTTTCCCCGCTCCGCCGATAGAAGAGGATGGAGGCGCGTGTCCAATGATCTCGCCATGACCAAATAAAGCGAGGCGTGTCCTCCGCCAGACTGCGGCTGAGTGGCGCGCCCAAAGCACCGCGGCATTTTCAGCAAGCCACGCTTAGAAAGCCACAAGAGCATGTTTGCCATCATTGGAATATTAGTGGTTCTGGGCGCCGTGATCGGCGGGTTCCTCATGGAGCACGGCCCCATCCGCGTGCTCATCCAGCCCTCGGAAGCCATTATCATCTGCGGCGCTGCCCTGGGAACGCTGCTGGTGGCCAATCCCCTGCACAC